>Ga0187893_10008562_pt1 | contig 16071 bp, 8 predicted proteins | sample MA1701074metaG_FD_139574 | JGI IMG/M metagenome (GOLD analysis project Ga0187893, IMG submission 139574) | White microbial mat communities from a basaltic lava cave in the Kipuka Kanohina Cave System on the Island of Hawaii, USA - MA170107-4 metaG ...
ACCGCAATTGCAGGGCTGCGTGAGGCAGTTGCAGCGCTGCGTGCGGCAATTGCAGCGTTGCCCGAGGCAATTGCAGGACTGCGGACTGCCATTGTTGTTCTGCGTGCGGCCATTGCAGGACTGTGCGGGGCCGTTGCAAGGCTGCGCGGGGCCGTTGCAAGGCTGCGCGCGGCGATTGCAGGAGTGCGGACTGCCATTGCAGCCCTGCGCGGGGCCATTGCAAGGCTGCGCGCTGCCATTCTAGCCCTGCGCGGGGCCATTGCAGGGCTGCGCGGGCCGATTGCAGGGCTGCGCGGGCCGATTGCAGCGCTGCGCGGGGCCATTGCTCGGCTGCGCGGGGTGGCCGCGAGGCCTCGTGCGCGGGCGCCCTGGCCGTGGATCGCGGTATCCCCGATGCCGGGCCCGCTCGACGTGCGTCGCCCGGCGGAGGCAGGCCGCACTCCGGGAGTGCCCAGCGATCACGGCGCTCCGTGGCTCATCGAAATTGGGGCTCATCGAAATTGGGGCTCGTCGAAAATGGCGAAACTCGAACGAAGAGCCTCTAACCTACCTCGCGGTCGCCATGAAGACGAAATCGTTGTCGACTGGCGCCGGCGTGGCCAGGCTGCTGATGTAGACCTCGAAGGTGGTGGCGTTCACCTGGTTGACGCTCACGAGACGGACCTCGGCGGGGAGCTGGGGCTGGAACGGAACGTCGGCGGCGGCGATCGGAACGAGCTCGGCGGCGCTCGTCGCCGCGCCCGTCAGGACGATTCGATAGGAACCGACTCGCCCGCGCGTCACCGATGCGACGCCGAAGCTGGCCGTCCCTACCACCACGCCGTTCCCGGAGACCTTCGCCCAGGCGACGATCGCGTTGTCGCGGTAGCGCTCGCCGGGTCGGACCTCGGCGCCGGGCGCGGCATTCGTATCCGATGCGAGAACCCCCCGAACTTGAGTCGATGCGGTGTCGAGAGCAATCTGCCGGATCGAGCTGAGGGTCATGTCTCTCTTGGAGCTGACGGTGACGGCTTCGGATCGATCGGTATCGTCGAACGTCAGCTTGTGCCCGGACCGGGACGTGAACGTGCGCCGATCGTTCTTCGGTGTCTGTTCCTCCGTGGGCCGGTCCTTCCCGTTCCACACGGACCCGATGATGACCGGATGGCTCAGGTCCCCGTTGATGAAGCTCACGAGGACCTCGTCGCCGACTTCCGGGAGCCAGAAGACGCCGCGGTCTTTTCCCGCTCCCATCGTCGCGATGCGGATCCACCAGCTGGCGCCGTCAGTCCCCACGCTGTCGAGCCACGGGAACAAGACCTTGACGCGTCCCAGCTTCTCCGGGTCGTTGTTGTCGGTGACGATCGCCGGCTGGAGGCCTTTGATCCGAGGTTCCGGCGCGCGGGGCACAGGGCGGAAGGCGACGTCGCCGGGGATCGCTCGAAAGGAGTTCCCGTAGTACGCGACGCCGCGGCCGCCGGCGCTCGCCGTGACCATGGTGTGCTTGACGCCGGTGACGAAGTACTTCCCGTCGAACGCTCGGCCCACTCCACTGATCGTGATCGCGTTGCCCGGCCGCGCGAGAGGAACCGTGCTCGTGGCGGCGACGGGCCGCCTCTCGAGCAAAGCGAGGTCTCGTTGGTTGCGGGCTTCGAGGTTCACCTCCTCGAAGCTGTTGCGTTCGCCCACATAATCGTTGAACAACCCCTGGCCGACCCCCGTCGATTGCTCGCTCATGAGGGACTGCTTCGTCTTGTAGTCCCATCCCCTCACGCGAACGGCCGCTGGAGCAGGAAGCATGGCCGCGTAGAACGCTTCGACGTACGCTTCGCCCGGGTACTGCGGGGTCCCCAGGTGGCCGCGGTAGGGGAAGACTCCCGGCGCCACGGGCGCGGCAACAGAATTGCCGCGGGTCCGAAACGCGTCCCCCTCCGGTCGGTGGTCGATGGAGTAGTAGATTCCTTCCACCTCGAGGAGCCGGGTGAGGAATTCGAGATCGGATTGGTTGTGCTGGTAGACGTGGTCGTGGGTGATTTGAGGCTCGGAGCTCAGATCCGCCGTGAGTCCGGCCTCGCCGAGAATGTGAGATATGATGTCGTTGGACTTCGAATCCACGAAAGTGCGCGATCGCCGGTTCCGCGTGAGCCGATGGAGGCGGGACGCGATGGAGATCCCGAGGTTCGTCGAGCGACCCGAGCTCCCGGCCAAGCCTGCGGTGATGACTTCCCCGGTGAAGAGCATGACCCGATCCTCCTGGCGGAACTCGAGGCGCGCCGGCGTCCCGAGGAGGCCGGCCGGGTCGATGGCCGAATCGATGCTCCTCACCGCAACGTGCGCCGTGGGCAGGCTCGATACCTCTTCCACGATGTGGAAGCCGAACACCTCGCCGAACGGCGCGCCGTCGAGGAAGAGCGCGCACGGACTCGATCGATCGAGGAGTTGGAGCGCGCTTCGGGGAACGCCCGCCGCGATCCCGGGATCGCCGAGGGTCAAGGCGAGCGAGTCCACCGAGGCGGAGACCGGGTCCGCGCCTGCCCCCGGCTCGCCCGGAGGGCCCTGCGGGCCGCGAAGCGCGTCCGCGTGGCGGGCGGCCAGCTCTGCGGCCACCGCCTCGACCGTCGGCTGCGATGCCTGGAGCGCCCCCACGGCTTTCTCGAGATCGGCGAGTCGCATCTCGACCTCTGGAGAATCGGCGAGCGCGACCGGCGGCGGCCCTCCGAGGTAGAGCCAGCTCAAGAGATAGACGGCGTCGGTGATGTCGCGGCCTCCATCGCCGTTGACATCGCCGTTCTGGGTGGCAGCGCGGCCCTGCGCGTCCGCGGCCAGCTCGTGCGCGAGATGGCCCGCGAGCAGCGCCGCATTGAGGAACAGTGCCCACAGGATCAGCTTCTTCATGAATAGACCTCCATCTGTGATTGCTGAATGGCCGCGCAACCGATCGGCGCGGGTGAACGGACAGGACTTCCCACGACCCGCGCGCAAGTATCTTGCGATTCGTGTTTCCAGTCAACGCCGCCTGTGCTCTCGGGTGCATGTACGGAACCGAGAGAAATGTTAACCGCAGAGGACGCAGAGTAGCGCAGAGGACCTTGCATCGAGAGCCTGGCGGCGACGGCCGTGATCGACTCCCGGGCCTCGTCGCAGAGCCCGGTCTCCCCTTCGAGCGGCTCGGCGGCTTCCGGCTCCTACGGCGGATCGGCGGGGGCGGCATGGGGGTCGTTTTCCTCGCCGAGGAAGAGCGGCTCGGCCGCCTCGTCGCCCTCAAGGTCATCCGCCCCGAGCGCGCCGAAAGCCCCGGCGCGCGAGCCCGCTTCCATCGCGAGGCCGCGGCGGTCGCCAAGCTGCGCCACACATCGATCGTCGCCGTCTACTCCGCCGGTGAGGATCAGGGGGCGGATTACATCGCCATGGAGATGGTTCCGGGGAAGGGGCTCGACGAGATCATCGCGGGAGGCGCCGCCCCGGGCGTCTTGGCGGGAGCGGTCCCCGTGCCCAAGCTCATCCGCTGGTTCGCGGAGGTCGCCCGCGCCCTCGATCACGCCCATCGCGAAGGGGTCGTCCACCGCGACGTGAAGCCCTCGAACATCCGCATCACGCCCGAAGGGCGCGCGATGCTCCTCGACTTCGGCCTGGCGCGCGGGGCCGAGGACTCGGGAGTCACGGTCACGGGGCAGTTCACCGGCTCGCCGTTCTACGCATCTCCCGAGCAGGTCAACGCGGGGACGAAGGACTGGGTCTCGCCCCTGACCGACGTCTACTCGCTCGGCGTCTCCCTCTACCAGTGCGTCGCCGCGGCCCTCCCGTTCGAGGGGGATACGACGGAGAAGCTCTTCCACCGGATTCTCTTCGAGGAGCCCGTGCCGCCGCGCCGCCGGAACCCTTCGGTAACCCGCGACCTCGAGACCGTCATCCTGAAAGCGATGGAGAAAGAGCGGGCGCGGCGCTATCCGTCCGCGGGAGCGCTCGCCGCGGACCTCGAGGCCATCCTCGATCTGCGTCCGATCGCGGCGCGGCCCGCCGGGGCCGCCGAGCGGATGTTCAAGTGGTCCCGGAGGCATCGAGCGGCCACGATCGCCGCCGTCGCGGTGGCCCTCGCGGCTCTCTCGGTCCCCGCGGTCCTCCTCAAGAGCCGGTGGGACGAGGTCGCGAGGTGCATGGACGGCGCCCGGAGCCACATCGCGGGCTACCGCGAGGGGCGGGACCGAGCGAGGGCGCTCGAGGCGGAGCTGACGCCGCTCCGGGAGGCCCTCCCGCGCCGGAGCGTCTCCGCCGGCGAGATCGGCCGCCTCCACCAGGGCGACCTTCGACTCCAGCAGCTCCGCGGCGGGATCGAGCTGGATTTTTTCAAAGCCCAGGAGCTTCTCGACCGCGCCGGCAACCTCGACGCACGGAGCGACGCCGTGCGGTCCCTGCGGGCCGAACTTTACGTCGAAAAATGGCGCGACGCGGTCGCGATCAAAGATCCGGTCCTTCAGAAAACCTACCGCGAGCTGGTGGAGCGGCACGACCCGGATGGGCGCCACCGCGAGGAGATCCTCGGCCTCGCGGCGGCGGTCTTCACGACGGATCCCGCGGGCGCGGAAGTCTACCTGTTTCGTTTCATCGAGGAAGCGGAGATGCGGGAGGGCGGCGACCGGCGGCTCGTCCCGGTCCCCGCAGGCGGCGAAGAGGCCGTCCGGCCCGGTACGTGGGCTCTGAGGGTTCTCAATGGGAAGGGCGAGATCCGCGCCAACGATCTCATCGTGAGCGTCGCGGGCCATCCGATCCGTGGAACGATGCTCGTCGCGGAGGCAAGCGGCACGGAGTCGAATGAGTCCGTGAAACGGTTCGACCGTCTCGTCTCCGTCGATGGGGCGCCCGTCGGAGAGGATCTCGACCTCATCCAGGCCGTCGGGAAGCCGCCGCCGGAGGGAAAAAAGCACCGGTTTTCCAGGGTCGATGAGTCTCCGCCGGAGCATCTCATCGACGTCCTTCAGACAAACCTCTCCAGGGGGGAATCTCATCGACCGTCGCGCCGGCCGAGGAGTCGCTCTCACGCAGCCGGCTCCCAGCCGGGGCGGTATTCGCGGCCCCAGAAGCGGCGGACCGCGTCGTCGCCGCCGAGGATCTTTCCCGTCTTCGGATCGCACTCGAGCGTGCGGCCGGTCTTGTAGGCGATGTTTCCGAGGTGGCAGAGGAGCGCGCTCCGCTGCGCGTCCTCGATCTCCGCATTGAGGGCTTTCCCTTCCCGAATGGCATCGAGGAGGTTCTGGAAGTGGAAGGCGTCGCGCCACTCGCCGGCGTGGCGGTGGACCTCCTTGCCCTCCGGGTCGAAGATCTTGTAGCCGGGGTCGTCGACCGTGAGCGTGCCTCCGTCGCCGTAGAACGCGACGAACGGATGGGCGTCCTTCTTGCGTTGATGGCAGCTTGAAGAGTCCCACGACGCTCCCCGATCGCCGAAATCGAAGACGGTATAGGCGGTGTCGGGCGTCTCCTGGTCGTCGTCGAAGTGGTAGCGGCCGCCGTTCATCACGACGCGCCGCGCGTAGTCGACGCCGAGCCCCCAGCGGGCCACATCGAGCGCGTGGACGCCGTTATTGGCCAGCTCTCCGCCGCCCCAGTGCCACATCCAGTGCCAGTTGTAGTGGACGAGGTTGTCCTTGTACGGTCGATGTGGGATCGGCCCCTCCCACAAGTCGTAGTCGAGCCAGGCGGGGACGGGCGACTCTTTCCCCTTGCCGATGGCGCCGCGGCGGTTGGAGTAGAACGTCCTGGCGAAGCGCACGCGGCCGATCGCGCCGCCCTTGAGCTTCTGGATGCCTTCGATGATTCCGGGCTGGCTGCGCCGCTGGTTCCCCATCTGAACGAGCCGCTTGTGGCGCCGCGCGGCGGCCACCATCAGCTCTCCCTCGCGGGCGTTGTGGCTGCCGGGCTTCTCCACGTAGACGTGCTTCCCCGCCGAGCAGGCGAGGATCGTCGCCGGGGCGTGCCAGAAGTTCGGGGCGGCGATCGAAAGGAGGTCGGCGGACTTGTCGTCGAGGATGCGGCGGAAGTCCTTGACGCCCTGAGGCCGCTTGCCGGTCTTCTCCTCGACGACCTTCGCGGCGGCGGCGATCCGGCGCTCATCGACGTCGCAGAGGTAGGCGATCTCGACGTCGGGCAAGGAGAGGAAGCTCCGGACGTGGTCGAGACCGCGTCCGAGGCCCATCACGCCGGCGACGATCTTCTTGCCCGGCTCGCCCGCCTGGAGCGACGGGAGGCCGCGTGCCGCCGCGAGGGACAGCCCTGCGAGGGCGGATTGCTTGAGGAAGCGCCTGCGATCGAGCTTTTTGTCCATGATGGACCCCCTTTCGATGGTTGAGGCGCGTCATTGTGCATCAATGCGGTTAGGAAGGGAACCGCGGCGGTTCGGTGGACCGCCACGGGAGGCGGACGGACGATTTACCACAGAGGCAAATGCCCGCCGGCGGCCAAAGTCCTTCGCCTTAAGAAGCCGGCACACAAGCCACAAAGCAAAGCTCGTGATGACGATGCCAAGCGGGATGAGACCGAGGCACAGGAGGACAAGCTGGATCGTGGTCACGCAACCAATCTACACAGCCCCCCCTGGAATTTTCCAGCGCCCGCTCGGTACTCGACGAGGGACTCAACATCGAAGAAGATACCCCGCTCTGGTTTGGGTGGCGTATCCCGAATTCTCCCGCGTAAATCACGGCCGAATCGCACAAGGAACCGATCGAGATGAAGCCAATCTTCCGTCTGACCCCAGCAGTTTCAGCGTCCCTCACGGTGGCGCTCGCCCTCACCGCCGCGGCCTTCGCGGCGGACATCGGCGAGATCGATCCCGCGGAAGCCGCCAAGCACTTCAGGAAGCCGGGCTACTCGCCCTACGCCGGCCGCAGCTTCCCGACGCGCGTTTTGTGGGGCGATACGCACCTCCACACGGGCTGGTCGATGGACGCCGGCGCGATCGGCTGCAATCTCGGGCCCGAAGACGCCGTGCGACTGGCCCGCGGCGAGGAGGTTGTTTCGTCGACCGGCCAGCCGGTGAAGCTGAGCCGCCCGCTCGATTTCGTCGTTGTCACCGACCACTCCGACGGTGCGGGTACGATTCAGGAGATCCGGATCGGCAACCCGGCGCTGATCTCCGATCCGACCATCCGGCGCTGGCACGAGATGATCAACCGAGGTGGGGCGGAAGGCGTCAAGGCGGCCCTGGAGGTGATCGCCGCGCAATCGAACAAGAAACTCCCCGCCGCGATGCAGGATCAGAGGCTGGCGCTGACGATCTGGCGGAAGTACACCGCCATCATGGAGAAGTACAACGAGTCAGGGCGCTTCAGCGCGGTCATCGGCTACGAATGGACGAGCAACGCTGGCGGCGGCGACAACCTGCACCGGAACATCATCTACCGCGACGGCAAGGACAAAGCGGACCAGATGGTCCCATACACCACGTTCGAGAGCGAGAACCCCGAAGACCTCTGGAAGTGGATGCAGGCCTACGAAGAGAAGACGGGCGGGTCGCTCCTCGCCATTCCGCACAACGGCAACCTCTCCAACGGCCGCATGTTTCAGCTCTCGTCGTTCCACGGCAACCCGTTGACCCGCCAGTACGCCGAGACGAGGGCGAAGTGGGAGCCGCTCTACGAAGCGACCCAGATCAAGGGCGACGGCGAGACCCACCCCTCGCTTTCCACGACGGACGAGTTCGCGGGTTTCGAGATCTGGGAGAAGGGAAACCTGGTCCTCGCCCCGAAGAAGCCGGGGATGATCGAGTTCGAGTACGCCCGCCAGGCGCTCAAGAACGGCCTCCTCCTCGAGTCGAAGCTCGGGGTGAATCCGTTCAAATTCGGCATGGTGGGAAGCACGGACTCCCACACCGGCCTCGCGGCCGTCGAGGAGGACAACTTCTTCGGCAAGCACACGGGCGTCGAGCCGAGCCCGAAGCGGTGGGAACACCTCACCCTCCAGTTCGGGGACAAGAAGGTGCTTGGCTGGGAGCAAAACTCCGCCGGCTACGCGGCGGTGTGGGCCACGGAGAACACGCGCGAGGCCCTCTGGGACGCGATGAAGCGGAAGGAGGTCTATGCGACGACCGGGTCGCGCATCACCGTGCGCTTCTTCGGCGGCTGGGACTTCGAGCCGAAGGACGCCCATACGCGCAGTCCGGCCATCGCCGGCTATTCGAAGGGCGTGCCGATGGGCGGCGACCTGATCCAGGCGCCTGCGGGGAAGGCGCCGTCATTCCTCGTCGCGGCGCTCAAGGACGCCTTGGGCGGCAACCTCGACCGCATCCAGATCATCAAGGGCTGGCTCGATTCGAGCGGCAAGGTGCACGAGAAAGTCCACGACGTCGCGTGGTCGGACGGCCGCAAGCCCGGCCCGAACGGCAAGCTGCCGCCCGTGGGAAACACCGTCGACGTGGAAAACGCAATCTGGACCAACACCATCGGCGATCCCGAGCTGATCGCCGTCTGGAAGGACCCGGATTTCGACCCGTCGCTCCGAGCGTTCTATTACGCCCGCGTCATCGAGATCCTGACGCCGCGCTGGACCGCGTACGAAGCCAAGCGCTACGGGATCAAGATGCCGAAGGAAGTCCCGATGACGATCCAGGAGCGCGCCTACACATCGCCGATCTGGTACACGCCGGCAAAGTGAAACCGCGCGTGGCGGGTTTCGGCGCTCTTCGATGAAGATCCTCCGCGAACCTCTGCTCCATTTCTTGCTGCTCGGGGGGGCCCTGTTCGGGCTCTTCTACGCGTTCGGCGGCGGAGCGTCGGAGGAGGTGCCGAACAAGATCGTCGTCGACGAGGCAAAGGTCCGGAGTCTCGCGGAGAACTTCGGGCGCACATGGCAGCGCCCGCCGACCGAAAGCGAGCTTGAGGGGCTCATCCAGGACCACGTCCGCGAGGAGATGGTCTACCGAGAGGCCCTCGCTCTGGGGCTCGACCGGGACGATACGATCATCCGCCGCCGCCTCCGCCAGAAGCTCGAGTTCATCGCGGAGGACGTCGCCGCGCTCGCCGAGCCGACCGACGACGAGCTGCGGGCGTACCTTGCGGGGCATCCGAATTCTTTCCGGCTCGAGCCGAGCTTCACCTTCCGGCACGTCTATCTCAACCCCGACCGCCGCGGCGAAGCGCTCCAGCGCGACTCCGAGCGACTGCTCGCGGATCTGAGGAAGGGCGACAAGACTATCGACATCGCGGCCGTGGGAGACACGTTCCTCCTCGACCACGAATACACGCGGATTTCCGCGAGCCACGCCGCGACGTTCTTCGGCGAATCGTTCGCGGCCCGGCTGGCTCTGCTCGAGACGGGAAAGTGGCACGGACCGATCGCTTCGGGCTACGGCGTGCATCTCGTGCTCCTGATCGAGCGCATCGATGGCCGCGTGCCTCCTCTGGAGGAGGTCCGCGACGCCGTCCGGCGTGATTGGGCCAACGCTCGGAGGCTTGAAACGACGGAGAAGTTCTACGAGAGCCTGCGCCGGCGCTACAGCGTTGTCGTGGAGCGCCCGAAGAGCGACCCCGAATTCAAGCCCTCGGGGCCGGGGGAGGCGAAATGAGGCGCGAGCTGATCTTCCTGCCGCTGGCCGCGGCCTTGGGTGGCCAGTTACCCGCTCATGAATTGCGTCCGGCCTACCTGGAGATCCGACAGACCGGCGCCGAGTCCTTCGATCTTCTCTGGAAGGTCCCCGCGCGCGGCGACGGCCTCCGGCTCGGCCTCTACGTCCGACTGCCCGAGGGATGCAAGGAGACCTCGCCGCGCCGGAGCTTCTTCGCCGGCGGCGCACACCTCGAGCGATGGAGCGCCGCACGCCGCGGTGGGCTCGACGGCGAGTCGATCCACATCGACGGCCTCGCGGCGACGCTCACGGACGCCCTGATCCGCCTCGAGCGGCTCGACGGCACGGTACAGGTGGCTCGCTTGACCGCTTCGCAGCCGTCGTTCGTCGTCGAAACGGTCCCCGGCATGATGCAGGTGGCGGGAACGTATCTCTCTCTCGGCGTCGAGCACATCCTCTCCGGGATCGACCACCTCCTCTTCGTGCTCGCGCTCCTCTTCCTCGTGAGAGGTTGGCGGCGCGTGGTCGGTACGGTCACCGCGTTCACCGTCGCCCACAGTCTGACCCTGGCCGCGGCCACGCTCGGGTTCGTCCATGCTCCCGGGCCGCCGGTCGAGGCGTCCATCGCGCTCAGCATCGTCTTCGTCGCGGCGGAGATCGTCCACGCGCGCCGGGGCCTCCCCGGGTTGACGGCGCGCTCGCCGTGGATCGTCGCTTTCACGTTCGGGCTTCTCCACGGCTTCGGCTTCGCCGGCGCTTTGAGCGAAGTCGGCTTGCCGCAGGGGGCGATTCCGGCTGCCCTCTTTTTCTTCAACCTCGGGGTCGAGCTGGGCCAGCTCCTCTTCGTCGGGGCCGTCGTCGGAGTCTTCGCGGTCTTCAAGGTCGCGGCTGCGAGGGTGGGTCGCGCATTTTCGGCGCCGCGGCCGGCCGCGAGGCTGGAGATCGCGGCGGCGTACGCGATCGGCGCCGTGGCCTCTTTCTGGGTCGTCGAGCGCACATGCGCGTTCTGGTCGTGACTCCTTCGGAGTACAACGGATGAACCTCTACGCCGTTTCGCTCCTTTCCCTGTCCCTTCTCGCGGCCCCCCGCGAGCCCCTCGATCTCTGGCTTTACCACTCCACGAACCTCTGGGTCGACGCCGACATCGACCGACTTGAGACGGTCTGGCGTCGCGCGGCGAATGCGGGCTACAAGAAGGTACTCCTGGCGGATTCCAAGTTCGCGAAGCTCGGCGACATGGACGGGCGCTACTTCAAGAACATCGAGCGCGTCCGAAACCTCGCCGGCGAGCTGGGGCTCGAGATCGTCCCCGCGCTCTTCTCGCTCGGCTACTCGAACGACCTCCTCTGGCACGGCCCGGATCCCGCTGAAGGTCTTCCGGTGAAGGACTCGCTCTTCGTCGTCAAGGGCGGCGAGGCAAGGCTCGTCGCCGATCCGCCGGTCTCGTTTCCCTCGAGGCCGAGCTGGCACGACGCGCCGGTGGCCCTCGACGGCCGGCAAGCCTCCATCGAGAACAACCCCGAGAACGCGCGGCTCGTCCAGAAGCTCAAGGTCGCTCCGTTTCGCTGTTACCACATTTCGGTCGGCGTCCGCACCGAGGACTACAAAGGACTACTACCTCGTCCGGGGCGACCTGGGGAGCTCCTGGGACGGGCTCCCGAAGACCGCCGTCGTCGTCAACTGGAACTTCGACGGGCGCGAGAAGTCCCTCCGCTTCTTCGCCGAGCGCGGGCACCGCCAGGTGATCGCGGCTTACTACGATGCGCCGCCGAGCGGCGTGAAGAAATGGCTAGCCGCCGCGGAAGGCGTGCCCGGCGTGGAGGGGATCATGTACACGACCTGGCAGAGCCGCTACGAGGACCTGGAGGAGTTCGCACGGCTGTGCCGCGAGCGAGATGTACGTGACTGATTGAGAACGCCGCTACGGCGCGCACGCCGCCGGGCAGCCTTCGATCTCCACGCAGCGGCCTGCGGGGCCGAGGTTGTGCGGCGGGCCGCCGAGGAAAAGATGGTGGAGCTGGGCGATGGGGTCGGAGATGTCCACGCGGGCGTCGCCGTTCCAGTCGAGGAGCGCCCGATGCGAAGGGCTGTCGACCGCGCCGCGGCAGGGAAGGGCCGCCGGCTCGCCGAGGAAGAGGTGTCCGAGGAGCCCGATGGCGTCCGCGATGTCGACCTCCAGGTCCTGGTTCAGGTCCCCCGGGGTCTGTCCGCGCCGGCCCTGGCAGGTGTACTCGCAGCAGATCCTCTCCTCGGCGCCGCCTGCGGTCCGGACGACGACGCAGATGCGCCCGTCGTCCGCGGGCAGGTCCGGGCATGAGACCTGAAGCGAGGTCGCATCGGGCGGAAGCACCGCTGCGGTCACGCCGGTCCGGTCCTCGCGCACCTCGATCCCCTCGCGCGGGCAGTCGGCCTCCGGAGACAGCTCCCACGACAGCTCAAGCCCGCCCGCCGAAGCCGCGCAAGCGAGGTTTCGTGCTCCACAGGGCCCTGAGAGTCCCGGATCGAGGATTTTCGCCGCCATCAAGCAAGGCGCATTCGTCTCGCCAAGAAAGGAGGCCAGCGGGCTGTTCACATCGCGGGCGGTGACGGCGATGGCGATCTCGCCGGGAGTGGAGCCGAGCAGGACGGTAGCCGACGCGGCGCCGTTGATATTCGTGGCCACGGGCATCGCCCCCACGATCGAGGCGTCACCCTTGACGACCGAAAAGATCACATCGACGCCGGCGAGAGCAGATCCGAGGAGACTCCGCACCTCCACCACGAGGGGCTGAGGGAGGAGAGTCCCCGGGTTGCCGGATTGGTTGTTGCCGCCGATGGCCTGCAAGGTCCCTGCGAGGGATGGCCCCACGCGCTTCCAGGGATCGAAATCCACGCAGTCGCTCACCTCGTCGCCCAGCCCGTTCACGTTGTTGAGGGTGTCGCAGCGGTGGTCGGCCGGGTCGTCCGGCGGGCCACTGTCGTCCCCCCAGAAGCAGTTCTCGGCGCGGAGCGTCGCCGTGGTGTCGTTCTGGATCGCCTTGCCGCCGTTCCCGAAGATCGAAGAGCGCTGGACAACCGGGTTCGAGCTGGAAGCGGCTTGAATGCCGTGTCCGAGGTTCTGGACGATCGTGCAGTCGGAGATGGCGGGGGATGAGCCGTTGATCAGGTTGATTCCCTCGCTGCCATTGTCGGCTATGAGGCAGCCCTCGATGGGGATCGATGCGTTGTCCAGCGTCACGCCGTCCTGGGCGAACTCGATGAGGCAGTGCCGCAGGGCCGATACGGCGAGGGCCGACTGCTTGTTCCGGATCTTCAGTCCTCCCCAGCGCAGCCCCGATTTCGGGTTCAGGCCTGAAAAGGTGATCGGGATCTCGGCAGTCCCGACGGCCACCAGCTCGCCGTTGGCGGTGATGGAGACTCCGCTCCCGAGGAGGAACGTGCAGCCGGGCTGGATGATGACGGTCGCGTTGGCGCCGATCGTGGCGGATGACACGAATCTGTAAGCCGGCGGGGCAAACGGGATCGTGCCGGAGACGCTCAGGGCGCCTGGAATCTGGATCGTGTTCTCACTTCCGAGGCCGAGGAAGCTGTTCTGCGCGAACTCCGCAGGATAGGCGGAGAAGAGCGCGTCGGCGTCCTGGAACAAGAGAGAATTCTCGTTCTCGCGGAAAGAGTTCACGCGGACGGTCGAGAGAGAGGTATGGTCCTGGATGTAGATCCCGGTGGTGTTCTGATAGAACGTGTTGTCCTCGATCACGGCGGCCGTCGCCCCCGAAAGCCGGATGGCGATATTCATGTTCCGAATGATGTTCTGGCGGAGCGTGGGAGCGGAGTTGGCGATCGTGATCGCCCCTCCCGCCAGCTCGCTGCCCTTGACGAGTCCCTGGCTCCCCGCCCGGAAGCTCAGGAAGACGTCGAGGAACTCGGCGCTGGCGGCGGTCAAGGTCCCATCCACGCTGAGCGTGTTGTTTCGTCCATCGATGGTGATCCCCGGCGGGATCTTCATCTCGGCCCCGCCGCCGATGGTGAGAGTGCCGCCGAGCCGGAAGACGGTCACCTGTTCGACCCCCCTCAGCTCGATGTCGGCGTTCAATATGCCGGAGAGGCTGACTGCCGCCAGAGGATCGCACGTGAGAACGTTGTCGGCGACGACCGCCGTGGCGCCGTCCCGGAAATACCCTGGACCGAAGTGCAGCGGCCGGTCCCCGCCCGACGTGCAGATCTCGTTGAAGGTGATCTGCGCCGTGCTGGGGGGATTCACCACCACTTCGATGGCGGTGTCGCTCCGCGAAGGGTCGTCGGCGATCGTGTTCTCCTTCACGCGCGGCGATGCCGTATCGCTCAAGGACAGGGCCCGCCTGCCGGAGCTGCCTTCGGGTTGGAAGCGGATCGTGTTGCGGAACGCCTCCCCCGCCGTCGCGTCAGCGTAGTAGATGCCGTAGGAATTGGTCGTGATGTCGTTCTCGCGGATCTCGGGCCGGCCCGTTCCGGTGACGTAGACTCCGTAGTTCGAGGCCTCGATCGTGTTGTTGAGGATGGTCGGGTGCGCGGGATTCACTCCCGAAGTTCCCGACGTCTGGATGGGAATCGAACCACTCAACGTCGAGTTCTCGAGCGTCCCCGAGCTTCCGTCTCTGTAATTGAGGTGGACGCCATCCAGGGTGACGCCGTTGGCGCTCAAAACTCCGTCGATAAAGCACGTTTGGCCGCTTCCTTCGATCGCGATGCCGGTCGGCATGATCAATGTAGCTCCGCTGTCGATGAACATCGTGCTCGTCATGCGGAACCTGCTCACCGCCTCCACGGGGTCAAGCCGGCTGTTGGTAGCGAACTTCCCCGAGATCCCCACGCTCGCGAGGGCATCGCAAGTGAAGACGGTTCCGGTGACCGAAGCGGTGCAGCTTGCGGCGAAGTACCCGGGCCCGAAGACGAGCGGCTGGTCCCCGCCGGTGGCGCAGATCCGGTTGTTCTGCACGACCGCCGTGCTCGCGGGGTTCACGAGGATCTGGATTCCGATGTCGTTGCGGGCGGGGTCATTCTGGATCGTGTTGTCCCTGATCGAGGGAGACGCCGCGTCGCCGAGGTACACGGCGCGCCGGCCGCCCCCGCCCTCGGGGACGAACTGGATGACGTTGTTGACGGCCGAGCCGGCCGAGGTGTCCGCGAAGTGGAGGCCGTAGATATTTGCGGTGATCGTGTTGTCGCTGATCTGGGGCCTTCCCGTTCCGGAGATGTAGACCCCATAGGTCGATCCGTCGATCGTGTTGAACTTGAAGGACGGCTGTGCCGGCGTCACCGTCGAGCTGCCCGCCACCTGGATCGGGATCGAACCGGAGATGGTCGAACGATCGATCACTCCACCGCTCCCGTCGCGGTAGTTGAGGTTAGCGTTCGTGAACGTCACGCTGTTGGCCGAGAAGATCCCATCGACGAAGAGGTTATGGCTCCTGCAGTCGAGTCGGGTACCGCTCGGAAAGGTCAGCCTGATCCCGCTGGCGGCGGTCGTCGTCGTCGTGAGGTGGAAGGAGTTCACCCCTTCCACCGGATCGAGCTGGCTGTCCGTCGCGAACGTCCCCGAGACTCCGACGCTCGTGAGCGGGCCGCACGGGAACGTGTTCCCGGCGACCACTGCGGCCGCGGTCGCGGCGAAGTATCCGGGCCCGAAGACGAGCGGCTGGTCATCGATCGAAGCGCAGACGCTGTTGTTCCGGATATCGGCGGAGCTCGCGGGGCTCACGAGGACCTGGATGGCTATATCGGAGCGGGTCGGATCGTCCTGGATCGTGTTGTCCCTCACGGAGGGCGAGGCCGAATCGGTCAGGTAGATGCCGTGGCGGCCGTTCGCCCCCTCTGGCAGGAACCGGATCGTGTTGTTCAAGGCGGTCCCCGCCGCCGTGTCGGAGTAGTAGAGACCGTAGTTGTTGGTCTCGATCGTGTTGCCGGTGACGGAAGGCCTCGACGTGCCGGTGATGTAGATCCCGTAGGACGTTCCCGTGATCGTGTTGTTGCGGATGGTGGGCTGCGCCGGGCTCAGCACGGAAGTGCCGGACAAGGAGATCGGCGTGGCCGCCGAGAAGGTCGAGTCCTCGATCGTTCCGCCGCTCCCGACCCGGTAGGAAACCGCCGCGTTGTTGAAGGTGGCGCCGTCGGCGTTCAGCGTGCCATCGACGAGAAGAGTGTTCCCCAGCCCCTCCATGATCACCCCCGCGCCGAGGGTGAGGGTCTGCCCCGACGGCACCGTGCAGGTGCTGGTCAGGCGATGCGGGTTGCCCGCGGCGGTGAACGTGCCCGCGCAGGTCCCGGAGTGGTTCGTCTGAGCGAGCAGCTCGAGTCGAGAGGCGGACCCCGCGTAGAAGGCCACGCAAGCGAGAGCGAGCGGTACGAACTTCCTCATTGGTACACCGTCCTATGAGCCGTCTATGAACCGATGTCCGAGCAAGGAACCATCACGGTCCGGCCGTTGATGTGCACCGGGCACATTTCATCGCAGGGGTTGCCGCTTCCCCCCCCCCCCCCACCCCCCCCCCCCCCCCCCCCCCCCCCCCCCCCCCCCCCCCCCC
>Ga0187893_10008563_pt1 | contig 16070 bp, 15 predicted proteins | sample MA1701074metaG_FD_139574 | JGI IMG/M metagenome (GOLD analysis project Ga0187893, IMG submission 139574) | White microbial mat communities from a basaltic lava cave in the Kipuka Kanohina Cave System on the Island of Hawaii, USA - MA170107-4 metaG ...
CCACCGCCTGGGCGCCGCCCACCCGATACAGCGCGTCCACCCCGGCCAAGTGGCACGCCGCCAGCACCACGGGCAGATGTCCCCGGGTACCGGCCGGCGACACCGCGATGACCTCGTCCACGCCGGCCACGCGGGCTGGGAGCGCCGTCATCAGCACGGTCGACGGATAGGCCGCGCGACCGCCCGGCACGTACACGCCGACCCGCGCCAGCGGCTGCACGCGCATGCCGAGGCGCGCGCCCGCCGTGTCGCGGAGCGTCCACGATCGCTCGCGCTGTCGGGCGTGGAAGACTCGAATGCGTCGGGCGGCCAGCGACAAGTCGGCGCGCACCCGCGAGGGGAGATCCCGAAACGCGGCCGCGAGATCGTCGGTCGGGACGCGCAGCGTCGCTCGGGTGAGCCGCACGCCGTCGAGGCGCGCGGTCCAGGCCAGCAGCGCACGGTCGCCGCCGCGCGCGACGCTCGAGATGATGCGCCGCACCGTCCGCTCGACACCCGCCGTCGTGGTGGCGCCGCGCGTCGCAAGGCGGGCGAGCCGGATGGTCGCACGGCGGGAACCGAGCGTCACCACGAGATCCGTGGCGCGCGTCATGCGAGCGCGTCCTCGCGGCGCACCAGGGCCCCCAGGGCCGACAGCTTCTCCTCCATGCGCTCGTAGCCGCGATCGAGGTGATAGACGCGCGAAAGGCGCGTGGTGCCCTGCGCCGCGAGCCCGGCCAGTACGAGAGAGACGCTGGCGCGGAGATCGGTCGCCATGACTGGGGCGCCGGAGAGCCCGACCGGTCCGCGCACGAGCGCCCGGTGCCCCTCGAGCTGGATCTTCGCTCCCATGCGCACCAGCTCTTGCGCGTGCAGGAGGCGATTCTCGAAGATGGTCTCGCTGAACGTACTCGTGCCCTCGGCGGTGGTGGCGAGCGCCATGAACTGCGCTTGCAGATCGGTCGGGAAGCCCGGATAGGGCATCGTCTTCACGTCCACCGCCGATAGCCAGTCGCGCGCCCGCACGCGCACCCCGCTCTCGCTCTCGTCGACCTCCGTGCCGGTCTCGCGCAGCTTGGCCATGAACGCCTCCAGGTGATCGGAGCGCGCTCCCACGACACGGACGTCGCCTCGCGTGATCGCCGCTGCCACCATGTACGTCCCGGCTTCGATCCGATCGGGGATGACCGTGTGCTCGGCGCCGCCGTTGTCGGACCGCCCCTCGATGGTCACCTCCGAGGTGCCGGCGCCTTGCACGTCGACCCCCATGCGCCGGAGTGCCTGCCCGAGGCACTCGTTTTCCGGCTCGCGGGCCGCGTTCTCGATGACGGTGGTACCTTCCGCGAGCGCCGCCGCCATCATGAGCTGCTGGGTGGCGCCGACCGACGGGAAGTCGAGGAGGATCTTGGCGCCGTGCAGACGCGTGGCTTCGGCCTCGACGTAGCCCTCGCTGATATGGATCCGGGCCCCCATCTTCTCGAGCCCGGCCAGGTGGAGATCGACCGGCCGCGCGCCGATCGCGCAGCCCCCGGGGGTCGACACGCGGGCGTGGCCGAAGCGGGCGAGGAGCGGGCCCAGCACGAGGAAGGACGCCCGCATGGTCTTCACCAGATCGTACGGCGCCTCGGTCGAGCCCAGGCTGCGTGCCTCGACGATCACCTCGTGGCCTTCGGGGCTGAGGGTGACCTCTGCGCCGAGGTGGCGCAGCACGGCCAGCGCGGTCCTGATGTCGGCGAGCGCGGGCACGTTGCGCAGCACGCACCGCTCGCGCGTCAGCAGCGTCGAGAAGAGCAACGGCAGCGCGGCATTCTTGGACCCGCTGACGACGACGTCCCCCTCGAGGCGCCGACCACCGTCGACGACGATCTCCTTCATGCCCCCTCCCCGTCTCGGCCGCGACGGACCGCGAGCACACGCTCGACGCCTGCATGGTCGCGGTGCACCTGCAGATCGTCCCACGCGGCCGCCGTGGCGGCCGCGGATGCCGCCGGCGCCTGGCCGCTTCCGATCTCGCAGACGAGCCATCCTCGTGGAGCGAGCACGCGCGCGGCGGTCGCGAGCAACGCGCGAATCGCGTCGAGCCCGTCCGGCCCGCCGTCGAGGGCGAGCGCCGGCTCCCATCCGCGGATCTCGGCCGCCAGCCCCGCGAGGTCGGCACGAGCGACGTACGGTGGATTCGCCACCACGACGTCGAACACCCCGCTGCGAAACGCGGTGACCCAGTCCGCACGCACCATGCGTACGTGCGGGGCGAGTCGTGCGAGGTTCGCGGCCGCGACGACCAGCGCGGCGCCCGAGCGGTCGCTGGCCACGACCCGTGCCGCGGGCAGCTCGCGCGCCAGCGCGGCGGCGAGCGCGCCGCTCCCCGTGCCGCAATCGAGGATGCGGCGTGCCTGCGGCGCCAGTGCCAGCACGGTCTCGACCAGCCGCTCGCTTTCCGGTCGCGGCGAGAGCACGTGCCGGTCGACCGCGAGATCGAGCGACCAGAACTCGCGCCGGCCGACGATCTGGCACACGGGCTCGCGCGCGAGGCGGCGGCACAGCAGGCCGTCCAGACGGCCTGCAACGTCCGCGGGCAGCACGTCGCGCGCGCGCAGCACGAGACCCGTGCGATCGGTCCCGAGCGCATGCGCCAGCAGCACCTCGGCGTCCGGCTGGGGGTGCTCGAGGCCGGCGGACTCCAGACGGAGCGCCGCACGGGCGAGCACGGTCGCCACGGTGTCGAGCGCGGTCACTTCGCGCCCTCGAGCGCTTCGGCTTGCGCGCGGGTGGCGAGCGCGTCGATGATCGCGTCGACGTCCCCGTCGAGCACGCGGTCGAGCGTGTGCAACGACAGCCCGATGCGGTGATCCGTCACGCGGCTCTGGGGAAAGTTGTAGGTGCGGATCTTCTCCGATCGATCGCCACTGCCGATCATCGCCTTGCGGTTGGCGGCGATGGCCGACTGCTGCTCGTGGCGTGCCCGGTCGAGGAGACGCGAACGCAGGATCTTCAACGCCTTGGCCTTGTTCTTGTGCTGCGACTTCTCGTCCTGGCAGGTGACCACGAGCCCCGTGGGGAGATGCGTCACGCGCACCGCCGAGTCGGTCGTGTTGACGCTCTGCCCGCCGGGACCGGACGAGCGGAACACGTCGATGCGGAGCTCCTTGTCCGGCAGGTCGATCTCGACGTCGTCGGCCTCGGGCAGGACGGCGACGGTCACCGCGGAGGTGTGGATGCGGCCCTGCGCCTCGGTGGCGGGCACGCGCTGCACACGGTGCACGCCGCCTTCGTACTTGAGCCGGCTGTACGCGCCCTGCCCGTGCACCAGCGCTATCACTTCCTTCACGCCGCCGATGCCGGTCGCACTCGCGGAGAGCGTCTCGATCCTCCACCCGCGCCGTTCGGCGTAGCGCGAGTACATCCGGAAGAGGTCGGCGGCGAACAGCGCCGCTTCGTCGCCGCCGGTGCCCGCCCGGATCTCGAGCACGGTGTTGCGCTCGTCGTTGGGATCGCGCGGCAGCAGCAGGACCTTGAGCCGCTCGTCAACGTCGCCGAGCCGCGCTTCGAGCGCCGGCACCTCACCACGGGCGAGGTCGCGCAGCTCGGCGTCGGCGTCGTCGAGGAGCGTGCGGTGCTCCTGCAGCTCGCGGTCGAGGCGCTGGCGCTCCCGATAGACGCGCACCACCTCTTCGAGCTGCGAGCGCTCGCGCGCGACGCTGGCGTACTCCCGCCGGTCGGCGATGATGGTCGGCTCGGTCACGAGGCGCTCGAGCTCCTCGAACCGCCGCTCGATCTCTGCGAGACGTTCGAGCACGGGGCCCGTTACGCCTCTGGGGCGTCAGCCGGCGGCCGACTTCCCGCTCTTGCCGCCCTTGCCGTACTTGCGATTGAAGCGCTCAACGCGACCCGCCGTGTCGATGAGCTTCTGCTTGCCGGTGAAGAACGGGTGGCACGCCGAACAGATCTCGACGTGGATGCTCTCGGCGGTCGAGCGCGTCTCGAAGACATTGCCGCAGGCGCACGCGACACGAACGGCTGCGTAGCGCGGATGAATTCCCTCTTTCATGGCGAGAACCCGGGCTTGTAACATCGGGTCCCACCCCGTGCAAACCCGCTCGGACGCCCTCAGCGCCGGCTGCGCACGCGGGCGACGGCGTCGACCCACCCTCGATACGCCGCGGCGCGCAGACCCGTGGACCGCTGCGGACGAAACCGCTTTGCGATGCGCCGGGTGCGGCCGAGCTCGGCCGGAGTCTTCCAGAATCCGGTGGCGAGGCCGGCCAGGTAGGCCGCGCCCATGGCCGTGGTCTCGACCAGGGCCGGCCGCTCGACCGGTACGCCGAGGACATCGGCCTGGAACTGCATGAGGAAGTCGTTCGCGGAGGCGCCGCCGTCCACCCGCAGTGTGCGGAGCGTCCCGCCGTCCGCCACCATGGCGTCGACCACGTCGCGGGTCTGGAAGGCGAGCGACTCGAGCGCCGCCCGGACCAGATGCGCCCGCGTCACCCCGCGCGTGAGGCCGGTGATTGCTCCCCGCGCGTCGGGATCCCAGTAGGGCGCCCCCAACCCGACGAATGCGGGCACGAAGTAGACGCCCAGCGTCGAGTCGACGGACCGGGCGAGCGCCTCGGAATCGCCGGCACGCGCGATCAGCCCGAGTCCGTCTCGCAGCCACTGCATGGCGGCGCCGGCGACGAAGACCGAGCCTTCGAGGGCGTAGGCGGGACCGCCATACGCATCGCACGCGACCGTCGTCAGGAGCCCGTGCCGCGAGGTCACCGCGCGGCGGCCGGTGTTCATGAGGAGAAAGCAGCCGGTCCCGTAGGTGTTCTTGGCCATGCCGGGCTCGACGCACCCTTGTCCGAACAGCGCCGCCTGTTGATCGCCGGCGATGCCCGCGATCGGAACCGGTGCGCCGAGAATGTCCGGCGTCGCAACGCCGCACTCGCCGGCGGACGAGACGACGGCCGGCAGCATCGACATCGGCACGTCGAAGAGGCTGCACAGCTCGGGATCCCAGCGGTGCCGGCGGATGTCGTAGAGCAGCGTCCGCGACGCGTTGGTTCGGTCCGTCGCGTGAACCGCGCCGCCTGTCAGCCGCCAGAGCAGCCACGAATCGATCGTCCCGAAACACACCTCGCCCCGGGCGGCGCGCGCGGCGAGGCCGCGCACGCTGCGCAGCAGCCAGGCGACCTTCGTCGCGGAGAAGTACGGGTCGAGGACCAGCCCCGTGCGGCGCCGCACGAGCCCCTCCTTGCCGCGCTTGCGCAGTGCCTCGCAGAGCGGCGCCGTGCGGCGATCCTGCCAGACGATGGCGCGCGAGACCGGACGTCCGGTGCGCCGGTCCCAGAGCACGGTGGTCTCGCGCTGGTTCGTGATGCCGAGCGCCACCACGTCCTTGCCGCGTGCGCCGGCACGTCGGACCGCCTGGCGCAGGACGGCGAGCGTGACGCGCCAGATCTCGTCGGCGTCGTGCTCGACCCAACCGGGCTTGGGATAGTGCTGGCTGAACTCGCTGTACGCGCGGCCCGCCACGCGCCCCCGGCGGTCGAAGACGAGCACGGTCGTCCCGGTGGTGCCCTGATCGATCGCGGCGACGAACGGCATCGGTCAGGAGAAGAAGAGCCCGCGCCGCCGTCCGACCGCTTCGCTCACCAACCCCTGGAGCCGCTCGCGCAGCTGCATCGACAGACGCCCGAGGCTCCGAGCATCCACGCCCTTGGCATCCTCCGACCGGCCGTTCGTCTCGAGCGGCGCTCCCACGTGCAAACGCCACTTGGTGGGCAGCGGCAACAGCGTGGGCGTCACGGGAATGGACGAGAGGCCGAGCGCGCGCACGGGGCGCTCGAGATGCCACAACACCGGCTGCGCCTCCTCGCATCCCACGACGGCCACCGGCACGATCGGCGCACCGGCTTCGACGGCCGTGCGCAGCAGCGCCGCGTGGCCGAACCGCGACAGCCGATAGCGACGGTCGAAATCGCGACCGACCGAATCACGACCCTCGGGGAAGACGATCGCAGCCTCGCCACCGGCAAGCAGGCGCCGCAGATGCGCGGCCGTTGCCGGTTCCGCCCCGAGCGCCGACAACGCCGCGCCGGCGACCGGCAGCCGCAGCATCCAGCGGTCGACGAGCGGTCGAGCGCGGCGCGCCGCGGGATGATCGGCGGCCAGCGCCACGGCGAGCATGAACGCGTCGTACGGCAAGGGCGTGCCGGCGCGGTTCGCCACCAGCACCACGGGGCCGGAGCTCGGAATGCGCTCGAGACCGGTGGCCTCGACGCGCCACCAGTACCGGTACAGCGCCAGGAGCGACAGCGCCGAGATCGGCTGCCCGGCCGGGATCAAGGCGTCCAGCGAGAACCAGCGGCGGACCTGGGCGTATGCCTGCAACGCCCCGTCCACGGAGTGCCAGACCATGCGTGCCGATACCGAAGCGTCGTCGCGACCGCCGAGCGCGCTCTCGACTTGCGCTTCGAGCGCGGCGAGGCGCCCCGTGAAGTCGCCCCCGTTCCGCCCCGCCCCGGCCGGGCGCTCCATCGTCTGGATCACCCCGGCATCGGGTCGCTCGCCGTCGAGCATGACCCCTGCTACGAAACGAAGGTGCGGAAGTCAACGCAGCCATCCGCGTGGTGCCCGCACCGACCGCCGTGTCCCGGCTGCCCGCGCTTCGGGGAGCCCGGGCTCGCGGCGGCGGCGACGCATACGCTGACGGCGCTCTCCCGGGAGTTCGGTCTGGCGCCGCCGACCGTGGTCGAGGGTCCTTCGCTCGGCTATCGGCGCCGCTCGCGGCTCGCCGTCCGCGGGCGCGCCACGTCACCGAAGGTGGGCCTCTTCCAGGAAGGCAGCCACCGCCTCGTCGACATCCCTCGCTGCCCGATTCACCACGCGCGCGTGAACGACGTCGCGCTGGCACTCCGGCGCGCGATCCGTGCCACCGCAACGCCTCCCTACCAGGAACGCACGCATCGCGGCTCGGTGCGCCATCTGCAGGTGGTGGTCGAGCGGGACGGCGGACGGGCTCAGGTCGTCGTCGTGGGCAACGGCGACGACCCGGAGCCGATGCGTCCCCTGCTGGCGGCCCTGGCCGCCGAGCTCGGCGATGCGCTGCAGGGTCTTTGGTGGAACGGCAATCCCGCGCGCACCAACGTCATCCTCGGACCGCACTGGGCGCACATCGAGGGTGAGGCGGCCGTCGTCGAGCACATCGGCGGCGCTCGCGTGTTCTTCCCCCCCGCCGCCTTCGGACAGGCCAACCTCGATCTGGCGGATGCGATCGTGGCGCGCGTCGCCGGCTGGGTTCCGGACGGCGCCCGGGTCGTCGAGTTTCACGCCGGAACGGGCGCGATCGGCCTCGGGCTCGCGACGCGGGTCCGCAGCCTGGCGATGAACGAGGTCTCGGAGGCGGGGCTCTCCGGTCTCGCCCTCGGCATCGACGCCCTTCCCGCCGCCGCCCGCGCACGCGTCTCCGTGCTCCCTGGAGACGCCAGCGCCCACGCCGCCGCGGCACGGGGCGCGGACGTGGTCATCGCCGACCCGCCACGCAAGGGACTCGAGCCCGCGCTGCTCGCGGCGCTCGCCGACGCGCCGCCGCTGCGGCTCGTGCTCGTCAGCTGTAGCGTCGACGCGTTCGTCCGCGAGGCACGAACGCTCCACGCCGCCGGCCTCACGGTCCGCGCCATCGTTCCGTACGCGCTCTTCCCCTACACCGAGCACGTGGAAACCGTCGCCCTGTTCGAGCGCGCACCCGCCGGCGATCAGTAGATCTTGGTCACGAACCCGAACTGCTTGAGCGCCCGCGACGACGCCTGCCCCTCGTCGGTGAGCGGCGTCACGGTGGCGAACCCGGCGAGGAACGCTTCGACGTCCGTCCGCACGTCGGTGTCCGTCGACGCGCAATCGACCGCGTTCAGGTTCGTCACGGATTGCACGGGCTCCCACGTTCGTAGCGTCCCGTCGTCGGCGAGCAGCGTGTAGCCCGTGAATTCGACCGATCGGCCAACGGTGACCAGCCGCATGCCACGCCCGCCGCTCGGACAGTCCGGGATGTTGAGGTTCAGCACCAGCCCGCGTCCCGTGTCCTTCTCGCGCATCTTCTTGCGGAACTTCTTGTTGGTCCGGAACTTCTCGACGAGCCGCGCCACGAAGCTCGCGGCTTCGCCGTAGTCGCTGATGCTGAACTGCGTGCTCGCCGCGAAGGCGGGAATGCCGAGACGCGCCGCCCAGGTCGCCGCGCCGACCGTCCCCGACAGACGCACGGCTTCGCCGATGTTCTGCCCCGTGTTGATGCCCGAGACGACGAGGTCGGGGAGCGGTGGCAGCGCCGTGCGAACGCCCCACAGCACTGCATCGGCCGGAAAGCCGCCGATCGCGGTGCCGGGTACGCCGCTGGCGGTTTGGCCGACCGTGCTCGTGATGGTCGCGCCCGGTTGGTTCGTCACCTGATCGCCCGTGCCGCTCTGGTTCACGTCGGGGGCGACGACCATGACCAACAGGTCGTTGTTCGCGCTGAGCGCGTTGACGAGGGCGTCGATGCCCGGGGCAGCGATGCCGTCGTCGTTGGTGACGAGCACGCGGAGCGGGCTCTGGGCGTCGGCCCGTCCAGCCCCGAGCCACAGCGCGAGCAAAGCGAGAGCCATGCGGGGGGTACGCATGGGCGTGGATGCTCCCACGGATCCCGGTCCACCGGCAACCACTGGGTCGTGGCTACTGCCGCGCGCCGACCAGGGCACCGACGGCTTCCGCCAGGCCGTCCACGCTGAGCGAGTACATGGGGAACAACCGCCGCACCACCCGCGTGGTCTGCACGAAATCCCACTCGGTGGCCGGCTCCGGATTGAGCCAGACCGTGCGGTCGAAGTGCTCGGCGATGCGCTTGAGCCATACCAGGCTCGGGGTCGGGGCGACCCGACGCGGGTCGATGTTGCCATGCGGCTCGAGCAGCTCGGCAGGATGCATCGCGGCGTCGCCGACGATCATCACCTTCCAGCGTCCATCGAGACGGCGCAGCACGTCGCCCGTGGCGACCTCGTGGCCACGCAACAGCTGCCCCGAGGTGTACAGCGTGTCGTAGATCGTGTTGTGGAAGTAGAGCGCCTCGAAGGCGCGGAGCCCGCGCTCCTCGTGCAGCGCCGTCAGCAGCCGCGACACGGGCTCGAAGAACGGCTCCATGGTGCCGCCGACGTCCATCAGCAGCAGCACGCGCACGTCGTTGCGGCGCGGGGCCCGGAACACCAGCTCGATCTCGCCCGCGTTGCGGCACGTCTCGTCGATGGTCTCGTCGAGATCCAGCTCGGACGCGAGGCCCGTGCGGGTGAGCTGGCGAAGCCGACGCAACGCCGTGCGCAGCTGCCGCACGTCGAGCGTCACGTCCGTGCGATAGTCGCGAAAGCGCCGTTCCTCGGCCACCTTCATCGCCGACCGGCTCCGCGCCGGCCCGCCGACGCGGATGCCGGTCGGATGCGTGCCGCCGTGCCCGTACGGGGAGCGGCCACCGGTCCCGACCCAGCGATCACCGCCGTCGTGCCGCTCGGTCTGCTCCGCGAGCGTCTCCAGAAACTTGCGCATCAGCTCGTCGTGCGTGAGCCGCTCCAGCTCGGCGAGCTGCTCGGCCGTGAGCTCGGGCAGCGCCTTCGGGTCGCGCAGCCATTCGAGCAGCCGTTCGGTGACGTCGTCCCCCAGGGCGCCCTCGACGCCCTGAAAGACGTGCGCGAAGGCCCGGTCGTAGGCGTCGAAATAGGCCTCGCTCTTCACCAGGCAGGCGCGACCCAGATGGTAGAAGCGCAGCAGGCTCGAGCCGTGCAGCCCGAGCTCGAGCGCGCGCAGAAACGCCATCCACTCCTGCGTCCCCACCGGAACGCCGGCCTCGCGCAGCCCGTAGAAGAACTGCAGGAACATCGTCGCCTATTGGTTGTAGCGCGGGCCGAGGTCTTCCCACCGGGCCGGGAAGCGCCCCCCGCGCTCGTCGTATCGCCCGAGCGCGTCGACGTCCTGCTCCTTCTTGAGCAGCGTCCCGACGAAGGGCAGATGGCCCTCGAGCGTCTTCGCGTCGATGCCCGAGCGCAGCAGCGCGGTGATCCAGTCGACGAGCTCGGAGGTGGACGGCTTCTTGCGCAGATCGGGCTGCTCGCGGAGCCAGTAGAACTTGATCAGCACCTGGTCGAGGAGCTTGGCGTCGAGATGCGGGTGGTGGACGTCGATGATCCGCCGCATGGTGCCGACGTCCGGGAACTCGATGTAGTGGAAGACGCAGCGGCGCAGAAAGGCGTCCGGCAGCTCCTTCTCGTTGTTCGAGGTGATGAGCAGGATCGGCCGCTCGTTGGCGGCGACCTCGTCGCCCGTCTCGGGGATCGTGAAGCGCATCTCGTCGAGCTCGCGGAGCAGGTCGTTCGGAAACTCCAGGTCGGCCTTGTCGATCTCGTCGATGAGCAGCACGTGGCGCGACTCGGCGGCAAACGTCCGCCCGAGCGGTCCCAACTTGATGTACGACCGGATGTCCGCGACGTTGCCCGTGCCGAAGCGGCTGTCGTTCAACCGCTGCACGGTGTCGTACACGTACAGGCCTTCGGTGGCCTTCGTAGTCGACTTGATGTGCCAGGCGATGAGCGGCATGCCGAGGCCTTCCGCCACGTGTCGGGCCAGCACCGTCTTGCCGGTGCCGGGCTCGCCCTTCAGCAGGAGCGGACGCTCGAGCGCGATGGCACAGTTGACCGCATCGACCAGGGGGCCTGCGGCGATGTAGCCCGGCGTGCCGGAAAAACGCTTGAAGGTGGCGTCGTTGCTCATCGCGTGAGATCCCCCGCGCGGCTGCGTATCGTTCCGACCGACACGGTGCAAGTCGAGGGTTGACCGCTCGGGGATCGTGATTACTTGCCTGGTGCGGCGGGAAACCCCCCGCATCAGAAGGAGAACACGACGATGAGAGTTGCGCACGTGATTCCATGGAGACGTTGGCAGGCCGTGGCCCCAACCTGCGGGACTGCCACGCTGCCGACGCTGCTCCGCGACGTGGATCGGTTGTTCGAGGACGTGCTCCGCGGGTTCGACGGGTCCCGTACCGCGGGACAGCCGGCGTTCGCGCCGGACGTCGACGTCGAAGAGACGGAGACCGAAGTCCGCGTGACCGCCGATCTCCCGGGCCTCGAAGAGAAGAACGTCGACGTGTCGATCGAGAGCGAGCTACTCACGATCAGCGGCGAGCGCCAGGCCGAAGCCGCGCGCGAGGAGCGCGGGCAGCGCTACACCGAGCGCTCGTACGGGAAGTTCCGGCGCTCCGTTCCCCTTCCCGAGAACGCCGACGTTTCGAAGGCAACGGCCAGCTTCGCCAAGGGCGTGCTCACCGTGACCGTGCCCAAGGCCACCGAAGCCCCGAGCAAGCGCCGCAAGATCGACATCACGAGTGCCTGAAGCATCCGCGGGGCCGGCACCCCCGCCGGCCCCGCGGAGCGGCGCTCGCGGCGCGCGACGTTGACGCTCCGGGCGCGCGTCGCTATGTGGGGCCGCCGTGTCGCGCGGGAACCATCGTCCCTCGGGCGATCCCAAGCTCCGGCTCGCACGCCAGCGTCTGGTGATCGTCACCGGCAAGGGCGGCGTGGGCAAGAGCTCCGTCGCTGCCGCGCTCGCGCAAGCCGCAGCGGACGAGGGTCGCCGTGTCCTGGCGGTCGAGATCGGCCGCGGAGGGCTGAGCCGCCTCCTCGGCGTCGAGGAGCCCGGGCCCGATCCCACGCCGGTGGGACGCAGCCTCTCCTGCGTCACCATCGATCCGGAGTCGGCCTTGGGTGAGATGGTGCACGGCATGATGCCGCTCGGGGTGATGGCGCGGCGCCTGCTCCAGAGCACGACCTTTCAGATCGTGGCCGCGGCCGCTCCCGGCCTCCCGGAGTATCTGGTCCTGCACCGGCTGAGCGCGTTTCTCGACGCGAAGCGGCTCGGCCGGCCGCGTCACGACTTGGTCGTCGTCGACGCCCCTGCTTCGGGGCATTCGCTGCCGCTGCTCGGCGCGCCGCGTGCGCTGGGCGCGCTGGCCCGGTTCGGGCCCGTCGCCGACTTCCTCGGGCGGGCGGACGCCATGCTGCACGACGCCGCCACGACGGCCGTGTGGATCGTCACCACGCCGGAAGAGCTCCCCGTCCGCGAGGCGATCGAGCTGCATCAGGCGCTCCGGGAGGATCTCGGGCTCACGCTGCCACCCCCCATCGTGAACGCGTTTCCGCGACGGCGGTTCACGAGCCGCGACCAGGGTGCGATCGCGGAGGCCGCCGCGCACGCCGGCGCGCATCCCTATCTCGTGGGCGCACGACTCGAAGTCGCACGGCAACGGGACGCGGTGGAGCAGATTCGCCTGCTGCGCAGCGCCGTCCGGCGGGCACCGGTCCGCCTCCCGTATCTCCCGGGCGGTACCGGCGAGGCGCGCGGCTTGACCGACCTGACGCACGCGGTCGCCCGCCAAGCGGGATTCGGCACGTGACGCTCGACGAGATCATCGCGAGCCGGCGCGTGCTGCTCTGCGTGGGAAGCGGCGGCGTCGGCAAGACCACGACGGCCGCCGCGATCGCCGTCGAGGCCGCGCTGCGCGGACGGCGCACCGCCGTCCTCACGGTCGACCCGTCGCGCAGGCTGAAGGACACGCTCGGGCTCGGGCGATTGGACGAGCGCGCTCGACGCGTGCCGCTCGGCGCCGGTCCGGGCCATCTCGACGCCATGCTCCTCGACGTGAAGCGCACCTTCGACGAGCTCGTGCGCGAGCTCGCGGCCAGCGCCGAGGACGCGGAGCGCATCCTGGGCAACCGGCTCTATCAGAATCTCTCCGGTGCGCTCGTGGGAAGCGCGGAGTACATGGCCGTCGAATCGGTCTACCGGCTGGTCGAGGACGCCGCATACGACTTCGTCGTCGTGGACACGCCGCCGTCACGGCACGCCGTCGATTTCCTCGACGCGCCCCGCCGTCTCCTCGCGTTCCTCGATTCACGCGCGCTCGCCGTGCTGAAGAATCCCACCTCGATCCTGCCTGGCGCCACGTCGCGTCTGGCACAGCTCCTGCTCTCGAGCCTGCTCGCCGGCGTCGAGCGGTTCACCGGCATCGGGCTCGTGCGGGAGGTGAGCGAGTTCGTGGCGGCGATCGAGAGCCTGACGGGCGGGCTCCGCACCCGCGTCGCACACGTCGCGGAGCTGCTCGGCAGCGAGGCGACGGCGCTCGTGCTCGTGACCGCACCCGATGCCCGTCTGACACGCGACACGCGAGACCTCGCCGCAACGCTCGGCGCGCGTGGGCTGCGCATCGGCGGCGTGATCGTGAACCGCGCCTTGCCGGCGGCGCTGTTCGGCGCCGCCGCACCGGACCCCGGACCGCCGGTCGGCGTACCGCCGGGTCTCGGGACGCGCCTGGCGGAGTGTTTCGCGGAGCTCCGCACGGAGACACGGCGGCAGGAAACGACGCTGGCGCCGTTGCTCGCGGTGGCCGGAGCGCCGCTGCTCGCGTCGGTACCCCCGCTCGCCTCCACCCCGGTGACGCTCGCCGGCCTGCGTGAGCTCGGCGGCCACCTCTTTCCCTCCGAGCCGGCCACGAGAACCCGCAGCGCCGGGCGCTGACCGCGACCGCGTTCGCGGGCGCTACTCGCCGGAGTCCGGCGTGTCGGGGTACGGGCGCTTGCGGAGCGGGCGGCCGTTCTGCTCGCGCTCGGCAAGCAGGCGGTCCACCTTGAGGCTGAGGTTCACCAGGCTCCCTTGAATCACGTCGAGCTTGGTGTGGAGGCGGGTGAGATCGGCACGCGTGGGCAGGTTGAGGAGCTGCAGGACCGTCTGGACGTTGCGGTCGATGCGTCCCTTGGTTTCGAGGCCCTTGCGCATGGCCGCCCCGAGGGCCTGACTGAGCGTCTCGTTGGCGAGCAGCTCCTCGGCGAGTCGGCTGAGCAGATCTTTGGACAGGGGCGGCCTCCTCTTCGTTCCGGGCGCGCGTGAAGTATAGTGAGGGGGGATGACCTTTGCCACCGCGCTCGCGTATTGGACCGGTCTCGCGTTCATCGCGCCGGACCTCCCGCCCGCCACCATGGCGGGCACCGCGCTGATCCTGCACATCTGCGACGCCGTGCTCTGCCGCATCTTCGCGCGCAACGGCGGGCGGTCGCGCAACGCGTGGACGGTCATCGGGTTCGTGGGCGGGATCGTGGCCGTCGCCGTCTTGTTGATGCTGCCGCGGCGCGGGACCGCACCCGCCGCGTGAGCCCCGTCCCTTCGAGGACGACGACCGCGACGGCGAGCCCGCCCGCGTGGCTGAGCGTCACGTGCACGCGTCGCACGCCCCAGCGGACGGCCAGCGCGGCGGCACCGCCGTGGAGCGCGATCGATGGCGCACCTGCGGGGTCGCGCGCGACGACGACGTCGTGCCAGCCGAGTCCGTCGGCCCAGCCCGTGCGCAGCGCCTTCAACGTCGCCTCCTTGGCGGCGAAGGTCGCTGCGTAGCTCTGCGCGCGCGTCCGGCCGCGGGCCTCGCAATACGAGGACTCGTCCTCGGTGAAGACCCGCGCCCGAAACCGCCGCCCGCTCGACGCCCGCAGCGCGGTCTCGATCCGATCGACCTCGCAGACGTCCACGCCGATCCCGAGGATCATGACGCGCGCTCAGCACGCCCCGCAGGCGTGACACGTGTGGGTATCGCACGGCGGCGTTTGCAGGGCCGCGAACGCCTTGCGACGCTCCGAGGCGAGATAGCGCTTGTCGACGGCGTGATCGATGAAATCCCAGGGCAGCGCTTCCTCCACGTCGTACGTCCGATGCACCCAGAAGTCCGGATCCGGTAGATCGCCGTCCCCGCCTCGCCGCAGCGATCGGAGCGTCGTCCACCACGCGTCGGGCGATCGATGCAGCCGCTCAAGGATCGGCGCCACGCGCCGATCGCCCCGCGACAACAACGTCTGCATGTAGGCTTCGCGCGGGCTCTCGGTGTCGACCTGGACGGCGGGGACCGCCTGCAGCGCGTGACGCACGTGCGCCAGCTTGCGCTTGAGACGCGGCAACGCCTCGAGCGGTTCCCACTGAAACGGCGTCCACGGCTTCGGGACGAAGCCGTTGATCGACACGAGGATGCGGCCGACGGTCGAGCGACCGTCGGCCATCAGCCGCGCGCGCACGCGGTGCACGAGATCGACGATCGCGTCCAGATCGTCGTCCTCCTCGGTGGGGAGCCCCACCATCACGTAGAGCTTGAGCGCATCGACCCCGCCGCCGACCAGCCATGCGGCCGCGCGCAGGATCTCGTCTTCGGTGAGATTCTTGTTGATGACCCGGCGCAGGCGTTCGGAGCCGGCCTCCGGCGCCACGGTGACCGAACGCGTCCCGCCCGCGCCGAGCGCACCCGCGAGCCGCTGGGTGATCACGTCGGCTTTGAGCGACGACGGAGACGGCCGTCCCCCGGCGGCGACCACGCGCTCGCAGAGACCGGCGATGCCCGGCTGGCTCGCCATCTCCGCCCCGACCAGCCCGATCGTATCGCGCAGCCCGAGTCCTTCGTCGATCCCCGCGTGCAGCGCCGTCGGACTGCGGTAGCGCACCGGCCGATACATGAACCCCGCCGCACAGAAGCGGCATCCCCACTCGCAACCGCGACTCGCCTCGACCAGATACATGTCGCCGAACACGGCTTCGGGGGTGAGAATGCGCGAGCGTGTCGGATGGTCGTCGAGGTTCGCGATGTAGCGGCGCTCGACGCGGCCATCGCCCGGTCCGGCGTGGTCGACGCGCACCAGCGGACCCGCCGCATCGTAGACGGGGGTGTACCGGTCGGGCCGATAGGCCCCGACGACGTCGCCCCCGCGCGCGAGGAGGCCGTCGCGATCGCGGTCGCCCGCGACCGCTCGGTCGACGAACTCGGAGAGCATCTCTTCGGCTTCGCCGATCAGAAAGAGGTCGACGAACTCTGCGACCGGTTCCGGATTCAAGAACACGGCCGGTCCGCCCGCCATCACCAGTGGCTCGCGGGCGCCGCGCTCGGTGCGCCGGAGCGTCACCCCGCCCAGCGCGAGGCAATCGAGCACGTGCACGTAGTCGGTCTCGAAGGACACGGAGAACGCCACCACGTCGAAATCGGCCAGCGGGCGCTCGCGCTCGAACGAACG
>Ga0187893_10008564_pt1 | contig 16067 bp, 14 predicted proteins | sample MA1701074metaG_FD_139574 | JGI IMG/M metagenome (GOLD analysis project Ga0187893, IMG submission 139574) | White microbial mat communities from a basaltic lava cave in the Kipuka Kanohina Cave System on the Island of Hawaii, USA - MA170107-4 metaG ...
CCTGCGCGCCGGCGCAGCAGTCCGCGCCGAAGGTCGGCAAGCAGGGCACCCAGCCCCAGAAGCAGCAGCAGGGTCAGGGGCAAGGCCAGGGTCAGGGCAAGAAGAAGAAAAAGAAGAAGGGCGCCAACAACTGACCGGCCTTCGGCACGCCACGCGAGTGGCCGCGTACCAGCGCGTCGTCGAGGCGTCGCTGGTACGCGTCTGGGAGAACGTGCTCGACTGGGAGCACCTTCCCTGGCTGCATCGCGACACGTTCGCCGCGGTGCGGTGCACGGCCGAAAGCCGTGACGGCTGGCGCGGAGAGGTCGAGCTGCAACCCGGCGGGGGCGAGCCCCTGCTGCTCGACGTGACGGCGGATCGCGCCGCCGGTTGCTACCACACACGCACGCTCGCCGGCCCCGGCGCCGGGACCGACATCGTGACGACCCTCCTGCCCGTGGCACCGCATCGGACCGAGGTCCGTGTCGAGTTCTTCGTGCCTGGCGTGCCCGCCGACGCGGCAGACGTCGTCGGCGGCGTCTATCGGACCCTCTACGCCAAGCTCTGGGACGAGGACGAGTCGATGATGGTCCGCCGCCAGGCGACGCTCGACCGCGCGGCCGAACCCGAGTGGCGCGAGGTCGAGCTGGACGGCCGCACGGTGCGCTTCCTGCCCGTATGCCCGCACCTCGGCGGACCCCTGGAGCATGCGTCCATCGAAGACGGGTGCATCACTTGCCCGTGGCATGGGTACCGCTTCGACCTGCGGACCGGCCGCAATGTCGACGGGCGCGCTCTGCGGCTCCGCACCGCGTAGCCGCGCCGCATGCTGCGCGAAGCCGGCGTCGTGTCGCTCGTGCTGGCGATGGTGTTCGCCGCGGGTGCCTGCCCGACGATCTACGTGGGCGACAGCGGCGAGCTGGCCACGGCGGCGTACACGCTCGGCATCCCGCATCCGCCCGGCTACCCGCTCTACGTGCTGGTCGGAAAGCTCTGGACGTTGCTCGTGCCGGTCGGCGAGGTGGCGTGGCGGCTGAGCCTGCTGAGCGCCGCCTGCGGCGGTGCCGCGTGCGGGGTGCTCTACGCGGTCGTCCGGCGCGCCGGCGGCTCGCCGGTGGCGGCGCTCACGGGCGCGGGACTGCTCGCGGCGTCGCCGAGCTTCTGGGGCGAAGCCAACGTCCAGCGCGTGTACACGCTGAACGCGCTCCTGCTGATGGCGGCACTGCTGCTCGCGCAGTCGTGGCAGCGGCAGCCGACCGCCCGGCGCCTGGCCGCGCTCTTCTTCGTCTGCGGGCTTGGCGCCGCGAATCACGTCTTCATGGGCGTGGTGGCACTCGTCCTCGTGCCCTGGGCGCTCTGGGTCCATCCCACCGTCCGTCGTCCTCGGGCCTGGATGCCGGCGCTCGCGTGCGGGGCGCTGGGTCTCGCCGTGTACCTCTATCTCCCGCTGCGCTCGCGGATGGATCCCGTCCTCGATTGGGGAGATCCCGAGACGCCCGGACGATTCTTCGCCGTGCTGCTCCGCCGCGACTTCTGGGAGCGGGCGTATCTCGAGCACTGGAGCGATCTCCTCCCGATCGTCGCCGACTGGGGGGCGAGTCTCGGGCGCGAGCTCACCTGGGGCGGGGTGTCGCTGGCGGCACTCGGCGCCGTCGTCGCGTGGCGGAGCGGCCTCGCCCCGCTCGCACTGCTCGTCGTCGGCGCCAATCTGGCGAGCATGGCGATGCACGGCTCCCGCAGCGATCTGTTCATCTGGCATCGCTACTACATCCCGTCGTACGCCATGCTGGCGCTCCTCGCCGGCGTGGGAACGGCGGCGCTGCTACCGCGCCTGCCGCGCGCGCTCGGCCTGCTGCCCCTCGTGCTCCCCGCGTGGATGCTCGCCACGGGCTACGCCGACGCCGACCGCAGTCGCTATCGCATCGCCGACGCGTTCTCGCGTGCCGTGCTGCGCGTGCTGCCGCCGGGGGCGACCCTGATCGCGACCGACGACAACGTGCTCTTCGTCTTGATCTACCTGCATCACGCCCTCGGGCTGCGTCCCGACGTCGACCTCGTCATGCAGGGCGTCGGCGGGACCAGCCCGCCGCCGCTGCGCTTCGATCCCACGCGCGACCCCGTCTTCTTCACCCATCACCCGAACTGGCAGGTGCCGGGCCTCGCCATCGTGCCGCGCGGGCTCGTCTTCCAGGCGTGGCGCGAAGGCGTCCTGTCGCCGCCGCCGACGATCCCGCTCGAGACGTTGCCGGGCGAGGACGACCCGCGCGTCCCGAAGGACTATCTCACCCGGAATCTCATCGGGCACTTCCACTACATGTTGGGGCTCGCCGCCGAAGATCGCGACTGGCGCCGCGCCCGTCGCGAGTTCGCGGCGGCCGCCGGCGCGGCGCCCGACAACGACGTCCTCTTCTACAACCTGGGGCTCATCTACGCCCGCGCCGGGCTCCTCGACGACGCCTGGGCGGCGTTCGAGCGCGCGGAGGCGATCAATCCGCGGCACCTGGCCAGCCATTCCCGCCCGCGAGCCCATGACCGACTGCGCGAGCTCGATGCGGAGCGGCGACGGATCACGACGCTCGAAGCGGAGCTGCGCGCACAGGACCCGCTCCTGGCTGCGGCGGCGCCCGGATCGGCCGAGTACCACAACCGGCTCGCTACGATGTTGGGGGAGCGGGGAGAGGCACGCGCGGCCCGCGGCCATGTGCTCCGGGCGGTGGAGATGGCGCCGGAGGTTGACGGTTCGCCCCCGGCGTCCTAGGCGGGAGCGGCCGATGCGCCTGCCTCGCCTCCGGAGACTCGGTCTGCTGCTCTGCGCCGCGTCGGTGCTCGTCGCCTGCGAGCGCACGGGCCCGCATCGGGTCATCGTGCTCGGGATCGACGGCGCCGATCCCGAAACCATCGACCTCATGCTGTCGGAGGGGAAGCTTCCGAACTGGGCCAAGCTCCGCAAGGACGGGGCGTACGGCCGGCTCCAGAGCTCGCGCCCGATGCTGAGCCCGATCCTCTGGACGACCATCGCGACCGGCAAGGCGCCGGCCGACCACGGCATCGGGCACTTCGTGGCCGTGAACGAGAAGACGGGCGAGCAGCTGCCGGTGACGAGCCAGATGCGGCGCGTGCAGGCCATCTGGAACATCGCGTCCGCCGCCGGGCGCACGGTCGGCGTCGTCGGCTGGTGGGCCACCTGGCCCGCCGAGACGGTGAACGGGTGCATCGTGAGCGACCACACCTGCTACCACTTCCTGTTCACCGAGGGGGCCACGGGCGACGCGAAGAAGATCGGCATCACGTATCCGCCCGATCTCGAGGGCACGATCGCGCCGCTCGTGCGCAGGCCGTCGGACGTGACGCCGGCGGAGGCCAGCCGCTTCATCGACGTTCCTGCGGCGGAGTTCGAGCGTCCCTTCGACTTCGCGGACGACGTGAGCCACTTCCGCTGGGCGCTCGCCACGGCCGACAGCTACCGGCGCATCGGCCTGTCGTTGCTCGAACGCGAGCGGCCCGATCTGCTCCTGGTGTACATCGAAGGCGTCGATTCGACGTCGCACCTCTTCGGGCACCTCTTCCGGGCCGAGGGCCTGGGCGGCGAGCTGGCGTCGCAGCAGGCGCGCTACGGCCACGCCGTCGAACGCATGTACGAGTACGCCGACGAGGTGATCGGCGACTACCTGGCACGCCTCGATCGCAACACCACGCTGGTCGTGCTCTCGGACCACGGCTTCCAGCTGGGCGTGCTGCAGGACGACCCGAGCAAGACGCGCGACATGCGGCGGGTGAGCGAACGCTTCCACCGCATCGACGGGGTCCTCTACCTCTACGGCCGCGGCGTGCGGCGCGGGGGCCGCATCGACGGTGCGACGCAGCTCGACGTCACGCCGACGGTTCTCGCGCTGCTCGGGTTGGCGCCGGCCAAGGACATGCCGGGCCGAGTGTTGGGCGAGGCGCTCACCGATCCGGAACCCGCGCGAACGGTGGCGACCTTCGAGAAGGCGGGGATCGCCACCGCCGCGGCGCCCGACGCACCGGCCGCCGATACGAACGTCGATCCGGCCGTGCTGGAGCGGCTCCGCGCGCTCGGCTACCTCGACACGCAATCGCCGCAGGGCAACCGCAACATGGCGGCGATGCTGTTCGAGGCGAAGCGCTATGCCGAGGCGGAAGCCGCGTACCGCACGCTGGTCGCCGCCGAGCCCGACGACGGGGGGTTGCGCGCCAGCCTGGCGGGCGCGCTGGCGTCGCTCGGCCGCTACGACGAGGCGCTCGCCGAGCTCGACGCGGCGGTACGCTTGTCGCCGGTCAACCCCGAGGCCTACCACAACCGCGGCGCCATCCTGGAGCGCCAGGGCAAGCGGGACGACGCGGTAGCGTCGTATCGCGACGCGCTCCGCTACAGCCCGCAGTACGAGCCGTCGCGGCGCGCCCTCGAGCGCCTGGGCGCGACGCCGAGCGCGAAGGCGGACACGCCGGCCGAGCAGCTCGCCGCGCGCATGAGCGAGCGCGCCGCCGATGCCGCCCGGCGCGGCAACTACGCCGAGGCGATGCAGACGCTCGACGAAGCCGAGCGCATCGCGCCGACCTACGCACGCGTCTACCAATACCGCGCCAACGTCGCCTATCTGATGGGAGACAAGGCCGCGGCCAAGGCCGCCCTCGCGCGCGCGCTCGCGCTCGAGCCCGACAACGCGCTCTTCCGCTCCAACTTGGAGCGGCTCGAACGCGAAGACGCCAAGCCGGCGGCGAAGTGACCTCAGCCGCGCACGGTGCTCACGAGGTAGCCGTCGAGCACGTGGTGGAAGTGCCGGATGCGGATCTCCTGGTCGCCGAGGTGTAGGCCCGGATAGCCGCGCGAGCGCATGCCCGCCTGGATGCGGGGGAGATTGTAGAGGTCCTGGCCGAGAAGCTTCCCGCCGCCGCTCGCGAGATCCAGCGTGAGGTCGTCCGTCAGTACCACGTGGCGATGCGCGGCGCGGGGAACCGATTGGCCGGGGGCGCGCAGCAGATCCCAGAAGTCGAAGAGCATGCGGTTCGGATCGTCGGGATGGGGCCGGTGCCGGAACACCCAGGCGCTCACGCCGAAGATGTTCAAGGTGACGTTGGGGAACAGCGTGTAGTGGAAGTCGTCGCTCAGCTGCGCGTCGTGCAGCTGGCCGACGTCGGCGCCGAGCGCGGGCGCCACCGTGGCGCGGACGGCGGCGGCGATGGCGGGCCGGACGTCGTCGGGGCCTCCAGCGAAGGTGGCGGGGTCGATGCCATAGCGCGCGAGGAAATGCTGCTTGATCTCGCCGTTCACCATGCCGGACTGGCGGAGCCGCGGGCTCTGGACGCCGAGCTTCAGGATCATGCGCGAGTGGCGGTCGTAGCAGTCGATGGGCACGTCGACGTCGTCGTTTACGGGGAGCGTGTCCGAGTGCGTGGCGGCGATGTGGTAGGCCTCGTTGAAGGCGTCGAGGCTCGTCTTCCAGTTGCACGGGATCTCGATCGTCCAGTCGTCGACGACCGTCATCTCCTCGAAGTGGTACGGGTCGAGGTGCGCGGGCAGTACGCCGAGGTACTCGCGCAGCGGGGGAGCATCCGCGTCGAGGTTCACGAACACGAATCCCGCCCAGGTCTCGCAGCGCACGGGCCGCAGATCGAGCGACGAGCGCGGACAGCCCTGCGGGAACGTGTGCGGGTCGAGGGGCTGCACGAGCGCGCCGTCGAGGCCGTAGCGCCAGCCGTGGTACTGGCACACGAAGAGGCGGGCCTGGCCGCGTCCGGGCTCGCGGAGCCGGTTGCCGCGATGCATGCAGACGTTGTGATGCGCGCGCAGCCCGCCGTCCGGCTGGCGGACGACCAGAATCGACTCGTCCGCGATCTCGCACGTCAGGTAGTCGCCCGTGGCGGGCAGGTCGCGCTCGACGCCGGCGAGCAGCCACACCCGCGGCCAGAGCCGCTCGCGCTCGAGCCGCGCGAAGTCGGCCGACACGTAGCGGTCCTTCGGGATGAGTGCCATGCCGAGCGCGGGGCGCGGGGCGCGATCGAGGGGCGTGCGCGCGTCGTCCGCCCGGTTCATCCCGGCGTCCGTTCGTCGACGGCCAGCTCGAACGCTTCGAGGTACGCGATCCAGTCGGCGGGGAGGCCGTGGTGGCGTGCTCCCTCGAGGATGATGCCGAGATAGCGCGCCGACGGCTTGCGGCCGAGGACGCCGTGGCGTGATTGGTAGGTGAACGCGGCGAGTGTCGAAGCGGGCGCGGTGCGCCCGACCGTGACGGCGACGCGCTGATAGTAGCCGCGGTCGACACCTTCGGTGCGATCGAGGCGGGCGGCATCGTCCGCGCTGATGCGGTAGACGACGCCCCACGTCCGGCCGCCGGGATGCGCCGTCAGGTTTGCGACCCCCCGCTCGCCGGGCCCGACCGGAAGGTCGAAGCAGAGTACCAAATCGTCGACCCAGGCGGCGTGGGCCTCGAGCGGGGTGAGCCCGCGGCGTTGCATGAACGTGCCCGGGGCGAGATTGCTCCCGTAGGCGAAGTACCAGATCGAGCCGTCGGGCTGGGTCACGGTTCCGTCTCCATGAGCCCCGGCACCGCCTGAGGCAATACTTCTCATTGGCCATGCCGGCCGGTAGCCTCGATGGGGGATGTCGTGGCGGCGGGCGGTGGGGATCGGCCTTCCTCTGGCGGCGCTCCTGGTCTTCCTTCCGGCCACGCAGGCCGGGTGGCTCAGCCTGGACGACGACGCGTACGTGCTGGCGAATCCGCTGGTGCGAGGGGGCGTCGGCCTGGCTGGCCTGTGGAGCGCGGTGTCGTCTACGCACGGCAGCCTCTGGATCCCGCTCGCCTGGATCTCCCACATGCTCGACGTGTCGCTCTTCGGGCTCGACCCGGCGGGGCACCATCTCACGAGCGTGCTGCTGCACGCGGTCAACACGGGCCTGCTCTTCCTGGTGCTGACACGGCTCACCGGCGCGCCGGCCCGCAGCGCGCTCGTGACGGTACTCTTCGCCTTCCATCCGCTGCGCGTCGAGTCCGTCGCCTGGATCGCCGAGCGCAAGGACGTGCTGGTAGCGCTCTTCTCGCTGCTCGCGATCGGCGCCTACCAGCGGTGGACCGAACGCCCGACGCCGCGGCGCTACCTGCTCGTGTGCGTTCTCATGGCGCTGGCGCTCGCGTCCAAGCCGATGGCGGTGACGCTGCCGGTTCTCCTGCTGCTGCTCGACTACTGGCCACTCGGACGTGGTGCGCGCGGCCTCGGACGGCTCGTCGCCGAGAAGCTCCCGTTTTGGGCGCTTAGCGCCGCGGCTGCGATGGCGGCGCTCGTGGTGGCCGGAGACGATGGACTGCTCGCGGATCCGCATGCCTTTGGCGTGCGTGCGGGCAACGCGCTCGTCTCGTACGTCCGCTACGCCGCGCTGATGGCCTGGCCGGCGTCGCTCGGCGTCTACTATCCGTTCCCGCCGCCGTGGCCCCCGGCGACGGTGGCCGGTGCCGCGCTGCTCCTGCTCGCGATCGGGATCGCTGCCGTCGTGGCCAACCGGCGCACGCCGTACGTGGCCGTGGGATACGCCTGGTACCTGGTGGCGCTCCTGCCCGTGATCGGTTTCGTGCAGGCGGGCGGGCAGGGCATGGCGGATCGCTTCACGTATCTGCCGATGATCGGGGTGCTGGTGGCGTGCGTGTGGGGGGCCGCCGATCTGCTCGGCAGCTCACGACCGGCTCGGCTCGCGGGCGGTCTCGCGGCCGGGATCGCCGTGGGGGTCCTGGTCGCGCTGACGCAGCGCCAGCTCGGCTACTGGCGGAGCGCGGAGACGCTGTACGAGCGCACGCTCGCGGTCACGACGGGCAACTGGTTGATCCACCACAATCTGGGAGAGCTGCAGCTGCGCCGCGGGGCCGCCGGCGATGCAGCGAGCCATTTCGAGCGGGCGCTCGCGATCGAGCCCCGCTATGCGCACGCCGCCTTCCAGCTCGGGATCGCCCAGACGGCGCTCGGAAATCCGCACGACGCGATCGACAGCTATCGTCGCGCGCTCGCGATCGACCCGCGTCTCGCCAAGGCCCACAACAACCTGGGGGCGCTGCTCCTGCGCGAGGGCCGGCGCGACGATGCCATCGGGCACTTCGCGACGGCGCTGCGTCTCGATCCGTCGTCGCGCTCGGCGCGGCGCAACTTCACCCGTGCCCTCGCCGCCGGGGGCGTCCCGCAGGAACGCATCGAGGAGTACGTGCGGGTGGCGACGCAGTCCGCGACGCCGCCTGTGCCTCGCTGAGCCGGGCGCGCCGGCTCTGCGGCGCGATCACCCTTGGGGATCGCGTGTACCGGGGGCTTCGGGCTCGTCATCCCGCTTCGAGCGGATGCGCGCGAGCAGGCTCCAGTGCTCCATGGACGAGGTGCGCCAGTCGAAGGCGACTCCCAGCATGCGCAGCGCGAAGGTGACGGTGATCGTCGCGACCGCCGTCGCGTCCGTCGGTATCCGCAGGACGTTCTGCAGCACCACGAAGGTAATGGCCCCGCCGAGCGCCGCCAGCGCGTAGAACTGTCCGGGCTTGAAGATCAGCGGCTCCTGGCCCGTGAGAAGGTCGCGGATCATCCCGCCCCCGACCGCGTTGCTCACGCCGACCAGCACGGCGGGCACCGGTCCCAGGCCGTGCGCGAGCGATTTCGCCATGCCGACGACAGTGTACGCCCCGAGACCGAGCGCGTCGGCCGCCAGGAACGTGCGCTCGAAGTAGCCGCCGGGACGGTAGGTGAGGACCGCCGCGACCGTGGCGGCGATGACGATCAGGAGGTACGTCGCGTCCTGGAGCACCGCGGGCGTTCCCGCCTGCAGGAAGACCCCGTCGCGCAGCAGCGCACCACCGACGCCGCTCACCAGCGCCAGCGCGAACACGCCCACGAAATCGTACCCGCGCCCGAGCGCCAGCCAGCCACCCGTCAGCGCGAACAGGAAGACGCCCGCCAGGTCGAACACCAGCGGGAGCTGAAAGGTCTCCGGCATGTGTCACCCTGCGCCGTGTCGAGGCCGCGCGCAACGGTTCGCGCGCCACGCACCCGCTTCGTGCGGGGGCTGCCACGGGACCGCGCCGATCCGTGCGGCGTGTACGGTCCCCTCGTGCGCTTCGTCACCGATCCGATAGAGGGTCGCGTCGGGCCACTGGCTGCACACGACGTCCGTCACCTGCACGGTGCGTTCGACCTCGGGACTCCAGAACAGCAAGTCCTGGCCGCTCGCCGCCAGATCGGGCAGCGAGCCGTTGCCGTAGCGCAGGTAGGCAATCGGACGCTCGCCGTCGATGGCGGTCATGGGGCCGCGATCGAGTGTCCGCACGTCGGGACCGAGCTCGCTGGCGTCGTCGACGAGGACCGTACGCCTAGCACTGTCCTCGTCCACGGCGCGGAACATGAGGGTGAGCGCCGACGTGCCGAGGATTCTCGGGTTCACGACGTCGAACACGACCGTGCCGGTCGCCGAGACCGCGGCGGCGACCGCCAGCCCATGGCGGAACGTGAAGCGCTCGCCGCATGCCTGCCGGAGAGCCTGAAAGCCGGCGGCGGCGAGCAACGCACCCGGGACGGGAAGCACGAAGGAGCGAAGCAGCACGGGGTGGTCGCCGTTCGCCGCCAGTGCGGGGAGCAGCGCGGCGGCGACGAACAGCAGCAGGATCGCGGCGGCAGGAGTGCGCGGCAGCGACCGCACGCAGGACACGAGGCCCGTGGCGAGCAACGTCGCGCCGACGGGATCGAAGAGGGTGTCGCCCCAGAGGCGACCCGGCGCGCGGGCGACCACGAACGGCGAGAGCAATACCTCGCCCATCGTCGACGTCGCGTGCCCGTCGAGCGCCGAGCGGGCGAGGTCGAGCGTGCGCGCGAGCGCGGCCGGCCCGTGGGGCAACGCCGCGGCAGCGAACGAGGCGATCGCCGTGGCGATGACGGTCCACGGCATGCTCGACCGGCGTCCGCGGAGGCTCGCCGCGCCGATCACGGCGCCGACGATCGCGGTCGGTGCCAATCCTGGATGGACGATGGCGAGCCCACAGGCGCTGCCGAGCGCCGCGAGCGCGGCCTCGCTGCCACGCCGCCATGTCGCCGTGGCACAGAGGACGACCATCACGGCATAGGTGGAGGCCACGGCATAGGGGCCCGCCGACAGGGCCACGGAGCGCACGAGCGGGGCGAACAGGAACACCGCCACCGCTACCGTCGCCCCCGAGCCGAGTAGTCTGCGTGCGGCCATCCCGACGGCGGCGGCGGTCACGGCCAGCGAGAGCAGGTGCATGAGCCGGATGGCGTCGAAGCTCAGAGGCACCAGCCCCGCCTGCACGAGCGGCAGGCCGAGGACGAAGAGCGGGGTGGCCGGGATCCCCGGCATCTCCGGGTCGATTCCGTCCGTCACGTAGTTTCCCGGCCCGTCGAGAAACGTCGTCACGCCGAGCGACGTCCGCCACGTGTCGATGACGTGCGCCGCGCGCATCGAGTGTGCGTCGACGACGAGTCGGAGCGACACCCACAGCACGACCATGAATGCCGCCGGCCCGAGCCGGGAGAGCCACTGCCGCGTGACGTGCGGGTGCGGGCGCGTCGTCGTCAAGAGCACAGCGGGCACGAACAGGCAGGCGAGGTAGGCTACCTGCCCCGCGACCGAGAGCGACGTCGCATACGGAGCGATCGCCGCATGCGCGACGGCGACGCCGAGCGCCGCGAGCCGCAGGATCGCCGCCGGTCGTTTTGCCGGTTCGGTCCGTGGCGGGTCGCCCGGGGCGAGCGGCCGCGAGAGCAGCAACGCCGCGCCGGCGAGCGCGAGCAGCCGCAACGTGGTCGCCGCCGCGGGTGCCGGCGGCAGCGGCACGAGCAGCGGCACCGCGTAGCCGAGGGCGAGGAGCCCGGCCAAGGCTGCCGTGGATGCGGAGGCCGTCATGGTCTGGGAGCGGAGACGGCCTTGGTGTCCCGGAACGCCAACCGCCATGGCCGCTCGGCGTGGGCTCCCGCGTAGGCGACGCCGACGCGCTTCGAGCGCGCGACGCGCCGGCTCGCGATCGCGGGACCGTCGACGATGCGCAGCGACCCCCGCACCAGATCGGCACCGTTCTGGGCGCGGGTGATGCCGAGCGCCTGGCAGAGTGCGCCGGGTCCTCGGCAGAGCCGCCAGTCCGGAGCCTCGGGGAGTTCCCGGCGCCTCCGCATGACCGCCATGCCTTCGAGGGGCTCGAGCGCGCGGATGAGCACCGCGTGCGGGACGCCGGCCGGTCGGGTGACGACGTTCACGCAGAAGTGCATGCCGTAGACGAAATAGACGTAGGCGCGTCCGGCCGCACCCCACATGACCTCGTTGCGGGGCGAACGATGCCCGCCGCGGCTGTGCGCGGCACGGTCGCCGGGCCCGAGGTAGGCTTCCACCTCGACGATGCGTCCGCTCGTGCGGCCCGCCGCGGTGTCGTGGACCAGCACCTTGCCGAGGAGCGCCCGCGCCACGCGCAGCGTCGGCTGCAGAAAGAACGAACGGGGTAGCGGGCGTCCGTGCCCGCTACCCCGTGTGCGTGTCATCCGATCGTCCCTCGCGCGAGGGCCTGCCTCACGCGTGCTTCAGCTTCTTGATCTCTTCCGTCAGCTCGGGAACGGCCTTGAAGAGGTCGCCCACCAGCCCGTAGTCGGCCACCTGGAAGATCGGGGCCTCCTCGTCCTTGTTGATGGCGACGATGACCTTCGAGTCCTTCATGCCGGCGAGATGCTGGATGGCGCCGGAGATGCCGACGGCGATGTACAGCGTGGGCGCGACCACCTTGCCGGTCTGCCCGATCTGGAGGTCGTTCGGGACGAAGCCCGCATCGACGGCCGCGCGGCTCGCACCCATGGCGGCACCAAGCGCGTCGCAGAGCGGCTCGAGGTAGGTGGTGAAATTCTCGCCGTTCTTGAGTCCGCGCCCGCCCGAGCAGACGATCGAGGCCTCGGTCAGGACCGGGCGGTCCGACTTGGTCTCGTTGAACGACACGAACTTGGTCGTGCCGGAGATGGCGGGCGAGAGCTTCTCGACCGCACCCTTGGCGCCGCCCTTGGTTGCGGCGTCGAAGGCGGTGCCGCGCACCGACACCACGCGCATCGGCGACTCGATCGTCACCGTGGCGATCAGGTTGCCGGCCCAGAGCGGACGGCGAAACGTCTTGGCGTCGATCACGTCGGTGATGTCGGGAGCGATGCCGGCGTCGAGCCGTGCCGCCACGCGGGGCAGCAGGTCCTTGCCGAAGGCGGTCGCGGTGCCGACGATGGCCTCGACGCCTTTCTGCTTCGCAACCTCCGCCGTCGCCACCGTGTAGGCGTCGGCCACGTAGTTGGCGAGCGCAGGCGCATCGACCACGACGACGTCGATGCCGTACTCGGCGAGGTCGGATCCGAGGGCGTCCACGCCCTGTCCGAGCACCAGGCCGATGCACTTGCCGCCCGTCTTGCCTGCCAGCTCCTTGGCGGCGGTGACGCCGACCAGCGTGGTCTTCGGGAACTTGCCGTGCTGATGCTCGGCGATCAGTAGAACGTTGCCCATCTCAGATCACCTTCGCTTCGTCGTGGAGCACGCGCACCAGCTCTTGTACGGACTCGACCTTGCGGCCGGCCTGGCGCTTCGGTGGGGTCTCCAGCTTGGTCGTCTTCACGCGGGCGGCGGTGTCGACCCCCAGCTCCGCGAGCGGCATCTCCTTCAGCTCCTTCTTGCGCGCCTTCATGATGCCGGGGAGCGAGGCGTAGCGCGGCTCGTTCAGCCGCAGGTCGGCCGTCACGACGGCCGGCAGCGGCACCTCGAGGGTCTCGAGCCCGCCGTCGATCTCGCGCGTGACCTGCGCCGACTTGCCGTCGGCGCCGAACTTCACTTCCGACGCGAAGGTGGCCTGCGGCCATCCCAGCAGCTCGGCCAGCATCTGGCCTGCGCAGTTCGCGTCGTCGTCGATCGCCTGCTTGCCCATCAGTACCAGCTCGGGCTTCTCGGTGTCGACGACCTTCTTCAGCACCTTGGCGATGGCGAGCGGATCGAGGTCGGTATCCGACACGACCAACACGGCACGATCCGCGCCCATGGCGAGTCCGGTCCGCAGCTGCTCCTGCGCCGCCTTGTCGCCGATCGAGACCAAGACCACCTCGGACCCGGCGACCTTCTCCTTGATGCGCAACCCTTCTTCGACGGCGATCTCGTCGAACGGATTGACCACCCACTTGATGTTGTCCTTGGCGAACCCGGTTCCTTCGGCGTTCACCTTGAGGACCGACTCCGGGTCGGGGACCCGTTTGACGGTAACGAGAATCTTCACGGCACACGTCTCCTTCGCTGCGGGTAAACCGGGACTTGGTACACAGGGCGGCCTACCCAGTCAACGGGTGCCGCAGGGCGTCAAGCCTGTGCTTCGCGTCGCGTGCCGAGATCGAAGCCGAGCCGGCTGGAGAGGTCGCGCGCGGCGCGCGTGACGATGGGTGCCAGCTCCTTCTCGAGACGTTCGGCCTGGAAGCGATAGGCCGGACCGGCGACCGTGAGCGCACCCACGACCGCTCGGGTGTAGTCGCGCACGGGCGCCGACACCGACCGCACGTCTTCCGTGTGCTCGCCCATGTCCACGGCGTAGCCGGCGCTGGCCACACCACGCAGCTGCCCGAGCAGCGCCTGCCGATCGGTCGGGGTGCGGTCGGTGAAGCGGGCGAGCTCGGCGGGTAGCAACGCCTTCACGTCGTCCTCGTGCTCGAACGCCAGGAGGGCCTTGCCCGATGCCGTGCAATGCAACGGGAGCAGCTCGCCGAGCGGCGACGAGATGCGCACGGCTCGCTCGGCTTCCACCACCTCGATCGCGACCGCGGCCCCGCCTCGCAGCACCGCCAGAAACGCGGTTTCGCGCGTTTGGCGCGAGAGGTCCGCCATCACCGTCTGCGCTTGCGGCAGGAGGCCCATCTGCTCGACGTAGCTGCGTCCGAGCTGCAGGCACCGGACGCCGAGCCGGTAGTTCTCGGTGGCGCGGTTCTGCTCGATGTAGCCGCGAGATTCGAGCGTGGCGAGGAGGCGAAAGACGTTGTTCTTGTGGAGCTTCAGCCGCTTCGACAGCTCGGTGACGCCGAGCTCCTCTTCCTGGTCGCGGAACTGCTCGAGCACGTCGAGCGCGTGCGAGACCGCCTGGATCACGTAGTTGGATTTCTCGCGTCGCATCGTCCGTCCGAAAACGCGTTTTAGGCTACGCCGCGTACCGGAGGGAGTCAACGGGCCCCGCACGATCGTCCATCCGGGCGATTTCGTATGGTGGATCAGTCACTTAGGCCCGAACATCGAAGCGATACGGAGCGCCGAACGATGTCTTGACAGCGTGATCCGCCTGTGAATCCTGTGCGCATGCAGATTCGCAGCGAGATGATCGAGATCACGGCGCCGGGCGGACGGATGCCAGCGCAGCTCGCATGGCCGGAGGGCAAGGAGCGAGCGGCGGCGGTGATCGTCGTCCAGGAGGCGTTCGGGCTGAACGCGCACATCGAGGACGTGGCGCAACGGATCGCCTCCGAGGGATACGTGACGCTGGCGCCCGATCTCTACTACCGCGGCGGCGCCGGGCGCACGGCCGGCTACGGCGAGCTGCCCAAGGCGCTGCAGCTCATGGGCGCACTCAAGGACGACGAGATCGTCGCCGATGTCGCGGCGGCGGTCGCGCACCTCGAGCGCCAGCCGTTCGTCGACGCGGCTCGCCTCGGCATCACGGGTTTCTGCATGGGCGGCCGGGTGAGCTACCTCGCGGCGTGCGCGCTGCCGGGCAAGTTCAAAGGGGCGGTCCCGTTTTACGGCGGCGGCATCCCGATCGAGCGCACCGCAACGCTGAACGCGCCCGTGCTCGCGTTCTTTGGCGGCGAGGATCCCTTCATCCCGCTCGAGCAGGTCGAGAAGCTGCGCGCCGAAGCCGCGCGACTCGGCAAGCAGGTCGAGGTGGTCGTCTATCCGAAGGCGCCGCACGGCTTCTTCTGCAACGAGCGGGAGTCCTATCGCGCCGATGCGGCGGCCGATGCCTGGAAGCGCACGCTCGCGTTCTTCGCGCGTCATCTGGGCTGAAGTCCGTGCGGATCCTGCTGGTCGGACAAGCGGCGTTCGCCGAGAAAGTGCTGGAGCGACTCGTGGCGGACGGCCATGAGGCCGTAGGTGTCGTCTGCCCGCCCGATCGCGGGCCCAAGCCGGATCCCGTGAAGGCCGCGGCGCTGTCGCGCGGGATTCCCGTGCATCAGTTTCCGACGTTGCGCGGCCCCACCGTCGCCGACGCGTTCGCCGCCGCGCGCGCCGATCTCGGCATCCTGGCGTACGTCACGCAGATCGTGCCGGAGCCGCTGCTGTCGCTGCCGCGGCTCGGCAGCATCTGCTTCCATCCGTCGCTGCTGCCGAAGTATCGCGGCGGCAGCGCCATCCCGTGGCAGCTCATTCGAGGCGAGACCATCACGGGCGTCTCCGTGTTCTGGCCCGACGCGGGGATCGACACGGGACCGCTGCTCGTACAGCGGTCGGCGCCCGTCGGGGCCGACGACACGGCCGGCAGCCTCTACTATCAGACGCTCTTCCCGCTCGGCGTGGACGTGGTGGTCGAGGCCGTTCGCCTGATCGCCGCCGGCTCCGCCGCGCGCGAGCCGCAGGACGAGACGAAGGCGTCGTACGATCCACTGCTCACCGACGCGCACGCGCGCATCGATTGGAGCGCGCCCGTGGCGCGGGTACACGACCTCATCCGGGGCTGCGATCCGCAACCGGGTGCCCACACGCTCGCGGCGGGTTCGATGCTGCGGCTCTTCGAGCCGCATCGCGTCGCCGGCGTGACCGGCCGTCCGCCGGGCACGATCCTGGCGATCGACGCGAGCGGCGTCACGATCGCCACCGGCGATGGGGCGGTGCGCTGCGCGCGCGCCCGCGGCGGCGGCACCAAGGCCGCCGCCGCGGAGGTGCTGCGCGCGCTCGGCGTCACGACCGGCGCGTGCCTGGGCTGAGCGTCACGAGCTCGGGGCCAGGAAGTCGAAGAACCCGCCCTGCTCGTCGCGCCGGTTGAGGACGCGCACGATCGCTTCGGGCTCGTCCCACATCCGCGCGGCGAACCAGATCGATTCGCCGTCGAGGAGGACCCGCG
>Ga0187893_10008565_pt1 | contig 16065 bp, 12 predicted proteins | sample MA1701074metaG_FD_139574 | JGI IMG/M metagenome (GOLD analysis project Ga0187893, IMG submission 139574) | White microbial mat communities from a basaltic lava cave in the Kipuka Kanohina Cave System on the Island of Hawaii, USA - MA170107-4 metaG ...
GATCACCGCTGCGGTGAGGGCGTTGCCGGTGGTGAAGGCGATGCCGTACTCGCGCGACGGATTGAGCTTCGCGAATTCACCGACGATGCTCGAAAAGCCGCCAAGTGCCACGAGCCGCACACCCGACTGGGCGGCCGTGCGATACGCCGCCTGCACCCGGGTGACCGCCTCGGCCGCCGCCCCGACTCCCCAGTTCTCGTCGGCAAGGAGGAAGGCGTCGATGTAGACTGCGGTGATCGCAGCTCCGGTAGGCGAACGGACGACCAGATTGCACACCGGCATCGGCTCGAGACGGCGAAGGAGTCGATCGACCAGCTCGACCCCGAACGGCGGAAGCCCGGGGCCGCGGGTCGCGGAAAGAAAGTCGCTGTAGGCCTGGGCAGACTCGAGGTGCCCGATCGCCGCCGCGACGGGCGCGCTCGGGGGAGTTAGGCGGCGAGCCGGGCCCGGCGCCGGATCACGCTCGGCGCGCGTCTCGGTTTCCATCGAAGGAACTCGATACGACGGACATGGAAACGGTCCCCCCCGCCCAACCTGGACGCATCCCCGCGAACCCGTGCGAGATGGCCAGAAGTGTGCGGGCATTCTAAGCTGGCACAAGGACGCGGTCAACGGGTAAGTGACGTTCGCCGGAGTTTTTTCCGGACGACTTGCGCGCTCTCATGGGGTAGGATCTCGCAACCACCGTGGGAAGGATGAGCGATGTGCTCGTTCGGATGGAGGCCGTCTCCAAGCACTACCTGGCCGGCGACCTGGCCGTCGACGTGCTCCGCGATGTCAACCTCGAGATCCCGCGGGGTGAGTTCGTGGTCGTGCTCGGGGTGTCCGGGTCGGGCAAGACGACGCTTCTCAATCTCATGGGGGCGCTCGACGCACCCTCTTCGGGAAGCATCTGGATCGATGGGGTCGACGTTTCCGCGGCGTCCGAGAGAGCGCGCACGGAGTTTCGCCGCGAGAACGTGGGCTTCATCTTCCAGTTCTACAACCTGCTGCCGACGTTGTCCGCCCGGGAGAACGTCGAGGCGGCGCTCGAGATCCTGCCTCTGAGCCGCGCCGAGATCGCGGCCCGCGCGAGGCGGTATCTCGAAGGCGTCGGGCTCCAGGACAAGAGCGACAAGTTCCCCTCCCAGCTTTCGGGGGGAGAGCAGCAGCGCGTGGGCATCGCGCGCGCTCTCGCGAAGGAGCCGGCCCTCGTCCTCGCGGACGAGCCGACGGGGAATCTCGATGAGGACACCGGGTTGCGCATCGTCGGCCTGATCCGGAAGCTCCAGCGCGAGAGACGGAGCACCGTCGTGCTCGTCACCCACAACCCGCGGCTCACCGCGTTCGCGGACCGGATCCTTTCCATCGAGCATCGCACCTGCGCCGAGGTGACGCGCGCCGTGGCGGAGCCCGAGTAGGCCGCATTGCCATCCAGGCTTGCAACGGAAACCGTTCGGTAGTAGAAGGAACTCGCGTTCGGCGGCTGTGGCCGCAGGCGGTCAAGCGGGTTTGCGTGCGGCGTCAGGTTTTCGGCATCCCCCGCAGATCTTCCGCCGAGCTGACATCGCCGAGTCGTGGTGCGGGTGGGTCTCGAACGGCGTCCGGGGAAACGTACGCGGGCAGCTCGGAGTCGAAGGAATGAGCGGGGAAGTCTTCATCACTGGAGTCGGTCTCATCACCTCCCTCGGCATCGGCAAGGAGGAGAACTGGCTAAAGGCCCTCGAGGGCCGCTCCGGGATCGGCCCCATCAAGCGCTTCGACGTTTCCGGCTGCTATACGGGTTTCGGCGGAGAGATCCCGGAGGACTTCGACGCCCTCTTCGCCGAGAGATTCCCCAAACGGGTCCGGCGGCACGCCGCGCTCTTCACCCGGTTGTGCCTCGCCAGCACGGCGTTGGCGCTGGAAGACGCGGGGCTTCAGCTCGAAGCCGAGGACCGCGAGGAGATCGGCGTCTGCATCGGCACGGGAGCGGGCGGCTTGAGCTACTGGGAGAGGAACTTCATCGGCGAAACAGTTTATGTCGAAAGAGTGAAAGAGCTCGAGTCTCTCGCCATCATCAAATGGATGTCGAATGCCGCGAACGCGATGACCTCTCTCTACTACGGGCTCGAGGGTCCCTCCGTCGGCATCTCGCTGTCCTGCGCCTCGGGGGCGCAGGCGATTTGCCAGGCCTACGATTGGATCAAGTTGGGCCGGGCGCAAGTGGCGATCGCCGGAGGAGTCGAAGCGGCGCTCTCTCGAGTCGCTCTTTCCTGCTTCAACAAGCTGCAGGCTCTCTCGGAGCGGAACTCCGCTCCCGAGAAAGCGAGCCGCCCCTTCGACCGGGAGCGGGACGGCTTCGTGCTCGGCGACGGCGCCGGCGTGCTGATCCTCGAATCTGCGGAGCATTGCCGACGCCGTCAGGCGCGACCCTACGCCCGGATCTGCGGTTATGGAGCGACGACGGAAGCCCACCACATGGTGCACCCGGCGGAGGGCGGGACGAAGATGGCGCGCACGATGGTGAAGGCGCTGCGCGACGCGTCGGTCCGGCCCGAAGACGTCGATTACATCAACGCTCACGGGACTTCGACGAAGCTCAACGACGAGTACGAGACCGCGGCCATCAAGCGGGTCTTCGACGGTCACGCCCGCGAGCTCGCCATCGGCTCCACGAAATCGATGATCGGCCATACCATCGGGGCCGCCGGGGCGATCGAGCTCGGCCTCACCGCGCTCAGCGTCGAGAACGACATCATCACGCCGACGATCAACTACGAGTATCCCGACGAGAAATGCGACCTCGATTACACGCCGAATGTCGCGCGCGCCCGGCCGGTGAGGGTCGCCATGTCGAACTCGTTCGGCTTCGGCGGCCACAACTGCTCGATCGTCGTGGCGAAGCCCTGAGCATGGGTGCGCCGGCCGCAGCGGGACGGTCCGAGGCCGAAGGGGCTCGGGTGGCGGTCATCGGCGCGGGCCGCATGGGGACGAGCATCGCCCAGTGGCTTGCTGTCTCCGGCGTTCCTGTGACCCTCTGCTCCCGCAACGAGGAAAGCCTCCAGAGCTTCCGACGAGGTATCGAGAAACATTTCGTGGGAAGGGTGCGGCGAGGCCGGATGAGCGAGGCCGAGTCCTGTCTAAGTCTGGAGTCCTTGCGCACGGTCCAACGCCACGAGGGGCTGGACGACGCCGAGTTCATCATCGAGTGCGTGGTCGAGAACCTCGCGGTGAAGAGAGCTCTTTTCCAGGAGCTGGGCCGAGGCGGAAGCGGCGAGAGGATTCTCTGCTCCAACACCTCCTCGCTCGCCGTCTCCGAGATCGCGTTAGACGCGGTCCATCCCGACCGGATCGTGGGAACCCATTTCTTCCAGCCCGTTCGATTCACGAGCGTCGTGGAGGTCGTTCCGGGCCGCGAGACCGGAAGCGAAACCGTGGCGCGCGTCGAGAAGCTGCTCTCGAGCCTGGGGAAGTTCCCCCTTCGCGTGCAGGACTGCCCCGGATTCCTGGTCAACCGGATGCTGGCCGCCTACCTCCTCGCCGCCGCCCGCATGGCGCGAGAAGGCGTCGCAACCCCGAAGCGAATCGACCGCGCTCTTCGCGAGTGGGGGATGCAGCTCGGTCCTTTCGAGATCATAAAGCTCGTGGGGGTCGACCTCGTCCTCGAGATCGCGCGTGGTCTCAAGGCCGCCTACGGAGAGCGCTTCCGTTTCGACGATCTCGTGGAGGGGCTCGATCCGGGATCGTGGCTCGCTGTCGCCTCCGCGGGGGCCGAGAGCCAGGACGGAAGCGAGAGCGACGAGACCATCGTGGACCGCGCTTTGCTTCCTCTCCTCGAGGAGGCCCGGTCGTGCCTGCACGAAGGAGTCGCTTCGGCCGAAGACATGGAGCGGGCGGCCATCGAGTGCCTCCGCATGCCGAAGGGTCCGCTCGCTCTCGCGCGCGAGCGGGGAATCTCGAGGCCGCCGGTTCCGGCGGCCTCGAGGCGCTCAAGTCTCGAAGTCGAGATCGCGCAGCAGGTGGCGATCGTCGCATTGAACGACCCGCCCGCGAATTCGCTCACCATCGCGTTGATGGAAGATTTTCTGCGACTGCTGGATCGAGCCGAGCTCGACTCCGTCAGAGCGATGGTGATCGTCGGCGCCGGCAGAGTCTTCTCGGCCGGCGTCGACCCGTCGGAGCTCGGCGCGCTGCGCTCCGCCGAGGAGGCCTCTCGCCGGTCGCGGCACGGGCAGGAGCTTCTCGAGCGCATCGAAGGCGGATGGAAGCCGGTGATCGCGGCGATCAACGGCCTGTGCCTGGGAGGAGGGTTGGAGCTCGCGCTCGCCTGTCACTTCCGGTTCTGCAGCGAGGGGGTGCGGCTGGGAGTCCCGGAGGTTCAGCTCGGCATCATCCCCGGCCTCGGAGGAACGCAGCGCCTTCCGCGTCGCGTGGGGTTGTCGCGAGCCCTCGATCTGGTCCTCACCGGCCACACCATCAAAGCCGAGCGCGCCTTCGAAATCGGTCTCGTCGATCGTGTGGTCTCTCGGGGCCAAGTCCTGGACGAAGCACGAAAGTACGCCCGGCGTCTGGCGGAAAGAGACCCGTCGGTCGTCGCAGCCGTGCTGCGGACGGTACGGGACGGCGCGCGGCTTCCCATGGAAGCGGGACTGGAGCTGGAAGCGGAGACGTTCGGGCGGCTCGCGGGGGCCCGTTTCGGGCCGATCGGTCCGGACGGCGCCCGCACTACGCTAGAGTGGCAGTTTGTGGATGAACACGGAGGGCGGCATGAGCATGGAGAAAAGTGAGCTCAATCCCGGGTCGGGGTCGGGGAGCGACGACGTAACCCGCAAAATTACCGCGATTCTCGCGGATCTTCTGGAGATCGATGCCCGCGGGATCCAGCCCGGGACGAAGCTCGAGGAAGATCTCGGCGCCGACTCCCTTCTCTATCTCGAATTGTTCGAGGAGCTGAAGGACGAGTTCGATCTCGACATCGACATGAACAGCATTCAGCGCTACGCAGCCAAGCACCAGGTCGCGACGGTGGGCGAGATCGCGAAGATGGTACGGCGCTACCAGACGGAAGGGCAGGCGATGCTCGGAGAGGTCAAGAGCGAGCCCGCTGGCTGAAGACCGCATCCCTGTAACCGCACGAGCCAGGCTCAGTCGAGAGGCTGTCTCCCGCGTTCTCCTGCCGGTCCATTTGCATACGTGAAAAAACTCAGAGTCAAAGCGCGTCGCGACTTGTTCCGCATGAAGTGGCGCGCCCTCGCAACCGTCATGACCATCGGGAGCGCTGTCGGTGTCTACGGCGGCCTCAACATGGCGATCGAGAGCCTCTTTTGGACGAGAGACCATGAATTCGAGCGGTTGAACTTTGCCGACCTGGAAGTGCGCTTCGTTCCGGAAGACGCTGACAACCTGCCCGATCTGTCGGCGATTGGCGGCGTCGAGAGGATGGAGCGGAGGCTCGTCCTGCCCGCAACCATTCGAACCGCGGCAGGGCGACCGCTCACCGCGGTGATGGCGTTTCTCGAGTCGAGCCTCCCCGAGGTTCACTCCTTCGAGTTCATCGAGGGCCGCGCCTTCTCGCCCGACGAAGTCGATGCGGTGGTGATCGAAAAATCGCTCGCGACCTACCACGACTACCATCCGGGAGACACCCTCGAAATCAAGGTCGGCGAGAAAGTCCACCTGAGCCGTATCGTGGGCGTGGTGGTGAGCCCCGAGTATTTCATCTCCACCGCCAATCCCGACTACTTCATCCCCGAACGGGGGAGCCTCGGGATCGTCTTCGGAAATCTCCGCGAGGTGTCCGACTCGCTGGGGTTCACGTTGGTCAATGACCTCATCTTCACGTTCGCGCGCGGCGCCGACCCGCTTGCGGTGAAGCATGATGTCCTTCGGCGGTTGGGAAACCGGACCCTCGATCTGGTCATGCCGCGGGAGCAGCAGTTCAGCTACCGGTACATCGAAACTCAAGTCGAGGCCATCGGCCTCTTCACCCCGGCGATGACCCTCGTGCTGCAGATCCTGGCTTTCATCATCACTTTCGTCAACTTCAACCGCATGGTGGCGGTCGAGCGTCGGGAGATCGGCGCGCTCATGGCTCTCGGCTACCGGCGAGCCGAGCTCGTGGCAAGCTACATCGAAGCGGGTCTCCTCCTCGGCCTCGCTGGCTGCGCGCTCGGCTTCGGCTGCGCTCTCCTGTTCCGCGACCTGTTCGCCAGGATCTTCGCCGCCTCGATGGGAATGCCGGTCGTCCTGATCGCAACCAAAGCCGACGCCATCGTGAAAGGAGCGATCTACGGGCTGGCCGTTACCGTGGTCTCGGCGGCGATACCCATATGGCGAGTGGTGCGGCTTCCACCGCAAGGAGTCATGCGCGGGAAAGGAGGAATCGCCGAAGATTCCTTCCGGGCGTCGAGGGAGATTCGCCATTGGCTCGATCTGCCGGCGTATTACCGGTATGGGCTGCGGAACGTGATGCGACATCGGGGACGCACCGTCGCCACGGTGGGCTCGATGGCCCTGGCTCTGGGCGTCGCCACCGCCTATCGATTGAGCGTAGACTCCATCGACGGAACGCTGGGCAGTAGGTTCGCGGGAGACCGATGGCAGTTGCTGGTGGACTTTCTCTATCCCGTCTACCTGGAAGATCTGGAACCCCTGGAGAAGCTTTCGGGCGTGGCCTCGGTGCATCCTTACCTGCGACGCTACGTACAGGTCGAGAAGAACGGTGTCTACGACGACGCGACCCTGGTCGGGATCCGGGACGAAGAGCAGATCGTCGACCTTCAATCTCCGATCCGTCGAATCACCGAAGGGCGCAGGCCGTCCTCTTCGGGGAGAGCGGAAGTCGTGTTGAGTCTCGGGCTTGCCAGGACGCTCGGGGCCAAGTTAGGAGACGCGGTCAACATTCACGCACTGAACGAGGCGCACTCCGTTCGAGTGGTCGGTCTCTCCTCGGACGTGGTCACCGCCCTGGCCCTCGTTCCCTTCTCGTTCGCGCAAGAGGTCTCTCAGTTAAGGGGAAAGGCTTCGGGAGTCTACGCGGTGACCGACGATCCGTCGCCCGACCTCACCGACGAGCTCTACCGCATCGAGTTCGTCGGGAAGATCGTTCCCAAGAGCGGCTTGCTCGAGCAGATTCGCAAGGTGTTGTACGTGATGTTCGGCGTGCTGAATGTCTGCGCCGCGGTGAGCATCTTCCTCGCGGCGCTCTTCATTCTGACCAGCATCAACCTCTCGGTCCTGGAGACGGAGTCCGAGTTCGCGACCCTGAAGGCGATTGGCTACGGCGAGAAATGGATCACGAGGATCGTTCTGACCGAGGCGTCGGTCTACGCGGTCGGCGCCATGCTGTTGAGCGTCCCGGTAGGCGCTGCGATCAGCGTCTACCTGAACCGCCGGATGGGACAGGCGTGGTTCCGAGTGAACGACTTCTTTTCGCCTCTGGAGTTCGCGACGGTGCTGGTTCCGGCGCTCCTCTTCGTGCCGCTCGGGGCGTATCCTGCGTTGCGCCACGTGCTGCGCATCCCCATTTCCGACACGCTCAGCACGAGGATCATCGAGTGAGCCGTGCGCCCTTGACAGGAAAGCCCGCCCTGACGTATCAACCTTTATCGAAAGCGCGGTTGCCGGAGTCTGTCGTAGCCGGCCGGGGCCCGCACCGCTCCCCGGGGTTCTCGGAGGCCACGACTGGAGAAGGGGAGATGGCCGGACATCGCATCAAGGCGCGCTCACCGAAGTTTCACTTCCCCGAACAGACGGACAAACATTGGTTCGGGGGTAGTGTCTTCAAGACGCACTGGCTCAACAGCTACACGCTCATCATTCCGGATGGAGAGAAGTTCATCCACCGGACCACCAAGAAATTTCTCGACCTCGTGGACCCGACCCTTCAGGAGCAGGTTCTGGGCCTCCTGGGCCAGGAGATTTCACACTCCCGGGAGCACGAGAAATTCTTCGAGAACCTGAGCGGGCAAGGGTATCGGATCGGGGGATTCCTGTCCGTCTATCGGTTCGTCTTTTACGGCGTTCTGGAGAGGCTGGTCGGGCTCGTGCTGGGACGGAAGTTCATCCTCTCGACCGCGGCGGCCATCGAGCACATCAATGCGGTAATCGCCGAAGTGGGCCTCTCGAATGCGTTCCTCGAAGACGCGCACCCCGAGGTGAAGCCGCTGTTCGAGTGGCATTATGCGGAGGAGATCGAGCACAAGGCGGTGGTTTACGACGTGCTCCAACAAGTAGCTCCGAGCTACTTCGTCCGCGCCATCGGCTTGTTGTTCGCCTTCGTCACCTTCCTCGGCGTCCTCGCGATCGGAACGCTCGTGCTGGTGGCGCAGGACAAGAAGCTTTTCGCGCCTTTGAGAGATGCCACCGCGTTCTTTTTCTCGAAGGACCGGTTCGTCCCGAGGATGCTGGGCGCCATGGTGGATTATCTCCGGCCCGGCTTTCACCCCGACCAGCGTGACAACGAGCGGCTCTCCGAGGAAGCGTTTCGACGACTCGGCAGTCTATGGACGGGCAGTCGCGAAGAGTCGATCCCCGCAGCCCCAGAGCTCCGCCGCGGGGCGGCCGTATGAAGGGCGGCGTCGCTCCCTAGCTCCGCTCTCCGCTGACGGCGGTCTCTACCCGATCAGGGCACGGTGCCGGCGAGGTGTTTCTGCATGAGCTCGTAGGCCCGGTCGCCCATCGGCCGGCATAGCTCCCACCCCGCTTCGATCGACGGAAGAAAATGGACTCCGCCCCACATGCGGGACATCCCGCAATCGTGCTCGAAGTCGGTCCAGGTCTCCCATGGTCCGAGCAGAATGTTTCTCTTCGGCGCGAAGCCCGGCTCGACCCTGGAAGCACCTTTCGGGACGGGGAAGACATATCCGAGAGCGTCGGACCCGTTGAACCGCCGCTGGAACTGGGACCAGGCTGCGCAGAAGCACGCGGACCCCGACGGATACTCGGGGTGATCCGCCGTCGTGGTGTAGCTCCGCCATTCGGAGGCCGGGAGATCGGACACCGTGCCTCGGCCGGGGCCGCCCCAGGCCCGGACCGGCTGGTCGCCGTAGACGAACGGGATCGCGGTGTACGGCCGGACCGAATCGTAACGATACTTCTCCTGCCAGGTCACGATCCCGGCGTCGAACGTGGCCACGTGCCCCCAGAAATCCATGAGGACGAACTCGTCCAAGGTGTAGCCGCGTGTGGTCGCCATCCATATCCCCGAGCCGCCGATGCTCAGGAGCTTGTCGTCGAAGAGCTCGTTCATCGCTTTCTGGTGCTCGGTGAGGGCCGCCGACACGGCCAGCACCTCATCCACCTGCGCTTTGTACTCCGCGGGGTGGGTGTAGGGATTGCTGTTCACCGGAGGAGGCGCATGGAACACGCTCGGGTCGTCGAAGGTGTAGGCCTTGGTGCGAGCGTACTGCGGGGTCACGAATTGTTGCACGTTGAAGAGGCCGTTTCCGCGAGTGCCGATGTTCGGCTGCCAGCGGCTCGCGTCGACGAGCTCGTACGCGGTATTGACCGGCTTGTATCCGGTGTAGTCGGCGTAGGGCATTCGGTTGTACTTTCGCCCCCCCTCGTCGCCGAGCTGGTTCATTCCGTCGTGCTCGCGGAACGCCACCACACCCCAGCCCGCCATGTTGCCGATGCCGATCGCGGTGGTGGTGTCCCGGCTGACGTCGTCGGGATCGAGACCGTCCGACTTCATCATTTTCCGCCAGCCCTTCGCGTTCTGGGGCAGAACGCTGTTCAGGACGCGATACGACGCATACAGGATCGCGATGTTCTTGTTGCGATTGGTCGCGCTTTCCCCCGGAGGCCGGCGCCCGAGGCGGGAATACACTCCGACCGCCGTCGGATGATACGGTGCTATGGCATCGAACCACGCGTTGTTCGTGAGGGTGACGATGCGGAGAACGATCGAGGCGTCCATGGCACCCGCCTGGACCCACTCGCGAATCGCGGGAGCCATCTCTGGAATGACGACCCTCATCGGCGCGTTGCCGGTATCGAAATTGAAACGCGCCGCTTCCGCGATCGAAGGCGGAAGTACGAACAGCGACAGGACCCCAATCATCTGCGCAGCATTCCGGAATTTCATGACCTGCCCCCCCTTGTTCAGAGCTGCGAACCGACAAGACGCGGGGGATTCTATTCCCCGCGCCTCGTCGGTGCAAGCCGACTACGCCTCGTCTTCTACGTCCCGTCCCTGGGCGGGAACTGACCTCGAATCCACCCATCCGGGTACGAGTCGGTATGGAGGTTGAGATAGGTGTTGCCGGTCGTCATCAAGGCTTTCAAATCCGAGAGGCTCATCCCCTGGAGCCTTCCTCGAAGGTGAGCGTCGGTGGCGACGTAGATGGTGAGGAAGTTCCCGACGTCCATGCAAAACGCATCGGGCTTCAGGTTGAGAACGATGGGCCCGTCCTGCCCGATCGGTCCCTCGTGGATGTGGACACCGTGCACCTCCTGATCGTGGAGGAAGTTCAGGCGATAGCCCACGAGCAATCGGTCGTTCAGGAGGAACCGGAATATGGCGAAGCTTCGCGCGCGGGTTTGTACCGCGGGAACCTCCTGTTTTCCGTTGAGGACCGCGGTGAAAGACTGCGCGCGTGCTTCGCCGGACATGCCGGCGAGAAGGACGATCGCGAGGGCCGGGAGAGAGACAAGTCTCTTCATAACGAGGCTCCTTTCCAGAAAGCCCGGCGACGCCGGAGCGCTTCTCTTTGCCGCCCCTCACTACTATGGCCGTGCGGTGGTGTCAATGGTGGACCTCACAGTTTACAAGTGAAACAGAATGCGCCACGATCGGCGGGTGCGGGTAGTCCCATCCCTGGTCGCGGCGCTCGCCGGCGTCATCCCGGCGAGCTCGGTTGGCGGGACCGGGCTTCCCGAGCCGGGAACGTGGGTTCCGCCCACAGCGAGGTTCGTCGCTTTCGTGGACGTCGCGACCTTACTCTCGAGTCCGGCGCTTCAGGGTCTCGAGGCGCTCATCGGCCGGCAAATTTCCCCCGCCCAGATCGAGTCCTTCCGCGAGCTCACGGGAATGGACCCCTGGCGGGATTTCCAGGCCCTGAGCTTCTTCACCGGGGTGGCCTCCGAAGGCGAAGAGGGGGCGCGAGAGCTCTGGGGAGTTGCCATTGCGGGTGGTTTCGACCCGGAGCGCATCCTCGACTCCATGGAACAACGTATCCGCGTGGAACGCCACGAGCATCGAGAGACCCCTCTTTACGTATTCTGCCCGGGCGGGGGCGCCCGGGATGGCGAACCGCACGCTCTGGCGTTTCCCGACGGCGGCACGGCCCTCTTCGGGCCAGCCGAATCGGTCCGGCTCATGCTCGACGTCGGCCTGGGGTTTGGGCCCTCTTCGTCCCGAGACGGCCTCCAGGCCGACCTCGACGAGCTCTTCGGTTGTGACGCGCTCTGCATCGTTGGGGTGGGATCGGCCGGGCTCGGAACGCGCGTCCCGACTCTCGAGGAGGGAACCGAGGTGCCGGCGATCCGGTCTTACGCGTTCTCGCTTCGGACAGGAACGGGGATCCGCGTCCGGGGTTGGGCGGAGACGGAAAGCTCAGAGGCCGCGAGCGAGCTATCGGATCTGGTTCGCGGCGCGATCGCGCTCGGTGCGTTGTCACCCGAATCGGCGAGGGGTGCCCCCGCGTTCGAGTCCGTCGAAGTCGAGACCATCGACGACCGAATCGAGGTCTCGTTCGAGGTCGATGGGCGCGCGGTTCGCGCCTGGCTTCGAGAGGTTGAAAAAAGGGCGCCGTCGAAAAGCAGCGCGCGCTGACCCCATCGGCTCCGCGCGCCGCCAGAAACGAGGTGAATTGAGTTCATTTGCTCCATCCCGTTGTCGTCGACCGAGAGCGGGCTTCGCGCCCGGCGGGGGGCCCCTGCCGTTGTCCCTTGCGCTCGTGGCGGTGCTCGCGGGCCGACTCCCGGCGGCCGACGAGCGCACCGCGCGCAGTCTCATGCAGGACGTCATCGCATCGGCGAGCGCCGATGACGAAGTGGTCTCGATTCACATGGAGCTCACCGACTCCGGGAATCAAGTGCGGGAGCGCACGGCGACTTTCTACGCGAAGAGGGATCCAGACGGGCACGTCATGCGGCTCATCCGGTTCCACACTCCCGCCGATCTCGCCAAGAGCGGCATCCTCGTCCTGGACAAGGGCCACGAGGACGCCGAGCAGTGGCTGTATCTCCCCGCGTACCACACGTCGCGAAAGGTGGCGGCGGCGAATCGCAGCGACACCTGGATGGGAACGGACTTCGCCTATGAGGACATGTCCGACCCCGACGTCGACCGGTACGACTACCGTTTTCTCGAGAACGAGCGGATCGACGGGGCCGACTGCCGACAGGTGGAGGCCGTTCCCCGCGACGAGAAGCTCAAGAAAGAGAGCGGGTACTCGAGGACGGTTTCCTGGATCGACCCGACGCGGAACGTGGTGGTGAAGGTCGATTTCTACGGCAAGGACGGAGCTCTCGCGAAGAAGCTCCGGCACTCCCGGCTTCAAAGCCACGGGGAATACTACCGATGGGGAGAGTGGGAGATGCGCGATCTGAAGCGGGAGCACCGGACCTTATTGAAGTTCGAAGACCGGAGGGTCAACCCCGGACTCGAGGAACGGCTTTTCACCGTGCGTTTCCTCGAGCGAGGAAGATGAGAAGCTCCCATGACGCTCCGCTTCGCGCCCCTCTTTCTTCCGCTGCTCGCGGCCGCGCAGTCGGCTGAGGAACCGGAGCCGCCCGCGATCCAACTGAACACGGAGACCGCGTTTCGAGGGTTCGTCTTTTTCGCCGAGGATGATCGAGGGCTGTACGGCGGACGGAGCGAGCTCGTGTTCGCGCCGGACCTCGAGCTCGAGTTGCCCGCGAACGCCCGCATCGAGACCGCCTTGCAGGCGCGGATGGACGCGGTCGACTCCTCCCGCAATCGCCTCTACCTCTACGAGGGTTTCCTCGACCTGTCCTTCGAGTCCTGGGACGTTCGCACCGGCCGCCAGATCGTGCGCACGGGGCGAGTCGACGGGATGCGCCCCACCGACTACTTTCGACGGCGCGACTTCACCGATTTCCTCGAGGCCGACGAGGAGCCGATCGACGCGGTGCGGGTCGATCGCTATGAGAAGAACTGGATCTTCACCGGCGTCTGGGCGCCCTATTTCCAGTCGGACGTTCTTCCCCTCGATCCGCGCAACCCGTGGACCGGGCCGCTCCTGCCGCCCACCCCTCCCGGGGGGACCACCCCGAGCTACGTGGTCAACGACTCCTCCCGGCCCACGGGATTGGACAGCTCCGAGGTGGGTCTCTGGGCAGGCCGCCGCACCGGCTTGGTCGACTGGTCGGCGAGCTACTTTTACGGCCACGACCGAATCCCCAGCTCCTACGTGGCTCAGCCGCTCCCGCCGGAGGCATCCGCCGAGACTCTCACGGTTGAGCTCTTTCCCGGTTACCAGCGCCTCCACGTCTTTGGACTCGACGGAGAGACGACGTGGCGCGACTTCGCCTTTCGAGGCGAGACGACCTATACGCGTCCGGGCGAACCGTCCGGCTCACACGCCTTCGTCCAGGCTCCCTACGCCATGCTGGCTCTCGGAGGAGATCGCACCCTCTCCCGAATCCTGGGATCCCACGATCTCTATGTGAACGTGCAGTACCTGTTCGATTCGGCGCAGGCGCCCGTCGGCGAGCCCACCGTCCCGGAATTCACGAACCCTCTTCGTCATTTCTATCGACACGCGATGACGAGCCTTCTCGAATTTCGCTTCGACCCGTACCGGAAGCTGGTGACGAAAGCGTTTTTCAATCTCGCCGAGCACGATTACGCCGTCCAGTCGGAGTTCAACTGGAAGCCGTCGGACGGCTGGTCGTGGAGCGTGGGAGTCGACCTCACGGGCGGCCCGGAGGAATCGTTCTTCGGCACGTACGCGGCGAACGATCGCCTGCGCACCGCACTCACCTTCGATTGGCAGGCCTGGCAGTTCCGGCGATCGCCGCCGTCCGAAGCGCAGCCTCCGCCGGGGATGGAGCTGCAGACGACCGCATGGGTGAGCGGAGAGTGGGTGGCGGTCATCAATGGACAACGGGTGAAAAACGGAGACGTCGTGGAAGGAGCGACCGTGGTCCATATCGCGGACGGACTCGTCGCGATGGAGCTGGTGGGCCGCTCGTTCACGTTGAGGTTCTGAAGCACCGGGAGTGTGCTCTGGGGACAGCGGAAAGCGAGAGAAAGGGATCCATGCTGCTTGCGGGGAAGAAGGCGCTCGTGACGGGCGGGGCTCGTGGCATCGGTAAGGCCATCGTGCTCAAGCTCGCCCAGAATGGCGCCGAGGTGGTCATCAACTACCTGCGCAACGATGAAGCCGCTCGAGAAACCCAGGCGCTCGCGGAACGGGCGGGCGCTCGGGCCCACCTCGCCAAGGGACACGTCGGGCGTCCACCGGCGGTGAGAAAAATCTTCGAGGAAGTGAAGGAACGGCTCGGCGCTCTCGATATCCTCATCCACAGCGCGGCCTTGGGTGTTTTCCGTCCCATCACCGAGATCGGCGTCCTGCACTGGAACGTCTCTCTCGACGTCAACGCTCGTGCGCTCCTGCTCTGCGCCCAGGAGGCGCTCCCGTTGATGGAGGGAAGAAACGGCCGCATCATCGGGATCTCGAGCCTCGGAAGTCGTCGCTACACGCCGCACTATGGGGCCATCGGCGTATCCAAGGCCGCACTCGAGACCCTGATCCGCTATCTCGCCGTCGAGCTCGCGCCTCGGGGAATCCGCGTCAACGGGGTTTCCGGTGGATTGGTCGAGACCGATGCCCTGCGCATGCATCCTCACTATCAAGAGCAGAAGGAGGATGCGATCCGCCGCACCCCCGCGGGTCGCGTCGGGACTCCGGAAGATATCGCCGACGTCGTGCTCTTTCTCGTCAGCGACCAGTCGGACTGGATCTTCGGCCAGACGGTCGTAGCGGATGGCGGGTTGGATCTCGTCTGACCGCCTTCCGCTCTCCCCTTCCTAGCTGATCAGAATCGTTCGCGGGTACTGGGCGTTGTCCTCGAGAAACGTTTTCTTGTTCTCGAGATCCTCGGCGGTGGGCTGCACCTCGCCGTCGACGTCGGTCGCTCGAGAAACGAGAGTGTGCTCCCCGGGGCTCGCGCCCTTCCACTCGAAGGTGAAGAGCTTCCACGAGTATTGACGGAGAGACGAATCGACGGCCGCCGGCTGCCAAGGCCCGTCATCGATCTTGACTTCGACGGATTTGAGCGCGGTTCCGTCCGTGAGCGCGAAGCCGTGGACCTGAAAAGTATCTCCGGCGCGGGTCACCCGGGCGATGGCGGATTTCACCCGCATGCGGGTGATCGCGGTCTCGGTCCACTTCAGCTCTCCGCCGATCACCTCTCCCCGCAGAGTGCGATACCAGAGCGCCTGGTACTTTCCAATGAAGGGGTCTTCCTGGACGTGGATGTTTGCGAGCCATTTGACGTTCGGCGCTCCGTACCATCCGGGCATGATGAGACGCAGGGGAAAGCCCTGGTGAATGGTGAGAGGCTCACCGTTCAGGGCGTGAGCGAGAAACGGCTCCGGACTCATCGCCTTGTCGACGGGGATGCTCCGGCCATATTGCTGCTCCACCGGATACTTCCGGCCCCGGAACTCCACCTCTTCGGTTCCGCGGTCGGCTCCGAAGAAGACGACCTCTCGGGCCTTCTCGCTGACTCCAGCCTCCTTCAAGACGTCGCGCAAGGGAAGGCCGGTCCAGCGTCCGTTCGAGACGAGACCTTGCACCGAGCGTGCGCTGTTTCCCGAGCACTCGAAGCCGGCATCGAGCACCGTCTTGCCCATACCGCGAATGTCCTCGAGGGTGAGCTCTCTCGGGCGCTCGACGAGGCCCGTCACTTTCAAGCGGTAGGCCTGCGGATCGACCGTCGGGTGGCCGTAATGCTGCGTCGTGAAGAACTGGTCTCTGGGCGTGAACGGTCTATCGATCTCCCGGAGGTCGAGAAACCTTCGGTCGGGTCCGCGGATGGTGGCGAAGCTCTCGGGGATGTCGGTAAACGGGACGATCTCTTCCCCCGGAGCGAGGGCGGGGAACGCCCATTCGGGAAGGGCGAGAACGC
>Ga0187893_10008566_pt1 | contig 16063 bp, 14 predicted proteins | sample MA1701074metaG_FD_139574 | JGI IMG/M metagenome (GOLD analysis project Ga0187893, IMG submission 139574) | White microbial mat communities from a basaltic lava cave in the Kipuka Kanohina Cave System on the Island of Hawaii, USA - MA170107-4 metaG ...
CCACGACCTGCTGGGCGCGCGCGCCGAGCGCCATCCGGATTCCCAGCTCGCGCGTCCGTTCCACGACGGCCGCCGACGCGACCCCGTAGATCCCGACGGTCGCGATGACGAGCGCGAGGAGCCCGAAGAACGTGAAGAGCCGCACGCCCATCCGCTGCGGCATCACCTGGGCTCGGACGTGATCGTCGAGCGTCATCACGCGATCGACGGGCAGGTGTTCGTCCACGCCGCGAACGGCGCTCACGAGCACGCTTCCCATGCGCGCCGTCTCGCCGTCGGTCCGGACGATGAGCGTCGCCGTGTTGAGCAGGGTGTCCTCCTGGTGCTGGAGGAAGGGCAGATACATTGTCGGCATCACCTCTTCGTCGATGGCGCGCCCCCTGACGTCCCCCACGATCCCGACGACGTCGACCCAGGGCGACTTCTCGTCGAAGCGGAAGCGTCCGCCGAGGGCGGCGCGGCCGGCCCAGAACTTCGCCGCCATCGTGCGGTTGATGACCGCGGCGGGCGGGGCGCCCTCGCGGTCGCGCGCGTCGAGCGCGCGTCCTTCGAGGACGGGGATGCCGAGCGCCGGGAAGTAGCGGCCGTAGACGTATGCGACGTCCGCGGGCACCTCGCGCCCCTTCGGCGGCGTGAAGCCGTCGACTTCGATCGTCCACATCATGACGCCATGCATCGGGACGAGGCTCGCCCAGGCGGCCGCGCGCACCGACGGCAGCGCGTACAGCCGATCGAGCGCCGAGTCGTAGAACTGCCGCGCGCGCGCGGCCTCGTATCGGGCCAGACCGAGGTCGACGGACGCCGTGGCCACCCCCTCCGATCGGAAGCCGAGCTCGGTGCCGAGGGCGCGCTCGAGCCCCCGCACGAACAGCGCGCCGCCGGCGAGCAGGACCAGCGAGAGCGCAACCTGCGCGGTGATCAACGCGCCGCGCAGCCGATGCCGCGGGGTTGTGCGAACCTGGTCCCGCAGCGCGCCGGCGATCCCGAGCGCCGACGCCCGCAGCGCCGGCACGAGTCCGAACAGAACCGCCGTCCCGAGCGACGCCGCGAGCGCCACCGTCAGCGCGCGCCCTCCGAGGCCGAGCCTCAGGCCCTCGATCGGAATCTCGCCCGGCAACTGGAAGCGTGCGAGGAGCGCGATCATCCATCGCGCGATGAAGAGCCCCGCGGCTCCGCCGACGAGCGCGAGAAGCAGGTTTTCAGTCAGCATCTGCCGCACGAGCCGCCCGCGTCTCGCGCCAAGCGCCAGACGCACGGCTATCTCGCGCCGTCGCGCGGTGGCCCGGACGAGCAGCATGTTCGCGAGGTTCGCGCAGGCGATGAGCAGCGTGAATCCGACGACGCCTCCCAGCAGGAGGAGGAACTTGCTCAGGTCGCGGTGCGTGCTGAATCCGGCGGCGGTCGCCTTGAGCGGGTGGATCTGGGCCGCTTCGTCGGCGTCCCGCGCCGCTTCCGGCTCGGCTGCGTGGTTGGCTTTGTAGGTCGCCGTGATGATGGCGCTGGCCTGTTCCGGCGTCACGCCCGGCTTCAGACGCATCACGAGGCGGATCCATACCAGGCCACGACTCTTCAGCGGATCGACCCGGCGAAAGAACGGCGCCGTTTCTATGTCCCGGAACGAAGAGAGCGGCATCCAGAACGCCGGATCCGCCTGCAGCGTGACCCCCCGGAAGCCGCGCGCCGCCACCCCGACGACGAGCGCGGCGCGGCCGTTTACCCGCAGCGTCGTCCCCACGATCCCCGGGTCCGCATTGCACTGCGTCCGCCAGTAGCGGTCGCTCAAAACGGCGACGAGCGCACCACCGGGAGCGCCCTCATCGGATGGCAGGAGCACCCTTCCGAGCTGCGGGCCGATTCCCAACACGCCGAAGTAGTTGCCGGAGACCAAGGCGCCGGCCGCGAGCGCCGTGGAGCTCTCGCGCTGCAGGCTGAACGTGTCACGTCCGCTGAAGGCGACCACCCCGTCGAATGTATCGGTACGCGCGAGATAGTCCCGGAACGCCGGATAGGAAGCGCTCCCGCGGGTGGCGTACAGGCTGTCGACGTTGTGCACCGGCAGCGGTCGGAGGAGCGTCGCGTCGGCGAGCGCGTAAATCGCCGTCGTGGCGCCGATCCCGAGGGCAAGCGTCAGGACCGCGGCGCCCGTGAACACGGGGGACAGCGTGGCGAGACGGAGGGCGTAGCGGAGGTCGGCCAGGAGATCGCTCATTGGTTGTCCTCTGCGTCGGGTCGCTTCATGCCTCAGGCGCCGGCCGCGCCGCCACTCGTATGCGTGCTCGCCGGGCGCGGCGCGCAGGACATCCGTGGCGAGCGACACCGCGACGCGGGTCCGCGCGAATCGGCGGCCTGATGCCGACGCCTGGCGCCACCGATCGCGCGCCAGCTGGCGCATCTCGCGGCCGTGCGCCCTGCGCAGCGAGCGCGGGAGGACCGCGAGCAGAAGCCGGAGCAGCAGATCACCGAGCACCCGCCGCTCCTTTCGCGCGCGCGACCCGGACGAGCCGCGACAGGCGCCCCGTTTCAGCCCGCAGGACGCGCGCGCCGTACGCCGTCATCCGGTAGTACCGGCGCCGCTCGTCGTCCAGCTCCGGATCGGGCCGCTCGTCCGATTCGTCGATCAGGCCGAACTCCAGCAGCCGCTTGACCGCTCCGTACAACGTGCCCGGCCCCATTTCGACATCGCCGTCGGTCAGCCGCCGGATCTCCTGCATGATCGCGTAGCCGTGACGCTCCCCGTCGGCAAGCGCGAGGAGGATGTGAACGAATGCGGGCGGCAGCGGCAGCAGCGCGTTGGGAGCGCGGGTCGGGCGGCTCGACATCGGCGGCCGCGATTATATATCGGATGGCGATATAGTTCTACTGTGCTGAGTTCCGAATGCTGAGCGCTGAATGTTCAGGGTGGATGGCGCGGCCCTTCAGGGCTGCCGGGCTTACCGAGCGGCCGGCTTGTTCGAGTAGCGGACGACCTCGCGGCCGTCGACGGTCTCGACGGTGCGAACGATCCGGGTCGAGCGGGACTTGGCGGTCGCTTTGGTGATCTTCGCGACGTAGGTCCGCGTTTCCCGATATGGCGGCACTTGCTGGCCATAGCGGTCGACGGTGGTGGGGCCCGCGTTGTACGCGGCGAGCGCCAGCTCTTCGTTGTCGTCGTAGCGATCGAGCAGCCGGCGGAGGTACCGCACGCCCGCCCGGATGTTCTCCGCCGGGTCGTACGGATTGAGCACGCCGTAATCCCGCGCCGTCGCCGGCATGATCTGCATCAGCCCCATCGCGCCTTTGAACGAGCGGGCCCACGGATCGTACGCCGACTCGGCGTGGATGACCGCCCGGACGAGGTCGGCCCGGATACCCTGGTCACGCGCGTGCGCGACGATCAAGTCGTCGTACAGCGCCGCGCGCCTCGCTGCAACCGGAGTTGCCGCCCCGGTCGCGGGGCTCGCGGTCGCGACGGCAAAGGTCTCGACCTTCTTTGCCTCCTTGACCTTGGGCCGGTCTGACAACACCAGGTTCCCCTCGGCGTCGCGCCAGGCATAGATCTGGGCCTGAACGGTCGCGGGGACCGCCAGGACGCAGACGAACGCGACGAACAGCAGGCGCCTCATGGCTGAGGGATTCGGCTTGTAAGCGGTTGAATCCGGGGCAGGTTGAGCAAGCCACCGGCCGGGTCGGCCGGTCCAGATATGTAGCCGTAATTATTGGAAATACAGCGGTTGTGCGTTCATGCCGGGCAGGCCCTGGGGGCGCCAGGATCTCTGGTGTGCGGTTTAGGCACCCCTGGTTTCAGTTCTGTGGGCGAAGCTCAGCCGGAACCGGAATTCGATGATAATGCGCTGAACCGGACACATGACGGACTGGGGCGTCTTTCGCACGGGGCATCAGGTGTGGCAGCGCGCCAACATCATGGCGGCGGCGAACTACTTTCGGGAGGCGCTGTCGCGTAGCCCGGGCGACTTGCAGCTGAAAGCGCTGTACGAGGGCCTTCTCGAAGTGCTGGATCCCTCGCGCCGAACGCAGCGCCATCAACGCGAAAGCGTGATTGCTGCGACCGCAGCGCAGGCAGAGCCTCGCGACAAAGACCGCCGGAGCGGCCGCGACCGGCGGCACGTCGACGTCGGCCCCCCGGGCGGCGTCGAACGCCGGCGCGTGCCGGATCGACGCGTCGTTCGCAACCGCCGCTCGCGCTAGCTTGTAGTACGAGGCTTCAGCCTCGTCTAGTACGAGGACTTCAGCCTCGCCCGGCCAGCATCTCCCGCACGACCTCGCGGCTCTTCGCGAGCAGCTCGTCGATCTTCGCGGGATCCTTCCCACCGGCCTCCGCGAAGTCCGGCCGTCCGCCGCCCCCTCCGCCGACGATCGGCGCGATTTGCTTGACGACGTTGCCGGCATGAACGCGGCCCGCGAGGTCCTTTGTGACGGACACCACCAGCGCGACCTTTCCCTCGTTCTCCGACGCGAGCACCACGACGCCGGTCATCAGCCGGTCGCGCAGCGAATCCGAGAGGCCCCGCAGCGCGGTCTTTTCCAGCCCCGCGATCTTCCGCGCGACCATCCTGACGCCGTCGATCTCGATTGCGTCGTCCGACGCGGCGGCGGAGGACCCGCCGAGCGCCGCCTTCATCTTGAGCTGTTCGTTCTCGCGCTGAAGCCGCTTCGCCTCCGCCTGCAGCCGTCGGACGGCCTCGGCTGCCTGATCGGCGGGCGCGGCGAGCGCGTCGAGAACGCCGGCGAGCGCGTCGCGCCGCTCCTCGTAATAGCGGACCGCTCCTTCGCCCGTGAGCGCCTCGATCCGGCGGACGCCGGCCGCGACGCCGCTTTCCTGCGTGATGACGAAAAAGCCGATGTCGCCGGTCGCGCGGCAGTGCGTGCCGCCGCAGAGCTCCACGCTGAAGCCGGGAATCGTCACGACACGGACCCGGTCGCCGTACTTTTCGCCGAAGAGCGCCATCGCGCCGGCGGCGATGGCTTCCTGCGTGTCACGTTCGGCGGTCTGGACGGGGGTGTTGCGGTAGATCTGTTCGTTCACCATCCGCTCGATGCGATCCAGATCGGTAGGTCCGATCGGCGCGAAGTGCACGAAGTCGAACCGCAGGCGGTCCGGCGCGACGAGCGATCCTGCCTGCTTGACGTGTCCCCCGAGCACCTGACGAAGCGCGGCGTGCAGGAGATGGGTTGCCGTATGGTTGCGGCGCGTCGAGTCGCGAGTCGACTCATCCACCTCCGCCGTCACGAGGTCCCGCTCGCGAAGCGCGCCGCGCTCGACGTGCACGCGATGCGCGCGCGGACCGCTGGTCGCGAGCCGTGTCAGTCCCAGAACCACGGCAGACGCGTCTGACGCCTCGGAGGAGATCTTCCCGCTGTCAGACACCTGGCCGCCGGCCTCGACGTAGAACGGTGTCCTTTCGAGCACGACAAAGCCGTCGGCGCCTGCGGCGAGCGTCTGTACCTGCCGTCGGTCGGCATCGAAAAGAGCGACGACCGGGACGCCGGACGTTTTCGTGCTCGTGAAGCCGTCGAACCGATCGCCAATCGCGAGCGCCGCCTTCTTCGCGGCGTCTGACGAATAGCCGAACTCGACCGCCGTTTTTGCCTCGAACGCGCTGCCCGCGCGCGCCTTATCGCGCTGGCCTTCCATGGCCCGCTCGTACCCCTCACGGTCGAGGCCGACCCCGCGCTGCGCCGCGATGTCCTCGACGAAGTCGAGCGGCATCCCGAGCGAGTCGTAGAGGCGGAAGATCTCGTCGCCCGGAAGGATTCGATCCCCGCCGAGCGCCCGATCCATGGCGGTCTCGAGACGGGGCAGCCCGGCGGTGAGGACGGCGTCGAAGCGCTCCTCCTCGCTCTTCACGACCTGCACGACCGAATCCCGGTTTCGCTTCAGTTCCGGGTACGCGGCTCCCATCTCGCGCGCGAGGACGTCGACGAGCGTGTGGAGGAACGGCTCGGTCAGGCCGAGCTTCTTGCCGTGGCGCATCGCGCGCCGCATGATCTTGCGCAGCACGTAGCCCCGCCATTCGTTCGACGGGACGACGCCGTCGGCGATGAGGAACGTCATGGCGCGCATGTGGTCGGCGACGACACGCATCGAGGTGTCGCCCGGGTCGTCGAGGGTCGCCCCGTAACGCCGGCCGGCGCGCTCTCCGATAGCCGTTAATACCGGCGTGAACAAATCGGTGTCGTAGTTCGAGATCTTCTGCTGGAGCACGGCCGAGACACGTTCCAGGCCCATTCCCGTGTCGACCGAGAGGGCGGGCAGCGGCTTCAGCGCCCCGTCCGGCTGGCGGTCGAACTCCATGAACACGTTGTTCCAGACCTCGACGAACCGGTCGCACGAGCAGTCGAGGCCGCGGCAGACCGGCTCCGGGCACGGCACGTCGTTTCCACGGAAAAAGTGAATCTCGGAGCAGCGCCCGCACGGTCCGGTCTCGCCCATGGCCCAGAAGTTCTCGGCGAGTCCCAGCTCGGTGATGCGATCCGCGTTCACCAGCGTCGTCCAGACCGCGTGCGCCTCGTCGTCTCGCGGAATGCCGCTCTCGCCCCTGAAGATGGTGGGGAAGAGCCGATCGCCCGGCAGCTTCCAGACCGTCGTCAGCAGCTCCCACGCAAAGGGGATCGCGTCCTTCTTGAAGTAGTCGCCGAAGGAGAAGTTCCCGAGCATCTCGAAGAACGTGTGGTGACGCAGCGACGGGCCGACGTTGTCGAGGTCGTTGTGCTTCCCGCTCACGCGCATGCACTTCTGCGACGACGCCGCGCGCTTGTAGTCCCTCGACTCCTTGCCGAGAAACACGTCCTTGAACTGGTTCATCCCGGCATTCGTGAAGAGGAGGGAGGGATCGTCGTGGGGTACGAGTGACGAGCTCGGGACGGTGCGGTGGTTGTTCCGCTCGAAGAACTTCAGGAAGCTGTCGCGGACGTCGCGGGAATGCATTTTTGAAATTGTAGCCCGAACCGACCCGCGACTCCTCAGTTCAGCGGACCCCCTTGAAAATGGCGACGCATTGTCCAGCCGACGGGCGTGTGCTGTAGACATCAGATCGAAGGCTGTAATCGGTACGACCAGAATGGCGTGGGCGGACGATGTGGCTCCTCGATCTGGCGGGCGTTTTTGCGCTGGCACGTCGAGTGCACGCCCGCCCGCCGGTGTCTGCGGCATGTCCACGACAGGCCGTCTCAGAATCGTGATCGCTTCGGCGCACCCGGGTGAGTCTCAGATCCTCGCCGACTGGCTGGCCTCGGACGGATTCGAGCCCGTGCCGGCGTCCAGCCTCAGAGCGGCGCGCTGCCACCTCGAGGCGCAGTCCTGCGACCTCCTCATCTCGGACGTCAAGCTTGCATTTCTGGACGGTCTCCACGAGATGGGCCGCGGGCGCATGCGCAACCCGCACACGCCAATCGTCGTGATCGGCGACGATGATTCCACCTCCAGGCGGCAGGCCGAGCGGCGGCAGGCGATGTTCCTGCAGCGTCCAGTCGATCGCACCGAGCTGCTCTGTTACGTCGCCATGGCGGCCGGAGAGGCCAGGCCCGTCCGGCGATCGCCGCGCAAGTCCGTCGGGCACCTCGAAGCGCTCGTCGATGGAGCGCCGACGTCCATCGTCGACGTGAGCAATGAGGGGCTGCGCCTCGAAAGCGCCCGAGACCGCCGCGCGTCTCCGCCGTTCTTCAGCGTGGAGGTGCCGATCGTCGGCGTCACGGTCATGGTGCACCGGGTCTGGACGAACGGCCTGACCGCGACGAGCGGGAAGCAGGTGACTCTGTACGGCGGCGCGCTGATCCATAACCCCCTCAGGATCGAACGCGCCTGGCGCAAGTTCGTGGATGCGCTACCCGAGGTGCGGCCCTAGGGCAGAAACGGCCGTGCGTCTCCCCCCTTCCTTTTCACGCGCTCGATCCGGCTGCCGCTGGGATCCGGAACCGGCTTCGCCGGTGTGCGCGCCGAGCTCGCGCCGCCGCGCGGCTCGCTGAAACGAATGGAAGAGGCGAATCAGGACAACAACGACGTCACCAGGCTCCTGGGAGGCGATGCGGCCGGCCGTCGCTCGCGACTCTAGGTATCTCCAAACACCGGCGCGTGGGGTCGACGGCGCGCGTCTCCTGCCCGCAGCGCACGTGTGTGTCGGTCTGCGGCGGGCCCCCACCCGGCCACACCGATGCGCGGATCGAAGCAACAGGCCCGGCGCAGAGCGACATACACGGGCGCCGCGGGCCCACTTGGGAGCCGCCCTTCCAGGACCGCGCGCCGTCGACCCCACGCGCCAAGAGAACGAAACGCGCTCTCGGCAGGCCTACTGATCTCCAAACGCCCGCCCGCCGCGGGCCTCGAGCGCCCTGACGATCTTTCCCGGCTCGAATCCCTGGCGCATCAGAAACTGATGGAGACGGCGGAACTCTCCAGCGTTCTGGACCTGCCGCCCGCGCAGCTTCCGGTCCAGCGCCTTTGCCAGGAGCACATCCTCGTCCACCTCGGCGAAGGCTTCGGCGACGGCGTCGCGTGCCGTGGAGCGGTCGATTCCCAGCGCTTCGATCTCGCGGAGGATGCGCGCGCGGCCGCGGCCTTTGGCAGACGCCGCGGTGCGCGCGTAGGCGCGGGCGACACGCCCATCGTCGAGCGCCCGCGATGTTTGCAGGCGTCCGATCGCCGCATCGATGTCGGAGTCTGGGAACTCGCGCTTCTTCAGACGGCTGCGGATCTGGGCGGCCGACAGCTCGCGGCGCGCCAGCAGCGTCAGCGCGTACGTGTAGGGATCAGCTGCCAAACCTCGTGATTTCAGGCGCGTCGACGACCTTCGACGCCATCTGGTCGCGCGCCGCGTCCACGGTCGTCGAGATTCCCTGGACCTTGAGCTTGAACTCGTCCACGTTCGACGCCGAGCGCAGCGCCTCGTCCAGTGTAATCCAGCCGTTCGCGTAGAGACCGAAGATCGACTGATCGAACGTCTGCATCCCGTACTGCGACGTGCCGGCGGCGATCGCGCCGGGGATCTGGCTCGTTTTTTCCTTGTCCACGATGCAGTCGCGGATGAACGGCGTGCCGATCAGCACCTCGACCGCCGGCACGCGGCCGCGCCCGTCGGCGCGCGGGACCAGGCGCTGTGAAATCACCGCCTTGATGACGCTGGCCAGCTGCATCCGGATCTGCCGTTGCTGGTGCGGCGGGAAGACCGCGATGATCCGGTTGATCGTCTCGGTCGCGTCCAGGGTGTGGAGCGTCGAGAACACGAGGTGGCCGGTCTCGGCGGCGGCGAGCCCCGTCTCCATCGTCTCGAAATCGCGCATCTCGCCGACGAGAATCACGTCCGGGTCCTGCCGCAGCGCACTCCGCAGCGCGTGCGCGAAGCTCGACGTGTCCACGGTGACCTCGCGCTGGTTGACGATGCTCCGGTTGTCGCGGTGCAGGAACTCGATCGGGTCCTCGACCGTCATGATGTGCGACGAGCTGGTGGCGTTGATATGGTCGATCATCGCCGCGAGCGTCGTGCTCTTGCCGCTCCCCGTCGTTCCGGTCACGAGCACCAGGCCGCGCTCCTCCTCGGCGATCGTCCTGAGGACCGGCGGCAGGCCCAGCTCTTCAATCGTCAGGATCCGCGTCGGGATGACGCGCATGACGATGCCGACGGTGCCCCGCTGCTGGAAGACGTTGCAGCGGAAGCGGCCGAGCCCGGGGACCATGTACGCCAGGTCGATCTCGTGGTGCGTCTCGAACTTCTGCCGTTGCTCGGGCGAGAGGATGGACAGCCCCATCGTCTGGGTGTCCGTCACCTCGAGGCGCTTGACCTCCGAGGCGGGCACGAGCGTCCCGTGCACGCGCATCATCGGATAGCTGCCCGCCTTGATATGAAGGTCGGAGGCGCCGCCCTGCACGGCCGCCAGCAGAAGTTCGTGGATGTGCATACTTTTTCAGGCCTCGAGCCTCGGGGCTCGAGTCAGGGAGCGTCAGCAGACTGGGGAGAGAAGAATTGTACCCTATTCGGGCTTATCGTGCCGCGGTCCGCAGCGGCGCGCGCTCGCGGCGGGCGGCCGTGCCCGGATGGACGTAGGTCAGCCATCCGTGGGTATCGGGGACGTCGCCGCGGATGATGTCGAAGAACGTGCGTTGAATCGCCTCGGTGATCGGTCCGCGCTTGCCGTTGCCGATGGTGATCTTGTCGACGGACCGGATCGGAGTGATCTCGACCGCGGTGCCGGCGAAGAACGCCTCGTCGGCGATGTAGATGAGCTCGCGCGGCAGCATCTCTTCGCGCACGCGGAAGCCGAGCTCGCGCGCCAGCGTGATGACCGAGTCCCGAGTGATTCCCGGCAGGACCGACGCCGTCAACGGCGGCGTGTAGACCACGTTGTCGCGCACGATGAAGATGTTCTGGCCGCTTCCCTCGCTGAGATAGCCGAACGTGTCGAGCGCGATCCCCTCGCTGTAGCCTTCGCCGATCGCTTCCATCTTGATCAGGCCGGAGTTCGCGTAGTTGGCCGCCGTCTTCGCGAGCGCGGGAAAAGTGTTCGGGGCCATCCGCGACCAGGAGCTGATGCGAACGTCGACACCTTTCTCGAGCGCATCCGCGCCGAGATACGCGCCCCACTCCCAGGTCAGAATCGCGATCTCGACGGGGTTCGGCAGCGGATTGACGCTGAGCGCGTTGTAGCCGCGGTAGATGATCGGCCGGATGTAGCAGGCCTTGAACTCGTTCGCGCGGATCGTGTCGAGCACCGCCGCGGTCAGCGCCGGGCGCTCCACCTTCGGCTCCATGCGATAGATCTTGGCGGAGTCGTAGAGCCGGCGCATGTGGGCATCGAGGCGGAAGCAGGCCGAGCCCTTGGGGCTGTCGTAGCAGCGCGCTCCTTCGAAGACGCCGCTGCCGTAATGAACGACGTGCGATGCGATGTGGATCTTCGCGTCCGCCCAATCGACGAGCGACCCGTTCATCCAGACTTTTCCGGTGCCCGTAAACGACATCGTCACTCCTTGTCGCAGGTCGCGCAGATCGCTGAAGAGGGAGTCACACTCAGCAAGGGTCGGCTGAGCAATTTTAACACCTCTTCACTGCGGCTCACCACAAAAAGGACACCGGTCCGCGCGCGCATGGAGGGGCTTGCGGCACTGCCGGCAGAACCGTGCATCGCGGGACTCGCGCGCACGCGGGATGCGGAGGGGGTCCGGGGTGGGCGTGATACGGCCGGCCGCGGCCGCGACCTTCTTCACCGGCGCGGGCCGCGAGGCCAGCAGGTCGTCGAGCACCTCGGAGGCCCGCTGGTAGCGCGCCGCCACATCCGGCGCCATCGCCCGCATGACGATGTCGCTGATGGCCTTCGGGATCGCCGAGTTCTTCAGCCGGGGCGGCGAGACGAGCTCGCCCGTCATCAGCTTCTCGATGTCCGACGGCGCCGGCGTGTCGTAGGGCAGCGCGCCGGTCAGCATCTGATACATCGTCACGCCCAGAGAGTAGAGGTCCGACGCGAACACGGCCTTGCCGTGAAACTGCTCCGGCGCCATGTACGGCGGGCTGCCGATGACCGTGGTCCCGTGCGCCGCGATCTCGAGGAAGCGGGACGTACCGAAGTCGGCGACCTTCGCGACCTGCGCGTCCGACACCAGGACGTTCGCCGGGCGCAGATCGCGATGGATGACACCCTGTCGGTGCGCATGATCGACCGCGTTGCAGATCTGGCACGCGACGTCGAGCGCGCGGCCGAGCTCGAGCGGCCCCGTCGTCCCGATCATGTGCTCGAGCGTCTCGCCCGGCACATACTCCATGACGATGAAGAAGAGATTCTCCTGCTTCTCGGCCGTGATGATCGCGACGATGTTCGGGTGGTTCAGGCTGGCGAGCAGCCGCGGCTCTTTCAGGAGCTCGCCGAAGTCGAGGTTCTGCCGGTGCGGGACCTTGATCGCGACTCGCTTGTGAATCCACGTGTCTTCGGCGAGGTAGACGCTGCCGAAGCCGCCGCTCCCGAGCGGGGACAGAATCTTGTATTTTCCCAGGGACTGACCGCGGAAAAGCACCTGGCGAACTATACCATTGCGGATTGCTGAATGCTGAATGACGATGCTGCATCGCTTCTACGCGCCCGCGATCGATGGTGAGTTCGCGGAGCTGCCATCGGACGAAGCGCATCATCTGACGCGCGTGCTGCGGCTGGGCGAGGGAGACGAGATCGCGGTCTTCGACGGCCGGGGCGCCGAATGGCGCGCCCGGATCGAACGCGCCGGCCGGCGCGGCGCGCGGGTGCGCCTCCTCGATCGGATCGCGGCGGTGGCGGAGCCGCGCGTCGGGCTGACGCTCGCGCAGGCGATCCTCAAGGGAGACAAGATGGACGCCGTCGTGCGCGACGCCACGACGCTCGGCGTCAGCGCCGTCCAGCCGCTCCTCACGCACCGGACCGTCGTGCGCGCGCTCGCGGCCCGCGCCGAGTCGGCGCGCGAGCGCTGGCGCCGCGTCGCGATCGCGTCGGCGAAGCAGTGCCGCCGCGCCGTCGTGCCCGAGATTCGCCCGGCGGCGGACTTCGACGAGTGGATAACCACCGTCGACACCGGGATCATGCTGATAGAGCCGGCAGCGGTCGGCACGGCTGACGTGGTGCGCCACGATGGCCGCGATCCGGTCTCCCGCGCAGTGCTCGTCGTCGGTCCCGAGGGTGGGTGGGACGCGCGCGAAGTTCAGGCGGGTCGACGAGCCGGCTGCCGCTCGCTGACCCTCGGCGCCCTCACGCTGCGGGCTGAGACGGCGCCGCTCGTCGCGATTGCCGTGCTACGCGCCGGATGGGGGGATTTCTAGCGGTTGTTGCCGGGATCGCCGTCTGGATCGGGATCCGGTGGGGTGTCGGGATGGTCAGCGTCGGCGATGGGGCCGGTGGGCCCGGGAGGTGGGCGCTCGGCCGCGCGGCTTCGGGGCCGATCGCTGGCGTGGCTGCGCTCGCCGTGGGAGCTCAGCATTCTCCAGGCCGGCCGATCCGCCGGGCGCTTGACGAGCTCCTCGAGCTCGAGCCGGACCTTGCGCACCTTGTCCGTCAGCTCACGGATCTCGTTGAGTAGTGATTCGCTGCGCGGCTTGCGCTCCTCTGTCATGCTCCCGTACGCTTCTGCTTATCGGCAGGAGCCCTGACGGGTGCAGAGCATGATCCCGGCCAGGCGTCGGGTGGAATGCCATCCCTAATCTGCTATGGATGAGCTCTCGTGAGAACAAGCGCGGACCAGCCTTCCTCGTCCAGCTCGTGTTCGAGCCGGCTCGATGGGAGAAACGCCTCCAGCACCCGGTCCTTCTCAGAGGTCTGAAGACCAGCGAGCAGGTACGTCCCGCCGCGCGGGGCCAGCTCGCCCAGCGCGCGCGCGAGGCGCCGCAACCAGGCGCTCGTCAGATTCGCGAGCACGACGTCGAACCCCGCCGCCGGATCCTCGCGCGCGTACGGCCTGTCCGCCGCGGCCACGTCGGCGACGTGCCAATCGACAACGACCTGGTTGCGCGCGCCGTTCTCCCTCGCGCTCGCGACCGCGTCGGCGTCAGCGTCAATCGCGATCACGCGCGCCGCGCCGAGCCTGACGGCGGCGATCGCCAGGACGCCCGAGCCTGTGCCGACGTCGATGATCGATTTCCCGCGCAGGTCGAGCTGTTGCATCGCCCGCAGGCAGAGCCTCGTGCTGGCGTGGTGGCCGGTGCCGAACCCCAACGACGGCTCGATCACGATCAGTACCTCGGGCCTCGGGCCTCGGGCCTCGGGCGATGCCTCGGGCCTCGTGCCTCGGGCGGACGGAATGTCCCACGGCGGCGCGACGATGATGTCGCCGACGCGAACCGCCTTCAATTGGGCCTGACTCCGCCGGGCCCAGTCCTCGTCCTCCACTTGGATCGATGTTGTGCCGATCCCGTGCGCACGAGCGAAGGTTTCGAGGATCTGGTGCGCTGCCTCACGCGCCTCGGGCGTCGGGTAGAACACTCGCCACTCCAGATCGTCGGCATCGTCGATCGCGGCCGCGCTGGTGCCGTCGAGTTCGGCCGACAGACGATCGCGGAGGGAGGGGTCGTCAGCGGGGAAGCGAACCGTCAGCGCAGGCGCACTGGCCACGACATCCGTCTCAGGTCGAACGAGGCACGAGCGACGAGGCACCGCCCGAGGCACGAAGCCCGAGGCACCAGGCACCTATCCGAAGATGTCCTTCACTTTTTCGAAGAACGGCTTCTCGTCGGCGTCCTGCACCGCGGCCGGGTCGATCTTTTCCTGGGGCATCGTCTCCGCGAGCTGCTCGATCAGCTTCTTCTGCTCCTTCGTGAGCTTGCGGGGAACCGACGGGCGCACGATGACGTGAAGGTCGCCGCGGCCGCGGCCGCTGACGTTCGGCATGCCTTTGCCGCGCAGCCTGAAGCGCGCCCCGCTCTGGGTACCGGCCGGGATGCTCATCGTGGCCTCGCCATCGAGCGTCGGCACCTTGATTGAACCGCCGAGCGCGAGAAGCGGGAAGCTGACCGGCGCTTCGCACATCAGATCGTCCCCCTCGCGGTGGAAGAACGGATGGTCCTGGACGTGAACGACGACGTAGAGATCGCCGGGAGGCCCGTGGTTCGCGCCATGTTCCCCTTCGCCGTGCAGCCGCATCCGCTGACCGCTCGCGATGCCCGCCGGGATCTTGACCGTCAGCTTCCGCTCGCGCGACACGCGTCCCGCGCCGCGGCAGGTCTCGCATGGATGGGTGATGATCCGGCCGGCGCCGCGGCACTGCCCACACGGCCGTGTGACCGTGAGGAACCCCTGCTGATACCGGAGCTGGCCGCGCCCGTGGCATTGCGGGCACGTCTCCGCCGACTTGCCGCGCGCGGAGCCGCTGCCCGAGCAGGTTTCGCAGGACTCCTCCCGGGGGATGAGGATCGATGTCTCGGCGCCCTTCGCGGACTCGAGAAAGGCGATCTCGAGGTCGTAGCGGAGATCCGCGCCGCGCATCGGCCCGTGGCGCCGGCGGGCGGCGCCGAACAGATCCCCGAAGCCGAACATGTCGCCGAGGCCGCCGAAGATGTCGCTGAAGTCCGCGAAGATGGTGGGGTCGAATCCGGCGCCGGCTCCCGCAGCGCCGCGCACGCCCGCGAATCCGAAGCGATCGTAGGCCGACCGCTTCTCGGCATCCGCGAGGACGGCGTACGCTTCGGCCGCCTCCTTGAATTTCTCCTCGGCGACTTTGTCCCCGGCATTGCGGTCGGGATGGTACTTGAGCGCGAGCTTGCGGTAGGCGCTCTTGATGTCGGCTTCGCCGGCCGACCGGTCGACGCCGAGGACGTCATAGTAGTCGCGCTTGGTGGTCGTCACGCCTTCGCGACCTTGACCATGGCGGGGCGGAGCAGGCGATCGCCGAGCACGTAGCCACGGCGCAGCTCTTCGACCACCTCGCCGTCGCGGGCCCCCTCGACGTGCTCGTGGGTGACGGCCTGATGGACGTGCGGATCGAAATCGGCCCCGACCGCCTCGATCGGGCGGGCGCCGCGCTTGGCCAGCAGATCGAGGAGCTGTTTGTGGATCAGCTCGACGCCTTTCCGGTACGCGCCTCCGCTCGAATCGGCTCCGAGCGCGCGCTCGAGGTCGTCCACGAGGGGCAGCAGATCCCGGAGGAAGTCGGCGGCGGCCGCGGTCGTCCACTCCTGGCGCTCCCGCTCGACGCGCTTCCGATAGTTGTCGAACTCGGCGCGGGTGCGCAGCAACAGGTCGTAGTACTCGTCCCGCTGGCGTTCCACGTCCGACGCCGCGGGCGCCCCCGCGGCGGACGGATCATCGGTCCGCCGGACGTCGTCGGTCTCGGTCGTCGCGTCGGCGTCGAGAGGTGCGCGCGTGTCTTCGTCTGCGAATTCGTCGAACCGTTTTCTGTTGTCGGACATTGCTTCTAGCGTGCGATGAGGATGCTGGTCATGGCGCGCGACACGCCGTCGACGACGGCAATCGCGCGCGAGTAGCGCATGCGGGTGGGGCCGATCACGCCGACCATCCCCGTTCGAGATCCGTCGCGATACGTCGAGGCGACGAGGCTGAACGCCTGCATCTCGGGCGTCGTGTGTTCGCGGCCGATGAGGATCGTCAGGCCCGCGCCGTCGATGCACTC
>Ga0187893_10008567_pt1 | contig 16062 bp, 9 predicted proteins | sample MA1701074metaG_FD_139574 | JGI IMG/M metagenome (GOLD analysis project Ga0187893, IMG submission 139574) | White microbial mat communities from a basaltic lava cave in the Kipuka Kanohina Cave System on the Island of Hawaii, USA - MA170107-4 metaG ...
GACATTTCTACTTTGGCCATACCGGTCATTATCATTTTGGGACGACAGATTGGAGCTGTGATCAAGTCATACTGAGGAGTATAGGAGATCATGCTTTGCCAGAGCTGCTTTGCGATATCGGGGTGCGTGGATTCCAATGTCAGGGTACCGTCAGATTTCATGTTCACATCGCGGCTATCGGCTTCGATTGCGGCCGAAGAAAACCCGAATACTCTCTCGAACCAGCGCATACCAGCACTTATACTTTTCAAGTCCGCTTCGTTCGGTGCTTCCACCTGAAGTGGATCACGGCCAGAGGCTGGCATTTTGGTGAAGTCATAGGCTGCTTCGATGTAGATGAGTCTCTTCATCCGTTGTGGATATCGAAGCGCAAATTCAGTCAATTCATTGCCACTCATGGAGTGGCCGGCGAGGATGACTCTGCCAACCTGCTGCGCATCTAGGAAACTCCGAATATCCTCGACTAGCGTAGCCGTGTCGTATCCAGACTGTGGCCGGTCCGATTTTCCCTGCCCTCGAAGCGTGAGGCCCAGGACACGATGACGCCTGGTGAAATGCGGTGCCAGACCGTCGAAGATGTGGGCGCTCTGCCCGAAGCCGGGAAGGAATAGCAGCACATCACCTTGCCCTCCCCAATCCAAGTAGTGAAGACGTAGTCCTCCAAGATTCGCATAGCCTACCTTGTGGGGTGACGGGTCACGCCAATTTGGTTGATTTCCTTCTCCGGCTAAGCTCAGCTTCCACGCAGAGACGGTGAGCCCAAAGATGATAGTTAGCCAGATTGAGGTCATTCTCTCCTCGGGTCCTGAACAATACTCGGACCCAATTGGCGCGGTCAAATCGGATCGCCCACCGCGAGTGAAACTGCGCTTCGAATGGGGTTCGCTCCGCTGTCCGAGTGTAGAAACATCGAGGCGATTTGTGAGATCGCCATCATATTTCGCCCCGGCGTGGGTTTTTTCAGCTGGCTTGAACCGCCTGCTCGCTGACGCGCTCACCTAGGAAACCATCTGTGTTATAGAAATTCCTGAAGCATTCAGGCCAAGGCTAGTCCGGAGAAGAGGGACTGGACCGAGGTTTGTTAACTTTGGCCATAGCATTTGCCATCTGCTTCGGAGATGCGGACAGCCAACCAGTCAAGCGGCAGGTTCAAAAGCTCGCTTCTTGAGCTCCTTCGAGATCAAGGCATCAAATCTTGTCTGTGAAGCGCTGGAGGAACAGTTTGCCCATCCTGTTACGAGACCGAACAGGAGGAGCACATTTGCTGCAGGCGTTCTGAATGACGTCTCGAATGGAGAGAGCGCTGACACTTGAGAACAGGTGGATCGCATGGCGTAGTGTTCAAAAACTCGATCTGATTGATTGACCATGCGGGCGTGACTTCACTACCCAGTGATACTCTCCACGCATGCGATCAGTTTTGGACCCATTTCGATTCGTTCTATTGAGGATTACATAATATAGTGACAATAGCAGAGTTCCGCCTGTTTCCAGAAGGCCGTCACGAGCCGAGGGCGTCGGGCATGCGACGCAGGGCTTTACGAGCGTGCTCGCTCAGTTGCCAGAAATCTTTGGGACACAGGTTCGGTAGTTCATGATGCTTCCAGTAACCCCACGATCGCGTTTTTGAACGTTACGGGAGGGTCAGTATCGGACTTTCACGGCGATAACAGCCGAAGAATCGTCGGCAATTGACTACACAGACCGCCTCAAACCGTTATACTTACAAGTTGCAACTTATTGATAATTCGAGAGGGCTTTGTCCTACAAATCAGAAGGTCGCAAGTTCGAGTCTTGCCGGGCGCACCATCCTTTCAATCATTTATCCCCATTGATCGAGATTCAGGAATTTTCGCTCACACTTTTACTCACACTTTCAAGTCAACGATTCTACCCTAAGAAACACAAAAATCTGGAACTGCCTCATAAATAGTAGACAGTCCGGCAACTGAGCCGCTTGAGCGGTGACCCATCTTCCCAACCTTTGGTCGTCCCCACGAGTCAGCCACTCTTCTTGCGTTGGCTGGTCCTGCATCTGGCTTCAGGAGGATTGCGAGTCCGTGGTGGCGATTTGGTGATAGCGGGCTGCCGTCAGGCTCGTTCCTGTTGCTGACGGCGACAAGGTCGAGGCCTCGGTTCGGGAGCATCGGCAGTTGCACGGCTAGGTTTCACACATAGCAGGTCTCGGCTGCAGACAAGCTCCCGGCGTCAGGGTCGGGAGTGCCGGCGGCCCTTTTGAGATTCTTCGATGGGAAGGGGAAGGGCGGTCTTGTATTTCACCTGCTTTAGCGCGACGCTGGATTGAATGTTCCCGACACCGGGAATTTTGGATACATCGGTAACGAATCTCTGAAACTCCTGAAGGTCAGAGACAACCACCCGAAGAAGATAGTCAGAGCTGCCTGTCATTAAGTAACACTCCATCACCTCCTGACGAGCCGCAATCGCTTTCTCGAACGTGTTGAGACTCGCCTCAATCTGCTTCTCGAGTCGCACCTGTACAAATACGCTGACCCCCAGTCCGACAGCTTGAGGATTCAAAAGCGTCACATAGCGGCTGATGAAACCTTCGCGCTCGAGTGTCTTCACACGAGCCAGACATGGGGAAGGAGACAGGTGTACTTTCTCCGCAAGGTCGACGTTAGCCAGGCGGGCATCATCTTGAAGCGCGGACAGGATACTCCAGTCAATCGAATCAAGCTCGGGCGAATGCATAAGTTGGGGATCTCCACAGGGTCAGCACGTTATGCCATCAGAGACAGGCAGCGCAGTATAAACGTTCGTTTCAGACGTCAGCAACAGCTAAAGAACGAAACCGCCTGCTGTCCCACACAACCTACAATGACCTCCTCATTTGCTAAAAGAGGAGGGTGCGATGAGCACATTTCTTTCTCCGGCTCGTCCCGGATCAGCCTTGGACCCCGACCCTCAGGAGACCTGGGAATGGCTACAGGCCTTCGACGACGTATTGCAGGGTGACGGTCCGAGACGCTGCGCAGACCTGATGCGCAAGTTGATCGAGCATGCACGCAGTCGCCGTGTGACGGTGAATCCAGTCCTTAACACGCCCTACTGCAACACGCTTTCCAGGGAGAGCGAACCAGATTATCCGGGAGATCTCGCACTGGAGGCCAGAATCACGGCGATGGTACGCTGGAACGCCTTGGTGATGGTTGTGCGCGCCAATCAGCAAGGCGGCGAACTGGGCGGCCATCTCTCCAGCTACGCTTCCGGTGCCGATCTGTTTGAGGTGGGGTTCAATCATTTCTTTCGCGGCAACCTGGAGCCAGCGACTGAAAGGACGGCCGACCTCGTTTTCTTCCAGCCTCATTCTGCCCCGGGCATCTACGCACGCGCCTTTCTCGAGGGGAGACTGACGGAAAACCACCTTGCCAATTTTCGTCGTGAAGTCGGCGGGCAAGGGCTTTCATCGTACCCGCATCCCTGGCTGATGCCTGAGTTTTGGCAATTCCCGACAGGGTCCATGGGGCTCGGCCCTCTCACCGCAATCTACCAGGCAAGGTTCATGGAGTATCTTCAGAATCGCGGTCTGCTGAACGCTGGAGACCGAAAGGTCTGGGCGTTTGTAGGTGACGGTGAAATGGATGAGCCCGAATCAATCGCAGGCCTGACGCTGGCCTCTCGAGAGAACTTGCAGAACCTGATCGTGGTGGTGAACTGCAACCTGCAGCGGCTGGACGGCCCTGTGCGAGGCAATGGCTCGATTGTTCAGGAACTGGAACGGCTTTTCGCTGGCGCCGGATGGAATGTGATCAAGCTGCTCTGGGGTTCCGATTGGGACGATCTCTTTGCGCGCGATACCGGCAACCTGATCTTGCGCAGGCTGCATGAAACCGTGGATGGAGAGCTTCAAAGTTACGCAGCTCATGATGCCAGGTTCAATCGGGAACGGTTTTTCAGCAAGTACGAAGAATTGCGCCAGCTGATATCGCACCTGTCGGACGAACAGGTTGACTCTCTAACGCGAGGTGGCCACGATCCGGTGAAGATTCACGCAGCGTTCGATGCTGCCGTCCGCCACACCGGGCAACCAACCGTTATCCTGGCACAAACAAAGAAGGGTTACGGACTCGGTCGTTGGGCCGAAGGACGCATGTCGGCGCACCAGCAAAAGAAGCTCGGCTCGGAGGCCCTGCTTTCGTTTCGTGACCGCTTCGGATTGCCTTTGTCAGATAAGGATGTGGATGACGCCCGATTCTATCGTCCCCCTGCAAACAGCCCAGAGATGCTCTATCTCCACGAGTGTCGAAGAAAACTGCGAGGGTATGTGCCGATGCGTTCAACCAAGGCTGACAAGATTAAAACTCCCCGACGCGGGGTTTTCGCGGCGTTTGCTTGGGAGGCCCAGACGCGAGAGATGTCGACCACTGTTGCCTTCGTTAAGATGTTGGCCGGCCTTCTCAAGGACAGACAGCTGGCCCCGTGCATCGTTCCGATTGTTGCCGACGAAGCTCGAACTTTTGGCATGGAATCCCTGTTCCGAAAAGTAGGAATTTACTCGCACTGTGGCCAACTCTATGAGCCCGAAGATCACGATGCGCTTCTCTTTTATAAGGAGTCCCGCGACGGCCAAATTCTTCAGGAAGGGATCACCGAAGCTGGCGCACTTTCGTCTTGGATTGCAGCCGGCACCTCGTATAGTCATCACGGCTTGCCCGTAATGCCTTTCTATATCTACTATTCGATCTTCGGGTTTCAACGCATCGGAGATTTGATTTGGGCAGCGGCGGACTCACGAGCGCGCGGTTTTTTGCTCGGTGCCACGGCGGGCCGCACAACTTTATCGGGCGAAGGCCTGCAGCATCAGGATGGCACCAGCCACCTCATAGCTTCCACAATTTCAACCTGCCGCGCCTATGATCCCTGTTTCTCTTACGAGCTTGCCGTGATTTTAGAGCATGGACTGCAAGTGATGCTCGAAAATCAAGAGGACGTGTTCTACTACCTGACTCTGATGAATGAGAATTATCTGCATGCAGCGATGCCAATAGGAGCAGAAGAGGGGATTCTGCGTGGCATGTACCTTGCCAGGCCGAGCACTATCTCAGGAAGAGCGGAAACTCAGCGCGTGCAGCTGTTGGGCTCAGGAACCATACTGCGTGAGGCGCTGGCTGCTGCCGAGCTACTCGAAAAGGATTGGTGCATTGGGGCGGACGTTTGGAGTGTGACTAGCTTCACAGAACTGCGCCGGTCCGGTCTTGAAATCGAACGGTGGAATCGGTTCAACTCAGCGCAAGAGTGCAAAAGCACTTGGATAGAGCAATGTCTCAGCTCGACAACCGGTCCAATCATTGCTGCGAGCGATTATGTGCGTGCCGTCCCAGATCTCATTCGTGCCTGGATTCCGCGACGCTATGTGACGCTGGGAACCGATGGCTTCGGACGAAGCGACACGCGAGCCGCGCTGCGAAGGTTCTTTGAGGTAGACAGCACAAGCATTGCTCTGGCAGCCATCGGAGCGCTAGCCGATGAAGGAATTGTGAACAAGTCTGTCGTGTCCGAGTTCATCACGCGATACGACTATCAACCGTCGTTGGCCTCCCCATGGGCCGATAGACGGCCGATGCCAGGAGTCGAAAATTGCAAATGAATCGCAGAGGGGTAGAGTTTGCAGAGACCTGGATCGGTATTGCCGATATCACGCTAACCCGCGCGGATGCGCCAGTGTGCCGTCCGGCACTCAAAAACCTTCTAAGCGAAGTGCTTGCGGTCAGGTCCCGCCGCAAGTTGCGAGACTGTGTTAAGGAAACGGAAGAACGAAGCCTCCGTCTATGCGTAAGCATGTTCCGGTTATGTATGAAGCGTCCGGGCCAACGAGATATGCGACGCCCTTGGCGATTTCGTCTGCTCGTCCAAGTCTTCCCATTAGAAGTCTTTTGCCGTTCTCGTGGATCTGGTGTTCACTGAGATATCGACGTTCGCCTGGAGTGTCAATCCAGCCCGGCTCAATCGTGTTAACTCGAATGTCATGCGGGGCCAATTCGACAGCCCAGGTTGCAGCCATCTGGTTGATGGCGGCCTTGGCTCCATTGTATGCCGTTGAATTGGGATAAGCTCGATGTGCGTGCACTGAGCTGATGTTGACGATACTCCCACCTTTGCCTTGTTGAACCATCTGTCGCGCAGCCAGCTGACTGCAATGGAAGACTCCCCAGAGAGTGACTCCCCAGGTCTTTTCAACATCTTCGACATCAAGTTCCAACAGGGGCTTCCGAATATTGATGGCGGCGTTGTTGATCAGAATATCGACACTGCCAAGGATCTGGCTAGTTTGCTCGACCATCCGTGCGTCCTGCTCCCGGTCAGCTACATCACCTTGAAAAAACAAGGCTCGTTGGCCGAGGCGTTCAATCTCACGCACAGCCTCGATCGCCTCATCTGCATGGTCTCTGCCGCTGATTGTCACGTTCGCGCCACGGCGCGCCAGTTCAACTGCGACAGCGCGGCCGATGCCCCGTGTCCCTCCGGTAACTATTGCAACCTTATGCTCGAGGCTACCTTGCACGCTGGGTACCTTGCTGCGACATAGATGTCGGATCTCGCTTAGTGTGATGTCAAGATTAAAGAGCTACGTTGTTACGCGGTTACTCTGACCCATCGAATCGAAGTCTCGTCAGACCCTGGACCTGAATAGAAGACCACAAGGACATCGCCATCAGGCGTGCGCGCTGTAGCAGGCAGGCCCAGTGAGAACCTGGACATTTCATCCCACGCATCGTTCATACCACCTTTATCCGTTGTTTGGTTAGATATTGGGGCCACGTGAAGGATTAGTTCGCTGGATTCCGGCCAGTTCCGGCCACCATCCTTGCTGGTGCGCATCTTGATCGCAGGGGCGGCTGTTCGATCGACATAGACCAATCCTAGTCGGCCATCAGGCAGGTCAACTGGCGGAGCCGGTTGACCTGGCACATGCGTATCCCACAGATCGGACCAATTTCTGCCGTGGTCGGAAGACACCCGTGCATGCATGTTGAGATATACAGATTTCTGATTGTCGTACGTCCAGAAAACATCAAGAATCTGGCCGTCCGAGAGTACGGCGGGTCGTTGGTCCCAATAGAAGATCCGATTGGTTGGATCGTTGCTCGCGATGGCATGTTCCGGCCAGGATCGGCCTCCATCTCGCGAGAACAATAGAACGGAGGAATGTCGCCAGAGCGAGGGATCTCGATAAGGTTTGTTGATCTCAAACTGGCAGGCCAGGTCACCATTTTGCAGGCGCAGGAGCGGACCAGTAATGGGCGTCGGAACCAGAAACGGGGCCGTATCAACCATTGCTGGCTGTGACCAAGTGGCACCATCATCCGTCGATCGGGACAAGAACACGCGGGTGTCGAGGAGACCTTCCGTATCCGGATTGAAGTAGGGCAGCGAGGGATCAGAATCATCGACCCACGAGCTCACTGCAGCAATGGTTCGGTCGGCAAGAGCGGTGAGCGCTGCAAAGCGGAGATGGCCGTTCTTCCCTCCTATGTTGATCGGGTGAAATGGCACAGTCGGTTCCGACCATGTGTGCCCCTCGTCGGCCGAGTGGGTGACCAAGATCTTTTGTCCCGCCAGTCCTGCTTTCGAGGGTGCAGCGCGGAAAGCGCAAAGCCACTGTCCGCTAGGTGAAACGCAGATCGATGGAAACGTACAGCTCTTTAGGCCTCGATGTTTCCCGCTTGCATAGACAACGCCGGTGTTGACGAGTTTCATGGGGTTCGTCCCTCTGAGTTAGTGCTTGTAACATGGTGCACGGTTGGGTTCCCTGGTGGCCTCCTTTCGATTTTCTGCGGAGGGGATGTTGGGGAGAAAACAACTCCAGCGACCCTCTGGCAAACACCCTACACAGATTTGTGGGAGTTGAGAGGGCGAACCACTAAGGCGATCCGCGCTCAATCCTATGTGACTTCACCGGTCCCAGGAACATATGGGTATTTTTCCAGCAACCGATCATTGATTTGAACCCCGAGCCCAGGCGCTGTCGGCGGGAGGATCTTACCGTCGTGAAGTTCAGGAGGTTCCAGCATCACGTCCTTTTGAACTCCTCTCGAGCAGAGCAGATGTTCGAGAGTGATGTGGGAATTGGATAAAAATGAGAGATGAATACTTGCAGCCAATCCCGGTCCAACAGATCCACCGGAATGCAAAGCCGCACGCAGGTTTCGAAGAGTCGCCTGCCTGCAGATTTCCACGCAGGCCGATATTCCTCCAACGAATGTCACTTCGGGTTGAATGATGTCGAGACCCCCGAGCTGCAGGAAAGGTTGAAACTCCAGGGGACTCGATAGGCTCTCTCCACCGGCTATGGCAACCTTGCCCATGCGCCGCAGTTCGACGTATCCATGAGGATCCGTGTAGGGAAGAGGTTCTTCAAAAAACAAGACGCCATAGGGCGCAATCGCCTCCACAACCCGCTGAGCATCCGCAAGAGAATATGGATTGGCGATGCCACCTTGGTGCCCGTCGAGGATGATATCAATTTCCGGACCCACGGCCTGCCGGACGGCGGCAACTTTCTCGGCTTCCTGTGTTCCCAGGAGTGCTGGCGGAGCAGCCTTCAATTTCCAGCCAGTCGGAAGTTCGGGATTGCCTTCCTTAATGTAGTAGCCAGTGGCGAATTTTACAGCTCGATAGCCTTGATCTACATAGTACTGGCACTTTTCGACGGTTTTCTCCACTGGCCACAATGCGGGACCCCCGGAACAGTAGAGAGGCAGAGTCTCGCGGGCCAGCCCGCCGAGAAGCTGATACAGTGGGACTCCCAGTGCCTTGGCTTTCAAGTCCCAAAGGGCCATTTCGATGGCACTCAGAACACTGATGGCAGCGCCGGAACGCCCCCAATAGATGGAACTCGTCCAGAGCGAATTCCATAGTCGGTTGATTTGCTCGGGATCCTGTCCAATCAGCAATGGCTTATAGAAGTCTACAAGGGCGGGTACCGACTCCGGTGCGAAGTAACCGATGATGGTCTCCCCCACCCCAGACATTCTGCTATCCGCAACGACTTGAACCAGCGCGGCACTATGCAACTGGGCAGGGAGAAATGGATCATCACCCCATCGAGATGTGAGGAGATACGTTTGCACTTGCTCAATTTTCATAGTCTCCTCTATGGCCGGGCCGACTGAGGTATCCTAAAACAATGAGTGCGAAAATTACATGATATTATGAAAATAGATTTAGTTATCAAAAAGTTAATTGACTTTTCTGCACGATCCGGGTAGAAAGCGTTTTGCTCAGCCTCTAAAGGCTTCATAAATGATGGCCAGGCTTTCACCGACCAAAGGCTTCGTCTTGACAGCAAGCCTCTCAGTAGTCTGAAAAACTACTTGTGGCTACTGGTTTTCTGAAGTCGCTCAAACGCGAAACATACAAGCAGCGAATTGTTCGCCGAACGCCTTCTGCCATCAGTACTTCGCTGACTCAGAACATTCGAGACAGTAAGTGCTCACCCTGGGTGAGAAGTTTTCTCGGCCAACTCGGCTTTGGAGGAATAACTCTTGAAAAGAAGGGACTTCTTGAAGATGGCGGGCAGTATGGCGGGAGCTGGAGTCGCCGCTGCTGTAAAGGCAGGCGAGACTCGATTTGTGGAGCCTGCGCGCGCTCCGGTTCCCGGGATCATTGAGATCGGTAACCGAAAGCAGCTTTTTCTGGACGACACTTTGATTGCGTCGACTAGCCGGATTTCGAAATTTATGGGAAGACCCAAGAAACATCCCCAAAACCCGGTGACGGTCGCAGATAGGCCCTGGGAAAATGAAAACAGTACCGTTGGAAAGCTGCCTGCGCATGGGATTCAGATAAGTGGCCAAGCTGTTCTCTATGATGAAGAAGAGAAGCTTTTCAAGATGTGGTACAACCCCTGGTCTTTTTTCTCTCCCAGGGTACGCCCCTGGTGCTATGCCGTTTCCAAGGACGGCTATCACTGGGAGAAGCCGGAGTTGGGGATCTATGACTATCAGGGATCGCGGAAGAACAACATCATGGGAGCTTATTCCAAGTCCAAATACTTTAACGTATTCAAGGACAAACGAGATCCTGATCCTCAAAAACGCTACAAGGCGATGGGTGAAGTGGAAGGCAGCGCAAAGAACGGGACGGCGATCGCCTTTTCACCGGATGGGGTGCACTGGACGGAGTATCCGGGCAATCCAGTCGTACTGAAAGGCAGGGACATTGCGGATTGTCCGACCTTCCTGGGCTGGGACGCCCGCATTCAGAAGTATGTCTACTATCCCCGTCCAGGACCTCCGCTGGGCGCGCGGGTTAACGGAAAGGGATTCTATCTTCCGGCTCAAGGGCTCAACCCGAACGATGGACAGATGCGCACGATTGGATATTCCACCAGTGACGACTTCATCAACTGGGCTCCGACGCAGTTGATGCTGGCTCCCGATGGGCGGGATCGAGCCGACTATCAGTACTACCAGATGACTGTTGCCCAGGATGGAGAATTCTATGTTGGGCTCATGCATATGATTCAGACGCATGAGCAGACCTTCGACATTTTCCTGCTCACCAGCCGAGATGGGTTCCATTGGAACTGGGTAAATCGTGAGTTGCCGTTCCTAAGGCATGGAGAAGAACTCAGCTACGACGGAGGGTATCTAACTCCCTCAGGTCCGGTCCTGCACGACGGAACGATCTGGATTTATTACGGGGCCTACTCTGGGGCTCACAGCAGTGAGTTAAGTAAGTTGGGCCGTAACCACATGACCATCGCGCTGGCGACGCTTCCAGCCGACCGTTACCTGGGGATGCTGGCTGGCATGGATCTGGCGACGTTGGTCACGCGCCCGGTGGTCTTTTCTGGTTCAAGGTTGAAAATCGATCTGAATGCCTCCCTAACGGGAGGGAGCGCTTCGCAGATTCCCCACAAGAGGAATTTTGACGAGGTGGATGTACGTGTAGGTTTGCTGGATGAGTTCGGAGGAAAAATCGACGGATTCACCGTGGAGCAGTCCAGGATGCTCACTCGAAGTGGTGTTCAAGAGGCCTCGTGGGACGGGGCTGACGTAAGCTCGTTACAAGGAAGAGCAGTACGACTCCGTTTTGAGTATCGCAATGCTGCCCTCTATTCTTTCCAGTTTATCTAAATTCATCAGCGCGCCAGCAGTTCCGGGTGACTCCTAGTGGCCCACCATATGAAACGGGGGAAGGCACCATGGTCGCGGCTTGGAAAGTTCAATCACACTGTTAGAAGAGCGTAAGCCGTCTTACGGAAAGCCAGGATGGAATCATTTTATTGCCGGTCGGGAGTGGGTCCGGTCGCAATGCAACCTGAGGTCATGTCCCCGATGAATGTAATCTTCAATCTCACGAGAGCTTTCGTAGGCAGGACAGGCAGTCTTCGGAGGCGCATGGTGTATCTCGGGATCGGGTTTGGTGGATGTCTGGTCCTGGTCCTGTTCCCGAACCCGACAGCTACCTATTCTGCTATGCCTGCTGCCGGACAACCGATCCATTTTTCAGAAACGCTGATCTCGAAGGACTATACCTACGCTTATGGAATCGCCGCCGCCGATCTGGATGGGGATGGTGATGTCGATCTGACTAGCTCCGACTGCGCAACCAACGGTTCTGTCGAGCATGACAGCGTCTATTGGTTCGAAAATGACGGCTCGTCCAAATTCCAACGCCATTTCCTTTATGACGCCAGCAAGCCAGGTCGGATGGAGCGCCACCGCGTCGGCGACATCAACAAAGACGGGCGCCCGGACCTGGTCATCGTTAACAATTTTTACGGTGATGTGTACTGGTTTGAAAACCCGGGAAAAGGGGCCATTCGCCAACCATGGAAGCAGCATTACGTGACGCATGGAGGACTTCTGGGTGCATATGACCTGGATCTCGCAGATTTCGACAAGGATGGAGAACTGGATATTGCAGCTTCAAGTTGGAGAATGGGAAATCAGTTTGTCTGGTTTGAGAATCCCGGAAAGAAGTTAGACGGAGAGTGGACTGGACATCCAATTGACAGCGGAATATTCGAGACGCGCAATGTTCGGGCTGCGGATTTTGATGCCGACGGCGACAGCGATCTACTCTGTACTGCCAGTGAGAGTGGCATCTTGCTGTGGTACGAAAATCCTGGACTGCGTTCCAGTCCCACTTGGAGGCGACATATCATCGACACCATCGCTCGCCCGGTTCACGGCGAGCCGGTTGACATGGATGGTGACGGTGACTTGGATGTGGTGATGGCTGTGGGGATGGGAATGCGAGAGGCCAGGAGCCAGATCCTTTGGTACGAGAACATGCGCAAACAGGGAGACCTCAACTGGTGGAAAAAACATGTCATCCAGGATGATTTCAAGAACGCTTTTGAGACTGTGGCGGGAGACATTGACGGGGATGGCGATCTTGACGTGGTGGCCACAGCCTGGGGGCCGGAGGGCAAAGTGGCCTGGTTTCAGAATTCTGGCAATCCGCTGGAAGGTTGGCAGATGCATTTTTTGAAGGAGAGTTGGCCAAGAGCCAACCAGGTTCTCTTAGTGGATTTGGATCGTGATCAAAAAGTCGACATTGTTGCGGTTGCGGAGGTCCCCACTCTGGAACTGCGTTGGTGGCGCAACGAAGGCTCAAGCTTGGCTGGTGGCAAGTGACTTCTCGAATCGTCGTTTCAATGAGACTTTGCAAGAGATATCTACTGTTTCGATGAAGTAGTCGATTCATCAACCTTTCCTTCTCAGGTTCCGACCCAAGAAGGGTCACCTAGGTCAGGGTTGTTCCTCATTTGAAGAAACCCGATTTAGGCCCTCGAGGTACTGTCAAGTGAAAAACTACTTTGCCTTGCTGAAACTGTTAGTCGTGCTTCCTTTAGGTGGCTCGGCTTTGTTTTCTAGCGCGCTAACAGGATCTTTCCATGTTGGCACAGACAAACAGCTTTTCCTCGATCACCAGTTCATAGAGTCCAGCGAGGGAATTGCGCTGTCGATGCATGCGCCCTATCAAACCGGCGAGAAGTTGATCGTGGCCGACCAGCCTTGGGAGAAAGCCTGCATCATCGGAGGAGCCTCGTCGGTTCTTCGTGAGGAGGGACCTAAAGGGATTCGCACCCGCCTCTGGTACGACGTGTTCGATATTGCGGAGCAGGGTGTTCCAGGAAAGGGGTTCCGCGCAATCGGTTATGCGGAGTCTGCAGATGGAATTCATTTTGAGAAGCCCATCCTCGGACTCGTAGAGTTGAAAGGCTCGATGAGTAACAACCTGGTGATGCCGACTGACGCTTCACGGACGGCGGTGGGAGGGGGTTCTGTGTCGCGCGACGAAAACCCCAACTGTCCCCCCGACCAGCGGTACAAGTCCTGGTCGAAATTCTATTCGACGCCTGGAAGTCTCAAGGGCGACAACCGGATCTGGCATTCTCCAGATGGCTTTCGATGGAAGATTGCGAGCGTAGCTCCAACCGGGCTCAGAAAAGCAGACACTCAGCCGTCCTGGCTGTGGGATAGCCGTATCGGGCGTTATCTCGGTTATAGCCGCGAGTGGGTCGATCTCGGCAGACGCCAACGGGTCCGCATGGTGGGTTATAACGAGTCGGACGACATGTTGAAATGGGACAGTTTTGAGTTGGCACTCAAGCCCGATGAACAGGACGGAGTGGTTGCACCCGTTGTCCGCGTATTGGGGGGAGCTCAGGCGGTTGAGGGGAAAGATACCACCGAGGATGTCTCGCCAGCATCGTCGGCTATGGACTTTTACGCCCCGGGAATCTTCAAATATCGGGAGGCGCCGAACCTTTACTTTGCGATGCTCTCCGCTTTTTATCATTGGCAGAACGAGGGCGGCGTTTCTTTTCCGGACACCGGGGACGTGCAATTGGCCTTCAGTCGCGACGGGAGAAATTTTCAAAGGTTAGGTGCCCGCCAGCCCTTTCTGCGGCTTGGCCCCGAAGGAACGTTTTGGTCGAAATACGTCTGGCCGTTGGTCCAACCCGTTCGAATGGGGAATGAGCTCTGGATCTACTACCAAGGTACCAATCAGGATCATTCCCTTCGGCTGGATAAAAAGGCCAGCCAGCCAGAGACAGCGATCAGTCGCGCCATTCTCCGTTTGGACGGATTTGTCTCGGTAGACGCAGCCTACTCCGGTGGATGGTTGACGACGCCACCTTTGGTTCACAACGGATCTCGCCTAGAGCTGAATCTCGACACAAGCGCCGGAGGCACGGCCCAGGTCGAGGTGAGAGATATTGCTGGGAAATCGATTGCGGGATATCGCCTTGCCGATGCAGATGCGATGAATGGCAATAGCGTGAGCATGAACGTTTCCTGGAAAGGAAAGAGCGACGTTTCCAGTTTCGCCGGGAAACCCTTTCGCCTCCATTTTAAGTTGAAAAACTGCCGCTTGTACGCCTTTCAATTCCTTTAGATCCCAGCTTCTCGCCACGAGCTTTAGAGAAAAGAGTTTACGCATGCTTCGAAAACCCTGTTGCCTTTCCGCCCTGCTTCTCTCTTCGTTTTTGCTGCATTCGCAGCCCTTACTTCCAAAGCCGTTGAAACTGGCTGTTGCGGGAATGACCCATGGACATGTTGACAGAATTCTTGAGCGTCCGGACAAAGGGGACATTCGGATTGTTGGCATCTATGAGCCAAGACAAGAGGTGGTGGATCGCTATGCGAAAGAGTATGCCTTCCGCCGCGATTTAGTGTTTTCCGATTTGGAGCAAATGCTTGATAGCGTGAAACCGGAGGCGGTCACCGCCTTTGGCTCCACCTACGACCACCTGAAAGTGGTGCAAGCCTGCGCGCCACTGGGCATTCATGTCATGGTAGAGAAGCCATTGGCGGTGAGTCTCGAACACGCTTTAAGGATTGAGGCGCTGGCAAAGAAACACTCGATCCATGTCCTTACGAACTACGAGACTACCTGGTATCCAAGCAGTGCGGCTGTCTATGAGCTGGTGCTCGAGCAACGGGTTACTGGACCGATTCGAAAGATTGTCGTCCATGACGGGCACTCCGGTCCCAACGAGATCCATGTGAATGAAGAGTTCCTGGAATGGCTGACAGATCCAATTCGCAACGGGGGAGGAGCTCTCATGGATTTCGGTTGTTATGGAGCCAATCTCGTCACGTGGCTGATGCAGGGAGCTGAGCCGCTGACAGTGACGACCATAACCCAAACCATTAAGCCAGAAATCTACAAGTCTGTGGAAGACGAAGCGACGATTGTCCTCAGATATCCCCAGGCGCAAGCAATCATCCAGGCCTCCTGGAATTGGCCCTTCAATCGAAAAGACATCGAGATCTACGGGCGAATCGGTTATGTGCATGCACTGGACGGAAGAAGGCTGCGGGTTCGCAAAGAAAAGGAATCTGAGGAACGAGTGCAAGTGCTTGACGACGCAAGAGCGCCGGTCAGAGATCCCTTCGCCTACCTCGCGTCCGTTGTTCGGGGCGAGGTGAAACAGATTTCTACGAACGAGTTGTCATCCTTGGGAAACAACCTCGTTGTCATGAAAATACTGGAAGCGGCGAAACGATCGGCAAGAAGCGGCCAAACCGTGGAGTTAACAGGTCACTAGAGGGCGCATTTTTCTCCGCTCTAAACTGTAACGAATCGATGCTGGAAGGAGCACGTGCAATGCAGAGAAGGAAGTTCTTGAAGCTAGCCACGACCATTGCTGGAGCAGGCATCTCAACACGGGTGCATGCCTATGACAATCGGCTGATGACCCCAGCACGTATTCCAGCTCCAGGTATTATCGAAGTGGGCAGCCGGAAGCAATTGTTTATCGATGAATGGCTCATCGCCTCAAGAACTCGAATTTCAAAATTCATGCGGCATCCAGAAAAACACGCCCAGAATCCCTTGATCGTCGCGGACAAACCGTGGGAAACCGAGAATCCTGGCGCTGTGCGGTTGCCATTGGCGGGAGTCCAGATTTGCGGCCAGACCGTGATTTACGATCGGGAAGAACAGCTCTTTAAGATGTGGTACAACCCGTATGCCTTTTTCGAAGGAAAGGTGCGTCCCTGGTGCTACGCCATGTCCAAAGATGGATATCGCTGGGAAAAACCGCGACTGGGAATCTACTCCTATAGGGGA
>Ga0187893_10008568_pt1 | contig 16062 bp, 14 predicted proteins | sample MA1701074metaG_FD_139574 | JGI IMG/M metagenome (GOLD analysis project Ga0187893, IMG submission 139574) | White microbial mat communities from a basaltic lava cave in the Kipuka Kanohina Cave System on the Island of Hawaii, USA - MA170107-4 metaG ...
GTCCATTGCCCGGCGCACTCGGACGTCAAGCCGGGACCGGCCGACATCATCATGCCGCACCTGGTGGACGCCAAGCACATGGAAGTGCCGTGGCCGTGCAGCTGGGAGCACTGGGGCGCGGAACTCACGTTGCCGACCTGGAACGTGCACATCGGGAGCTTCACGCTCGATCTCGGGCCCACGAAGCACGTTGTCTTCCTGATGATCGCGGCGACGCTCACGTCGCTGCTGCTGATCCTCTCGGCGCGCGCGCACGAACGGGCAACGAGGAACGTCGGCCACCCCAAGGGAGTGGCGACGGCCGTTGAGGCCGTCGTTCTCTACCTCCGCGACATCTACATGAACGTGCTTGGCCACGGCGGCGAGCGGTTCGTGCCGCTGTGCCTCACGCTGTTCTTCTTCATCTATTTCTGCAACGTGCTCGGTCTCTTGCCCTACGGGTCGACGGCCACCGGCAACGTCAGCGTCACCGCGGCGCTCGCGATCATCACGTTCTTCGTCGTCGAGATCGCGGGCATGCGGGCCCTTGGCAAGGGCTATCTCGGCACCATCATCTATTGGCCGCACGACATGCCCGTGGCGATGAAGTTGCCGCTCACGCTCGTCATGACGCCCGTCGAGTTGCTCGGCAAGTTCACCAAGCCGTTTGCGCTCACGATCCGCCTCTTCGCCAACATGGTCGCGGGGCACGTCGTCATCCTCGCGCTGATCGGCTTGATCTTCATGTTCGGGTGGTTCGTGGCGTTCGGCGCGATCCCCATGGCGCTCTTCATCATGGTGATCGAGTTGCTGGTCACCGCCATCCAGGCGTTCATCTTCTCGCTCCTGGCTGCCGTGTTCATCGGGCAGATCAGGGCGGCGCACCATTAGCCGGCGTTGACAACCGAATTGCAGGACATCGATCGGGCCTCCGCTCACCCGATCGATGGGTAACCGGTCGAATGACCGGTGAAGTCCGTTGAGGCCCGGGCCTCGGTGACGGACAGCGCGCAGTGCGGCGCGGGCGAAACGCAGTGAACGTTTTCTTCGGAGCAAGACAATGACGCTTCTTCCGTTGCTTCAGGCGGCCGCTGACTTCAACATGCCATACGCTGCCGCATGGGGTCTCATGGGCGCCGGCATCGGCGCCGGGCTGGCGGTGATCGGGGCCGGCATCGGCATCGGTCGCATCGGCGGCTCCTCGATGGAGGCGCAGGCCCGGCAGCCGGAGATCGCCGGCCAGCTGCAGACCGGCGCGCTGATTCTGGCGGCGCTCGTCGAAGGCGCGGCCCTGTTCGCGATCGTGCTCGCGCTGCTCATCTCGTTGAAGTTCTCGTTCTAGCGGGGACGGGCCGGGAGCGTCCCGGGACGAGCCCGGCCCTCTACCTGCATCCTGCATCCTCGCGCTTCACCCTCGGTTCCCATGACATCAGCGTTCAGTCTCTCGATGTTCGCGGCGCCGCTGCCCGCCGAAGGCGGCGGCGGCCTGATGAGTCTCCAGGTCAACCTGATGTTCTGGGTACTCGTCATCTTCGGCATCGTCTACTACCTGGTCAGCAAGTATGCCTTTCCGGCGATCCTCGGCGCCGTCGAGACCCGCGAGAAGGTGCTGGCCGACGCCATCGCCGCCGCCAAGCGCGACCGCGACGACGCCGCCAAGCTGCTCGCCGACCACAAGGCCGCGATCGACAGCGCCCGCGACGAGGCCCAGAAGCTCATTGCCGACGGACGAGCGGTCGCCGAGAAGATGCGGGCCGACCTGCTCGAGAAGACCCGCGGCGACCAGCAGGAGATGCTCGAGCGCGCCCGCCGTGACATCGGCATGGAGCGCGACAAGGCCATCGCCGAGTTGCGTCGCGAGGCCGTCGACCTCGCCATCAAGGGCGCCAGCAAGGTTGTCGAGGAGAACCTCGACAGCGACAAGAATCGCAAGCTCGTCGAGTCGTTCCTCGGTTCCCTCGCCACCTCGAAGCCGCGGTCCTGAGCCCGAGCCATGAGACCAGCCACCATCGCACGCAACTACGCGGAAGCGCTGTTCGAACTCGCGAAGCGTGCCGGGGATCTGGGCGGCCATGGCGCGCTGATTCAGGGCGTTGCGGACGCGGTCCGGCGCGACAGCAAGCTGCGGGCGTTCCTCGAGACGCCGCGCATCGACGCCGCTCGCAAGAACGAGATCATCGCCAAGGCGCTCGCGCGGAAGGCGCCGCCCAAGTTCGTCCGCTTCATGGAGGCGCTGGTCCGCAACCGCCGCCAGATGCTCGTGCCCGACATCGCGATCGAGTACATGGACCTCGTCGACACGGCGGAGAACCGCATGCACGCCAATGTCACGGTGGTGCGTGAGGCCGACGAGAAGATGCGCAAGCTCATCGCCGACCGGCTGTCGAAAACCTTTGACAAGACCGTCATTCCGCATCTCACCGTCGACGAGCGGATCCTCGGCGGCGTCGTGGTACGGGTGGGTGACACCGTGATGGACGGGTCGGCACGGCGGAAGCTGGCCACGCTGCGGCAACGGATGCTGGCCCGGTAGACCGGGTGCCGTCAGGCAACCATGTCGGGCCGCTGATAGTCCAAACCAGCATGAAAAACCTCCGGGCTGCTTGGGTGGCCGTGGCGCTGTCGGGCGCCGTCCCTGCCGTGGCTGCTGCGCAGGTCGACGTCATCCGCGGCCGCGTCACCGGCCCGGACAGCGCCGCCATCGAGAACGCCACGGTCACCGCCACCACGCTCAGCGGCAACGTGAGCCGCAGCACGCGCACCGACCGCAACGGCCGGTATACGATCACCTTCCCGGGCGCCGAGGGCGACTACATGGTCACCTTCAACGCGCTTGGCTTCACGCCGCGACGCTTCGAGGTGAAGCGGGTGGCCGACGAGGAAGTCCTGATCGCCGACGCGCGGATGCAGCGCGCCGCCATGCTGGACGCTGTCGAAGTAACCGCCGCCCGCGATCGCCCCCGCCGCAACGACCAGACGCCGGATGTCGGCGGGTCGGAACGCACCATCGCGACCAGCGAAATCCCCGCCAACCTGCTCGGCGACCTCGCCGCCATGGCGGCAACGCTCCCTGGTGTGATGGCGGCCACCGCGGACGACGGCAGCAGCGGCTACTCGGTGCTCGGGCTCGGCGCCGACCAGAACAACACGACGCTCAACGGCATGAACTTCGGCGGCGCCAGCCTGCCACGCGACGCCGCCGTCAGCACGTCCATGGCGACGTCCCCGTACGACGTGTCCCGCGGCGGATTCAGCGGCGCGCAGATGAGCATCCGCGCCCGGTCGGGCAGCAACTTCAAGACGCGCAGCATGAGCTTCAACTTCGACAACCCGTCGCTGCAGTGGACGGACCAGGCCGCGCGCACCCTGGGCCAGGAGTTCGGCAACGCATCGCTCGGCGGCGGCGTGGCCGGGCCGATCGTGTTCGACAAGATGTTCTACAACATGTCCTACCAGATCGGTCGCCGGAGCAACGACTTCCAGACGCTGCTCTCGACGGACGCGCTCGGCCTCCAGTCGGCCGGCGTGGCCCGCGACTCGGTTACGCGGCTGCTCGGCCTCATGGGCGCCCAGCAGATCCCGGCCTACAGCGGCCCGGCGTCGTTGCGCGACGAGCGCCACGGGGACAACGGCAGCGTGTTCGGCAGCATCGACCTCGTGTCGCCATCGGCCACCAGCGGCCGCGCGGTCAACGTCCTGTTCAACGGCGGCTGGGGCCGCCAGAGTCCGGCGGGCGGCAACGTCACCGAAACGCCGGCATTCGGCGGCGAGCGCACCAACTGGCGCTACGGCGTCCAGGGTCGCCACAACAACTATTACGGCATCGGCATTCTTTCGGAGACGTCGGCCGGGTTCAGCGCCAGCCGCAACTATGGCGACCCGTTCCTCAGCCTGCCTGCCGGTCGCGTCCGGGTGAATTCGGAGTTCGGCGACGGCACCACCGGCGTGCAAACGTTGTCGTTCGGCGGCAATCAGGGCATGAGCAACGAGTTCTCCACCACGAGTTCGCAGTTGCAGAACCAGCTCTCGTGGTTCAGCAAGAACAACAAGCACCGGCTCAAGCTCACGAGCGACGCCCGGTACGAGACCGCCGACCAGTTCAGCCAGTTCAACGGGCTTGGCACGTTCACGTACAACTCGCTGGCCGACCTGCAGGCCAACGCGCCCGCGTCATTCAGCCGGACGCTGACGCCGCGCGAGCGCAGCGTCGAGCAAGTGGTCGGTGGCGTGTCGCTGGGCGACTCCTACCGCCGCTCGCCGAATCTCCAGATACAGTACGGCGTGCGCGTTGACGGCACGCAGTACCTCACCGCGCCGGCCGGCAATCCCGAGGTGCAGACCCTGTTCGGCCTGGACAACAGGGAGCTGCCCAACCGGCTCTACGTCAGCCCGCGCGTCGGATTCTCGTGGAGCTACGGCACGGCGGCGCAGATCGGTGCGTTCCAGGGCGCGTTCCGCGGGCCGCGCGCCATCGTGCGCGGCGGTGTCGGGCTCTTCCAGAACCTGCCCGGCACGAACACCATCGGGGCCGCGCTCGACAATACCGGCTTGCCCAGCGCGGTGCAGCAGATCACGTGCGTCGGCGCGTCGACGCCGGTACCGGACTGGGCCGCGTACGCCGCCGACGACGGCAACATCCCTGGCGCCTGCGCGGGGCCGCCGAGCGTCTTTGCGAGCGCGGCGCCGAACGTGACCGCGTTTTCGAGGGACTACGTGTCGCCGCGCAGCGTACGCGGCAACCTGCAGTGGTCGGGCCCGACAATCGGCAACCGCTTCAACACGACCGTCGACGTCACCGCGTCGTACAACCTGAACCAGTCGAGCAGCATCGATCGCAACTTCGCCGCCGTGCCTCGCTTCTCGCTGCCGGCCGAAGCCGGCCGGCCGGTCTTCGTGGACACGTCGGCCATCGTGCCCGGCACGGGCGCCATCTCCAGCGCTGCGTCGCGCGACACCAACAAGTACAACCGCGTCAGCGAGCTGGTCTCCGACCTGCGATCGCAGAGCTACCAAGCCACCCTGCGGCTCAGCCCGATGCGCTTCAACAACAACTTCTCGTGGAGCGCGTGGTACGTCCACCAGTTCGTTCGCGAGGAGTTCCGCGGGTTCAGCAGCACCGTGTCCAACCCGCTCCAGGTGGAATGGGGTCGTTCCGCCCAGTCGCCGCACCAGATCGGCTACTCGATCGGCTACAACTTCTTCGACTGGGTGCGCGTGAACTGGACGGGGCAATTCCGCTCGGGCCAGCGCTTCACGCCGATGATCGGCGGCGACGTGAATGGCGACGGCAACGTGAACGACCGCGCCTTCCTGTTCGATCCCGCCACGACGACCGACACCGCGATCGCCAACGGCATGAACGCGCTGCTGAGCAGCGGGTCAAAGGCGGCGCGTGAGTGCCTCCAGTCGCAGCTCGGCGCATTGGCCGGCCGCAACAGCTGTCAGGCGCCGTGGACCTCGAGCGCGACGATGTCGATATCGTTCAACCCGCTCAAGGTGCGCATGCCCCAACGCGCATCGCTCACGTTCCAATTGTCGAATCCGCTCTATGCAGCGGACCTGCTGATCAACGGGTCGGCCAACCTCAAGGGATGGGGACAGTCACCGTTCCCCGACAACCAGCTGCTGTACGTCCGCGGCTTCGATCAGGCGACCCAGTCGTACCGGTATGAGGTGAACCGCCGCTTCGGCGCCACCAGTCCGCAGTTCCAGCAGTTTCGGCAGCCGGTGACGCTCACGGCGATGCTGCGCCTCGACGTCGGCCCGACGCGCGAACGCCAGAACCTGACACAGACGCTCGACCGTGGCCGCCGCACGCAGGGCAACAAGGCGCCCGAGCTCCTGCTGCGCGCCATGTTTGGCAGCGGCGGCATCCCCAATCCGATGGCCGCGCTGCTGCGCGACCAGGACACACTCAAGCTCACCAGCGTACAGGCCGACAGCATCGCCACGCTGAACCGGCGCTACATCATCAAGCTGGATTCAATCTGGTCGCCGATCGTGAAGGACTACGCCGTGCTGCCGGACACATTCGAGTACGACGAGGTCTATCACCGCTACGTCATCGCCCGCCGCAAGACGGTCGACACCATGCGCGATCTGGCGCCGCACATCAAGGGCCTGCTCACCGCGGATCAGTACCGCCGCATCCCGCCGTTCATCGCCACCTACCTCGATGTCCGCTACCTCGCCACGATCCGTTCCGGCACCGCCGGGTTCGGCTCGGGCGGCTTCGGCGGGGGCGGGGGCGGGGACGCCATCTTCATGGGGGCCGGAGGCGCCATCCCGGCCGGCGCGAACATCCAGATCATTCGCGCTCCCTGATCGAGTCACGAATCGCCGTGCTGCTGTCAACAGTCAACTGTCGCGAGTCACACATGAAATACGGTGCGCTCTTCATCCTCATTGCCGGCGCGGCTGCCACCGCCCAACAAGGTCCCGCGGTGCGACCCCTCGGCCCCGTGCAGGCCGTATCCGCGGAGTCGTTCGGTGACCTCGTGTTCGTGCGCCACCTGAAGAGCGGCGGTGTGCTCGTCAACGACGTGCGCGGCCGCAAGGTCGTGCGCCTCGACGACAAGCTCGCGTCGGCGGAAGTCATCGCCGACAGCACGCCCGCCACCGCCAACGCGTACAGCGGCCGGGTCGCGTCGCTCATCGCGTACAAGGGTGACTCTTCGCTCTTCATTGACGCGCAGTCGATGTCCATGCTCGTGGTCAACCCTGCCGGACAACTCACCGGTCGCGTGATGTCGATCCCGCGCTCACAGGACGCCATGGTCCTGGGCAACCAGATCGGAAACGCCACGTTCGACCCGGCCGGCAAGCTCATATACCGCAGCATGCCGCGACCGACGATGCCGCAGGTGTCACGGCCGGCGAACCCGGGGGCCGCCGGCTCGGCCGGTGCTCCGGCGTTCCAGATGCCCGACATTCCCGACTCGGCGGCCATCGTGCGACTCGACCTTGCCTCGCGCGCGCTTGATACCGTGGGATTCGTCAAGACGCCGAAGATCAGGATGAACGTGGAGCAGAACGAAGGCCGCATCTCGATGACTTCCATGGTGAATCCGCTGCCGCTCGTGGACGATTGGGCGGTGATGTCCGACGGCTCCGTCGCCATGATTCGCGGCCGTGACTACCACGTCGACTTCGTGCGGCCCGATGGCGCGAGCGAGTCGGCGGCGAAGATGCCGTTCGACTGGCAACGCCTCTCCGACGACGACAAGCGCGCGTTCATCGACTCGGTGAAGGCCGCCCGCGAGCGACTCGCGGCGAACGCCCCCACCCCGCTCGTGCCCGGCGGCGGTCCGACTCAACAGACGACGGTGCAGGGTGGCCCGGGTGGCGGCGGTGGCGCTGGTGGCGGCGGCCAGCGCGTCACCATGAGCTTCGACATGGGTGGTGGCGCCGGCCCGGGCGGTCCCGGCGGCCCGGGGGGCGCGCGCGGCGCGGGGCCGGGCGGCGGCCCCAACATGGTGTTCGTTCCGCCGGAAGAGTTGCCCGACTACAAGCCGCCCTTCTTCGTGGGCAACGCGCGGGCTGATGTCGATGGTCGTCTCTGGGTCCGCACCATTCCCACCAAGGGTGTCGCCGGGGGTCCGGTCTACGACGTGGTGAACACGAAAGGCGAGCTGATCGAGCGCGTCCAGGTGCCGGTGGATCGCAGCATCATCGGCTTCGGCGCCGGTGGCGTGGTCTACCTTCGCGTCGGGGAAACATCGAAGCTGGAACGGGCCAGCTACAAGTAGCCGCCCGGGTCCGGAGGCCAGACGCGTGTTGAATCACGCTCCGGTCCGGATCCTCGTGGCGGGCGCCGCCGCCGGCTTCCTGGTCCTGGGTGTCGGCGGCCGTCTCGCGATGGCCGCCATTCAGGTTACCACCACGGATGCGCCCTCGCGCTGGACGCTGGGCGGCAGCGTCACCGTCATCCTCCTTGGCGCCGCGAGCGGCCTCGCGGGCGCGGCCATGGCACTGATCTTTCGCTGGATCGCGGCCCGGCTGCCGCCAGCGTATTGGTGGCTCCAGTACGTATTGCTCTCGGCGGCGCTCGTGCTGGTCACTGCGCGCGGACTGCGCGGGACGAACCCGGTCGCCGGCTGGTGGTTCTATCCGCTCGTCGCCGTGTACGCAGCGCTGATGTTCGTCATCGACAGGCGCATCGCCGGCCGTGAGCCGGCACGCTCTGAACCGTAGATTCCACGCCATGACAAAAGCCCCGGCCCTCATTGCAGCCCTGTTCGCGGCGGGCGCCGCGTTCGCTCAACCCGGACGCGACAACGCCACACCCATCAAGGACGGCGAGGAGTGCCCGCCGGGCATGACGGAAGTGAGGCCGCGTCGCTGCCAGGCGCCGGTACTTCCTGCTCCGAGCATCCTGGACTACCGGCCGAAGTCGATGCTCAAGGCGCCCGCGAATCCGCGGCAGCGCGCCAGGTTTCCGGTCATCGACTTTCACGGGCACCCGCAGGGCCTGCTCGGATCGCCAGGGGGGCTCGACAGCCTGCGCCGGATGATGGACACTTTGAACCTGCGCCTGATGGTGTCGGCGGGGAACAGCACGGGCGACAACCTCACGCGCGCGATCGCGTCGGTCTCCGCGTCGCCACTGAAGGACCGCGTCCGCATGCTGACCGGCATCGACTTCCGCAACGCGGACGCGCCGGGCTGGGCGCAGGCCGCCGTGGCGCGCCTCGAAGCCGACGTCGCCGCCGGCGCCGTGGGCGTCGGCGAGATCGGCAAGGGCTTTGGCCAGACCACCCGCAAGACCGACGGCTCGCGCCTGCGTGTCAATGACCCGATCCTCAAGCCCGTCTGGGACGCCTGCGCGCGACTCAACCTGCCGGTCTTCATCCACACTGCGGACCCCGAGGCTTTCTACCAGCCGCACGACCTCAAGAACGAGCGCTGGCTCGAAATGGCGCTGTTCCCGGGACGCGCGATTTCGCCGGACGTGCATCCGAACTTCGAGGAAGTCATGGCGGAGCGCGACAGCCTGTTCCGCGCCAACCCGAAGACCACGTTCGTCGCGGCGCACATGGGATGGCATACGCACGACCTCGCGCGCCTTGGCAGGATGCTGGACGAGATGCCGAACCTGCACACCGAAGTCGGCGCCGTGCTCTACGACATCGGACGCCAGCCGCGCGCCGCGCACGACTTCTTCGTCAAGTACCAGGACCGCATCCTCTTCGGCAAGGACTCGTTCCAGCCCGAGGAGTACCCGTACTACTGGCGCGTGTTCGAGACCAAGGACGACTACTTCGACTACTACCGCGACTACCACGCGTTCTGGAAGCTCTACGGCATTGACCTGCCCGACGACGTCCTCAAGAAAGTCTACTACAAGAACGCGCTGCGAATCACGCCGAGGCTGCCGCAGGCGGGTTGGCCAAGGTAGCGTGACGCGCGCTACGTGTTCGGGTCGCGGGCCGCGAGCCGCCTGATGATCGCGACCTTCAGGCCTTCGGCCCGGTAGGACTCGGCACGCTCGATGAGGAACCCGGGCGCCTCCGCCCGGGCGATCGCGGCGAAGCCGATCCGGGCATAGAACGGCAGCAGGTGGTCGTAGGGTACGCCGTAGCAGGTGCGACCTCCGATCTCCCGGGCCGCCAGGTCCAGTAGCCGGCTGCCGATGCCCGTCCCCTGGTACGCCGGCTGTACGCGCATGCCCCGCAGCACGAGGTAATCCTCCTCGATCACCAGGCGCACGACCCCGACGATCCGGCGATCGTGCTCTGCGACCACCAGCGTGTCGTCCGCCAGCGCCGATGATCGGTAGCCCCATTCGCGGTACAGCTCGTTCACGGCCTCGAGATCCTCGGCGACGCCCAGCCGGACGACGACGCTCACACGACCTCTGGCAGCTCCTGCACCGCGACCGCACCGACGCCACGCGTGTCGCGCGTCGCCGCGCGGCGGTGGTAATCGATCTGGCCGAGATGGTAGGACAAGTGGGTCGCCAGGTGCAGCAGGAACACACCCGTGTTCACGCGCCGCTTGGCGACGACTTCGGGGTACGGCGCCGCGAGGTCGGTGGGCTTCAGTGTCCTGAACGTCGCATCCAGTGCGGCGCCCGCCGCATCCAGGCCCCGCAGCAACTCCGAACGCGGCACGTTGCGCTGCGCGAATTCCGCGTCGCGGTCGCGAACGTACCGGCTCTTGCCGAGCACGGCCCCGAAGTAGTGCTGGAGGTTGCCGGCAAGATGCAGCGCCAGGGTGCCGCCGGTGTTCGGCGTACCGGGGACCATGCGCCAGACACTGTCGTCGTCGGGATACGCCTCGATTTCGCGACGGACGGCAGCAAGCTCGCGCTTGAGCACCAAGTGGAGTGTTGGAAGGTCCATGCGAACACGTTACGCCCGTGCCGCAGGGAGCGCCACTTGCGCCAGCGACTAGTCACTTATCACTAGTCACTAGTCACTAGTCACTAGTCACTAGTCACTATCTGTTCAACCAATACGCAAACTTGAGCAGGAAGGTGTTGTCGGGGTGCTCGTCGAACAGGTCGCGATAGTCGGCGGCCCAGCCCTGGCCCTGTGGCGTCGTGGGATCACCCTGACGGCCGTGCTGCCATACCACGAACAGGGTCGAGCCCGGGCGGTACTCCCAGCGCGCCACGGCGTTGGTCCGAAGTTGCGCGAACTTGAAGTTCGTCGACGGCGTGCCCGGTGGCGTGTATGGCGCGTAGCGAGACGCGTAGTCCTCCGCGCCGGGCGTCGCACTCGTTTCCTTGAAGGTCGAGTACGTGCCCTTGGACGTGAAAGGCGCCGCATACAGCTCGAACGTCAGGTTCGGCGTCGCCGTGTAGTTGACGCGCGTGTTCATCGACACCGTGGTTTGCTCGAGGTGGGCGAAGGCGTAGTGCGTCACGCCGCCGACCTCGTAGTTGTCGTACCACTGCGCGTCGTCCGTGTTCTTGAAGTGACCGAAGCCGACGCTGGCCGTGAGTTGCGTGCCGAACCGGATGTTGAGGTACGGATCGAGGGACAGGTAATGGGTGTTGCCCTCGTCACCGCGGCCGTAGCTGAACCACATGCCTCCCGAGATCATCTTGCGGCTGTCCGAGTTGAACCCGCCCCAGGGATAGATGCCGCGCGAGTTGCGCACCACCGGTCCGCCGCGCGTGCAGCGGTCGCAGTACGTCTCGCCGAGGTTGGCGATGGTGCCGCCCAGATGGATGTCCCAGTTGTTCCGGAGCCCCATGTGGCCGTTGAAGTTCAGCGAGTTGTCCAGTTTCGTGCCGGACGTGTTCCAGTTGGTCCAGTAGTTGCCGTTGAGCTGGGCCCAGCGGTAGATCCACTTCGCCTCGCGCCACGACAGCGCGCCCCACGTGCTCCAGTCGAGCTTGTCGGCGCGGCGCAGGAAGCCGAGGTCATTGACGTCAAAGCCTTCGGAAATGCGCACCACGCTGGTTTCGATGCGCGTGATGCCGCCCGAGTACTTGCCGAACTTGAGCTGCTCGAAGTGGCCCGTCAGTGACGTCCTGGTCGAGTCGACCGCGTGGTCGTCGCCCGGCTGCTGGAAGTAGTGCACGGAGTTCGTCTGCGTCCGCGACAGCACTTGCGGCGTCGCCTGGATCGACGAAGCTGCCATCTGTGCGTTGAACTCGTACTTCCGGTCGGCGAAGCGATGCCGGAAGCTGGCGCCGCTCGTGAACGCGCTGCGGTGCAGCCAATCCTCGCTCAGCGTGTCGAGCACGCGGTTGACCGTCGTGCCGATGAGGCTGACGCTCGTGTTGCCGTTGTTCCAGTCCTGCTGGCCGCGCAACACGGCGTAGTTCGTGCGCGGCTCGGCAACGGCGCCATTGACGCCCGCCACGTTGTCGGTGAACGCGTCCAGCAACCCGAACGACAGGCCCTTGCCCGTGCGGCCGGTGATCTTGGCGGCAGCCGCGATCGGCGTCGCCGTGGCCGTGTACTGGTCGCCGTACTGGCCGCGGAGCTGCGGCGAACGGCCGATGCGGCGCGAGTAGAACAACCCTTCGTTCGTCGAACAGTCCACGACGATGTAGCAGTTCAGGGAGAACTGGTAGAGGCTCGTCCCTTCCACGAAGAACGGCCGCCGCTCGGAGAAGAATGTCTCGAACGCCGACAGGTTCACGACCGCGGGATCGGCTTCCACCTGGCCGAAGTCCGGATTCACCGTGCCATCGAGCGTCACGTTCGGGGTCAAGCCCAGCTTCACGTCGCCGCCGACCGTGAACTCCTGGCGCAGGCTATAGCCGCCCGCAGGCCCGGAATTGGGGCGCTGCACGTTCTTGGTCACCACGTAAGGCACCGCCTCGAAGCGCCGGGCGGTGGTCAGGCCCTCAAAGCCGGTCAGCCGTCCCAACTGCGACGAAATGCCACTGACCGTCGGGCGCCACACGGGCCAGGCGCTGCGCTCCCGCGTGCGCTCCACGTCGCGCCAGATGCCGAAGCCGAACTCGTGCCGCTCGGCGTTGGCGTACCGCAGCTGCGACAACGGAATACTGTACTCGGCCGTCCAGCCCAGGTCGTCCACACGGGTCGCGACGTCCCAGACGCCGTCCCACGAACCGTCCTCATTGCCGTCATCGCTCATCACGTAGTCGCGCTTCACGCCGTCCGGATTCACGGCGAATGAGTAGCCGCTGCGCTTGTCGTTGTACGAGTCGATGAGGATCTTGATCTGGTCGGATGGGCCGCGCTGATCGCGCCGCGACAGCGCCCGCATGATGCTGTCCGGGCTCTGGTCGTACATGCGGACGAAGACGTACAGGTGCTTGTCGTCATAGGCGACCTGGAATTCGGTCCGCTGCTTCGGCTCCTGGTCGACGGTCGGCTCGAACGTCCGGAAGCCGCCGGCCTTGGGCGCCGTCTGCCACGCGGCGTCATCGCCGACGCCGTCGATGCGCGGCGGCACCGCAACCCGAACCGCATTGGTGGACGCTATCGCAGACGTGGCTGGACGGCGCTCGGGGGTGGCGGACGGGCCCTGCATCGGGACAAGCGTCGCGGCGAGTAGCGCGAAAGCAGTGATCATCTGGTGTCAGTCGAGGACGAGTTGTGAATTCGACAGCCGACCGCGCAAAAGAGTTGGGTCGCGCTGGCCGGCGACGGCTGTATGCTGGAAATCCAGCATAGTGCTAATAATTCAGCACTACGTCTTCGATGTCAAGCCGGTTTCACTGGCCTCACCCGCTGCACTAGCGCGCGCCGTCTCCCTGCGCGAAGTCGTCCTCGTATTCGAACACCGACTCGATCGACCTGCCGAAGAGCCGCGCCACCTTGAAGGCCAGCGGCAGGCTGGGATCGTACTTGCCGGTCTCGATGGCGTTCACGGTCTGCCGCGATACCTCCAGTTGACCGGCCAGCTCGGCTTGCGACCAGTTGCGCTCGGCGCGCAACACGCGAAGGCGGTTCTTCATTGATCGCCCTCGGTCGACCGATAGCGGGCGCCGACGAACGCAATGGCGCCGAAATAGAAGACCGGCAGGTACACCCACACGTGCATGTAGCTCCAGTCCTCGAACTTCAGGCCGACCGCGCGCTGCATCAGCGCCAGCGTCGTGAGGAGCAGCACGGCGAGCCAGAATGCCAGCGCCAGCGCCTCGGTGTGGATCTTCTGCTCGAGTTCATCCATCGCGCGAACGCCGCGGACGTAGGCGACCAGGAAGCCCACGAAGATCGGCGTTGGTGCCAGCGCGAAGGCGAGCCGCGCCCAAGTCGGCAGGTCGGACCGCTCGAGCATCAACCGGCCGACCATGAACAACGCGAGCCATGCGATCGCCAGGATTCCAGCGCGCCTGCTGTTGGCCCGTGCTACTGCCTTTTCCGTTGACGTCATGTCGCTAGCCCTGTTGTGAAGTGGACGCGCCAATAGTAATGCTTGGCAGACAGAATGTCAAGTATGTCATACAGAACGCAAGCTGTGCTTGTCATAAAGCCACGCAACAACAACAGATCGAGTCATGGCAGCTACGGTCGAGCGGTTGCCCGGAGCGCGAAACCCAACCGTACCGAGCCCGGTAGTGTCAAATACCTCGGCGGCACATTTAGCCCATCGCGATGCTCAGCTCGCTTGAATACCACGTCCTGCTCGCCCTCGCGGGCGGGCCCATGTACGGCTACGCCATCAAGGACGCCGTTGCGCTCGAATCGTCCGGCACGCTCACGCCGCGGCCGGGTTCGCTCTATCGGGTGCTGGCGCGCCTGATGACGGCCGGACTCGTGCAGGCAGGCGAGCCGACTGGCGGCGTACCGCCGCATCCGGGTCACGCGCGCAAGTACTACGCGCTCACGCCCGCGGCGCGGCCGGCGCTGCTGGCCGAATCGCGTCGACTGCGCGAGGCGGCGGCCATGGCCGAAAAGCGGCTCGGCGTCGCTGGAGGCCCGTCATGAAGCGCGTGCTGACGGCCTTGGTTCAACTCTACCCGGCACCCTTCCGCGAACAATTCGCCGCGCAGGTGGTCCACGACATCGAGCGGGAGTGGTCCGCTGCACGCGCGGCCGGCCTACCGGCGCTCTGCTGGTTTTTCGCGTCCGCCGCGTGGGACTTGGCGGCGTCGGCGATCGCCGAGCGCCTCAGCCCCACGTGGAGGGCGCCATTCACCCCTTCCATAGAGAAGAAGCCCACGGTCTACTACGCCATGGTCGGTCCCACGCCGCGGGCGTGGCGGCTCACGTCGCCCGGCTACGCGGTCAAGACGCCGCGGGCGGAAATCGTCGCGAACGAGATCCGTGCGCTCGTGAAGGAGGTGGCGCCCGAAGCGCCGATGTACCGCGCGTTCACGATGGACTTCCTCACGCGCCGCAACACGCTCCAGCTCCGCTTTACGATGATGACGCTCGGCATCGTGTCGGCGCTGGCGCTCATCCTCGGCGCGGTCGGCCTTTACGGCGTGCTCTCCTACATCGTCGCGGAACGGACGCGCGAGATCGGCGTGCGCATGGCGCTGGGCGCTGAGGCGGGGCAGGTGCGGCGGATGGTGGTGGGGCAGGGCGCGCGCGTGGTTGCCGTCGGCGTCGGCATCGGGTTGGCGGTATCGTACTGGTCCACCAAGGCGCTGGGCACGCTGCTGTTCGGCGTGACCGCGCTCGACGCGGCGACGTTCGTCGGGATGTCGGCCGGCATGCTGGGCGTCGGCATGCTGGCGTCCTACATGCCCGCGAGACGGGCCTCCGCGGTCGACCCGGTCGAGTCGCTGCGGGGGGACTGATCACCCCGGGGCTGGATCAACGGCGCGACGCGTCGCGAGCCGCGACCGTGGTTCGTGGACGCGCACCGGTCGTTTAGAATACGAGCGATGATCGCAGCGCCAGCCTTGCCACGTCGCGCCGCGCTCGTGCTCGCAGCGGGCGTGGCACTCGTCGGTCTTGCATCCGGCTGCGGCAGCGTCGAGCGCGTGGTCGACAACCTCTTCGACTCGCGCACGGCGCGTGAGCGCTACGAGGACGGGCTGGCGCGGGCAGGGCTCGCGTCCAGCGCGCTCGTGAGGGACTGGTTCGCGTCCGCCGGACGTGCGCTCGCCGACGCGCCGTCCATCACCACGCCGCACGTCGAGGAGGGTCTCCTGCGTCCTGCCGACGTGGCCGCGTTCGCGTTCCGGGTCACGGTGCGCCGCGGCCAGGAAGTCACCTTCGCGATGCAGCTGCATGGCGATTCCACGGCGCAGGTCTTCCTCGAGGTCTTCGAGGTCGCGGACTCGGGAGCGCTGCACCGGGTCGCGGCCGCAGACAGCGGCAAGCGCACGCTCACGCTCGAACCGCGCCGTGGCGGCGAGTACGTCTTCCGCGCACAGCCGGAGCTGCTGCGCGGCGGCCGATTCACGCTCCGCGTCGGGCTGGCGCCGACACTGGCGTTTCCGGTCGCCAACGGCCGCGTCGCCGACATCAAGAGTGGCTGGGGCGCGCCGCGCGATGGTGGCGTCCGCGACCATCGCGGTATCGACATCTTCGCGCGGCGCCGCGCGCCGGCCATCGCCGCGGCCAACGGCTACGTGTCGCGTGTCGACACCAATGCGCTGGGTGGGCTGGTCGTGTGGATCCGGGACGATCGCGGCAACTCCCTCTACTATGCGCACCTCGATCGCCAGACCGTGACCCAGGGGCAGTACGTGCAGAC
>Ga0187893_10008569_pt1 | contig 16062 bp, 13 predicted proteins | sample MA1701074metaG_FD_139574 | JGI IMG/M metagenome (GOLD analysis project Ga0187893, IMG submission 139574) | White microbial mat communities from a basaltic lava cave in the Kipuka Kanohina Cave System on the Island of Hawaii, USA - MA170107-4 metaG ...
CTACGAAAAAGAGGCCAACTTCCTGAAAAATAGGGTGTTGGCTTCTTCTTTTTTCCAAATGACCACAACGCGTCCCTGAGTTCCATCCAATCGACAGATCGGCCGAAGGATCACTATTTTTTGAATGAACCATTGATCGCACCATGAAGGATTTCCTTTCACTTTGCTTTGTGCTCTCCGTCTTTTCCTTGACCCTCCTGATCGGTTCCTGCACCAACCGCTCCGACAGGGCAGCCATTGACACAACCTACACGATAACAGTGACAGTCAAAGGCCTTGACAGTGGCACTTTGATCCTGAATTATAGTGGAGAAAGGGAAGCTATGAACGACACAGCGAGAAGCACCACTGGTGTTTATACATTCAATGGAAAAAGCCCTGAACCGAAGCGCGCCTGGCTCCGGATTGAAGGAGTTCAGCAACCTTCGCTCGTCTTTTTTATGGAAAATGGTAAGATCGAAGTCCGGGCGCAGCGAGATTCTCTCAAGAAGAGCAAAGTTTCCGGAACAAAGACAAATGATGAGAACCGGGAATTTTTACAGGCAATGTCGGCGCCAGATGGGCGCTACGAAGCATTGGTGAAATTCTATGAGGAAACACCTCATCCCGACAAGGCAACTGATGATAGCCTGATGAGTGTTTACTATGGAATCGAGCAGGAGCGCAAGGACATAATTGCCAGTTTTGTCAAGGACCATCCGGGTTCATATGCAGGCCTGTACCCCTATCGCCTCGAAGTGATCAGGAGGCAGGATGGAATCGTGCCCTCAAAAAAGGAACTTGACAGGAAGGCTGTAAAGAAATTCGAGAGCCGATTTGAGTCGATGCTGGCTACACAGTAATCATATTGTACTACCGGCATCAATGGGTCACGGCGCTGTACAGATTGTTTCCATCAAAGAGAAATGAGACCACGCCTTGTTGCCTGTGACCATGGCCTGGACTACATATGATTCGGCCTGGTACCCGGTCGGTGTCATCGGAGTATTTACACTTGTTCAATACCTGGAGGCAAACGTGATTTTTCCTGTTGCAGTTAGTAACCGCCTTAACGTTAACGCACTCTCTGTGCTTGTGGCAGTTTTTGTTGGCGGCACGCTTTGGGGAGTATCAGGAATGATTCTCTTTGTGCCCTTTGTAGGGATTGCCAAACTAATTGCTGATCGCAACCCCAGACTCAAAACGCTTTCCATACTCCTGGGTACCAACGAAAGCAACAACCGCGTTTCTGGCCGGAAACCTGATTTGCTTGTAACTAATTCTTGCCCTTCTTCCCGGCCCTTGGATAAGTCATTTTTGGAATTGGATCGGATTGGCGCGCTTTGAACCTGGTCTTCGTGGTAATGATCCTGGCGACACCGAGTGAAAACGAAAGAAATACATCCCTGCGCTGACCGTACAGGTCCGGGGCCCCGGGGTTGCCCTGGAAGTCTGGTGGGCCTGATGGATTCTCAAGCTGATCAATATATTCCTGCGTGCGCGGTTCGAGTAAACCGAAGTTGGCCCTTCCGTCGGCCATCACACTCCATTTTTCACTAAGATCAAGGTCAAAGCGCATGCCCACTCCTCCGAAGAGCTGAAAGGAATTAAACTTGTCTTTTGACACGTGGACCAGATCTTTAACCTCAGGAACAAACACGCCGTCGTATACCACGGTATAACCCGGTTCAGTCGGTATTGAAACACCGGTCGGGTAGCGAAGTTTGGATGCGGAGTGGGTGATTAGCTCTTTGCCATCCAGGAGAAAGGAAAAATCAAGCGAAGCAACCAGGCATAGCCGGAATGAGGACAACGCGTTCAGGTGAAACTTCAGACCCACCGGGACGCTCAGGTAGTTCATGTCGATGTCGCGAATACCGACGTGACCACCGGTTGTGTTGGTGATGATGTATGATTGTCCGACTCCGAGATAGCTGGGTGATATGAAGAACCCAAGACCAGGACGATCGTAGGCGTAATAGAGCCCAACGGGCGTGCCGCGAATAGAAAATTTGGAAATGTATCGCGTATCACCCGACAGTCCCTGGTCTATTGTCACCGGCACATTGAATCCTCCGAAGATCCCGAAGGATTCCACATTCTGCGCCTGAAGAGAGAACGACAGAACAGTCAGGCAAGAGCCGAGCAAAAGTGGACGGATGCGGCGATTCACAGACTTAGGTTCAGCAAAAAAGGTTATCTCCCTGCTTCAGCGGGATTACAAATCTAGCAGAAAATGGGCATTTGTCGTTCAAACAGTAACGGTTCAACCCCTATTTTGCGCCCAGGAAGACTATGCCATTTCGGTTGAACACAATTAGGGAAGAGGTCGACAGATTGACCAAGGACTTGCATTGGAAGGGTAACGTCTACGTTGCTCTTGGTAACAGCGTGTTGCTGGCCATGTCGCTATTCATGGTGTGTCGTTTTGCATTTTTCCTGTACAACCTGTCCTTTTTTCCAGACATGTCGCTGACCCGGATGGCGCGAATAGCTTTCGGAGGCTTGCGATTCGACCTCGCCGCAGTCCTTTACCTAAACCTGCTGTTTATACTGCTTCTCATCCTGCCTCTTCGTCTCCGTTTCCGTTCCGGGTATCAACGGTTGTTGAAGTGGATATTTCTTGCCACCAACACTCTTGGGTTGGCCGCAAATGTTGCCGATACCGTGTACTACCGTTTCACACTCCGCAGGACAACATTGAGTGTATTGAAGCAATTTGAAAATGAACAGAACCTCCCGGGATTGCTCGGGCAGTTTTTGCTGGACTTTTGGTACGCACCGGTTTTCCTGGGCGTGCTGGTGTACGCCATGTACTTCTTTTACCTGAAAATTCGCATAGCGGGTCCACAAGTTCGAAGCAACCCGTTGTATTATGGAGCTGGCATTATTGCAATGTTGGTATCGGCCGGGCTTGTGGTGGCGGGCATACGGGGCGGTTTTGGGGAGAGCACACGGCCCATTACAATCAGCAACGCAGCACAATATGCAACCGTGCCAAAGGATATCAACCTCGTCCTCAATACACCATTTGCCTTGTTGCGGACTGCCAGAACGCCTATCGTGGAGAAGGTAAAATACTTTGACTCAGACGCTATGGCTGAAGCGATTTACTCGCCTGTTCACTTGCCTCGCGATACAGCCTCGTTCACTTCGCGCAACGTGGTTGTTATTATCCTGGAAAGTTTCTCTCTTGAATTCACAGGCGCATACAACCAGGAAGCGGAGGGAGGAGCGTATAAAGGCTACACCCCTTTCCTGGATTCACTGGTCCGGCATTCGCGGGCATTTAAGTATCCGTTCGCCAATGGCCGAAAATCGATCGACGCAATGCCAAGTGTAATCTGCAGCATCCCCGCCATTGAGGTACCCTTTGTGTTGTCGCACTTTTCGGGCAATCGAGTGACAAGCCTCGCAGAACTGCTGAAGGAGAAGGGATACTACACGGCGTTTTTCCATGGCGCTCCCAATGGCTCAATGGGGTTCCAGGCATTCGCGAACTCCTGCGGCTTCGAAGATTACTTTGGCAGGGATGAGTATGACAATGACGCAGACTACGACGGCATTTGGGGAATCTGGGACCATAAGTTCCTGGATTTTTACGCTGACAAAATGAACATGTTCAAGGAACCTTTCTATACCAACTTTTTTTCTGTTTCCTCACACCATCCATACAACCTGCCTGAGGAACTCAGCGGTAGTTTTAAAGGCGGTGAAATGTCTATTTACCGGTGCATTGAGTATACTGACTACGCTCTTCGGAAGTTCTTCACGAAAGCGCAAACCATGCCCTGGTACAAAAACACATTGTTTGTCATTGCCGCCGACCACGCGTCGGCACAAATACGGCTGAAGGAGTACAATACAGCCTGGGGATACTTTTCCGTGCCGGTGTTTTTCTATGAACCTGGGAGTACGGAAATGAAGATGGAAGAAGAAATTGTTCAGCAGATCGATATTATGCCTACTGTGTTGGGACTGCTGCGCTACGACAAGCCGTATGTGGCCTTCGGGCGCAACATCCTCGATCGGCAGTCACGCCCAACGGCATTCAATTACCTTGACAACACATACCAATCCTTCAGGGGTGACTACCTCTTGCAGTTTGACGGGGAGCGTTCTATTGGCCTGTTCGACTTCCGCAATGACCGGTTGCTGTCAACAAACCTGCAATCGAGTTTGCCGGATACTCTGCGGTCCATGGAGATCGAACTGAAGGCTTTTCTGCAGCAGTATAAGAACCGGATGGTGGATGATAATCTGACTATGTCTGGTTCCTTGCTGCCATCGACCAGGCACTGAGTCAGGCCAGGTTGTGGTATACAGTTTGAACATCATCGTCTCCTTCCAGTGCCGTGATGCACTCCATTGCTTCGTCCAGTTCATTGTCATTCAGGTCTTTCGTAGTGGTAGGAATGTATTGTAGCGCAGAGCTGCTTGCCGAAAGGCTCTTTGACTCAAGGAACTTCTGCATCTGGCCGAACTCGCTGAATTTGGTATACACTGTGATCTCCTCCTCATCTCGCTGAATGTCTTCGGCCCCCGCGTCGATCAGATCAAGTTCGTATTCGTCAAGGTTCAGTTTCGAAGGCTCGAACTTGAAAACACCTTTCCGCTCAAACATGAAAGAAACCGATCCCGAGTTGCCCATGTTGCCTCCGTTCTTTGAGAAGTGGAGGCGTATGTTGGCAACAGTCCGGGTTGGATTATCCGTAGCACACTCAACGAGGACCGGCACACCATGGGGGGCATAGCCTTCATAGATCACTTCCTGGAAATCTTTTTCCTCCTTGGATGAGGCTCGCTTGATGGCGGCATCCACCCGGTCCTTGGGCATGTTTACGCCTTTAGCATTCTGCATGGCAAGCCTGAGACGGGGGTTGTTGTCGGGATTGGGACCCCCTGACTTCACGGCTATGGCGATGTCCTTTCCGATCCGTGTAAATGCCTTCGCCATTCGGTCAAACCGGGCGAACATTTTGTGCTTTCTCTTCTCAAAAATACGTCCCATGCGTCCTTGGAAACAGGACTGCAAAAATAGCCGGGCAAACGGAAAGGTCAAATGCCCGCCCGACCGCCAGGAGGAACGTGGGAGATTGTCGGTTCAGGCGGACGGGCCTGCCAGACCGGAAAAATAGAGTTGAAACTCGAGTGCGCTTGCCTCTGCGAACTTGTCTGCAGCGAGATCCTCAAAAATGGTCTCGTCGAACTCCAGGTCGCGTTGATCTACCTTTCCGTCAGAACGTACGATCAATTCGGTGCCCTTCAAGTGTATGGGGTTCACACGGACCAGAATGCAGCCTCCTTCCCACTCCTTTTTGAAATAACGATGTACGATATTTGAACTCATTGGTACTGAAATGACAATCACGTCACTCGTGATGCCTGAATCCTTTAACACGGAGCGCATGGTGGCGAGTCGGCTCCGCCACGAAGATGCGGAAGAAATCTTTTATACCTACGCCAGCAAGCCGGAGGCAACCAAGTATGTTTCATGGCCGACACACTCCAGCATGGAGGATACCCGCAGGTTCCTGCAGTATACGCGGTCAGGGTGGAATGCCGGCCTCGACTACGGCTACAGTTTGCGGATTGCTGGTCATCGCTTGGTTGGGAGTTGCGGCGCCGTCAACAACAACGGCTCCATTCAGTTCGGGTACATATTGAGCCCCAGCCAATGGGGCAAGGGGCTTGCCACCGAGGCATGTCGAAAACTCATGGAAATACTATCGTCACTTCGGGGCGTACAAAGTATAGGAACGTTCGTTGACGCAGAAAACACAGCTTCTGCGCGCGTGCTCCTAAAGTCGGGACTGACGGAGATTGAACGCCGTGTGCGATGGTTCCGCTTTGTCAACCAGGGGAACCAGCAGAAAGACTGTATTCTATTTCGACTGCCGCTTCCCCGGCGTTAACCGCGGCCAGCTCAATTCCAGGCTGGCGTGATACCCAAATCTCCTCCAGGTGCATAGTCCATGCGCGAAGGTAGGATAGCACATCCTCCTTGCGGTTGTGGTGAAGGTTGGACCACTCGGAAGGGAGAAGCCTCAGTACACAGGGATCGGACAATCTTTCAAGGTGAGCAAGGTCATCCTGGTTAAAACCAGTTTCAATCAACTCTCCAATGATCCAATTCATTGGAAACCCAGCGATTGGACAGAAGTCGATGAGCTGTTCGCTCCAATCGCCATGGCCGAGCATGGCCGCGGCATGAATGTCTGCAGCGGTTTTTCCTGTGACCACCTGCGCAAGGAATCCACAGTTGCAGTGACCCATGTGTCCCCATTGATAGTTGTCAGAAGCTTCTAGTCGGGACACTGCTTCACGTAACGCAAGAATCACACTTAATTCTGCCTTGGCCATACCCAAATATAACCCTGCTTGGGTAATTGTTGACTGCCCCCGTCCCCTTCGTGCCACTCAATTGGTATATTCGGCTTGTGACGTGGACCATATTCTCGGAGGAGAATTTTCAAAAGGTTGTTGAAAACGCGCCGATCGGTATACTCATTATCGATCGCAACATGAAGTGGCAATTTGTGAATGATCGTTTCTGTGAAATCACTGGTTATTCAAGAGAGGAGCTTGTCGGAAAGACATTCCTCGACATAACATATCACGAGGATGTTGAGCGTAACATCGGTCTGTACAATAAACTCCTTTCAGGCGAGGTAAACGAATACTTCTACGAGAAGCGATATGTGCGAAAGACAGGGGAAATCATCTGGGTCCGTCTTGCTGTGGCTGGTGTTCGGATCAATAACGAGTACTCGCACATGGTGGTCTCTGTTGAAGATATTGATGTATCCAAACGCAATCAGCAGATGCTGGAAGTGCGTAACGAAGAATTGGACACCCTGCTATATAAAGCATCTCACGACCTTCGTGCGCCGGTGACGACGCTTGCAGGGTTGTGCAACTTGCTGCAAATGGAAAATGATTGCCTTAGCGACAGTGCTTCTTTTAAGCACTTGAAGGATACGGTGTACCGCCTGGGGAAGCAAAACGAATCGTTGCTTGAACTCACCCGGATTTGGGAGGGTAAAACAGAACTTCAACGCATATCGCTCCATGCACTCCTGGAAGGTGTGTGCAAGGAAATGGGCATCGACAGGGAGACCCTGACATTTGAAAACGTTGCTGTGGAGTTTATTTCTGACGCTTCCCTGGTTTGTATCGCCATACAGCGCATTCTGGAGAATGCCGTTTCCTTTTCGCAGAAAGGAAGGCCATTGAAGATCCGGGTAGCGTATGAGCATCTGCCAGGTCAGCACAGGCTTACCATCAAGGACAATGGGGTTGGCATACCGGAAAAAGAGTTGGAGCACATTATGAGCCTGTTTTACCGGGCCTCCATTCAGTCACATGGAAATGGACTGGGCCTGTACATCGCTAGTAAGGCTGTTGAGAAATTGAAGGGTGCTATCCATGTTGAATCGAAGGAGGGACTTGGCTCATCATTCATGATCTATTTACCCGCATAAGCCTGCCGCATTTGATTAATCCGAGCCCCGGTGCTATACTTGCCCTCAATTACTTTGACGAATGGGAAAGGGAGACAAGAAATCGAGGAAAGGTAAGCTGTGGAAAGGCAGTTACGGTGTTTTGCGTAGCCGAAAGGCCATCAAGGCACGCTTAAAACGCGTTGCTTCACGACCGGCTTTGACCCCGGCAACACCAGTTGCAGAAAAGCCAAAGGCCAGGCGCGCATCCCGTAAGAAGGAAGCTGCAGCCGAGTAGCAGTTCAGCTTGACGATATTCACCCGCGCTTAAAACCGGTGCGGGTTTCTTATTCTTAGACCAATGAATTTACGATGCAGGATTGGGTTGCTCGCATTAACGTGCGCGATACATTCATGCGAGACGAAAAGCAAGTTGTATGCTACAACACCCGAGTATCAAGCTGAGATCAACGAGTGGCATGCCCGGCGCGCGACTCAAAAGTGAAACAGGTTGGCTGAACCTGGCCGGACTTTTCTGGCTACACGAGGGTATCAATTCATTTGGCGGTGCAGCAAACAACGAACTTGTATTCCCTTTAATGGACGTAGATCAAGCGGGTTACTTTATGCTACAGAACGGGAAGGTTGTTCAGTCCCTGCTCGCGGGCGTAACCTTCACTCTAAAGGACTCATTGGTTCCATCAACTTTTGTTGTTTATAATCCGGACTCTGCACGTCAACCTGTTATTGCGAACAATTCTCTGCGCTGGTTCGTAATCAAGCGTGATTCAAAGTACGGCGTGCGGCTTCGCGACCTGAATCATCCAAACGTTGCCAGCTTCCAGGGAATAGAGCGATTCCCGGTTGATGCCCGATGGAAAGTGACAGCAAGGTGTGAATCAACTCCCGGCAGGACGACTCCCATCACCAATGTCTTGGGCCAAACAATTGCGCAATCGGCACCTTGCGTCCTGGTTTTCGTGATTGAAGGAAATGAATACCGATTGGATGCCCTGGATGAGGGGGCAGATGAGTTGTTTATCATCTTTGGAGACGCTACCAACACCAAAGAGACTTACGGCGCAGGCAGATATTTGTATGCACCATTACCGGACAGCGCCGGGATGGTCACGTTGGACTTTAACAAATCCGTGAATCCCCCCTGTGCCTTCACTGAGTTTGCAACCTGCCCTCTGCCGCCGCCTCAAAATGTGCTGGACATTGCAGTCAATGCCGGCGAGAAGAACTACAAGCTTCATTAACCGTCACAAAGCGCTTTCTGATTCCTTCTGCTTGCCGTATTATTGTCCACATTCAGCTGCCATGCGAAAGTTTGCTTATGTGTTTGCCGTATTTCTGCTGAGTTGCAGCACGGGCAACAAAATCACCACTCGTGATGTGAAGGGAGCTGAGAAGCTGCTTGGTGTAGCGTTTACCCCTGAAGAACACAGGACAATGTTGGGCTACCTGAACGACAACCGGGCAGGGTATGACAGCATGCGCAAGAGCCGTTTGGATTATGGTCTAACACCTGCAACGTATTTTGATCCGCGGCCGGATCATTTCACGCTGCGTGCACGGCAAGGTGCTTCAGATTGGCGACTGCCTGCATCAGTTGAACTTCCGAAGACAGATGAGGAGATCGCATTCTTGTCGGTGGCTGAGTTGGGTGTGTTGCTGAAGTCCCGTAAGCTTTCATCTGCGCGACTCACAGAAATTTACCTCGAAAGGCTCAAGAAATACGATACATTGAAAGCGGTGGTGACAATAACAGAGGCTCTTGCGCTGAGCCAGGCTTCGTTGGCTGATGCCGAGCTGGCAGCGGGAAAATACCGGGGACCACTCCATGGCATACCGTACGGCATCAAGGATCTTTTCGCCGTGCCAGGCTATCCAACTACCTGGGGCGCTGAACCTTATGAGAAACAGGTAATCAATGAGACGGCAGTGGTTGCGAAAAAACTGAAGGAAGCTGGAGCGGTCTTAGTTGCCAAACTTACCAGTGGCGCACTTGCCCGGGGTGATGTCTGGTTTGGTGGACAAACCAAGAATCCCTGGGACCTCAATCAAGGTGCCAGCGGATCGTCGGCAGGCTCGGGAGCCGCAACGGCTGCCGGGCTGGTAGGATTTTCGATTGGGACAGAGACATTGGGGTCTATCCTTGCACCTTCAGCACGCTGTGGAGCTACTGGACTTCGCCCAAGCTTTGGCGCAGTGAGCCGGGCCGGGGCCATGAGCCTTGCCTGGTCAATGGACAAAGCTGGGCCTATTTGCCGGACCGCCCAGGATTGCGCGATTGTATTTGAAGTAATCCGTGGATCTTCCGGTCCTGATGAAAAGGATCGTTCGGTTGTAGACTACCCCTTCTTTTTTAATCCAGGCGCCGACCTGAAAGCCTACAAGATTGGATACTTCAAGAAAATGTTTGAGCGCGATACTGCCCGGACCCGTGAATCGTGTGCCTCGATGTTGGAATCAATGAAGGCATTGGGCGCCGAGCTTCATGAGATTGAAGCACCGGACTCGGTTCAATTCAATTCCTTCGATATCATTCTCCGCGCCGAAGCCGGCGCGTTTTTTGACGAACTGGTTCGTGAACATAAAGACCGGATGATGTCGGAGCAGGATGAGGGTTCGAGGGCAAATTCTTTGCGACAGTCCCGCTTTATCTCTGCGGTTGAGTATCTGCAGGCTTACCGGCATCGTAAAATTCTCATCGAGAAGTTCAACAAGGTGCTGGCGCCTTATGATTTTGTGGTTGCGCCGGAAAATGGCCGGAACCTTTCATTGATCACCAACCTCACTGGTCACCCTGCAATCGCGATTCAAAGCGGCTTCGACCGGAATGGAAGGCCAAATTCATTTATCCTGATAGGCAACCTCTATGATGAAGGGCCAATGCTCGAGGCAGCCTACCTGCTCCAGCAGGCTACTGAGCACGAGGAGAAGCACCCGCCGTATTTCCTTGGGAATAAGTAAGGGCATCCAGTTGAGAACTACGATCATCACGGCACTGCTTTTCATCACTGCAATCGCGGCAAGCGGGCAGGAGACTGCCACCGTCTCCGGAGAGGTGAGAGAAAAGGGGACAGGAGCATCGCTTCCTTATGCAACCGTAGCAATACGCAGTGAGGAAGGGGCGATTGTATCGGGAACCCTGAGCGATTCTACCGGCCGGTTTGTAATTGCCGGGATCCCGCCAGGGCAATACAAACTTGAATTCTCTTACGTCGGATTCGAAACCCAGGCGTTACCCCTGCTGGTTGGAGCGCTAAACAAGGTCTTCGATTTCGGGAAGATTCTACTTGTGGCAAGTTCTGTTCAACTCAATGAAGTAGCAATAAGTGGCGCCAGGGAATTGGTTTCACAATCTATGGACAAGCGTACGTTCGACTTGTCGGATAATTTTTCACAGCCATCCGGGAGTGTCCTTGATGCCCTGCGTAACCTCCCTGGAGTCTCTGTTACAGCCGATGGCAAAGTCCAGATCCGAGGCAGCGACCAGGTATCGGTGCTTGTAGAGGGCAAAACTAGCAGCATTACCGGGTTTGGAAACCAAAAGGGATTGGACAACCTGCCGGCAGCGAACATTGAGAAGATTGAGGTAATTACGAATCCCTCAGCAAAGTACAGCGCAGCAGGGATGGCAGGAGTCATCAATATCATTTACAAGAAGCAGGATCAGAAAGGAGTGACTGGTGATTGGGGTCTTGGCGTCGGGGTCGGCGAATTATGGACACGCCAGGAAAGCTTGCCCCGTATTTCCGAGAAGTATGGCTGGACACCCAAAGTCAACCCTAGCATCAATTTGAACTACAGGTCGGCTAAGGTGAACTGGTTCTTTCAGGGAGATGGAATCTTGCGCCGGCGGGTGAACGCGAATGAATTTACGACCAGGGTCTACAATGATGGTACGCCGAATATCCACTCTCAATTCCTGGAAAACCGGACCCAAAAGCTTTACAACCTGAAAGGCGGCCTGGACTGGTATGCCGGTAAAAAGACTACGCTTACTTTTTTTGCACTCTGGCAGGATGAGTACCACATAGACCAGGGAGATGTGCCCTACGATGAGTTGTCAACAGAAACCAGACTGCGCTTGTGGACATGGAAGGAGGATGAGCGAACCCGGTTTATAAACTACGCGGCAAACGTTCAGCAGAAATTTCGACAACCAGGACACGAGTTGAAGGCGGGATATCAATATACAGGCGGTGGAGAAGATGAGTACTTTCCTTTCACTGACTCCAGTGCCGTAAGGGTCGGAAATGACGCTACTTTCCTGACAGTTTTTGAATACGTCCACGCCTTTACTGCAGACTATGTCAAACCACTCCGTTCAGGCCGCCTGGAAGCAGGTGCCCGAGTTGCGTTGCGCAACATTCCAATTACCTACACGCTCACGCCTGGAACAAATTCGATACTCGACCCTGACCTTGGGCAATGGTCTCGCTATACGGAAAATGTTTATGCCTCCTATTTGAACTACATCCGGGAGCGGCCGGGCTTTGATGTTGAAGCCGGGGTTCGCTTCGAGCCTTCCTTTGTAAAGTATGAGCTCGACCCTGCTAACATTTACTACCAGGACAATTCATACGAGTACCTTCCTCTTTTTCCGAACATCCGGGTTACGCGCAAATTCAAGGATGGCCACTCCTTCTCCCTTTTTGTACACCGTCGCGTGGACCGACCCGGAGAGTTCGAAGTACGCCCGTTCCCGAAATATGATGATCCGGAGATACTGAAGACTGGCAATCCGAACCTCCGCCCCCAGTTCACAACGACAGCCGAGATGGCATACAAACGATACTGGGATTCAGGCTCACTCTTTCTTTCCGCGTTTTACCGCCGCATTGAGAGTATCTTCTCAAGGATTTACACTCAAGACACAACATCGGCCTACGCCATTGTCAATACGATTCCGGCAAATCTTGGCGAAGGATCCAACCTTGGAGGGGAAGTCACGTTGCAGCAGGTTTTAGGTGAATTGTGGAAGCTGACCGGAAGTTTGACGGTGTACAATAACAACATCAATGCCTTTTCAGGCTCGAGTTACTACCCGTACCCCCAGCCGTTCACTTCGCCCGAAAGCACGATAACAACCGGAAACGTCAAGTTCGTTGTATCCGGAAAACTGAAAAAGGGTTTCGAATTGCAGGTGAGCAATGCGTACTATGCCCCGGATGTGATTCCTCAGGGCCGCATACTGGCGCGATATGCGCTCGATATTGGAATGAAAAAAGTGATGAATGACGGTAAGACCGAATGGCGCCTTTCGCTGACTGATCTTACAAATACTTTCCAGATTCGCAAGGAGATCAATGCATCTTCATTTTCTCTTCAGGCGAACAACTACTACGAAACGCAAGTGATTACTCTTTCGATCAAGCGGAAGATCTAGGTACTGCGGGGAGTACCCGCTGTTTTTCCGGAAGTAGTCTCAGGCATTTCCTGGAACACGGTCTCAGGCCTTTTGTGCACCATCGGCAACTTTTGCATGGAGGTGACCTCAATGATCGATACGCCGAAGTCATCTACGACTTTTCCCTGTAGTTCGTAAAAACCGCGTCCGCGGAATGGAAACTTACGCGCGATATCCGGAAAATGAACGCTGTCGAATACCTCTCCCTTCGAGTCATAAAAAGTACCGAAGTGCATGGGTTCGCCCTTGAGCGTGGCGGTGTCCTTGGTGGTCACCACATATCCAACTATTCGAACCCGACGATTGATCTTTGAAAGCAACTCGCGGGCGGTGATATCTCCATAATCTTTGGTTTGCAGCAGTCGGAAAGGATCGGTGAGCGGGAAGCCCAGCAGCTCAATTTCATCAAAGGCGTCTTCCAGTTCATTTCTCTGCAGGGCGGGCAGGGGATAGTTCCTGGGTTCTGTGTCAAAAAGGTCTTCAGCCACCATCTGCGAACGCAGGTGGGGCGGCCGGGTCTGTACTTCACTGAGGAAAAGCATGGCTTCCCAGAGCAGTTTTTGTTTCGATTTTCCCGTGAACCGGAATGCGCCCACGCGGATAAGCAGGCGCACCTGTTCAAGCCCGATGCCTGGCGTACGCCGAAGGAAGTTATCAAGGCTTCGATACGGACCGCCCCGCTCGCGGTCTACGGCAATGTGTTTGGCCACCTTCACTTCGAGACTTTTCAAATGAATAAACCCGATGAAGATGGTCTTTTCGGTAATTGTGGTGAGATAGTCGCTTCGGTTAATGCAGGGGGCCTCGATGTGTGCGCCGCTCATGCGCGCCTCGTGGAAATAGAACTCGGTGCGGTAAAACCCTCCGAAGTTGTTGATGACCCCCACCATAAACTCGAGCGGGTAATGGGCCTTGAGGTAAAGACTTTGATAGCTCTCTACTGCATAGCTGGCCGAATGACCTTTTGAAAAAGAATATCCGGAGAAGCTTTCAATTTCGTACCAAACCCGGTCAATTACGTGTTGTGGGTAGCCTTTCACGCGGCAGTTTTCAAAGAAACGTTCTTCCACGCGGTGGAATTCCTCCCGCGAACGATACTTCCCCGACATGCCTCGGCGAAGCACATCGGCTTCGGTGAGCGTAAGTCCGGCAAAGTGATGCGCCACTTTAATAACGTCTTCCTGGTATACCATCACTCCAAAGGTCTCCCGCATGAGTTCGTCCATGGCAGGATGGATGGACTCGTACGTTTTACCGTTACGCACGGCGTGGAATCGTTCGATGTAAGCGCGCATCATGCCCGACCGTGCCACGCCGGGGCGAATGATGGAACTGGCAGCGACCAGCGTGAGGTAGTCCTCGCAGCGAAGTTTTCCCAACAGCATGCGCATGGCAGGCGACTCCACGTAGAAGCATCCCATGGCCCGGCTTTTGCGCATCAGTTCGCGGATCTTTTCGTCTTTCTTGAAGTCGGCGAAGCGGTGAATATTCACATCGATGCCCTGGTTCCGCTTGACGTGGCGAACAGTCTCTTTCAGGTGTCCCAGGCCGCGCTGACTGAGGATGTCAAACTTGAAAATGCCGATGTCTTCGGCATTGTGCATCTCGAACTGGGATACGGGGTAGCCTTTTGGCGGAAGTTCGGTGGCCGTGTAGGCATAGATGGGTTTTTCTGTAATCAGCACTCCACCTGCATGGATGGAGATATTGGCGGGCAGGTCTTTGATGCGTTCCGCGTAGCGAAAGATCAGCTCCGTGATCTGGTCGCGATCGCGATGGGCGGCAGGTTCTTCGACAATCATGTCGATCTCTTCTTTGGGTAAACCAAAGACTTTTCCCAGTTCGCGAAGAACCGACCGCTTTTGGTAGGTCACGTGCGTGCCCAGCAGGCATACATGTTCGCGACCGTAGGTGGAAAAGAAGTATTCATACACCTCGTCGCGGTTGTCCCACGAGAAGTCGATATCGAAATCGGGGGGCGAGGTGCGCTCGGCATTCAGGAATCGCTCAAAATACAGATCTAATTCAATGGGGTCAACGTTGGTGATGCCCAGGCAGTAGGCAACGACGCTGTTGGCGCCGCTCCCGCGACCCACATAGTCGAATCCACGCTCACGGGCAAAACGGATGAGATCATACACGATGAGATAATATGATATGAACCCTTTTTGCCGGATGATGTTCAGTTCGCGCTGGATACGCTCCCGCAGGTCAGGACGGCTCACGTCGTACCGTTGCTGAAAGCCCTCCCATGATTTGGTAACCAGCAGATCCCAATCACCGGCCTCGCTGCCTGCGATGTTTTTCTTGTTCTTGTCTTCTCCCAGCGTAAAATCGATACGGCATTGATCCAGCAATCGGCGTGCCGTGGAAAGGAGACCAGGATAATTCTGAAAGTGCTTCTCAAATTGATGTTCCGGGATCATGATCTCGTCCGGTTGAGCTTGTTCGTGTACCGGCAGTTTGCTGAGGAGCGTGTTTTTATCGATGGCCCGAAGAAGGCGATGCGTATTAAAATCTACACGGGTGGCAAAGGTGACAGGATGAAGCGCGACAAATTTTTGCGGCCAGGCTTTGAAAGTTGACTGGAAGTCAAGCGTTGTAAGGTCACCGGTACGCACTCCGATATATTCGTTCTGACGCAGCTGTTCCGGTTCGAACCTGCCGGGCGGGTAGATAAAAAAGGCACTATCGATTTCAGGCGCTCGTGCCGGCAGAGTTTTTTCTTCCAGGTGATGGTGAGATAGAAAACGGTTGATGGCTTCGAAGCCGGCATTGTCTTTGGCGAGTGCGATGTAAAGCTGTTCGTGCTCACGACGAAATTCGATACCCAAAGCGATGTCGAGGTCGTATCCAGGTTTTCCATACGCCGTGAGCGGGCTGTCGGGAAGACACCTGTTCTCCTTGCACACCCTTAACATCTCGATGTATGAGGCCACGTTGTTGATCTCGGTCAGCGCCAGCTTGCGCACCCCGCACCGTCGCGCCTCGTTAAAAAGCGCCTGCACCGGCAGGGTGCCGTACTTGAAGCTAAATGCGGTGTGACAATTGAGATACACTTTACACGTTATTCGTTTTTCGGCATGAGCGCCTTGCAGTGCCTATCACTGCTTACCGCTTACTGTACCGATTACCGATTACCGATTACCGATTACCGATTACCGATTACCGATTACCGATTACCGATTACCGATTACCGATTACCGATTACCGATTACC
>Ga0187893_10008570_pt1 | contig 16058 bp, 13 predicted proteins | sample MA1701074metaG_FD_139574 | JGI IMG/M metagenome (GOLD analysis project Ga0187893, IMG submission 139574) | White microbial mat communities from a basaltic lava cave in the Kipuka Kanohina Cave System on the Island of Hawaii, USA - MA170107-4 metaG ...
GTTGGCCTGTTGGCCCGTTGGCCTGACGGCTAGGATACAGTAGACGTCTATGAACATCGTCGTGCTTGGCGCGCAGTTCGGCGACGAAGGCAAGGGCAAGATCGTCGATCTGATGACGCCGCACTTCTCCCTCGTCGCGCGCTACCAGGGCGGCCACAACGCCGGGCATACCGTGTATGTGAGCGGCAAGAAGTTCGTGCTCCATCTGATCCCGTCGGGAATCCTGCACGACGGCGTGCTTTGCGTGATCGGCAACGGCGTGGTGGTCGATCCTGGCGCGTTGTTCAAGGAGATCGACGAGCTGGCGCGGCTCGGCATCGAGGTCGGCGACCGATTGCTGATCAGCGACAAGGCGCACCTGATCCTGCCCTATCACCGCGAGCTCGACGTGTTGAGCGAAGCGCGCCGCGGCGAGCGGAAGATCGGGACCACGTCGCGCGGCATCGGCCCGGCCTACGAGGACAAGATCGGGCGGCGCGGCATCCGCGTTTGCGACCTGGTCGACACCCAAGCGCTGGCCGACGAAGTGCGCGCCAACGTCGACGCGCGCAACCAGATCATCAAGGACTCCACGCTCGACTGGAAGCAGGTCTACGATCAACTGCTGGCGCACGGCGCGCGCATGCGGCGGTGGACCGGCGACGTGTCGCTGGCCATCGATCGCGCGCTGAAGCAGGGCCAGCGCCTGCTGATCGAAGGCGCGCAGGGCGCGATGCTCGACATCGATCACGGCACGTATCCGTTCGTGACTTCGTCGAACGCGACCATCGGCGGCGCGTGCACGGGTCTGGGGATTCCGCCGCGCGCCATTGACGGCGTACTCGGCGTGGCCAAAGCCTACTTGACGCGCGTCGGCGAGGGCCCGTTCCCGACCGAGCTGTCCGGCACGATCGGCGATCGGCTCCGCGAGACCGGCATGGAATACGGCGCCTCCACGGGCCGGCCGCGGCGGTGCGGCTGGTACGACGCCGTGGCGGTGCGCTACGCCGTGCGGGTGAACGGCATCGACAGCATCGCGCTCACCAAGCTCGACGTGCTCGATGGCCTCGAGGCGATCGAGATTTGCACCGGCTACCGGATCGGCGATCGCACCGTCACCGATTTCCCGTCGGATCTCAACACCTGCGGCCCGATCACGCCGATCTACGAGTCATGGCCGGGCTGGTCGCGGCCGACCAAGGGCGCGCGCGAGTACGCGCAGCTGCCGCCCGAGGCGCAGCGTTACATCCGTCGATTGGAAGAGGTGAGCGGCGTGCCGGTGGGGCTGATTTCGACCGGCTCGGATCGCAACGAGACGATCATTCGCGGCAACTCGATCGTGGCGGAGTGGTTGCCTGAAGGCGCCACGAAATAAACGTTATTCCTTCTTCGCTTTCTCCTCGGGCTTCTTGTGCTTCTTCGCAAAACCGCCGAGCGCGTCGACGTCGGCGGTGGTGCCGAAGTCGATGCCGGCGCGGTAGCGCGTCGGCAGGCCCTTCGGCATTTCGAACGCCGCCCACGCAATGGCGCCGCTGCAGCGGATGGCCGCCTTGCCTTCGCCGATGATCACGCGCACGCGCTGATTCGGTTTGAGGATCGTCGCCGACACCACCTGCACGCCGACCGTTGACAGATCGATCAGTGCCGCGGGATTGCCGTCAACGGCCACTTCGACGCCGTCCTTGATGCGGATCCGGGGGGCGCGGCGGGTGCCGCGCACGTCGAGCGCGGGCGTCGGCTCGTCGACGGCCACCGCGGCGCCGCCGGCCTGTCCGCGTTTCGCGGCGACGCGAGTCTGCGCCGCGTCGCGCGACAACACCCGGACTTCGCACGACGAGAGATTCGGATCGTCCTTGATGCGGTTGATCAGCGCGTTGCCGCGCGACGTCGCCGAGAATTCGTCCTGCAGCGCGATCAGTCCCGGCTTGCTGCGAATGATGTAATCGAGCGCTTCGAGCGCTTCGCTTTCGGTGAAGGTCTGGACTTCCGCGGCGGGATCGAGCCGCGCCTGCAGGCCGGGGAGCGCGTCGGCTGGTCCAATCAGGACAATACTGGACGACACAGAGCGCTTACTGTACCACACGGCCTGCGCGGCTTTGGCCGCGCGTCGCGCACGTTAATATGCCGATGTGAGCGATCGCGACACCGCCCTCAGCTGCATGGGTGTGAAAAAGCGTTACGGATCGGTGACCGCGGTTGATGGTCTCGACCTGAAAGTGCTTCGCGGCGAGTGTTTTGGCCTGCTGGGACCGAACGGGGCGGGCAAGACCACGACCATCGAGATTCTCGAAGGGCTGTTGCCGCCGGATGAAGGCGATGTGACCGTGCTTGGCCGGCGCTGGTCCAGCGACGGCGCCGCGCTGCGCGCGCGACTCGGCATCCAACTGCAGGAAACACAGCTCGCCGACAAACTGACGGTCGAAGAGACGCTGCGCTTGTTTCGCGCGTTCTATCCGAGCGGACCGAGCGTCGGCGAACTGCTCGAGACGGTTGGACTGACGGCAAAAAAAGATTCGTGGGTGTCGAAGCTCTCGGGCGGTCAGAAGCAACGGCTGTCGGTCGCCTGCGCGCTGGCCGGCCGCCCCGAGCTGTTGTTTCTCGACGAGCCCACCACCGGCCTCGATCCCCAGTCACGCCGCCAGTTGTGGGCGGTGCTCGAGCGCTTTCGCAGCGGCGGCGGCACCATCCTGATCACCACGCACTACATGGACGAGGCGCATGCGGTGTGCGACCGGGTCGGCATCATGGATCAGGGCAAGCTGATCGCGCTCGGCACCCCGCGCGAGCTGGTCGCGTCGCTCGGCGCGAAACACGTCGTCGAGTTCGCGCTCGGCGACGGCCATGCGATCGACACCGCCCTGTTGGAGGCGCTGCCCGGCGTGCGCGACCTGCGGCGCGATGACGCGACCCTTCACCTGTCGACGTCGGAGCTGCACTTGACCGTCCCGGCGCTGCTGGCGTTGTTGAATCAGCGGCAGGCGACGTTGAGTCAGCTCGGCACTCACAGCGCGACCCTCGAGGATGTGTTCGTGACGCTGACCGGAAAGCATCTGCGCGATGAGTGAACAGACCTACAACCCCCTGGTGGAGCTGACGCTGGCGCGGTTTCGCGAATTCCTCCGCGAGCCCGAGGCGGTGTTCTGGGTGTTCGCGTTCCCCGTGATCATGACGTGCGCGCTGGGGATCGCGTTCCGGTCGCGCGGTGCGGAGCCCGTGATCGTGGGCGTGGTGGAGCAGGCGGGCGCCGAGGCGGTGGCGCAGGCTCTGGAGCAGGCGGGCGGGTTCACCATCCGCCGCATCGCCCCGGGCGATCTCGATCGCGCCGTGCGCGATGGCCGGGCGCCGGTCGTGGTGGTGCCCGGCACCCCGCCGGCTTACCGATTCGATTCGGCCCGCGCGGAAAGCCAGGTCGCCCGGCTGGCGGTCGATAGAGCCTTGCAACGCGCCGCGGGACGCAGCGACGCCTTCACGCCGGTCGAGGAGCCGGTGGCAATCGTTGGGTCGCGTTACATCGACTGGCTGGTGCCGGGTCTGCTCGGCATGAACATCATGGGCACGGGTCTATGGGGCGTGGGCTTCTCGATCGTGCAGGCACGCACCAAGAAACTGCTCAAGCGCCTCGTGGCGACGCCGATGTCGAAGACGCACTACTTGCTCTCGCACATACTCAGCCGATTCATGTTTCTGGCGCTCGAAGTAGTCGTGATCATCGGCTTCGCGTGGATCTTTTTCGGCGTCGCCGTACACGGCGCCTTGTGGTCGCTCGCGCTGGTGGCGCTGCTTGGCGGTTTGTCGTTCGGCGGTCTGGGGTTGCTGCTCGCCAGCCGCGCGCGGACCATCGAAGCGGTGTCGGGGCTGATGAACCTGGTGATGCTGCCGATGTGGGTGTTGTCGGGCATCTTCTTCGCGTCGACGAATTTTCCGGAGGTGATGCAGCCGTTCATCAAGCTGCTGCCCCTCACGGCGCTCAACGACGCGTTGCGCGCGATCGTGAATGAAGGACTGGCGCTGACTGCGGTGTCCGGCGAAATCGCGATCCTCGCAAGTTGGGGACTGATTTGCTTCGTGTTGTCCCTGAAGTTGTTTCGCTGGCAGTGATCACGTCTCGTGTTGCGCCGCGTACCACTCCAACAGGAATTTCTGTGAGTTGAGCGGCGGCACTTCCGCCGGCGGCATGGCCCGGACGTAGCTGCCGTCGGTCTGCAGCATCCACGCACGATCGGTGTCGCTGAGCAGCACTTCGAGCACCGCGTCGCGCAGCAGCTGGCGCATCGCCGGATCGTTGATCGGGCACAGCACTTCGACGCGGCGATCGAGGTTGCGCTCCATCAAATCCGCGCTTCCCGCATAGACTTCGGGGTTGCCGCCGTTCTCGAAATAGTAAATGCGCGAGTGTTCGAGGAACTGGCCGACGATCGAGCGGACCTTGATGTTCTCGCTGATGCCGGGGATGCCCGGGCGCAGGCAGCAGATGCCGCGCACCACCATGTCGATCGGCACGCCGGCTTGCGAGGCGCGATACAGGATCTTGATCATCCCGTGATCGGCGACGGCATTGTTCTTCACGATCATCCGCGCCGGCCGCCCCGCTTTGGCGTGTTCAATCTCCCGCTCGACCAGCGCGCGGAGGCCCTGGCGCAGCCCGACGGGTGCGACCAGCAGCGCATGATGCGAGCGCCGGTTCGAATAGCCCGTCAGCGAATTGAACACCTCGGTCACATCGTCCAGGATCGCCTCATCCGCGGTGAACAGGCCGAGGTCGGTGTAGACCTGCGAGGTCAGGCGGTTGTAGTTGCCGGTCGCGAGGTGAGCGAAGCGATGGATGCCGTCCTGCTCCTGCCGCACCACCAGGCACAGCTTGCAGTGGACCTTGAGGTTCATCAGGCCGTAGACGACGTGGATGCCCGCTTCTTCCAGCCGCGTCGCCCACGCGATGTTGTTGCGCTCGTCGAAGCGCGCCTTGAGCTCCACCACGACCGCCACCTGCTTACCCAGCTCGGCGGCCCGGATCAACAAGTCGACCAGCGGCGAGTTCGGCCCGATCCGGTAGAGCGTGATCTTGATGGTGAGGACGTTCGGGTCCTCGACTGCAGCGCGGATGAAGGTTTCGATCGAGGTGAAGGAATCGAACGGGTGGTGAATCAGGAAGTCCTGATCCGCGATCTGTTCGAACACCTTGTCGGTATCGTCAGGGCCCCACAGCGTGCGCGGCGTGAACGTCGGGTACTTGAGCGCCGGGCGATGCAGCTTGTAGAGCGCATGCCAGTCGCCGTAGCCAAGCCGGTCCGTGGTCCGCGACACCACGTCCTCGCCGACTTCGAAGTTTTCGATCAGGATGCTCAACACCCGTTTCGGCGTGTCGGCTTCGACCTGCAGCAGCGACAACGCGCCGTAGCGGAGTTGTTTGAGACCGCGATCCACGGTTTCGAGCAGATCGTCCGCCTCATCTTCCTGAATCACCATGTCGGTGTCGCGGATGATGCGGAAGAGGTGAGCGCCCTCCACCTGCGTCCCGGGGAACAGCTCCTGGATGTTGCGGCGGATCACGTCTTCGAGGAAGACGTTCGACAACCCCGGCTGCGGCGACAGGTTGTCCGGCAGCGCGATGAAGCGCGGCAGCATGCTCGGCACCTTGACGCGCGCGAACTTGGTGCGGCCGGCGTGGCGCACGCGCACCGCCAGGTTCATGCTCAGGTTCGAGATGTACGGGAACGGATGGCCCGGGTCGAACGCCAGCGGCGTCAGGACGGGGAAGATGTGCTCTTTGAAGTACGGTGCGAGCCAGGCGTCGATCGCGGGTGTGTAGTCGGCCGGCTCGAGGAAGTGGATGCCCTCGGCCGCCAGCAGCGGCCGCAGCGACCGCGCCCAGCACGTCGTCTGCTCGTCGATCTGTGCCAGGGCGCGCGCGCGAATCGTGGCGAGCTGCTGTTCGGTGCTCTGCCCGTCGATCGAGACCTCTTCGATGCCGGCGCGGAATTTCTTCAGGATCGTGGCGACGCGGACCATGAAGAACTCGTCGAGATTGGTGCCGGTGATGGCGAGGAACTTGACGCGTTCGAGCAGCGGATGCGACGTGTCCTGGGCTTGCGCCAGCACCCGCTCGTTGAACGCCAGCCAGCTCAGCTCACGATTGATGAACAGCGATGGATTGTTGAGATCGTTGGGATCGAGCTGCGACCAGTCCTGCAACGGAGCCGGCGACGAGGCGGCTACGGCCTCGGCGGCCCGGCGCTTGCGCGGGCGTCGGCTCACGGCCGTCGTGGTGGTCGCCATCAAATCAGTCTACCTTACCGATACGACGAAGCCGGTTCCGGAACGATCTTGAGAATGCGTCCGCGCGTGTAGCTGACGATGTAGATCTCACCGACGGAGTCGACGCCAAACGAACTAATCAGGCCCAATTCCTCGCTGCCGCCAAGCATTTGCGTCAATTCGAGACGGTCCAGCGCGGTCGCTTCCTGCCGCTCGTCGAGCGCCAGGCCGATCGTGTAGACCCGTCCGGCAATGTAATCCGCAAAAAAATATCGGCCGTTGAACATCGGGTGGAGCGCGTCGCCGCGGTACACGAATCCACCGGTGATCGCCATGCCGTCCGAGCGCGGGTAGTCGTGAATGGGTTCGGTGAGCGGCAGATACGCCGCAGGTTGCCGCTGATCGTAGTTGCTGCGGCCTTCGCGGAGCCGCCACCCATAGTTGCGGCCGCCCGCGCCGCGCGGCTCCCAATTCACTTCCTCACGCGCCGTTTGCCCGACGTCGGCGATGACGAGCGCGCCGGTGCCGCCCCGTGTCCAGTCGTCGAAGCTGTAGCGCCACGGGTTGCGAAATCCGAATGCCCAGATTTCGCCGAGCGCCGCAATGGGAAGGCGATCGAGGAACGGATTGTCTTCCGGCACGCGATAGCCGCGCGGATCGGCGTCTGGAACGTTGACGTCGATGCGCAACATCTTGCCGAGCAGCGCGTTGGGATTCTGTGCGAGATGCATCGGGTCGCCGCCGCTGCCGCCGTCGCCGAGCCCAATATAGAGATAGTTGTCAGGCCCGAAGGCAAGATGGCCGCCGTTGTGATTCGAAAACGGCTGCGGGATGAACCGTCGACCGTCGGGCCAGACGAGATCGAAGCGTGAATCGGGATCGACCTGGCCGTCGGCGCGGCGCGTGAATCGCGTCACTACCGTGTGGCCGGCGAGGTTGGTGAAATTGACGTAGAAGCGGCGCGACTCCACCGCGTCGGGCGCGAACGCCATCCCGAGCAGCCCCCGTTCGCCCCCGGACGCGATCGACGATCGCAGGTCGAGAAAGAATTCCGGCGCGACGGCATTGTTGCGGACGGCGCGAATGGTGCCGCGCTGCTCCACGACATAGAACGTCGAGGGGTCGCCGGGGTCAACGACGAAGGCCACGGGATTCGACAGGCCCGTCGCCACAATCTGAGTGCGAAGCTGCGCAGTAGCGAAAATCGGGCATCCGGCAAGAAAAATACCGAGAAGAACCCACGCCTGCCGCCGGAACATGCTCCAAGCTTACCCGAGGCACGAAGGCACCAGGCACGAGGCACAAAACGATTCCCATAGATGTTCTAGTGGAGTATGCTCGCTGCTATGCCCAGACGCTCCACGCCCGGCGGCGACATGCTGCAGGGCGCGCTCGACATGCTGATTCTGCGCTCGTTGGTAATCGGCCCCGCGCACGGACACACCATCGCCCACACCATCGAACACGGCTCCGACCACGTGCTGCAGGTTGAACACGGTTCGCTGTACCCCGCATTGCACCGGCTCGAAGATCGAGGCCTGCTGGCGTCGTTCTGGGGCACGTCGGAGAACAACAGGAAGGCGAAGTACTACCGGCTGACCCCGGCAGGAAAGAAGATGCTGGCCGCCGAGACGTCGCGCTGGGACCAACTTGCTACGGCCATTACCCGGCTGATGAAGCCGACGGCGGACTGAGATGGGCCTGCTGAAGTATTTCCGTCGCGGCCGGCGCGATGACGATGCCGCGCGGGAGATCGCGTCCTACATCGCGATCGAAACCGACGACAACATCGCCCGCGGCATGTCGCCGCAGGCGGCCCACGACGCCGCCGTTCGCAAGTTCGGCAACGCCACGCGGGTCCGTGAGGAGATCTACTGGATGAATACCATGCGTCCCCTCGACAACTTGTGGCAGGACCTGCGGTTTGCCGTGCGCCTGCTGTTGCGCGACAAAGGTTTCGCGATTGCCGCGGTGGTCTCGTTGGCACTGGGCATCGGCGCGAATACCGCGATCTTCCAGCTGCTCGACGCCGTGCGGCTGCGCGTGCTGCCCGTCGCACGGCCCGGCGAGCTCGTCGAGATCCGGTTTGCGCCCGGGACCTCTCGGAGCGGCAGCTTTACCAGCCGCCGGCCGATGCTCACATCGATCCAGTTCGACGAGATCCGGCGCAAGCAGAACGTGATGAGCGGGGTGTTCGCGTGGAGCAGCACGCAATGGAACACCGCGGCGGGCGGTGAGATTCGTCCCATCGAAGGGCTGTGGGCGAGCGGCGAGCTGTGGGATCTGCTGGGCCTCAAACCGGTGATCGGCCGGTTCTTCACTCCGGCAGATGATCGACCGGGCTGCGGCTCTCCAGGCGCGGTCCTCAGCCACGCCTATTGGGAGCGAGAGTACGGAGGCGCAGCCTCGGTGCTGCAGCAGACGGTGCGCCTCGAGAATGTGAAGTTCGACATTATCGGCGTGGCGCCGCCGGACTTCTTCGGCCTCGACGTCGGGCGCCGGTTTGATGTCGCGCTGCCGATCTGCGGCGATCGGCTCACCAGGAATGGCCTCGGCCGAGAAGAAGGCCGCAACCAGTATTGGCTGGCCAGCATCGGCCGTCTGGCGCCTGGCCGGACGTTGCCGCAGGCGATCGATCATCTTGCGTCGATCTCGCCGGAGATCATGGCGGCCACGCTGCCGACCGGCTACACGGCTGAAGGGGAGAAGCAGTACCACCACAACAAGCTCACCGCGATGGCCGCTTCCGCCGGCGTTTCGAATATCCGTCAGCAGTTCGGCGAACCGCTCGTGGTGCTCCTGGCCGGCACCGGTCTGGTGCTGCTGATCGCCTGCGCGAATCTCGCGAATCTGCTGCTGGCCCGGGCCAACGCCCGCGAGCGGGAAATGGCGGTTCGCCTGGCCATTGGCGCGGGACGCCGGCGGCTGCTGGCGCAACTCCTCGTCGAGAGCGTTCTGCTGGCTTTGCTGGGCACGCTGCTCGGGATCGCCGTGGCCCGCGGGCTCACCACGGTGTTGATCGCCCAACTGGCGGCCGGCTTCGGCAACATCTTCATCGACTTGACCTGGAACACGCAGATGTTCGCCTTCACCGCCGTCGTGTCGATCGTGGCGTGCCTGCTGTTCGGTCTGCTGCCGGCGCTCAAGGCCACGGCGCTGTCGCCGGCCACCACGCTGCGCGCCGGCGCGCGTGGTTTGACGATGAGCCGCGAACGGTTCGGCCTGCGCCGACTGCTGGTGGTGGGGCAGGTGGCGTTATCGCTCGTGCTGCTGCTCGGCGCGCTGCTGTTCTCGCGCACGCTCTACAACCTCCTCAGCATCGATACCGGTTTCGATCAGAAAGTGCTCGTCGTCATGCTGAGTCACCAAAGCCTGTCTGGCGATCTCGATCGCGCACGCACGGTTCGCGACGATATCCGCGAGCGCTTTGCGGCGATCCCCGGCGTCGAACGCGTCGCGCAAGCGGACTACGTGCCGCTCGAAGGCAGCTTCTGGAACGATAACGTGATGATCGATACGCCGTCGGGGCCCGGCGAAATGGTGCTCGCCAACTTCAGCCGCGTCGGGAGGGGCTACTTCGAGGCCATGCAGGTCCCGATCATCCGCGGCCGCGATTTCGACAGCCGCGACACGCGGCAGTCGCAGCCGGTGGCGATCGTCAACGAGATGTTCGTCAAGAAGGCGCTCGGTGGGGCGGATCCGCTCGGCCGCATCATCCGGCTCGAGACGCCACCGTCGGCGCCGGCCCAGACGTGGGAAATCGTCGGCGTCACCCGCGATGCCAAGCACACCGACCTGCGCCAAGACTTCGAGCCGGTGGTGATCCTGCCGGTGACCCAGGAGACTCGGGCGGCCGACTGGGCGCGCTTCGTGATCAAGCCGCGAGGCGAGCTCACAGGAATTACCGCCGCGGTCGTGCAAAAGATGGCTGAAGTGAATCCCGTGGTCGACATCGAGTTCCGTCTCCTCAGCGAGACCATCGCCTCCGGATTGGTGCGTGAGCGGCTGATGGCGTTGCTGTCTGGTGCGTTCGGCATGCTGGCCGGATTGCTCGCCGCCGTCGGTCTCTACGGTGTGATGTCGTACACCGTCGCCCGGCGGTCGAACGAGATCGGTATTCGTCTCGCGATGGGGGCGCGCGGGGGCGACGTCCTGAAGATGGTGATTGCCGAAGCCGGATGGATGGTGGGAATCGGCGTGACGATCGGCGTCGCACTCGGACTGGGCGCCGCGAAGGCGGCGAGCACGCTGCTGTTTGGCCTGCAGCCGACCGATCCGGCGACGTTGGCCTCGGCGATGGCGCTGCTCATCTCGATCGGCCTGCTGGCCAGCTATCTGCCCGCGAGACGTGCATCCAAACTCGACCCGATGACGACGCTGCGGCAAGAATAACGGTTACTATGCGGTGAATGATTACCGCAACCGCACCGCCGCTGGATCGCGTCGCCGCCGACCGGAGCGCGGCCGCCGTGTCGTGGGCGATCTACGCGGTGTTGTTTGCGTCGACGAGCGTCGTCCTTGGCGTGATCTGGGACATCTCGTGGCATCGCACCATCGGCCGCGACACGTTCTGGACGGCCGCCCATCTGGCTATTTATCTAGGCGGCGTGGTCTCGGGCCTGACCTGCGGCTTTTTGGCGCTGCACACCACATTTGCCGGTTCGCCGGAAGAGCGCGCCGCGGCGGTGCGCTTCTGGGGATTCCGCGCTCCGTTTGGCGCGTGGGTGTCGATCTGGGGCGCCATCGCGATGCTCACCTCGGCGCCGTTCGACGACTGGTGGCACAACGCCTACGGCCTCGACGTGAAGATCATCAGCCCGCCGCACATGGTGCTGGCCGCGGGCATCGGCGCCATTCAGGCCGGCGCGATGTTGATGGCCCTGGCGAGTCAGAATCGAGCCGGTGGTCAGCGCCGCGAATTGAACCGGTTGTTCCTGCTCGGCGCGGGCCTGCTCGTGCTGCTTGCCGCCACCGTTGCGACCGAATACACGCAGCGCTGGGACATGCATCAATCGCTGTTCTATCAAGTGTCGACGGGCGTGTTCGTGTTCTTTCTGGTGAGCGCCGCCCGCGCCGCTCGCACGAAATGGCCGGCCACGACCGTGACGCTGGTGTACTCGGCGTTGACGATGGCGATGCTGTTGGTGATGCCATTGTTTCCGGGACAGCCGCTACTTGGACCCATCTACGTTCAGGTCGATCGCTTCATGCCGCCGGACTTTCCGTTGCTGCTTGTCGCGCCGGCGCTCGTCATTGATTTGCTGATGCGCCGCATCGCGCCGGGCGGCTGGCGTGATTGGGGGCTGGCCGTTCTGCTCGCCGTCGCGTTCGTCGTCACGTTCGTGGCCGTCCAGTATCCGTTCGCGGATTTCCTGGTGTCGCCGTGGGCGAGGAACGATCTGTTCGGCAGTCATCGCATGGACTACGGCGTCCCACCCGACATTCAGCAACGGTTTTATCAGCTGAATCCACCGGACAACCTCGCGGTCGGGCTGCCGATTGCGATCGCGATCGGATTCGTCTCGGCGCGATTCGGGCTGTGGTGGGGCAACTGGATGGCGCGGGTCCGGCGGTGACTGAGCCTGGCTCGCCGAGCTGTCCGCCGAAGCTTCAGCGGAAGTGGAAGCCTTGGCGAGGGCGGGCCGTTGTTGTCCTGCTGGCCGCTCTCGTCTCGATGGCGCACGTCGGTAGTCCCGACACATTTTTCTCCGGCCAGGCCGGGCCCTATCACGTTCGCGTCAGCGTGCGCCTGCCCGGAGTGATCCCGGGCCGCGCGCAGGTGACCGTCCGCATTCCGGAATCAAAGGACGCGGGCGCCTATCGCATCGGCATTCGTGCGGGGCAGTGGAACGTGGGATTGACCGGCGCTCCGCCGGCTGAACCTGCCACGCCGGTTCCAGGAGATCCGTCGCTCTACGCCGCCGAAATCTGGTTCATGACGGCGTCCTCCTATCAGATGGCGGTCGACGTCGACGGGCCGTCCGGATCGGGAACCGCAATGGTCCCCGTGATGGCCATCGCGACCGTCGATCGCGACATGCCGTCGTGGCTTGGCGGCGTGCTGGCCGGGCTCGGCGTATTGCTGACGCTGGGTCTGCTGACACTGATTGGCGCCTCTGTGCGCGAGAGCGTGCTCGTGCCGGGCGAGGAGCCCGACGCGAAGCGCCGCCGGCGCGCCCGGTTTGCGGCCTCTGGTACCGCCATCCTCGCGGCGTTGATTCTGTGGGGCGGCAGCGTCTGGTGGGCTGCAGAAGCTGATGCCTACCGGAACGGCGTGCGCTATCGGCCGTTCGAGACCACCGCGTCGATCGTTACGGGCGAAGGCGCGCCGACGGTGTCACTCGGCATTCGCGATCCGCTTCGGTGGAACGGCACGCCCAACCCCGCCAGCCGCTACAACGCGCTGTTGCCCGATCACGGCAAGCTGATGCACCTGTTCCTGGTCCGCGAAGACGGACTGAGCGCGTTCGCTCATCTTCATCCGATCGCCCGCACGGCGGAGGCGCTTGATTTCGACGTCGCGTTGCCGGCGCTCACGCCCGGCCGTTATCGCGTCTACGGCGACATCGTCCATGAAAGCGGCTACGCGCAGACGCTGGTGAACGCCGTCGACGTCGGCTCGATTGCGAGCTCGCGCGCGACCGATCCGGATGACTCATGGTTTGCCGGATCCGCGTCGAAGGAATTAGCGGTCGATCTCGGCGACGGCACCCGGCTGGTGTGGGTCATGCCAAACGCCACGATCGGCGCGGGTGCCGAAACGGTGCTGGCGCTCTCGGTACGCGACGCGAGCGATGCGGTCACCACGGTTGAGCCGTACATGGGCATGGCCGCGCATGTGATCGTGGCAAGTCACGATCACAATGTCTTTGCGCACCTCCACCCGTCGGGCAGCATTTCGATGGCGGCGCTGCAGAAATTCAGCGCGGCCGCCGACCGGTCTCGCCGTAGCCCTCGGGCGGAGGCGGATCATTCCGCGCACGCGGGCGCCGTCGAGGGCCGCGTCGAAGTGCCATACGCGTTTCCACAACCCGGCACGTATCGAATGTGGGTGCAGGTCAAGCGGGCCGGTCACGTGAAGACCGCGGCTTTCGATCTGGATGTGGAGTAACATCACCGCCGCTTGACCCTGCATCGCGGTATTGGTCTGCCGACGGCCACTGCGCTCGTGGTCGGGACCATCATCGGTTCGTCGATCTTCGTGCAAGCGTCGGAGATTACGAATCTCGTCCCGTCGCCGATGGCGGTGGTGCTGGCGTGGGCGGTCTCCGGCGTGCTGACGCTGATCGGCGCGCTGGTTTGCGCCGAGCTCGCGTCGGCGTACCCGCGCACCGGCGGCGTCTACGTCTACCTGAAGCAAATCTATTCGCCGCTGCTCGGATTTTTGTGGGGTTGGGCCACGTTCTGGTCGATGCACACCGGGATCCTCGCCGCGATTTCGATCGTGTTCGCACGCTACGCCGCTTACTTCATGCCGCTCAGCGACACCGGCCTTCGCGTGGTGGCGATCTCGGCGATCGTGTTTCTCTCCGTCGTCAATTATGTGGGTGTGAAGTTCGGCGGCCGCGTGCAGACCGCCTTTACCGCAATCAAAGTGCTGGCGGTGATCGGCATGATTGTTCTTGGTTGGGCGCTGAGCGGCGATGTGCCGCCGCACCTGCCGCCGGCCGAGTTGCCGCCGGTCACCTTCGCAAATGTTCTGCTGGCCGTCTCGGCAGGGTTGTTCGCGTTTGGCGGGTGGCACATGGTGACCTACACCGCGGAGGAGACGATCAACCCGACGCGGACGATTCCGCGGTCGCTGATGATCGGCGTGGCAGTGGTCACCGTCTGCTACATCGGCTTGAACGCGGTCTACCTGAGCGTGTTGCCGATCGAAAAAGTGATGACCTCGACACGCGTGGCCGCCGACACGTTCGAGGTGCTGGTCGGCACCGGCGGCGCCGGCGTGATTTCCGCGCTGGTGATGTTCAGCGCCTTCGGCGCGCTCAACGGCATCGTGTTGGCGGGGCCGCGCGTCTACTACCAGATCGCGCAGGACGGACTGATGTTCAAGTGGTTCAACCACATCCATCCCGCGTATCAGACGCCCGACCGCGCCATCGTCCTGCAGGCGATCTGGTCGTCGGTGCTGGTGGCGACCGGCAGCTATCGGGCGCTGTTCACGCGCGTGATCTACACCGAGTGGATCTTCTTCGCGCTCCTCGCCGTCGGTGTGGTGCTGTTGCGCCGTCGCCCAGGATACGCGCCGGCCTGGCGCATGCCGCTGGTGCCGATTGCGCCGATCGTCTTCGCGATCGTGGCGGCGATGATTGTCGTCAATCAGATCCGCGCCGACCTCACCAACAGCGCGATCGGTCTCGCCATTGTCGCAAGTGGAATGCCCGCCTACTATTTCTGGACCCGTCCCTCGGCACGAGGCACGAGGCACGAGGCACCCCGAGCATGAGGATCGATTTCCACAATCACTACTACCCGCCTGAATATCTCGAGGCAGTGAAGCAAGGTCCAACGAAAGTTCGAATGGACTACGACGGCGAGGGAAACCCGCGCTTGCACTACCCGGGTGACTACAACATCCTCGTGCCCGGTCACCGCGACCTCGACTATCGCGAGGGCGTGCTGAAGACGCACGGCGTCGACAAGCAAGTGATCACCTTCACGACACCCGGGACCCACTTCGAGGACCCGGCCACCGCTGTGCAGATGGCACAGCACGTGAACGATGCGTTCTCCGCCGCGGTCAAACGCCGGACGCACTTCCTCTCGCTCGCGACGCTGCCGCTCAACGATCCCGCGGCATCGGTGGCCGAGCTCGAGCGGGCGATGACGCAGTTGGGTCTTCCTGGCGCCATGGTCTTCAGCAATGTCAACGGCATCGCGTTGGCCGACGGTGTCTATGAGCCGCTGTGGAAGAAGGCGAACGATCTCGGCGCGGTAATCTACATTCACCCGGCGCATCCGCTCGGCGTCGAGGCGATGGAGCAGTACTGGCTGATGCCGCTGGTTGGTTTTCTGATGGACACCACGCTGGCTGCGGCGCACCTGGTGTTCGCGGGGGTGCCCGAGCGCTATCCGAAGATCAAGTGGGTGTTGTGCCACATGGGAGGCGCGATCCCGTATCTGGCCGAACGCCTCGATCGCGGCTACGAGGCGTTCGCGGATTGCCGGGCCAACATCAGCCGCGCGCCGAGCACGTACCTGAAGACGTTCTATTACGACACGGTGAACTTCGATACCAACTGCATTGAACTCGCGATCAAGTTCGCGGGCGCCGATCACATCCTGGCTGGCAGCGATTACCCGCACCAGATCGGCAGCATCCCGAAAATGCTCGATGCGGTCAGCCGGTTGCCGGTGTCGCCGGCGGAGCGGGAAGGAATTGCCGGCCGCAATGCGGCCGCTTTGTTGGGAGTGCGATCATGAAGAAGACGGGTGCAGCAGTTGCGATCGTGTGCGTGGTGTTCGCCGCCGGTGTGGCGGTGGGTCAGCAATCCACGACGCGCCGTGAACCGCAGTTCGAGAACAGCGAAGTCCAGGTGTGGAAGTCGATCATCCTGCCGGGCAAGCCGCTCGGCCAACACCGCCACGATCACGGGCGGGTGCTGGTGTCGCTCAACGGCGGGGAGCTCAACGTCGTCGACGCCGCCGGCAAGGTGCTCGACGTGTACAAGTTGCAGGCCGGCAAAGCGATGTGGCTCGACGCCGACAAACCGGGCACGCAGCACGCCGACGTCAATCCCGGAAAGGACCCGGTGGAAGTGGTCGTCGTTCAGCTGAAGAACGACAAGCCGCTTGTGAAATGACCTGATGGCCTGATGGCCTGA
>Ga0187893_10008571_pt1 | contig 16055 bp, 12 predicted proteins | sample MA1701074metaG_FD_139574 | JGI IMG/M metagenome (GOLD analysis project Ga0187893, IMG submission 139574) | White microbial mat communities from a basaltic lava cave in the Kipuka Kanohina Cave System on the Island of Hawaii, USA - MA170107-4 metaG ...
AGGCGTAGGGTTATCGTCATGTTTTTCTCGCTGGGCGCCGAAGAGATCGTAAAGTATCGGCGGTTGCCGCGACTGTCCATATGACTGGTTGGCAGAGTCCACTCCATATATTGTCCGGCCCTAAAGCCAGGTTTATTTTTGGCGTGGAAAAGATAGCTATAAATACCATCAGCCTCTTTTTTACGACCGGCGAAGAAAAGCACCACTCGGCGGCCCGGCTCGAGCCCAAAAGCCAAAGCATTGCCGATTAACAGGGCTTCGATGGGATCAAGGCGGAATTCGCCCACACTGTATAGCAAAGCAACCAACGCGGCGTAAATCAAATACTTGTAAGTGTTTTTGGGTGAGGTAGAAGGCTCGGGCAGCATAATGAAAGCGAAAAAAAGCACAGACGAGCTGCTAAGAGTTAGCCAAAATCCGTGGCCAAGTTGGCCTCCGGTGTCGTGAATGTTAAGAGCGGTTATGGCCAGATAGATGGTTAAAAAAACGATCAGCATGCTAAAACGCCTAATTTTGCGAATGATCAGCAGGCCACCAATAAGCACTACCGGCGTCAGGAGCGACAAGCCGACCCACCAGCTGGTGTATAAGCTAAACAGCTGGGCCATAGCCAGAGCTCCCAGGGCCGCTGGGTTAAAAATATGCCGCTTACCTATTACCAGAACGTACTTAGAAAGCATAGCAATCGTGCCGCCAGCCGCCAAGATGGCAAATTCTCGGGCTGAATCAGCCGGACTGATAATTAGGGCTAGGATCAAGGCCGTTATAAAATCAGATTCGTGATTGCGTGGTATATTTAGTAGCCTACAAGCCAACCAGTTACTAGCTCGGCAGACGGCCATCAACCAAGCGGCTGAAACCAGAATCTCATACCAAGCAAAGGGTACTTCTTGGCTGATAAGACTGGCCGCGGCGGCCCAGCATATCACCAGCAGTAAGAAATACAATACCAGACGGTAAGAAGTCAGACCATCCAAAATCCGGTCAACCGGGTCAACTGCCCGGCGCAACAGCAAAATGAGTTTGTTCAGCATAAAACCCGCCTCTTCTTAGGTAGCCCAGCCGCCTTTTTTAGGAGCGCATATCGGGCACGATTCTTCGCGATCATTATCGGCCAACCAGTGTTTAGAAGCTTTCCACCACGGCTCAAGATCATGGTAACCGATAAAATCGGCCACCCGCCGCAAAAACCAGCCTGGCAAGCCGTACAACTGCAATGACCCCCAGGAAACAGCCGCCCACCAGTTACCACACGGCGTAACATAAGCCGGTCGCTTAGGCTTATAAGGCAGAGGACTTTTGCCCGCTGCCCGGCGTTTGATATTATCACTGACGTATAATCCGTCGCGCAGGGCCGTCTGAGCCAGGCCAGAATAAGGCGTATCGGCATTATCGCCAATGATATAAATATCAGGCTCAGTCTGCAGATTTTCGTTAACCACGGCTTTGCTGCGGTCACTAAGAGTAAAGCCGTTATGTTTTAAGAACGGGTGATTAGTAACTCCGGCTGTCCAAATCACGGTGCGGCTTCGAATAAGATTGCCGCTGACTACCAGCGAGTCGGCTGTTTCGGCCTCGACCCTTTGATCTAAGTGCAGCTCTACTCCGAGCTTGCTAAGACGCTTGGCCAGTGCCCGAGAATATCTTTCGTTCATATCAGGTATCAAGCGCTCTTTGGCCTCAACTATATCAACCTCTACCTGGCGCTTCGGCAGGCCGTGACGTTTCATGATATGGCCGATATAACCAGGCAAAACTCCGGCTAGCTCGACTCCGGTAGCACCGCCACCGATGACTACGTAATTAAGATCAGGTTTTTGCTCATCGACTAACTGTTTATGTAAGTGGTCGCGCAGTTCGTGAGCGTCCTCCAGTGTTTTGATACCATACGAATACTCCTTCAGTCCCTTGATTCCAAAATAGTTCGTAACCACCCCCAGAGCAACTATCAAAAGATCGTAAGAGTAACTTTTGCCCGATTTGCCTTTTATAGTTTTTTGGTTGCGGTCCAAGCCGGTAGCTTCGTCTTGAGTAATGCTTAAATCCTTGCCCTCAAAAATCTCAGTTAATGGAATAGAAGATGCTACCCGACTGCCGCCCGTAGCACTGCGATAAAGCAGGGGATAATAGCGGAAATCGCGGCGATCGGACAGCAAAGTAACTTCAAAGCGGGGGTTATCGGCTAGCTCAAGGGCTGTTTTAATACCGCCAAAACCACCGCCTAAAATTAAGATTTTTTGTTTTTTGGGGTCGTCAAGACTCCGCAAAGTAGTTTTTGTTAGGTTGTCCATTGGCCTTTAGTATAATTTGGTTTGGCAGGCCGACGCAACTAGCCTATAATGGTCGCCAAGTACCAGTTAGTGAAGGGGCGAACTTGCATGGTTAAAGCTATTTCCAAACATTCTGAAAACAAATGGGCGATACTAGCGCTTCTAGCCTTAGCTCAATTTATGGTAATCCTGGATATTGCCATTGTGAATGTTGCTCTGCCTTCTATCAGCCGTGAATTGAATTTTGCCTCTAATGACTTGCAGTGGGTAATAACGGCTTACACTCTAACTTTCGGCGGCTTTCTGCTGTTGGGCGGCCGGGCGGCTGATCTTTACGGCCGGCGCAATATATTCATCGGCGGCGTAGCCGCATTTACAGTCATGTCGCTGCTTTGTGGACTGGCCCAAACTGATACACAGCTAATTATTGCTCGGGCCGCCCAAGGCCTAGCGGCTGCCATTATGTCACCGGCGGCTCTATCAATTGTCTTGGCGGAGTTTAAAGAAGGCAAAGAGCGCAACACCGCAATGGGTGTTTGGGCAGCGGTGGCTTCCGGCGGGGCGGCAGCCGGCGTTCTACTAGGCGGTGTCTTAACACAGTACCTTAACTGGCGCTGGAATTTCTTCGTTAACGTACCAGTTGGGCTAGGTGTGGTAGTAGTAGCTTACTATATGCTACCTAAGCATATCGGAGAGGAAGACAAGAAAATTAGACTGGACCTGCCTGGTGCCGCTTTGGCTACCGCCGGGTTAATGTCCTTAGTTTACGGGCTTTCCAGAGCCCCTGCCCAAGGCTGGGACTCTACCACGGTATGGGGCTTTATTATCGGCGGCCTAGCCCTGCTGGCCATATTCATTTGGCACGAGAATAGAACCGCCCAGCCATTAATGCCGCTGGGCATATTTAAAATCAGGAATGTCCTAGGTGGCAACTTGGCCTTTTTGGTTATTGCTTGTACCCTATTTTCGATGTTTTTCTTTTTAACCCTTTATATACAGACTGTACTAAGCTATTCGCCGATTAAAACAGGAGTGAGCTTTTTGCCGGTTACCTTCATCATAGCTGTTGTATCAGGTATCGTTGCCAACCTTGTTGGTAAAATCGGCTATAAGCCTCCGTTGGTTCTGGGCCCATTGGTTTTAGCCATCGGATTATTCACGATTAGCCAGACTATGGAAGTCGGTGGTGATTATTGGCATAACGTCTTTCCCGGGCTAGCGCTTAGTGCTGTCGGTATGGGTTTGACTTTCGTCTCGGGAACACTTGCGGCCACGGCAGGTGTGCCAAAGCATTTTTCCGGCTTGGCGTCTGGTGTTTTGAATACATCCCAGCAGGTCGGCGGAGCTATTGGCTTGGCCATCTTGTCAGCCGTAGCTTTTTCAACTATCACATCAGAACTAACGCGCGGGTCTAGCTCCGCCGCCGCGCAAATCAGCGGATTTCAAGATGGTCTTAACGTCGGCATAGGTCTAGCCCTGGCTGGAGTAATCGTGGTAGCACTAGTGGTTAAAAACCAAATAGTTGATGCTAAAAAAGCCATGATGGCCGGCTAGGGCAGTCTTTTAGTTGCCAGATTGGCTGCAGGCCGGACAAAGTCCGTAAATCTCTAATTGATGCCCACGAGGCGAAAAGTCGGCTTTAGCGGCTGAGCTGTCAATCATGGTTTCGAGCATCGGATTAGCCGGCAGATCAACTACCCTGCCGCAATTGGTGCAGTGTAGGTGATGGTGGTGTTCACTGAATATATCGCTCAGCTCAATTTTATACTTCCAGCCGATATTTAAGCGGCGAACAATTCCCAGGCGTTCGAATAACTCCACCGTTCGGTAGACTGTGGCTCTGTCGACTTGGTCGGACGCTCGGCTGGCCAGCACCTGCATAGTTTGCGGTTCCCGGTCGAGCAAGAGATTAAAAATTAGCTTACGGGGCTTAGTCAAACTGGAGCCATTCTTCTTAAGAAAGGCTTTGAGTGTCTCTTGGGGCATAGCAAAACTATACAAAATTGCGACAAATTTGCAAATAGGTAGAAGGAGAAGCTAGAATCAACTTATGACGGTTTTCCTCTTGACGTTAGCAGCCGCGCTGGCGGCATTGATCGGCGGCTACGTTGCAATACGTAGCCGCCGAAAACTGAACTTGGCTATTGCTTTAACTTCCGGGCTTGTTTTAGGTCTGGTAACCTTTGATTTGCTGCCGGAAGTTTTCGAGTTGGCGCAATCCGAAGGACTCGATCCGGTTTGGCCGATGGTAACTATGACAACCGGTTTCTTGTTGTTCCACATGGTAGAGAGATTCATCCTACTGCATCATGGTACTGAGGAGAAATACGTATCGCATCGCCATCCCAAACTTGGAGTCATCCGGGCCGTGGCAATTACCGGGCATAGTTTCTTAGACGGGCTGAGCATCGGCGTTGGCTTCCAAGTCAGCACAGCGGTTGGCACGGCAGTTGCAGTTGCCGTCATTGGCCACCGCTTCACGGATGGGTTTGACACGACTAACTATATGCTGTTTCACCAAAACAGTTTGAACCGGGTTAAAAAATTACTGGCAACTGTTACTCTTATGCCTGTCATTGGCGGGTTGGTAAGTTTGAGCGTTTCGTTATCAGAGGCTACGCTGGCTATTTACCTTGGTTTCTTCGCCGGTTTCTTGCTTTATATAAGCGCCAGTAACATCCTGCCTCAGGCCCACAGCGAAAAATCGTCACGCAAGACTATAGCCCTGACTGTTATCGGAGTATTTATCATGTTTCTCATTACCCGCATCGCTGTAGAGTAGTTAAGCTATAATAAAGATATGCTGGTGGCAGTTATTATTTTAGGAGCTGTTTGCGTCGCCTTATTAGCAGTTTTGCTATGGTTTGTAATGCGTCCTAAATCGGAAAGCGTCGAAGCATCACTGATGCTCAAGGCCGATATGACCCAGTTGACTGAATCGATGAATAAACTTAAAGACGGTTTACAAAAACAGCTGACCGACCAATTTGGTCAAAGCAGTAAGCAGATGTTTGCCCAGTCTACCCAAAACACCAAAATAGTCCAAGAAGTTACCAAACGTCTAACTGAGCTTGAACGGACTAACAAGAGCGTCGGCGATGTAGCCGAAAATCTTCGAACCTTGCAGAATATCCTCCAAAACCCCAAACAACGCGGCGGTATCGGCGAGATTTATTTAGAGTCAGTTCTGGAAAATGTCTTGCCCCGCGGCATTTACCAAATGCAATATATGTTTAAAGACGGCCAGGCCGTTGATGCCGTAATTTTTCTCAACGACCAGATCCTGCCTATCGATTCGAAATTTTCGTTAGATAACTATAACCGGCTAATTGAAGAAAACGATAAGGCTAAAAAGGAAAGTCTTATAAATCTATTCAAATCAGATCTTAAAAAAAGGATTGATGAAGCTTCCAAATACATCCGGCCCAAAGAAAACACCACCGAGTTTGCCTTTATGTTCATCCCCAGCGAGGCCATATATTATGATCTGCTGATTAATAAGGTCGGCGTCAGTAAAACCTCTGCTCGCAACCTAATTGATTATGCTTATCAAAGCCGCAAAGTAATTATAGTCAGTCCGACAACCCTGTTAGCTTACCTTCAGGCTGTGGCTCAAGGTTTACGTTCGCTCAAAATTGGTGAACAGGCTCAGGAAATAATTGGTCGGGTCGGCGAACTCAGCCGGCACTTATCGGCCCACGAAGAATATATGCAAAAACTCGGCGGTTCGCTAGGAACAACGGTCAATCACTTCAACCATGCTCATAAAGAACTCAAAAAAGTCGACAAAGACATTGTAAAAATCGCCGAGACCAGCCCGGGCGTAGACCCGATACTGCTGAACAAGCCCAACCTCGAAGATTAAGAAGGCTTCAACAGATCAACTGTCAAAGCGGCCGTCCAGCTGAAATTAGGCGTACCAGCCGGTTGGCCGTTAAGGGGACTGAAGTATTCATTCATGCCCTTTTGGCTAACTAGCTGCAGAGTACGAGCCCGCAGGATATCTACTTCCTTATTGAATCCATAACGATCCAAACCATCCAGAATCAGCCAATTGGTATTTATCCAGGTCGGACCCTGCCAATACTTATACGGATCAAAATATGGGGAATCCAAAGGTATAGATGGTACCGGCCAGCTGGCGCCGAAGTATTTACGGTGTTTTAGGAGCTCAACAAGATGCTTGGCTCTTTCGTTAGGTATAGTGCCGGCATAAAGAGGCAGTAGGGTAGCTATGGTAGTTTGATAAATCAATTTGCGGCTGACAAAACTGCGGTAATAGTATTGGCCAGAATCCGGATCCCACAATTGCTCCAAGGCGGCTTCCGTTCGTGCCATATCCGCTAGTAATTTTTCCGGTAGTGGCTTGCCAATAGTTTTAGCGATCTGTTTAAGCCTGGCATTTGCCCTAATCAAAATACAGTTAAAAGCCAGATCCTCAACTGCGAATAAAGAACGGCTGAGAATCGCCTCACTGTTGTAGACTTTACGTCTAAGTCGACGGAGAGCAGCCCAATAGGCCATAGCTTCGATGTTACTCATACGCTGGCCCGGCGGTACGTGACGAGTATCGCGTCGGAAAATATTAATAAGTCCGTCCAGATGCAGGCGTTCGATAAGCGTTATCCACCACGGCATACTGTGCTTTCGCAGTTCGCTAATCCAGGGCGGCGTATTATCTAGGCCCGATTCGTAAGGATGGAGTAGCACCGCCAAACCTTCTTTATGCGGGTCGCGCTCACCATAAATCCACTCGTGATAAGCCACTAGTGCCGGATACATTGATTTGTACCAACTGCGCCGCTGTGGAAGCTTTAACTTTTCACCGACTTTTACTATGGCATCAGCTAACATCGGTGGTTGAGTAATTCCACTTGTGGCCACATCATGCGGTGCGTAAGGGTTAAGCCAGCTGCGCCAAAGCTGTCGGTCACGACGATAGGCTGATCCACTGTCAAAAATCATATTAGGCAGCATGCCGTTTTGCCATTGCCCGCGCAGCAAACTGTTTAGTTCAGTTTTGGCGCGCTCAATATCAATATGCCGAAGGCCGATAGCGATGAAACAGCTATCCCACAGCCATTGGTGGGGATAAATATCACTGGCCGGCACCGTCCATAGTCTGCGATCATTATGTTTCAAAACCCGCTTGGCTGCTTCTAGGGGTCCAGTATCCGCCTCTTTCGTCATACTGCAAATAAGTATAACCGAGAAATTTCTTCTGCTCGTTAACTAAAAGGGGAGACGAAAAATAAACGGGTCATAACTTGTTATACTAATAACCAAGTTATGGTCTATCAAAACGAGGAAGTTGCTAAAGCGGCCGAACAACTAAGAGCTAGTTTCGAACAGCTGGATGACAAAAAAGCTATTCGGCGGGCACCAGAACTGACGGCCTTGTACGAACGTCTAAAAACTAAACCTAGTGACGAGCGGGCGGCTTATGGTCAAGAGGTCAATCAGCTAAAGCGCGAGGTCGAGAAGTGGATCTTTGAGGCGAAAGTACCGGAGGTTGACCTGCCGCCGATTGACGTAACAGCGCCTTTTGATGTGAATGTCCCGGCCCAAAAGCTACCGGATTTACTGCCAGCTAAAAATGCCAGTCAGCATCCTATTACTCGCGAGCTGGAAAAGGTGCTGGATATTTTTGGGCGAATGGGCTTCGCTACGATTGAATCGCGGGAAATTGACGACGATTACAACATGTTTGCCAGCCTTAATTTCCCCGAAGGCCACCCAGCCCGGGATGATTACGACACTTTCGTGACCGACGACGGCTTAATTGCTCCAGCCCACACTTCAACTATGCAGAATCGGGTTCTTAAGCAGTTTAAGCCCCAGCTAGAAGCCGGTAAGGGCCTACGAGTAGTGATCCCGGGACGAGTATTTAGAAACGAAAATCTGGATGCCCGGCACGAGCACACTTTCTACCAGCTTGAAGGGGTCTACGTCGACGAAAATATTCATGCTGGCCATCTCATCGCCACTCTGAAGATGTTCTTAGAAGAATATTACGGCCAAAATCTGGAAGTTAAAACCCAGCCGTTTTATTTTCCATTCACTGAGCCAAGCTTTGAGTTTGTCCTGAATTGTCCCTTTTGCGCTAAGACAGGTTGTCAGATCTGCTCACATACTGGCTGGATAGAGTTGCTGGGCTGTGGCATGATTCACCCCAATGTTTTGAAGGAAGCCGGCATTGATCCGGTTAAATACAGCGGCTTCGCCTGGGGCGGCGGAATAGACCGACTAGTTATGATGAAGTATGGTATCGAGGATATACGTCACTTTCATTCTGGCCATCTTAAATTCCTGAGGCAGTTTTCATGAAAGTCAGTTTAAACTGGGCGCAAAACTATTCGAACGTCGATCTGCTGAAGATAGGCAAAGAGACCTTAGTAAAAAAAATTGGTGCCCAGCTGGGCGCTATAGATGAAGTAGTAGAATGGGGTTCTCGCTACGATGGCATTGTGGTGGCAAAAGTTATAGCTTGTCAAAAACACACTGACGCCGACAAACTAAGCATCTGTTTAATTGACGATGGCAATGTTACCAAAGGAGTTGGGCGTAATAATCAAGGCTTTATTCAAGTTGTCTGCGGAGCATCTAATGTTGCTGAGGATCAACTGGTGGCTTACATTCCGCCGGGCGTAAAAGTGCCGGCTACCGCCACTATAGACCCATATAAACTTGAAGTACGCGAAATTCGCGGTGTGACCAGCAGCGGCATGATCGCCAGTCCGAGTGAACTGGGGATAAACAATGATCACAACGGGATCTTAGTCATAGAGCCAAAGGAAGCCGGCGCCGAAAACGCCAAGCCCGGGTTTCCTTTTAAACAACTTTACGGTCTGGACGATACAGTAATTGATATTGAAAATAAGATGTTCACCCACCGACCTGATGCTTTTGGCATGCTGGGCATAGCCCGTGAAATTGCTGGTATTCAAGGGCTAGCTTTTAAAAGTCCAGACTGGTACATTGAAACCGCTCAGCCGCCAGTTCCGGCAGAGCAGACGCTGGAGCTGAGCGTAAATAATAGTCTGCCAGAATTAGTTCCCCGGTTTGTTACTGCCACTATCGCAGATGTAAGAATCCGGCCTAGCCCATACCGTATGCAAGCCACACTAAACCGCGTCGGTATCCGGCCGGTTAATAACATTGTTGATATAACCAACTTCGTGATGATGCTTACTGGACAGCCGCTGCACGCCTATGACTACGATAAAGTTAGGGCCATAGGAGCTACTGAGCTGGGTGTTAGGTTTGCTAAACCCGGCGAAGAGTTGGCAGTGCTGGGGAATAGGGCGCTCAAACTTGGTAAAGACTTAATCGTAATCACAGCCAACGATAAGGCTATTGGGTTGGGCGGAGTTATTGGCGGGACCAGTACGGAAGTTGATGAGCATACCAAGAATATTATTTTGGAGGCCGGCACTTTTGATATGAACGCTACACGCCAAGCAGCAATGACATATGGTCTTTTCACCGATGCGGCCGTACGTTTTACTAAAGGTCAGAGCCCTCGGCAAAATATGGCAGTAATGATCGAGGCTATCAGGCAGATGATAGATAGCACGGGCGGCTCATTAGCCACAACAGTTAACGATATTTATACTAGCCCCTCTCCCTCGTCTCCGGTTAGCGCCTCGGTAGAATTTATAAATTCGCGTTTAGGTTTAGAGTTGCCCGAAGATACCGTCGCAGAACTCCTCAGGAATGTTGAATTTGAGCTATCTCTAAACGAGGGGCAGATTTCAGTTACGCCACCGTTTTGGCGAATCGATATAGAAATTGCCGAGGATTTGGTCGAGGAAGTCGGCCGACTACATGGTTATGACCACCTGCCGCTTACGCTGCCGGAGCGTGAAATAGCCCCAGCTAATCAAAACCGCGCGGCGGCTTTTAAGAGTCGCCTTCGGGACATTTTGATAATGGCTGGTGGCAATGAAGTTCTAACGTATAGTTTCGTACACGGTTCGCTGCTGGAAAAAACTGGCCAGAACCCAAGTCTTGCCCACCACATTCGCAATTCTCTCAGCCCCGACCTACAGTATTTCCGCCTAAGTCTGACTCCCAGCTTATTGGATAAAATTCACCCCAACCTAAAGCTTGGCTATGAAAAATTTGCCCTGTTCGAGATTGGCAAAGCCCACAATAAGATGCACAGCGAGGAAAACGAAAAAAGTCTGCCTAAAGAAATTAATATGCTGGCGCTAATTGTCGCTGATGCGTCTTGGGAAAGTGACGATGGGTCCGGAGCAGCCTTTTACCAAGCCAAAACAATCTTGGATTATTTAGGCCGTCAACTAAGCATCAATTTGCACTACAGTCCTATCGAAAAAGAATCTGACTACCCGGTAACTAAACCATATGACCCTAAGCGCTCGGCGCTGGTAAGCGAAGCCAGCAGTGGCCAAAATCTGGGTATCGTAGGTGAATTCCGCCAAGCGGTTGCACATCAATTAAAATTGCCCAGAGCAGCAGCCGGTTTTGAAATAAGTATCAACGAGCTGCTAAAGCACGCCAAAGAATCACGACAGTACTTGCCTATACCAAGATTCCCGAAGGTCCAGCAAGACATTACGCTGAGCGTAGCGACAGATTTGGGCTACGGGGAGTTCATTGAATTCGTTAATCAGAAACTTAGCAAGCTAAAGCCTCAAAATAGTTTACTAGAAGTGGAGCCGACTTCTATATATAAAAACAACCAGGCCATAGACCGTAAACATATAACGCTGCGTATAACCCTCACCTCGTATGAGCGAACTCTGAAAACAGAAGAAGTAAACAAGCTGCTAGAAAGCCTGGCCGCAGAGATGAAATCTAAATTTGGCGCCGAGTGGATTTAGTAAAGTCAGCGGCGCTTTTTGTGCTAAACTCTATAGCAAATGTAGTTAATCCCGCTGGGAGCTAGCAGGTAATGAGAAGATTGCAAAGAAAAGCCCGAAACCGCGCCAACAAAATACCATTGTTCGCGCGCATAAGTCTATTTTTCTATGACCGACCAAGGTTCTCGGTCGTCTTGTGGCTTTTGATACTGACTTTTGGCATCGTCAGCTATACCACGTTGTTAAAACGCGAGGGATTTCCTGATGTAGCCATACCTTATAGCTTCATAAACGGCGCCTACCTGGTAGAGGATGCTGCTAAAGTCGACGCCGACATCGGTAAACCGGTGAGTGATATTGTCAGGAAAGTCGACGGAGTTACCCTGGTGGACACTCAATCAGGCGATAATTTTTTCACCATTGTCATCCAGTATAAAGAAGATATTAATTCTTCGAAGGGCAATGCCGCGGTTGAAGCGGCGGTCAAAAAAGCCGGTGTCCTGCCCAAAGAGGTCGTTGCCGAGTTCAAGCCCTTATCGCCCGAGATTAACGACCGGGGTGATGACATGCTGGTGGCCTTTTACGCCACCGAGACACCAGTCAGCACTCTGGAGCTGGCTGAGAAAGGGAAGCAGGCCTCTAAATTTATAAAAGAAGCCCGCGGTTCACCCTCCGTGAGGCTGGCTGAGCTGATAGATCCGTTCGCAAAGGGTATAAATCCGGCTACCGGCCAGGAAGAGATCACTCAAAAGACGTTCGATCGCTTTGGCTTCCGGGAAAAGAACCAAACTAAATTTTATGAATCGGTAGAAATCGGAATTCAAGGAGTCAAAGGCTTTGATGTCCTGGCGCTGGACAAAGAGGTCCGAGCAGCGGTGGACAGACTAAATTCATCGCCCGACTTCACAGGCTATGAGGCCAAGATCAGCTTCAGCTTAGCGCCTTCAATAACAACGCAGGTAGATGATCTGCAAAGATCACTCCTTGAGGGCCTACTGGCAATACTTCTGGTAAGCGCAATATTGATTGCTTTTCGGGCGGCCTTCATCACCGTCAGTGCCATGATCATGGTGATATTCGCCACGCTGGGCTTACTATTCGCTATTGGCTACTCGCTTAACACCATCACACTATTCTCCCTGATATTGTGCCTCAGTCTGATAGTTGATGACACTATCATCATGGTGGAGGCGATTGACGCCCAACGCCGGAAGGTCAAACGGGCTCGCGAGGCGGTGGAAAAATCGTCCAAGAAGATCGCACGAGTAATGGTTGCGGCGACCTTGACAGCAACCATCGGGTTCGCTCCATTGATATTTGTCGGCGGCATATTGGGCGGGTTCATCAGAGCCATACCGATCACCGTCATTTTGGCACTGTTGGTAAGCCTGGTCGTGGCGTTGACATTTATCCCGGTGATGTCGCGGTACTTGCTACTGCGTCCACATCAGCTTGGTAAGGGCAATAAGAAAGAATCACCGGCCCATCATTTAGAACGGTTCATTGCGACGGTTCTTGCTCGGCCTATCCTATGGATGCAGCATTCCCGTAAGCGCCAATTTACACTAGGCCTGAGCGCCGTATTCGCAGGATTGGTATTTATAAGCGCCGGGCTTTTCATGTTCCAAAAAGTGCCATTTAACATCTTCGCATCCAGCCGGGATAGCGATCAGCTGGGTGCCAACATGGTTTTCGAGCCGGGCTTAGATATCACCGGCGCCCAAGCGGTGACCGAGCGCGCCAACCAGATAATTGCTCGTGAAACAGGCTCCAACTTCAAACAGGCTAGCTACTACAATACCGGCACCATCCAGGGGGCGACGATCACGATGGACCTTACTTCGTTCAAGGAGCGCGAAATTACCGCTCCCCAGCTATCTGACCAGTTGGAAAAGGCCTTCGAGGACTTTTCGGGAGCGACCGTCCAGTTCAACCTGATTGACGTTGGGCCACCGGCAGCAGCCTTCACTGTCCGTATTGAAACCGACGATAAAGAGGCTGGATCCGCCCTGGCCAAAGACCTTAGAGATTTTTTGGAGAATGTGAAGCTGAAAAGACTAGATGGCTCGACGGCCCGCCTTAAATCAGTCACCGTTTCCAGTCCTGACGTGCTGACCCGCCGCGACTCCAAGGCCTATATCAGCGTCACAGCAGCTGAGTTTGACGGTACCGATACTTCGGCTCTTGTAACTTTGACCGAGGATGCCGTCGACAAGGAATTTGATAAGAATAGATTAGCCGATTACGGTCTAAAGCCGGGCGTGACAAAAACTGATTTGGGAATCGAGGGCGATTTCCAGGATTCCTTCAATACTTTGCTGTTCGCATTTCCATTGCTATTAGTCGCTATATACATACTACTTACGATCCAGTTCCGCTCGCTACTTCAACCGGCAATAATTTTCTTGGCCATTCCTTTCAGTCTGTTTGGCATAACCGGCGGGCTATGGCTGACCGATAATGCCTTCAGCTTCTTTACTATGCTGGGCTTCTTTGCTCTGCTGGGCCTAAGTATTAAAAACACAATACTACTGACCGACTATGCTAACCAAGCCCGGCGGGACGGACACACAGCTATCAAGTCAGTGGCTATGTCCCTACAGGAACGTTTCAGGCCGCTTATTGCCACCAGCCTAACCGCCGTTGTCTCACTAATACCTCTATACCTGGCGAATCCTTTTTGGGAAGGCCTGACCGTTACCCTGATATTCGGGCTGCTGTCCAGCACCTTCTTAGTAATAACCGTATTTCCATACTATTATCTTGGTGCCGAGTACCTTCGATTGCGCATTAGTCGCCGGGCTTTCGGCCTTTGGTTACTGCTTAGCGCGTTGCTCTCAGTTGCCGCGGTTTTGCTTAAAGTTGCCCAAGCAATTCCGGTAATTTTAGTAGTTGCCGCAATCGGATTAGTGCTTATTAAAAAAATACGACACACCAGCAGGAGTAAATAATTTGAGGGATAAATTACGACGAGCTGGCTGGTTGTTCCTGGTATTATTGTTCCTAGGAACCGGATTGGGTATTGGTATCGTTGGATTCTGGCAGTATACTCAACAGAATAATCCTGACCCCAGCGCCGTAAAATCAGCTAACACGCCGCCAAAACTACAAGGAGCAAAAATGGACAACTTTACACCCCTAACAAAAATTGACAATTTGCAAAAGATAGATTTGAAGCCAGGAACTGGTAAAGAGGTAAAGGCCAGCTCGACAGTTTCCGTTCACTACACCGGGGCGATAGCAGCCACCGGTACGGTTTTTGAAAGTTCGCTTGATTCTGGACAGGCGGCGACCTTTTCGCTAGACCGAGTCATTAAAGGCTGGACCGACGGGTTGCCGGGTATGAAAGTTGGCGGCCAGCGGCGACTGCTAATTCCCGCCGTCCAAGCTTACGGGGCACAGCCACCCCCCGGATCAAGTATACCGCCAGGTGCCGACTTGGTTTTTGACATTACTCTATTAGACGTCAAATAAGGAGGTTCGTGGTGCAAAAAGCACAATATATAGTGCTATTGACGAGTGCTGGTACACTAGGTTATATTACCTACACGCTTAGATAAATAGCCAAGATCCAAACAAAAATAACCAAGAGGAGGGAATTTTAAAATGGCCAAGGACATCACTATCTTTACTACTAACACTTGTTCTTACTGTGTCATGGTCAAACGCTGGCTTAGCCACAAGGGCCTGTCATACCAAGAGGTCAATCTAGAAGAGTATCCTGAGCGCCAAGCCGAAGTGATGCGGATGAGCGGAGCGTTGACGGTGCCTATAACAGTCGTAACCAAGCAAGATGACTCGAAAGAGGTTATTGTCGGTTATAATCTCTCCCGTCTCGCGCCCGCTGTCTCCTAAGCATCATTGGCGCAAATAGTGACTGAAGCAGACAAAAGAACACATGACCTGGTGATAGTCGGAGCGGGCCCTGCGGCCCTGAGTGCTGCTATTTATACTGCTCGTGAAGATATCGATACTGTGCTTTTTGAAAAAGGGGCTATCGGTGGACTGGCGGCCGTTACAGATTGGGTAGATAACTACCCTGGTTTCGCTGATGGCGTGGCTGGGCTGGCTCTATCAGACGCTATGCGTGCCCAAGCCGAGCGTTTTGGCGCTAAGATCGAACTTGCTGAAGTCTCGTCCCTCAAGGACGAGGGTGCGCTGAAAAAATTGCAGACTAGTGAGGGGGAAATATCAGCTAGAGCCGTTTTGATCGCTACCGGCAGTGAGTACCGCCAGATAGGTGTGCCGGGCGAGAAAGAATACTACGCCCGCGGCGTGCACTACTGCGCGACCTGCGACGGTGCATTTTACCGCGATAAAAGACTGGTGGTAGTCGGTGGCGGCAATTCGGCTGCCCAGGAATCTATATTTTTAACCAAGTTTGCCACAAGTATCGATATGCTGGTACGTGGCCCGGCATTGCGGGCCAGCGATGTCCTGCAGCATGAGCTTGAACGCTTCAAGGATAAAATTACAGTTCATTTTAATACGACTACCGACGGGATTATTGGCCAGGATAACAAAGTTACTAAAGTAATCGGGACTGATAAAATAACCAGTCAAAGAGTTGAGTTCCCAGCCGATGGCGTCTTTGTCTTCGTTGGATTGTTGCCCAACACTAATTTTCTGACCGGCAGCGGAGTAGAGCTAGACCAACAAAAATTTATAAAATCTGACCCAAGACTAATGACCAATGTGCCTGGTATTTTTGTGGCCGGCGATGTACGATCCGGCTCGACATTGCAGATTGCCAGCGCCAGCGGGGAAGGCGCCACGGCTGCTTTAATGATTAGGGAATATTTAGAGTCTTTGGATCGCGAGCACGAGCTTCGGGAAGTCCACGTCTAAACCATATTTTGGTGTACAATATTTTAAAGGAGTAAAGATATAAATGGCTTACGAACCGCTGTCACCGGGTAGAGACATCCCAAACGTAGTGAATCTAATAATCGAGATA
>Ga0187893_10008572_pt1 | contig 16052 bp, 11 predicted proteins | sample MA1701074metaG_FD_139574 | JGI IMG/M metagenome (GOLD analysis project Ga0187893, IMG submission 139574) | White microbial mat communities from a basaltic lava cave in the Kipuka Kanohina Cave System on the Island of Hawaii, USA - MA170107-4 metaG ...
ACTGGCAAGATCGCTTGATCTCCTCGATCAGCTTTTCGGTTGGAACTCCCGCGCAAGCCACTCGCAGGATACCGCGAACCACCTCGACCGGCATCGCGTGATGCTCGCGCACCAGTCCCGCGGGCAGGATGCGCGCCACATCCCTCGGAACCGCGTCCGGATCCACGAATCCCGCCAGCATGTTGTGCTGCAAACTGAGAACTTCGAACAAGCCGGTGAGGCTCAACAACCCTAGCTCCACCAGGTGCTCTCCGATGGGTCTCTCCGTTGGCCGGGAAGCGGCTGCCTGCTCGAGCTGTTCCCGGCTCACATACCCGGCGCCCACCAGGATCTCCTCCAGTGGACGCTTGTACTGCTTCAATGCCGCAAGGTTTGGATAGGCATGCTCGGTCTTGAGCCACCGCAACGGCGTGCGCGTCCACCACGCCCGCGCGAAGCGCGTCAGAGCATCCGCAGTGGCGACCGAATTCAACAGGTTTCCCCACCATGACCGCAGGGGAACCAACGCGGCAAAACCCCAGCCGTAGACTTGTGCCGAGCACCATGCTCTTCCCCAGACGAGTACCGATCCCAGCACGGCTGTCGCGGCGACCATCGTGGCGTGTGTCTGGGCCACTTCTCCCAATCCCCACTCGGCGCCGGTGATGCTGGCTACTAGCCAAGTCATGGCCCCATAGACAAACAATGCATTTGTTGCCAGACTCGCAGGGTTGCCCACGAGACCCTTGCGATCCCGCCACAACCAATAGCCTAGCCGCCAGCCGCCTCGAAACCCGTTTCGCTGCCACCCCTGCAACGCGATCCCGGTGATCCAACGAGACCTCTGGAGGCGCGCGGCATGAAACGTTTGCGGAAAGAACTCTCGCGTCGCCATCGGTTGCCGGCCGCGCCCGATCGGCACAAACATCTGGGGAAACCCGAGCTTGTGTACTCGCAGCCCATTTTCATAATCCTCAGTGAGACATTCGGGACGGAAGACCAGGTTGGAATCGGTTTGCGCCAGCCTCGCGACGGCCTCCCGGCTAAACGAAGTCCCCACGCCGCTGGAAGGAACAAACCCGCCGAGCCACGACCGCACTGGGAGATCTTTGGTGTGAAATTCGGCAAAATCGTCGCAGTAGAGGCCATGGGTCCACTTGTGCCATGGAGTGGCTAACGGCAGAACAGGAGTCTGCACCATCCCGTACGGTCCGGTGTAGTAGTTGACCCACCGCAGCGACTCCGGGTGAATCAGATCCTCGGCATCATGCGTGAGCACGATGTCAAACCGGGCGCCGCTCTCCTGTTCGTACAAGAGCATTCGCTGGTAGACCCAGTTGAGGCAATCGGCCTTCGATGTCGGTCCATCATGCGGGCATAGACAAAGGTGCACCTGAGGGAATCGCGTTGCTACCTCTTGAACTGCGCGTGCCGTCGGGGGATCGTTTGGGTAGGCGCCGACAAAGAAGTCATAGCCGCTGTAGTGGATGGCCGCCAGGTTGTGTTCGAGCATCTGCGCGATCACGGCTGATTCCTGCCACGCTGGCACGAAGATCGCAATCCGTCTTTCGGCGCCCCGTTGCAAGTCCTCAACGGTGGGCGGCGGGACCAGCTCGGAAACCCGGCGCCGCCACCATCTCCGCGTCAGAAACGCTGCCAGTAGGAACAAATCGTCGAGCCCGCTTACCAGGATCAAGCCGGTGAGTGGGACCAGTATCCACGCGGCAGCCTGGTCGATGACCGAAAGGTATCCCACAAGGAGTATGTGGGATATAGTGACTCTTTCTCGCACAAAAACTTTGTGAAACAATATTGAGTCATGAGCCTCTCCAAACGCCACTCTCTAGCGGCTGTGCTCGTTTTGGTTCTGTTCGGCGGCGTCATCGCCACCCGAGCTGTGACCGAACCGAAGAACGATTTCCGCTTCTCCATTCTTGGTGATCGAACGGGCGGTGCGCAGCCTCAGATCTATGGGCGCGTGTGGCGCGAAGTCGATATGCTTCATCCCGATTTTGTCATCAACGTCGGAGACACCATTGAAGGCGGGAAAGAGTTCGAGAAACAATGGCTGGAGCTTCGGCCGATCTGGGAACGTTACAGTCATTACCCGCTCTACTTCACGCCGGGCAACCATGACGTGTTCAGCGACGAATCCCGCGAACTCTATACAAAAGAGAGCAAGCGGCCATCCTATTATTCCTTCAACTACCAGGACGCCCATTTCACGGTTCTCGACAACTCCCAGACGACCGATCTTACCGAAGACCAGATCCGGTTCCTCGATCAGGATCTAGAGAAACACAAGGACAGGAATCCCAAATTCGTTTTCTTCCACAAGCCATATTGGATTGGCTTGTTGAAGCTCGGCTCCACGGACTTTCCGCTCCATCAGGTGGTGAAAAAACACGGCGTGAAACACGTCATCAGCGGCCACGGTCATCAGTTCGTCCGCATCGTTCGTGACGGCATCGCATACATGGAAGTCGGTTCTTCGGGCGGCCAGATGCGGCGGGCGCTCGAGATGGGGCACGGCTTCAAGGAAGGCCGTTTCTATCATCACGTCTGGGGGCGTGTGCAAGGGAGCAAAGTGATGCTCACCATAAAAGAGATCGATGGCGCCAAAGGCGCGGGCCGCATGTTCAAGGCCGAGGATTGGGACGAAGACGGCCCCAAGTTCGATGTGGGCGACCCGGCGGTTAACACCGACCCCGCAACCTGACGCTTTGTCATACTGAAAGAGCAATGCCCGATAACAGTTTCGACGTCGTGTCGGAAGTTTCGATGCCTGAGGTCGTCAATGCGATCCAGCAGGCGATGAAAGAAGTCATCCAGCGCTTTGACCTCAAGAACTCCCATTCCAACATCGAACTGAAAGAGAAAGATCATCAAATCGTGCTCTCGAGCCAGGACGAATACAAGCTCAAGGCGGTCGCCGATGTGCTGGAAGGCAAGCTCGTCAAGCGAAAGGTGCCGCTCAAAGCTCTAACCTACGGACCCATCCAGCCGGCGGCCAGTTCTTCCGTACGGCAAGAGATAAAGCTGCAGCAGGGCATCCCGATCGAAAAGGCACGCGAGATCGTGAAGTTCATCAAAGACACGAAGAAAAAAGTGCAAGCATCGATAAATGCGGATCTTGTTCGCGTGAGCGGTCGCGACCGCGACGCGCTCCAGGAGGTGATCGCCGCCCTTCGCGCCAAGGACTTCGGGATCGACGTGCAGTTCACCAACTACCGCACGAATTAGCCGTATCCCGATCCCGTCACTCCTGCCGCAATGCCTCTATGGCTTCGATCTTCATTGCGCGTCGCGCTGGGAAATAACAGGCTGCGGTGGCCACTGCGGTTAGCAACAGCGAGACAGTAATGAACGTCAACGGATCGGCAGCGGTAACGCCGAACAGGAGACTTGAGCCGGCCCGGCCCAGCCACAGGGCTCCTACGAGCCCGACCGCTAGACCTGTCAGGCTCAACTTCAGCCCCTCACCGATGATCATGCGGAAGATCTCTCCGGCCTGTGCGCCAACGGCCATGCGGATTCCGATCTCATGCCTGCGCATCGCGATTGAGTACTGGATGAGTCCGTAGATCCCGATGGCCGCCATCAGCATCGCGGCGACGGAGAACCCGATCAGAAGCGAGGTCTGGAAGCGACGCTCGGTGAGAGAAGCGTCGAGCTGGTTTTCCAGTGTCGTCACTCCATAGACCGGTGCATATTTTTCCACGCGACGCATGGCAGCCTGAACCGCCCTCGCAATCGAAAGCGGGTCAGCCATGGACGTTCGGACGAGGAGAATCGCGCGCCCGGGAGGATTCTGCGCCAGCGGCTCGAACATCTGCGGGATTGGTTCCTTCTCCAGTCCCTGGCGGCGCATGTCGCCCACGACTCCGACTACCGTAAACCACGGATTGCGGGAATCCGCAGAACCGAGCTTGAATCTCTTGCCCACCGGATCGCGCCCGGGCCACATCTGGCGCGCCATGGCCTCATTGATGATTGCCACTGGCGGGGAATCAGGACCATCCGCGTCTGTAAAGAAGCGGCCGCTGAGTAAAGGAGTCCCGATGGCTTTGAACAATCCCTCGCTGAGCTCGTCACTTCGGAACTGCTGGGACACAGGCCGGGCGTCCCCTTCGGCGGTGACGGCCTGTGTCGCGCTGCCACTCAGGAAAAGTTCGCTGGTGATGCCGGCGCTCTCCGCGCCGGGGACCGACCTAACCTCCTCGAGCACGCGTCTGTAAAAGCCGGTCCGCTGCGCGGGCGTCGCGGATGCCGTAGGGGCGAGTGCGACCGTAAGAACCCGCTCAGGCCTGAATCCCAACTCGACGTTTTGCACGGACAAAAGACTTCGGACCAGCAGACCGGCGCCGACCAACAGAACGACCGCCAACGCAAATTCCGTCACTACCAGCGCGCGGCGCGTGCGAACCGTGGCCGCTCCGCCCGCGACGCCCCTTCCTCCTTCCTGGCCGGAGGGCCTTAAGTCTCTCCGCGCCGCGCCTATCGCCGGCGTCAGTCCAACCAGGATTCCTGTGAGGAAGCAAAGGGCTGAGGCGCAGCCAATGACGTACGGATCGAGGTTGACCTCATTCAACCGGGCCAGGTTTCCGGGCTTGAAGGCCAGTATGAAGCGGATGCCCGCGAACGCCACCAGCAAGCCCAGTAAACCCGCAGTAAACGCCAGGGTCAGACTCTCGGCGAGCAGTTGCCGGACGATCCGCGCACGACTTGCCCCGAGTGCCGCACGAATGGCGAGCTCCCGTCCGCGGCTGGCGCTGCGAGCCATCGTGAGGCTCGCGACGTTGGTGGCGGCGATCAGGAGCACAAGGAAAACCGCGCCCGCCAGCATCCACAACGCCAGTCGCGGCCTGGGCCCGATCACGTGAAGGCTCAATGGCACGACACTAATGCCCCGGTTTCGCTGGGCCAACGGCATTTGCTCGTCGAGACGGCGCGCGATGGCGGTCATTTCCGCCTGCGCCTGCTCGAGGGTCACGTTCGGTCGAAGTCTTCCAAGGACGGCCCAGAACCCTGCTCCGCGCAGACGGCGCAGGCGGGTCTCCCAATCCGGATACATCGTGTACGGCTCCCACACATCGTCGTCGCTGAATGAGAAATCCGCCGGGAGAATACCGATGATCCGGGAAGGAGCGCCGTCAATGTGAATGGCCGCGCCGATCGCATCGAACGAGCCTCCGAAGCGGGTTTGCCAGAAGCGATGGCTGATCAGAACCAGGCGTTGCCGCTTCTCCGCCTCCTCAGCCGCGAAGATGCGCCCATGCAAGGGCTGAACGCCGAGCAATGAAAACAGGTTAGATGAGGTCCTGAGGGCACTGATCTTTTCCGCCTGCTCCGCCGTCGTCAGCGTCGCCGAAACGCCATCGAAGAACGCCATGTCCGCGAAGCTCTCGCTTTGGCGTCGCCACTGTTCGACATTCCAATATCCTGTCGTGCCACGCAGGTTCTTGCCCGCATCCTGGCTCCACACCATCACCAACTGCTCCGGCGATTCATAGGGAAGCGGCTGGAAAAGCACGGCGTTCAGGACACTGAACATGGCCGTATTGGCGCCGATTGCCAGCGCCAGTACGGCGATCGCTGTGATCGTGAATCCAGGATTCCTTCGGAGAGTCCGCACTGCGTAGCGTATGTCCTGTGCCATCGTTTCGATCGGGGCGAACGCCCTTCGTTCACGGTACCCTTCCTTCATCGGCTCTATGCCTCCAAATCCGCGGAGTGCCGCATATCGCGCCTCTGCTGGATTCATACCAGCTTTGAGGTTGTCCTCAATCTGCATCTCCAGGTGAAAGCGAACTTCATCATCCAGTTCGCGGTCTAGCCGTTTGTGCTCGAACAGGCCACGCAGCCGGGCGGTGACCACCCTAGCCCAGCTCATCCGCGCTCCTGCGCCAGGCCCACCGGGAGCACATCCGCCTTATCTGCACGCCTGCTTTTCATTAGGCAACCTACAGGAACAGCATATCTGATGTTCGTGTAGGCGGTCAATAGAAAGAGAAGTGAGTAGGAGAATACGTCCGAGAGCCGTACCGGCTGAGTGGATGCGGAAGCCGCAGAAGAGACGGAGCGTGCCTCAATGCCCCGATACGGGGTTCCCTTTTGGGGCGCAGGCCCGGCCAAGCGTGCTTGGCCTTTCCGCATTCAGGGCGAATTCAGGAAGACCAAAAACACATCTTACGTCCGAGCGTCGATCAGCTTTCCAGCCGATATTTGCAAGACTGACTCCCGCACGGTTCTGCGGCGCTGATGACGAGTTCAGGCCATAGATTTGCGCAGCGCGCGATGCGTTGCCCTCGAGTGCCTAGATTATTTGGAGGGCCGGATGCGGGATTCCGAGCGCCGGAAACTGCGAGCACGAACCACAATCATTCCCGCCAGAGCCGCTAGCACCACGGCTGTCTGCGCCGGTTGAGGTTGTAAACCACTATGGATTGCCGCCCACGATAGGGATATGAAGGATTGTCACGGCGTTGGAGCCTAGAGCCTTTCGTAACGCAGCCGGAATCTCATCCGGCCTCTCCACTCGAAGCCCTTGCGCGCCCATTGATTGTGCGAGCAGGTCAAACCGGATCGAGCCCAACTGCGTCGCCAGCCCTTCGCCGAACTGTTTGAGATGCCCGGTGTGGGTAATCCCCCAACATTGGTCGTCGGCGACGATCGCGACAAAGGGAAGGTTCTGTCGCACCGCACATTCGATTTCAGCCACGGTGAACGTGAAGGCTCCATCGCCACTCAGCAACAGCACTGGCCGGGAAGGATTTGCCAGGCGGGCCGCCATCGCTGCGCCGAGTCCGTAGCCGACCACGCCGCTGCGTCCGCACGTGAGCCATTGGCTGGGATAGCGGCGTGTTGCCAGTAACTGGTGAGCCCATTGACCAATGCTGCCGCCGTCAATGATGAGAGTCGAATCCACAGGCAGCACGGATTCGATCGCTTCGATGATATGAATTGCGTGCAAGCGTCCGCCGGACTGCTCTTGCCCTCGCGCCTCGATTGATTCCCGATACTCGTCGCTCGCCGATCGCGCCGTTGCGAGCCAATGCGTCCACGGCTCGCGACCCGCCCCCGAAAGGAGGTTGCCAAGATGACTCCAACCGCGTGTCAGCCGGATTGCCGGTTCATTGCCTTGCAGATAGCCGACGCGATAGTCGACGGCAGCGCCCGCCAGAACCACACAATCCGATTGAGCAAGCAACGGCGGGCCACCGCTGGCCGCTCCAATCACGCCCACGAAACTATCCGATTCCTCATCGAAAACGCCGCGGTCCCAGATCGGAGTTTGCACCGGGATCGCCCATTCTTCGGTGAAAGTTGTCAGATCACGACCTTCTCCAGCGTAATAGGCGCAACTGCCCGCGATGAGCAAAGGCCTCTCCGCGCGTGCGATCCGGGCTGCCGCGTCGCCAAGGCGAGCTAACGATGGACCCGCCGGTTCTGAAAAACCGGAAGGCTTGAAAAGATCGGCGCTGGCCACCTCCGCCCGTTGGACATCCATTGGAAACATGAGATGAACCGGACCGGGGGGGTCGGACTGCGCAAGTCGCCAGGCCTCGTCAAGGACTTGTAACACGCGCACCGGACAGTCCAGTATCCGCGAGAACAGCGTGACTGGACGGCAAAGTTCGGTCTGATCCAGATCCTGGAAGCAGCCCATTCCGAGCGTAGCGAGATCGTGTGAACCGCTGATCATGAGCATCGGAGCGTGATCGAACCAGGCGTTCAACACTCCCGTGAGTCCATTGGCCACCGCCACGCCGCTCGAAACTGAACATACACCCGGCCTTCGTGTCAACCGGCCGTACGCTTCGGCGATGTAGGCCGCGGTTTGTTCATTTCGCACATCGATCAGGCGGATTCCCGCGCGCCTAGCGGCCCAGAACAGTGAGTCCTGACCGTGACCACAGAGTGTCGCGATCCACTCGACGCCGCGCTCGCGGAGTCCTTCCACAAACCATTCCGCGGCCGTTTTTTGCATCTCCGTGCTATTGTAGCCGTATGGCTTGTGGCAGCGTTCCCCCGATCCGGCGTCCGGAAGACGAGACCGCCAAACACAAGGTGTTCTGTGTAAAGTTCCAGAAGGAAATGCCGGGGCTCGACGAACCTCCGTTTGACGGGCACCCGCTCGGCCAAAAGATTTACGAGAGCGTCTCGAAGGAAGCCTGGAAGATGTGGGTCGAGCACATGAAGATGCTCATGAATGAATACCGGCTCAACCTCGGCACCCAGGAAGCCCAGGAGTTCCTCATGAAGCAGATGGACGACTACTTTTTTGGTCCGGGCTCGGCACTGCCCCCCGACTTCGTTCCCCAGAAGTCGAAGAACTGATTAACGGCAGCACCGCGCGAAAATCGAAGCTCAGCCGCTCGTGCGCCTGCCGCAGGCTCGTCTCCACTCGGTCCGGACTCTGCCCACGCGCGAACAGAAATCCGAGGTAACTGTGGCCTTCCGGCAACGGCTCGAAGTGCTGCCCTTTCTTCGCGGTGATCTCCACTGTATCGACACCACTCACGGCGAGCGCCTCCTCGACACCCGAGACGTCTTCGTAAATCCCTTCCCGCGGTATCGGAATCATCATCACTCCCGAAGCAGGATCGCGCGGAACCAGGCGCGGCAATGCCTCTCCCAAAGCGTGTCGAAGGATCACTTCTTCGTAACTCAGATTGCTTTGGAACCGCGGAACCCGCGCGCAGAGCCCACCGATCGGCCGCGCCGCAACCTCCAGCGCATATATCACTTGCTCGTTTACCCGCACTTCAGCGTGCACCGGCCCGTGTGTCAACCCCAGCGCCCGCACCGCGCTTTCGACAGTTTCCGTGATTCTCTCCACGTGTTGCTGGGGCTCCCGCGAGGGTGTCACGTAAATCGTTTCTTCAAAGAACGGCCCCTCCAGCGGATCCGGCTTGTCGAACACCGCCACCACTTGCATTCGCCCACGCGTGAGCAGCGCTTCGACAGCGTACTCGCGGCCTGGAATGTATTGCTCCACCTGCAGGAAGCCGTCCGATGGATCTCGGAAGCGCGCGATCTCCGGGCGTTGCAGAATTGCCCTGATCCGCCGGAACGCCGCGCTGAACTCCGCCGGATTGTTGGCGCGGATCACGCCGCGGCTTGCCGACAGTCCCAATGGCTTCAGCACGCACGGATAGGCTATATGCAGCGCCGCGATCTCTTCATCAGTGTCCAGTTGCAGCCGGCGGTGGTGCGGCGCCGGCAGCCCCGCCTCTTGAAACCTCTGGCGCGAAGAGAATTTGTTTCTGGAAAGCGCCACGCCCATCGGATCGTGAAACGGCAGGTGGAGTCGTTGCGCGACGTGGGAAGCGATCCACGCCGCTTGATCTCCAACAGCGACCACCCCATCCAGGGGGCCGAATCCTGCTACAGTGTCTCCCGCCTGCTCCGGTTCTTCAAACCGCAACGGAATAGCATGATCTCCCCAAGGATCCTCGAGGACGTGGCACCGGTCGGTCGCCAGCACAAGCTCGACGCCAGCGGACTTGGCGGCTTCGCCAAACATGCGCGTCTGGTAACCAGTTTTGGAGGCGACCAACAAGACTCGCTTAGACAAGAGCCACCTGCTCCTGATTCGGCTCCGCTCAACAATACCAGGGCTCGGTAAGGTAAGGAATCGCTGCTCTTGCAGTCAAGAGCGGATCGAGGGGCTGTCCCAACGACCGTTCGCATATACGCGCGAATGTCTGTGGCCGCGAATCTCCGCTCTTTTGTGATTGCGCCACGAGATCCAGCAAGTCTCGTGACAATTCGTCCAGTTTGGCGTCCGGATGCCGCCAACGATGTGTCAGCGACACCATGTCGAAGCCGCTCGTCACCGCCCGCACATCCTGCAGCTCCAGCAACGGCGATCCGGACGGAATCAGTAAGCGCAGAGCCAACTGAATAGGCGCCGTTTGCTCGACCAGATCCAACTCGACCAGCGTCTCGAGCAGATCGCGATAGGACTCGATGGTCGTCCAGGGCGAGAACGGGATGAACGTCGGCGAAAGGTTCAGCCCGTTGTCCCGGCACAACCGGAGTGCCTCGATGAAGTCGTGGCGTGTGTGGCCCTTGTTCAATAGAGCCAGCACCCGGTCGTCGAACGATTCCACCGCGCTCGTAATCCACAGACAACCGGTGGTCTTCAGAAGGCCGAGCAGATCGCTGTGATCGACCAGATGCTCCACCTTGATCGTCACGTCGTATGTCAGTGACGGAAACCGGTTGTGCAGCGCCTCTACGATCCTTCTCGCGTGACCTGGTCCGTTAAGGAAATCCGGGTCGCCGAACGTGACGTGTGTGGCGCCCATGGCCACCTGTTGCTCAATATCGGCGAGCACGGTCTCAACCGGCACGATTCGAAACGTGCCCTGATAAACCGGGACAACCGGACAATGCCGGCACAAGTGCTTGCATCCCCGGCTTGCTTCGGTGTACCCGGCCAGCCGCCGCGCCAGGCCCTCCTGCACCGCGGCATGCCGATCCAGTTTCATTCCAGGCCGGTCCGGCGTCGGAAAATCCAGTCGGTCCAACCGCACTGTTTTCTCCTGTGCGACCCCGGCTGCTATCTCCACGAGAGCACCCTCGAATTCACCGCCCACCACGGTCCGCACGCCTAACTCCCGGAGGTACTCTGCATTTAATGGCGCGTACAGTCCAAACGCACACAGGTGAACGTCAGGATTGATTCGCCGGATACACTCGATGACGGGAACCGCAAGCCGTGTGGCTGTATGCATCGGGAGGTGGATGCCGATCAGATCCGCTGCTTCCACGCAACCCTTTGGCAGGCGATCCACCGAAAGATCCGCCGAATTCACTTCGTGTCCCGCACGCCGCAAGAATGCTGTAGCTGAGGCGACCCCGAAGGAAGGCCGCCCCATCTCATACGTCGCCAGCAGAAGTACCCGCAAATTCCATTATCGGGCTAAACAACAATCCGCCAGGGTCTTCGGTCTTCTTTCGACAGGAACTTCCGGGCTTCGCTCTGGACCGTGGTCCAGCGCTTGGAATCCCAATCCACGCGAAGCTTGGAACGCAAAGCGACATTCCCGAGCAGACATGTCGTGCTGGACCGTTGGCAGTTCTCGATGTCACTGGCGGGGTTCTTGCGTGTCTTGATGCAGTCCAGGAAGTTCGCCCAATGCGCCATGTTGGCGTTATTGGATGATTTTTCCTCCACCTCCGTCAACGACGAGCCCTTTTCCGGAACCAACTGGTACATGCTCCGGTCGACGAACAGCGTGCCGTTGGTTCCGTGGAAGAGAATGCCATATCCTCGACCGAACATCGAATTGGCGTTGCTGTTGCGGTTCTCGTAGGTGGCGAGGAAGCCGGGATACTCGTAGGTGACCGCGAGTGTATCCGGTGTGTCGCGATTGTCGGTGAGCCAGAACCTGTTGCCCAGCGCGGTGATCGAAAGGGGCATGACTTCATCAAAGGCCATCTGGACAATGTCCAACAGATGGACACCCCAGTCCGTCATCATTCCGCCGGCGTAGTCCCAGAACCAGCGGAAATGAGAGAAGGCCTTCGGATCGACACCGAACCGGTTGGCGTTGAATGGCCTCATCGGCGCCGGCCCGAGCCACAAGTCCCAATCGAGGTCAGCGGGCGGCTGCGCATCCGCGGGATTGCCGATGCCCGCCTGTTTTGCGTTGGCATAGTTCCAGGTGCGGACGAAAGTAATCTTGCCGATCTCGCCGCTTTTCACGATCTGCGCCGCCTTCTGGAAATGCAAACCGGAGCGCTGCATAGTCCCTGCCTGCACCACGCGCTTGTACTTCCGGGCAGCCGCCACCATCTTGACACCCTCGTCGACCGTGACGCAGATCGGCTTTTCGACGTACACATCTTTGCCGGCTTTGCAGGCTTCCACGGTCATGTAGGCGTGCCAGTGGTCGGGGGTCGAGATGCAGACGACGTCGATCGACTTGTCGGCCAGGATTTCACGGAAATCCCGGATGCCTTTGGCCTGGCCCTTGGTCATCTCGACCGCTTTTTCGAGATGCGGTTTGTACACGTCGCAGACGGAGGCAACTTCGAGATTGTCTTGCTTCATGGCAATGCCGAGGTTGGACCGGCCCATCCGCCCCATCCCGATGAACGACACGCGCACCCGGTTATTAGCGCCCCGGATATTTCCGGTGAACAGGGAAGTGGTATAAGCAGCGGAAGCCGCCTTGAGGAAGTCGCGGCGGGGATTCGAGTTTTCCATAGGAGTAAAGGAGTGATTTTATCAGGCTGACCGTTTACGGTCGCGGCTCGGAATAGCGATACTTCTCGATGGCGTCCATATCCAACGAGACCCCGAGACCCGGTTTCTCTGGAATGTGAAAGTAGCCTTTGCGCACGGTGAACGGCTCCTTCATGCAGTCGTCTTCAAGAACGTGCGTGACGCTGATCGAGTATTGCAACCCCGGATAGGCCGCAACCTGGTGGCATTGGAATACCTGCGCGATGCCATTGTCGATGGAGTGCTCGATCCAGATGGGAACTTGCGCGGCCTCCGCGCGCGACGAAAGACTTTTTACATACTGACCGACCTTTCCCGCACCCACGATCCAGGCGTCGAGCAGCTTTTCCTTCGTCCAGAGATCGAGGTCGATGTTGTCGACGTGCTCGGAGACTTTCAATGGCAATTTGGCTTTCAGCTTGCGGTACCCATCGATGTCCGTTCGGGGAATTGGCGACTCGATCGCGAAGTACTGCGGGATCTTCGCTAACTGACGGGTAGTGTCGATGGTCTTGTCAACGGTTTCCCAGGTGGAGTTGGCGTCGGCCCATACCTTCATGTCCTTGCCAATCGCAGCCGAAATCGCCTCCGCCTGGGCGATAGGATCTTCCCATGGGCGCGCCTTCACCTTGTGCACGCGATACCCGAGTGAATACCCGAGCTTGGCTTCCGAGGCCATCAGCGCGGGAGGGAAACATTGGCTCCACCACGTCGGAATCGCCGCCTTGCGGGCATTGGCTGAGAGAAGTTTCGCGACAGGCTGGCCAGCGGCCTTGCCCAGAAGGTCGTAAATGGCGATGAGGATTCCGCGCAACGAATCGTCGTGGAGGAACTCCATCGGTGAGCGTCCCATCATCTTCTTGAGGATCGCTTCCGCCTGCGTGCGTGGCAGCTTGGTGTCCCCAATACCGGAGACTCCGGCATCGGTATGCAGCCGGACGAAGGTTGGAGTGAAGTCGACCTGGTCCCGTTTTTGTTTATCCCAACTTCTGATCCATGCCTCGCGGACGCGTTCGGCGAAGGGCACACGGACGGAAAATAACTCGTACCGGGTGAGCTTCAGCTTCGTAGTTTCGGCCAGCGCGAGGGACGAAAAGAGGGATGCGATATGTTCCCTTCGAGTCATGCATTCATACTATCGCTGACCCCTGCCGGCGGCCTCCCAGGCCGCTTATTTTACCGTGCCCCGTCCTTGACTTGACCCTCTTTACGCTGCCGAATCTCCCGCACCGCATAAATCCGCCGCCCCTGACTCTCAAAGTAGGTCCGCATCAACAACTCGCCCAGCAGCCCCGTGCTGAACATCATCAGTCCCGTCAATAACAGCAACGCGCCCGCCATCATCAGCGGGCCGTGCTGAATCATGATTTCGCCGCCCATCAACTTGAACACCAGGAGGTAGGTCATGATGCTACCCCCCAACCCGGTTCCGAGTAGCCCGATCTTTCCGAAAAAATGCATTGGCCGGGTAAAGTACGTCAGCAGAAAGCGGATGGTGAGGATATCGAACATCACTCGGAACGTGCGGCTCAATCCGTAATGAGACCCGCCATTGGCCCGAGCCGTATTGCGAATGGGAACCTCGACGACCCGCGCTCCATACATACTCGCCAGCGCCGGTATGAACCGGTGCAGCTCCCCATAAAGATTCACGTCCTTGAGGACCTCCGCGCGATAAGCCTTGAATGTCGTGCCGAAGTCGTGAAGATGAATGCCGCTCACCTTGGCCATGAGCCAGTTGGCGATGCGGGAGGGGATCTTGCGGGTGAAGGCATTGTCGAGACGGTTCTTGCGCCAGCCGCTCGCGATATCGTAGCCCTCCTCGATCTTGGCCAGCAGCGCAGGGATGTCCTCGGGATCGTGCTGCAAATCGCCATCCAGCGAAACAATGATGTTGCCCTGCGACTCGTCAAAGCCCGCGCTCAATGCCGCCGTCTGCCCGAAGTTGCGCCGCAGGCGAATGACTTTGAGCCGGTTGTCGGTCTCGATAAGGTTGGCCAACAGATCGAAACTTCGGTCTGTCGAGGCGTCGTCGACAAACAGGATTTCATATTTCTTTCGGATCCTCTCCATGACGGCGGTCAGCCGGTCATAGAGGGGAAGGATTGAGGGTTCTTCATTATGGATGGGGATGACGATCGAGATCATGGGTTCCAAGTATTCCTATTTTATACAACGTCCGGGTAGCCGTGAGGCGCGTGCTAGCCTCAAAGTATGAGTTTATCCGGCTCGTTCTTCGCGCAGAAGTTCGGCCTCACCGAACGTGACCTGGAATCGTTTCTTGGGGAAGCTCTTTCGCGCGGCGGCCACTATGCTGACCTTTTCTTCGAATATCTCTCCACCACTTCGATCAGCCTCGACGAATCGATCGTAAAAAATGCGACACAGGGCGTCACTCTCGGCGTCGGCATACGCGTGATCGTTGGTGAACGGACTGGCTACGCATACTGCGACGATCTCTCGGTGGACAAGATACGGAAAGCCGCGCGCGTAGCCGCCTGTATCGCCGAAGGTCCCGCTTCCGTTGAGAAAACAGGATTTATCGAACCGGCAAGTCACAACCTCTATCCGGTGCTTCACGCGCCCGCCGACGCGCCGCTGGCCGATCGTGTCCAACTGGTGCTCCGCGCCGATTCCGCCGCCCGGGCCGCCGACCCTCGAGTGTTCCAAGTGCAAGCCGCATACGTGGATGCGCTGAAACATATACTGGTCGCGTCGAGCGACGGAACACTGTCGGTTGACCGCCAGCCAATGGCCCGGCTTTCGATCTCTGTCCTGGCGCGCGACGCGAGCGGTCCACCGCAGCGCGGTTACGCCGGCGGCGGTGGCCGTGTTTCGCTCGATCACTTCAGTGGCAATCATTCGCCAGAGGCTTTCGCCCGGGAAGCTGCGCGTCAGGCGATCGTGCAACTGGAGGCCGTCGATGCTCCTGCCGGCGAGCACACCGTGATTCTCGGGCCCGGCTGGCCTGGGATTCTCCTGCATGAAGCAGTCGGCCACGGTCTCGAAGCCGACTTCAATCGCAAAGGCGTGTCGGCCTTCTCGGACCGTGTCGGACAGCAGGTGGCGTCGCCGCTTGTGACCGTAATTGACGACGGAACCATGCATTCCCGCCGTGGCTCACTCAATGTTGACGATGAGGGAAATCCGACTGGCCGAACGGTCCTCATCGAAGGCGGCATCCTCCGGGGTTATCTCCAGGATCGTCTTTCTTCACGCATCCTCGGAGCGGGCCTTACGGGCAATGGCCGGCGCGAATCCTACCAGCATATCCCGATGCCACGCATGACCAATACCTTTCTGCTGGCCGGGGATTCGGATCCGCAGGACATCCTGCGGTCTGTTTCGCGCGGCATTTATTGCGCCAACTTCGGCGGCGGCCAGGTTGATATCACCAGCGGAAATTTCGTGTTCTCCGCCACCGAAAGCTATCTCGTGGAAGACGGCAAGCTGACACGCCCGTTGCGGGGCGCGACTCTTATCGGGAACGGTCCGGAAGCGCTCAAGCATGTATCGATGGTGGGCAATGACCTCGCTCTCGATGAGGGAATCGGCATTTGTGGCAAGGACGGACAATCGGTGCCGGTCGGCGTCGGAATTCCCACCATTAAGATCGATCGCATGACCGTTGGAGGAACCCGGTGAGCCACCAGTTGCCGGAGCTCGAAGAACTTGCGGTGCAGACAGTGCGGCTGGCGTTGGATTCGGGAGCCGGCGATGCCGAAGCCACTGTGTCCGAGGGGGACGAATTCTCCGCCACGGTCCGGCTGGGAGATGTCGAAACTCTAAAGGAATCCGGTTCACGCGGCGCCGGAATCCGGGTTCTGATTGG
>Ga0187893_10008573_pt1 | contig 16052 bp, 11 predicted proteins | sample MA1701074metaG_FD_139574 | JGI IMG/M metagenome (GOLD analysis project Ga0187893, IMG submission 139574) | White microbial mat communities from a basaltic lava cave in the Kipuka Kanohina Cave System on the Island of Hawaii, USA - MA170107-4 metaG ...
CATCACGGACGACGGCCTGCCCAACCCGCCGGGGGCCCTGTCTGCGAGCTGGAGCCAGGTGAGTGGCCCGGGGATGGTGAGCTTCGGCAACCCGAATGCCGTCGACACCACGGCCACCTTCTCCGCCTCGGGCAGCTACGTCCTGCGCTTGACGGCGAACGACGGCCATCTGGATGCCATCGACGACGTCACCGTGACGGCCGTGACGCCCGGCGAGGTGCTGGTCCAGAGGAAGGCGGCCATCCACACGTCGGCCGACGGGGACTTCTACACGTTCGATCCCGTGACCGCGGGCGACGGCCGGCTCTACATCGTGTTCCTGAACACGTCGAGCGCCGCCAGCCCGGCGCCCACCGCCACGCAGGTCTCGGGAGCGGGACTCAGCTTCACCGAGATCGGCGCTGCGGGCGGGCTCCTCTATTCTGGTACGGGAGTCCGCCGCATCCAGGCCTGGCGGGCCCTCTCCAGCGCAGGGGCCGGCACCGGCTCGATCACGATCAACCTCGACAGCATGTCGACCAGCATGGACGCGGTGCTGCTGGAGGTCAGCGGCATCGACAACTCGGGCAGCAACGGCTCGGGAGCGATCGCGCAGACCGCGACCGCAGGCGCGAACAGCGGCATGGCGCTCAGCGTGGCTCTGGCCCCGTTCGGGAGGCCGGGCAACAGGCCGGTGGCGTTCTTCAGCCACCGTTGGAGCGAAGCCACGACGGAAGGCTCCGGGTACACCGAGCTGGACGACGGCAACCACAACCTTCCGGACACGGGCGCGCAGGCCGCGTGGCACGCCAGCGCAGCGGACACCACGCCCTCGGCGTCGTGGCTCACCTCGGGCGCGAACGGCGGGTTCGCCATCGAGCTGCAGAGCTCCCTCGCGCCCATCAACCTGGCGCCCGTGGTGCACGCCGGGCCGGACCAGACCATCACGCTGCCGTTGTCGGTGACCCTGGACGGCACGGTCTCGGACGACAGCTTGCCCAACCCGCCGGCGACCGTGGCCACGAGCTGGAGCAAGGTGGGTGGCCCGGGGACGGTGACCTTCGGCAACTCGGGTGCCGTCGCCACCACGGCCACCTTCTCGGCGTCGGGCACCTACCTGCTGCGCCTCACCGCCAACGACGGCGCCCTCTCCACCAGCGACGACATCGTGGTGACGGTCAACGACGCGGCTCCCGGCACGTTGTGGGTCAGCACCAAAGGCGCGATCCACAGCTCTTCCGACTCGACCTCGTACTCGTTCCCGTCGGTCACGGCGAGCAACGACCAGCTCTACGTCGTGTTCCTGAACACGTCGAGCAGCGCCAGCCCGGCGCCTGCCGCAACCAGCGTCTCGGGAGCGGGGCTGAACTTCACGGAGATCGGTGCTCCGGGCGGGCTGCTCTACTCTGGAACGGGAGTCCGCCGCATCCAGGCCTGGCATGCCATGTCCAGCACCGGGGCCGGGACGGGGCCGATCACGATCACCCTCGACACCCAATCGACCAGCATGGATGCGGTGTTGCTGGAGATCATCGGCATGGACACCTCAGGCACGAACGGCTCGGGAGCGATCGTGCAGAGCGCGACCAACAAGGCCAACACGGGCAACTCGCTCAGCGTGCCCATGGCCGCCTTTCTCGCTCCGGAGAACCGGCCCCTGGCGTTTTTCAGCCACCGTTGGAGCGAAGCGACGACGGAGGGCGCGGGGTACACGGAACTGGAAGACGGCAACCACACCTCACCGGACGCGGGCGCGCAGGTCGAGTGGCATTCCAGTCTGGCGGACACGACGCCCGCGGCCTCGTGGCTGACCTCGAGCGCCAACGGGGGCTTCGCCCTGGAGCTGGCTGGCTTCCCGTTGCCGCCGAACCAGGCGCCGGCGGTGAACGCGGGGCCGGACCAGACGATCACGCTTCCCGCGTCCGCGACCCTGGACGGCACGGTCACGGACGACGGCCAGCCCCGCCCGCCGCGAGCCGCGATCACGACCTGGAGCCAGGTGAGTGGTCCGGGTACGGTGACCTTCGGCGACGCCAGCGCGACCGACACCACGGCTGTCTTCTCTGCGGCCGGCAGCTACGTCCTGCGCCTCACGGCCGACGACAGCGCGCTCAGCTCTTTCGACGAGCTCAGCATCACGGTCAATCCGGCCGGTCCGACGACCATACTGGACGCCAACTTCGACGCCGACGCGAACGGCTTCGGCTACCTCGACGACGTCTTCCGGGGCACCAGCCAGCCCGGATACGCCTCTGGGGTGCGGATCGGCTCGGGCGGGTTCAGCGGGGGGGCGCTGCAGGTGACCCTGGGCGGCATCGACGACGCCATCATCTCGAACATGTCGGGCGGCTGGCGGCGGAGCTTCAGCCTGAGCGGGCCGACCGACGTCAGCCTGTCTTTCCGCTACAACTTGAGCCAGGCGGCCAACTACGAGAACGACGAGGTGAGCCAGGCGCTGGTCAGCCTTGGCGGAGCCCTGTACGGGACACCACCCGCAGACTACGTGGCCCAGGTCGTGGGGGACGGCAATGGTGGCAGCACACGAACCACCGGCTGGCAGTTGTTCGGAGTGAACCTGACCCTGCCGGCAGGGAACTACACCTTGACCATTGGCGGCTACAACAACAAGAAGACGTTGAACGACGAGTCCACCACGGTCCTGATCGACGATGTGCTCGCGGTTGGGACGGCCTATACAGGACCCTCCAACCAGGCGCCGGTGGTGAACGCCGGGCCAGGCCAGACGATCACGCTTCCGGGGTCCGCGAACCTCGACGGTACGGTCACGGACGACGGCCAGCCCAACCCGCCGGGAGCCATGACGATGACTTGGCGCAAGGTCAGTGGCCCGGGGACGGTGACCTTCGGCAACGACAGCGCCGTGGACACCACGGCCTCGTTCTCGGCCGCAGGCAGCTATATGCTGCGACTCACCGCGAATGACAGCGCGCTCTCCACCACAGGCGACGTCGCGGTGACGGTCAACCCGGTGCCGCCCCCGAACCAGCCGCCCCTGGTCGCTGCGGGGCCCGACCAGGCGATCACGCTGCCGGCGTCTGCGACCCTGGACGGCACGGTCTCGGACGACGGTTTGCCCAACCCGCCGGCAGCCGTGACGACCAGCTGGATCATGGTGAGTGGTCCCGGCACGGTGACCTTCGGCAACCTGAGCGCCGTGGACACCACGGCCTCGTTTTCGGCCGCGGGCAGCTACGTGCTGCGTCTCACCGCCAACGACGGCGCGCTCTCCACCAGCGACGAGATCACGGTCACGGTCGCGGCCCCGATGCGGTCGTCAAGCGGGCCGCGCTCCACAGTACGGCTGACGCAAGCTCCTTCACCTTGCCGTCGTTCACGGCGAGCAACAGCCGGCTTTACATCGTCTTCGTGAACACATCCACCGGGAGTGGCACTGCGCCTTCCGTCACGAGCGTCTCGGGGGCCGGCCTGAGCTTCACGCAGATCGGTACCGCGGGCGGACTCGTGTACTCCGGGACGGCACGCCGGATCCAGGCCTGGCGTGCGTTGTCCAGCGCCGGGGCCGGGACGGGGTCGATCACGATCAACCTGGCGGGCATCTCGACCAGCATGGACGCGGTGTTGCTGGAGTTCACCGGCGCGGACACCTCGGGCACCAACGGCTCCGGAGCGATCGTACGCAGCGCGACCAGCCAGGCCAGCAAGGTCAAGACGCTCAGCGTACCGCTGGCCGCTTTCGGGAGCGCAGCCAACCGGCCCGTGGCCTTCTTCAGCCACGTCGCCAACGAGGCGACCACGCCGGGCGCCGGGTACACCGAGCTGGACGACGGCAACCACAGCTCGCCGAACACGGGCGCGCAGCTCGAATGGCATGCCACCGCGGCGCAGACCACGCCCTCGGCCTCGTGGTCGAAGAAGCAGGACTGCGGCGGCTTCGCGATCGAGGTCAAGGCGGCCAGCACGCCCTGAGCTGGGTGCGGCCCCTTGGGGCCGCACCCGAAGTTCCCGGAGCTGTGGCCGGCTAACGCGCCGAGGGTGCACCCGCCTTGTCGACGATCTGTTTGGCGCGGTCCCGGCCACCGAGGCCGAAGGCGAGGCCCATCGCCAGCGCCACGCCGCCGAACACCGCGGCCACCGCGGTCGTCACCACCTCGCGGCCCACTCCGAGCTGGGTCAGGCCCATGCTGAAGCCGAGGAAGATGATGGCGTAACGCGCCACCGCGACCAGGATCGGCCCCTGGTCCGTGCCCGCCGTGGCCGAGGCGATCAGCCCGGCGGCGTACTCGGCGAGGCTCAAAGCGGCCAGGATCACCACCAGGCCCGCGAACAGCTGGGGCAAGAAGGCCAGCAGGGCGCCGATCATTCCGGCGAGTTGGGAAAGCTCCAGCGTCGCGGTCGCCTGCTGCGCCGTGATCAGCAGGATGACCGCCATCACCACCATCCCGACGATCTGGGACAACGAGGCCTGTCCCTGCCGCGGGCGCAGGAACGCGAGGCCGAGTTTCTCGGGCAACGCGTCCATGCCCACGCCGCTCAGAAACGATTCCGTCAGGCCCCGCACCGCCTTCGCGATGAAGTAGCCGATGAAGGTCAGGACCACCGCCACGAACATCAGCGGCACCGCCGCGACCACGCGCTCCAGCGCGGTCTTCACGGGGTCGGAGATGGCCCGGATCCCCAGGCTGTCCACGGCCGCCACCAGCACCGGGATCATGATCAGGAAATACGCCACCGATCCGGCGATCCCCGACAACTTGCGGCTCTCCAGGGCCTTGCCGAGTTTCCCGGCACTCGCGTCCAGGCCGGTCGCCGCCAGGAAGTTGGTGACCACCTCTCGGACCACGGTTGCGATCACCTGTCCGACGAAGAACAGCAGCACCGCAGCCAGCACGTTCGGAAGGAACCCGAGTGCCGTCTCGAGCATGCCGCTGAGCGGCGCCACCAGCGAACGCTGGCCGAGCGCGTCGAGGAAGGGCGGCAGCCCGAACAGCAGCACGACGTAGAAGAAGAGGCGGCCGAGTTGGCCGGAGGCCCCCACCGTCACGCCGCGAATCTCCTGGGGTGGAAACACCTTGGCTGCCCGCTCGTCGAAGCGCAGCGCGCCCAGGCCCTTCTCGATCGCGACCCGGATCACGGTCGCCAGCACCCAGTAGGCGATCAGGATCACCAGCGCCTGCAGCAGCTTGGGGATGGCGCCGACGATCGCGTTGACCATGTTCTGGAGCGGCCCCGCCACCATGCTGAGCTCAAGGGCCTGGAAAAACGCCACGAACCCGAAGGCGAGGATCACCCACTTGACCAGGCCACCTGCCAGCTTCTCGAACGAGCGGACCTCGCCAGACCCGGTGCGCAGCAGCCCCTCGAGACCCCACTCGCGGATCAGGCGGTTGTCCCAGTTCGTCATGGTCAGCAGCCGGCGCACCGCGGCTCCCGCGATCACGGCGACCACCCAGAACAGCAGCAGCAGCAGCACGGCCTTGGCCGTGATGGGCAGCGCCGTGGCCAGGCGTTGCCCCATCGGAACGAAGATCTGAGCCCAGAATCCGGTGGCTGGCTCGCCGGCGCCCTGGGGAACGCCCGGGGCGGCGGGGGTGGTGACCGGCTGGACCTGACCCGCGGTGCCCGGCGACCGCGGGGAGGGCTCCGGTGTCTCGGCCGGCGCCGGCGTCCCCGCCGGCTGGGTTGCCTCGACGGGCGCAGTGTCCTGCGCAAGCGCCAGGTCCGGCGCCAGCAGCAGCGTCCACGCCGCAAAGGCCAGCGGCAGGACGGAACCAAAACTCAGCATCCTCTTCATCTCTGCTCCTCCACGTGAACGGCACTGGAGCAACGGCAGGGGCGTTCGGGAGAGATCCACGAATCCCGGACCGATCATTTTGAATACAAAACATTATAGCGCGGCCCGGCGCCCTTGGCCAGCCCGCGCGGTTGCCGCTGCGGGGCTGCCCCGGAAGACGACCGCCTGGACGCGGGAGGGTCTAGCCGCCGTCCGGGGATCGAGCCTCGAGGCTCGGCTCCGGAGGCAGGTTGCGGATCCGCTTGGGGATCAGGGAATCGATGAACCCCACCACGTCGCGCACCGACAACATGCGTACCGTGGTGCCGGTTTCGTCCCTCAAGGGGATGTGGCGGTAACCGCCCACGATCATCCGGTTGAGCGCGAAGGCCGCGTCGTCATCCAGGGAGAGGGTCTCGGGGTCGGAGGTCATGACCTCCGACACGGGCCGGCCGTGATCCAGGCCGGACAACACGACGCGGCGCAACACGTCGCGTTCGGTGAAGATGCCGATTGCGCGCCCCTCCCTCTGGACCACGACCGCGCCGATCCCGCGATCCAGCATGACCTGGATCGCCTCGCGGATCGTGGCCGAATTAGGCACCGACACGGCCAGCGGCGGGTTGAGCTCGCCGATGCGCGCGCTCAGGAAACTCTCACCCAGCCGTCGTTCCTCGGCCACGCGACGCTCGATGTCGTCGTCGTAGGCCTCGTCGAACTCGCTTTTTCCCATGGCTCCCTCCGCCAGGACAGGGAGTGCCCGTGCCCATCCTAACCCCGTTTCCGGCGGGTGGAGCCGTGGAGCCCGTGCAAGAGCGGTCGCGGCGCGTGATCACGTCTCGAGAGGCTTGGGCTCATAGGTAGCTCACCTACAACGAGTTAGCGATTACGCGCGTTGGTCATGCTGCCGTCACGCGGCCGTCGTCGGCCGGGCCTAGTTTCAGCCTGAAGGAGACTAGATGGAACTCTTGGGGCTGTTGGTCGGTTACGTCGCCGTAGCGGTGGCGGTCGCGGTGTTCCTGGGGCGTTGTTTCGCCGTATCGGACCGTGATGTGGGCAACGTGCCGCCCGAGCAACCCGCTTCCTGATCCCGTGTCCGCCGGCTAGCCGCGCAGGACCTCGGCGGCGGTGGACCGGATGTCCTCGACCGCCTGCTCCACGCGGTCGCGATGTGTTCGGAAGGACAGGATGCACATCCGCAGCGCGAAGCGGCCGCGCAGGACGGTGCCGCTCAGATGGACACGCTGCCGGGCGTTGATCCGTCCCAGCCACAGCCGGTTCAGCGCATCCGCCTCGGAGGGTTCCTGGCCCGGCAACGCGAGGCGGAAGGCAAACAGCGACAACTGCGGCTCCGCGGCGATCTCGACCCCGGGCACGCTCCTGAGCGCCTCGCAGGCCCAGCCAGCGAGGTCCAGCTTCTCGTCCAGCTCGTTCCGGAACGCACTCAGGCCGTGGAGCTTGAGGGGCAGCCACACCCGCAGGCCCCTGAAATCCCGGGACAGCTCCGGCGACAACTCGCAGAAGTCCACCCGCTCCGGCTGGTTCTGGGTCTCGGGCATGTAGTCGGCAGGCACGCTATGGGCCCGCCGCAGCGCAGCCGCGTCGCGAACGACCAGAGCGCCGTTCCCGTACGGCAGGAACAGGCCCTTGTGGGGATCGAGCACCACCGAGTCCGCGCGTTCGATCCCGCGCAACGCGCTGCGGCCGCGCTCGGTCAAGAGGAAGAAGCCGCCGTAGGCCGCATCGATGTGGAAGGCGAGCCCCTCGGCTCGGGCCACCTCGGCGAGCGCGGAGAGATCGTCGACCGCTCCGGTGTTGGTGGTGCCGGCGCTGGCCACGAGCAGGAACGGCAAGAACCCCGCGGCGCGATCCGCCCGCACGGCCTTGCGCGCCGCCTCGGGGTCCATTCGGAATCGCTCGTCGCTGGGCACCGAGCGGACGCTGCCGGCGGGAAAACCCGCCAGCATCGCCGCCTTCCTCACGGAGTGGTGGGCCTCCTCCGAGACGTAGAGCGTGCCCTTCAGGAAGTCCTCGGGCAAGCGGGCCACCCGAGCCGTGACGATGGCCGAGAAGTTCGCCAGGGAACCGCCGCTGGTCAGGATCCCGCCGGCCGCATCGGGATAACCGACGATGTCGCAGAACCAGCGGACCACGTTGGTCTCGAGCTGGACCAGCGCGGGCGCGGCGGCCCAGACCCCCACGTAGCGGTTCACGGCCGATGCAATCAGCGCGGCCACTCCCGAGGCGAACAGGCCCCCTCCCGGGATGTAGGCGAGGTATCCCGGGCCCGCGGTGTTGAAGCTCTTGGGCACCGCGTGCCCGAAGAGCAGCTCGAGCGCCGCGTCCAGGGAACCGGGATGTTCGGGCAGGGGCTCGGTCAGGCGGCGCGCGAGCTCGGCCGCGCCCTCGGTGTCGGCCGCTGGTTGCTCGGGCAAGGACGCCACGTGGGGCACGATGTGGGCCATCGCCGCGTCCACGAGGCGGCGCATCGCCTGGGCGTCGAGCTCGAGCCTGGGGAAGCGGTCCGTCATGCTCGCGGCATTCTAGTGGGAAGCGGAACGGCGCCGCGCCGGTCACCCGATCCGGGCGCCGGACAGGAGCGTTGACCCAGACCACCCTCCGGCGTAGGCTGCTCGAGGAGATGCGCCCGAGGACCCCGGCCTTTCTGTTTGCCGTCGTCTTGACGGCCCTGGCCGGCCTGCGTTGCGGCGGGGACAACCCGGCGGCGCCCGCAAGCGGTGGCGGGGCGGCCCCGGCGGCCACGACGCAGCAGGACGATGGCGGCGTCGCGGCATCCGCGCGGGGCCTCCAGAAGCAGCGCTGGATCGTCGAGGACGCCTGCGACGACCGCAAGGGCGTTCGCGTGCGGCTGCTCGACCTCACCGACCACGCGACGCGTTTCCCGAGGGGTTACTGGACCATCCCGAGCCGCGGCGTGATCAACCGGGTCATCGAATGCCAGCGCGGGCACGAGATCTGCCTGGGCGCGGTCCAGGACCCGCCGCCGGGCCTGGTGTGGGGAGTGGGGATGCGCGGGGAGCGTTATCCGTGTCGCGGGCCGGGCAAGTGTTGCTTTCGCTGCGACGTGTTCGCCCACCGCCTGACGTTGAGCTGTGAGGCACGGACCCACGAGCCCCTGGCGGAGATCGAGGCCACACTCGCGGCCGACGACGAGCTGGCCGGTGATGATGCCGAGTGAGGCCTATCTGCCCAGCTCGGCGTCGACAACCGGCAGATCCCAGTGGGCCAGCAGCAGCTCGAAGCGCCGCTGCTCCTCGGCCTCGAAGGCCTTCTGGTCCGGGAACAACTCGCGGGTCACGCGATCCTGGTCGGGCCACTTCGAGTGTGCGGTCGCGGCATCCTTCCAGACGATGCTGACGCGGTAGTCCCAGCGGCCGTCCTCGGTGCCGTGGTGACGGGGCACGTCGGCGCGGACCTCCAGGATCCTGCCCGCTTCCTTCTCGCGCTTCAGGATCGGCCAGTGGTTCTTTTCGAACAGCTGCTTGAACTCGCCGAAGGAGCCCCAGCGCGCCTTGTAGTAGTACTCGATCACGAACGGATTCGAGGTCGGCTCGGCCGCGCCCGCGCAGAGCGCGACCGCGAGCAGGCTCAGCAGCGGCAGGGCGCGAATCGTCATCGGGGTCCCCCTTGGCAGGCTCACGGGATATCCCGGGATCCTACCGTTTTTCGCGTCATGCCGGACGGGGATCCCCGGCCCCGCTGCTAAACTCGTCGGCAGAATGGCCGACAAGGCGTCGCAGCTCCGCGAGATCCTGACCCGGCGCATCGCCATCATCGACGGGGCCATGGGGACGATGTTGCAGGATCGCCGGCTCGCCGAGACGGATTGGCGCGGCGAGCGATTCCGGGATCATCCACGCGACCTCAAGGGCTGCAGCGACGTGTTGTCGATCACCCAGCCGGCCGTGGTCGAGGACATCCACCGGGCCTATCTCGAAGCCGGAGCCGACATCGTGGAGACCAACAGCTTCACGGCCACTTCGGTCTCCCTCCTCGACTACGGCCTCGAAGGGCACGCCCACGAGATCAACCTCGCCGCGGCGCGGGCGGCGAAGCGGGCGGTGGCGGCCTTCGAGGCGTCGGATCCCGGCCGGTTGGCGTTTGTCGCGGGGTCGCTCGGCCCGACCAACCGCACCACGTCGCTGTCCCGGGACGTGAACAACCCGGGCGCGCGCGACACCAGCTTCGACGACCTCGAGACGGCCTATGCCGAGCAGGCGCGGGGCCTGCTCGACGGCGGTGTGGACCTGCTCCTGGTCGAGACGATCTTCGACACCTTGAACGCCAAGGCCGCGCTCCACGCCATCCAGCGGCTGTTCGACGAGGGTGCGCGGCGTGTTCCCGTCATGGTCTCGGTGACGATCACCGACCAGAGCGGGCGCACCCTCTCGGGCCAGACCATCGAGGCCTTCTGGAACTCGGTCTCCCACGTGCCGATGTTGTCGGTGGGCATCAACTGCGCGCTCGGCGCCAAGCAGATGAGGCCCTACCTCGAGGAGCTGTCGGGGATCGCGCCCGTGCTGGTGAGCTGTTATCCCAACGCGGGCCTGCCCAACGCCTTCGGCGGCTTCGATGAGACGCCGGAGATCATGGCCGCAGACCTCGGGGAGTTCGCCCGCGCCGGGTTCGTGAACCTGGTGGGCGGCTGCTGCGGCACCACGCCCGACCACATCCGCGCCATCGCCCGGGCCGTGAAGGGCACGACGCCACGCAGGATCGCGAGGCCCGAGCCCTACAGCCGGCTCTCGGGTTATGAGGCTCTGACGATCCGGCCCGACTCGAACTTCGTCAACGTCGGCGAGCGCACCAACGTCACCGGGTCGCCGAAGTTTGCCGCCCTGGTGAAGCAGGGCCGGCTCGACGAGGCCCTCGCCGTCGCCCGCCAGCAGGTCGAGAACGGCGCCCAGATCCTCGACGTCAACATGGACGAGGGGATGCTGGATTCCGAGAGGGCGATGCGGGACTTCCTGAACCTGCTGGCTTCGGAGCCCGAGATCGCCAAGATCCCGATCATGGTCGACAGCTCCAGGTGGAGCGTGCTGGAGGCGGGGCTCAAGTGCCTCCAGGGCAAGGGGGTCGTGAACTCGATCTCCCTCAAGGAGGGAGAGCAGCTCTTCAAGCAGGAGGCCCGCCGGATCCGGCGCTACGGCGCCGCGGTGGTGGTGATGGCTTTCGACGAGAAGGGCCAGGCCGACAGCACCGAGCGCAAGGTCGAGATCCTGACCCGGGCCTACCGGATCCTGACCGAGGAGATCGGGTTTCCGCCCCAGGACCTGATCGTCGACCCCAACGTGCTGACGGTGGGCACCGGGATCGAGGAACACGCCGACTACGCGGTGGCCTTCATCGAGGCCACCCGGCGGCTCAGGGCGACGCTGCCGCTGGTCAAGGTGTCGGGGGGCGTGTCCAACATCTCCTTCGCCTTCCGCGGCAACAACGTGGTGCGCGAGGCGATCCATTCGGCGTTCCTGTACCACGCGATCCAGGCCGGCATGGACATGGGGATCGTGAACGCCGGCCAGCTCGCGGTCTACGAGGAGATCCCGCGGGAGCTACGCGAGCTGGTCGAGGACGTCCTGCTGAACCGCCGCGCCGACGCCACCGAGCGCCTGGTGGCCTTCGCGGAGACGGTGCAGCAGAAAGGCAAGGCCGAGATCCGAGAGCAGGAGTGGCGCCAGGGCACGGTCGAGGAGCGCCTCAGCCACGCCCTCGTCAAGGGCGTCGTGGACCACATCGAGGCCGACACCGAGGAGGCGCGGCTGAAGCTCGGCAAGCCCCTCGACGTCATCGAGGGCCCGCTCATGGCCGGCATGAACGTGGTCGGGGACCTGTTCGGGTCGGGCCGCATGTTCCTGCCCCAGGTGGTGAAGAGCGCGCGGGTGATGAAGCGGGCGGTCGCCTACCTGGAGCCGTTCCTCGAGGCGGAGAAGCAACGTTCGGGCGCCCGCGCCGCCGGCCGCATCGTGATGGCGACCGTCAAGGGGGACGTCCACGACATCGGCAAGAACATCGTGGGCGTGGTCCTGGCCTGCAACAACTGGGAGGTGATCGACCTGGGCGTGATGGTGCCCGCCGAGACGATCCTCAGGACCGCCCGCGAGAAGCAGGCCGACCTGATCGGGCTCTCGGGGCTGATCACTCCCTCCCTGGAGGAGATGGTCCACGTCGCTCGCGAGATGGAGCGTCAGGGCCTCGAGTTGCCGCTGCTGATCGGCGGCGCCACCACCAGCCGCGCCCACACGGCGGTCAAGATCGCGCCGGCCTGTTCGAAGCCGGTGGTCCACGTCCTCGACGCGTCGCGGGCGGTCAGCGTGGTGGCCCAGCTCCGGAGCCTGGAGCGCCGGGACGCCTTCGCGGCCGAGAACCGGCGGCATCAGGAGAAGCTGCGCAGCGAGCACCAGAGGAAACGCGAGGCGCAGCCGCTGCTGCCGATCCTGGAGGCCCGGCGCCGGGCGCCGTCCATCGACTGGTCGGGCTACCAGATCCCGCGCCCCGAGTTCCTGGGCGTACGCCAGGTCGAGGTGCGCCTGGACGAGCTCGTGCCCTACATCGACTGGTCGCCGTTTTTCGCGACCTGGGAGCTGGTGGGGACGTACCCGAAGATCTTCGAGCACCCCCAGTGGGGCAGCCGGGCACGGGAGCTGTTCGACGACGCCCAGGCCCTGCTGCGGCGCATCCTGGACACCACGCGCCTCGAGGCGCGCGGGGCCTACGGTTTTTTCCCGGCTAACGCCGTGGGCGACGACGTCGAGGTGTACACGAGCGAGGCCGGCTCCGGGCTTCTGACCACCTTCCACTTCTTGCGTCAGCAGGCCGACAAGCAGGGGCGCGAAGCCAACTTCGCCCTCGCCGACTTCGTGGCGCCGCGGGATGCGGGGCGCGTGGATTTCGTCGGCGCCTTTGCCGTCACGGCAGGCCATGGCTGCGACGCCCTGGTGGGCGAGTTCGAGGCCCAGGGCGACGATTACTCGGCGATCCTGGCGAAGGCCCTGGCCGACCGCCTGGCCGAGGCCTTCGCCGAGTGGCTGCACCGCCGCGTGCGGGCGGAGTGGGGCTACGGGCGCGACGAGGCCCTCGGCATCGACGAGCTGATCCGGGAGAGGTACCGCGGCATTCGGCCGGCGCCCGGGTATCCCGCCTGTCCCGACCACACGGAGAAGGGACGCCTGTTCGAGCTGCTCGGCGCCGAGTCGCGGGCCGGGATCAGGCTCACGGAGAACTTCGCGATGTGGCCGGCGGCGTCGGTGAGCGGGCTCTACTTCGCGCACCCGGACGCGCGCTACTTCCAGGTGGGCCGCCTCGCCCTCGACCAGGTTCAGGACTACCGCCGGCGCAAGGGCATGGACCTGCGCGCGGCGGAACGCTGGCTCGGGCCGCATCTCGACTACGAGCCGGCGGAGGAACCCGAGGCCGTGCCCACGGGGTGAGCCGCCAAGCACCTCTCGGCGACTGAGCGGCGGTGGTACCATGGATTGTGCTCCGGCTGCGAAGAGCCCAATCCATCGGGGCTCCCGAAGCGCTGCTGTTGGCCGTGGGCCTGCTCGTGGTGCCCGTCGTTCTGCTCCTCGCCGAGGCCGGCCTGGCCCTGGCCCAGGCCGGCGAGGATCCGGACCAGAAGTCGAGCAGCATCGACCGCCTGCATCGCTATTCCGAGGTGTTCGGCTGGGAGCCCCGGCCGGGTCGCTACGTCGACGATGATCGCCTGGTCACGATCAACGCCCAGGGTTATCGCGGCGAGCCGATCGCGCCGCGGTCCGGCGTGCGACGCGTGCTGATCCTGGGGGACTCCGTGGCCTTCGGGCTCTACGTGAACGATCACGAGACCTACGCCGCGCAGCTCGGGGCGCTCGCCGATGACCTGGAGGTGGCGAACCTCGCGGTACAGGGTTACGGGCCCGAGCAGTCGCTGCTCCGCCTCGAACGCGTGGGCCTGGAGATGGATCCCGACCTCGTCGTGTTCGGCCTCTGCCTCGGCAACGACTTTGCCGACGTGATGCTCGACAGCTTCCTGTATGACGCCGCGCACCCCAAGCCGTACTTCCGGATCCAGGCCGGTCAGCTGGTGCGCCACGACGAACACCTGCGCCTGGGCTCGCGGCGTCGCCTGGCGTTGTGGCTGCACGACAACTCGCGGCTGTTCCGGACCGTGTTGGGGTCCCAGGCTGGCGAGACCCCGGTGCGCTCGTGGTCGGGGCGGCGGCGCGAGGCGATGCGCGACCGGGCGGCCGCCATCGCCCTCGTGGCGCGGCTGGCCGCGGAGATGCGCGAGCTGGCTGCCGCGCGAGGCGCCGCGTTCCTGGTGGCGCTGCATCCCGACCGGCTCGACGTCGGACACCGCAGGGAGAAATGGAACGGCGCCTTGCTGCGGGCGCTCGCGGCCGAGGACGTCGAGGCCCTCGAGCTCGAGGCGGAGTACGCCAACCGGGGCCTCGGCTACGAGGATGTCAGCATCGACGCGATCGGACACCTGAGCCCGCGGGGCCACGCCCTCACCGCGAGGATCCTGGAAACGCGGCTGCGGCAGCTGAGCCGGGCCGGCGCGAGCAGCCTGGCGGTCAGCGGCGACACTCCGTCCCTCCCGCTTCGCTGAAGCGGGCCGCGAGCAGGGAGCGCACCTCGGCGTAGGCGGCCAGCGCCCCGCCGGTCTCCCGGCCGAGATCGAGGTGGCGCCGCTCCACGCCACGGATCAGGTGGTCCGTGTAGCGGAGCACATAACAGACGTCCTCGGCCGCGCCGAGGATGGGCCGCTCGTCGACCAGGACGTAGATCGGGCTGGTCGCCACCCAGGGCGTCACCGCCTGCAGCCACGCCGAGCGGTCCAGCTGGAGCTGGATCGAAGCGGCCTGCGGAACCGCTTCGAGCCGCGCCGTCGCGGCCGGCACGCCGTTGACCAGCAGCCGTACTTCGGTGGCGACTGGCATCCGCGCCTCGACCGTGACGCGCAGCGGGCTGCCCGCCCGGACCCGGACCTCGTCACCGAGGCGCGCGCCGTTGACGCGCAGGTTGAGCCGGGTGCCGCCGCTCACGGCCACTGTGGTGCGGCCGCGCCGCAAAGCCTCGAGCCAGCGCGCGTAGGTCACCTCTCCCGGCTGGTCCAGCAGCACGTCGGTGCGCACCACGTCGGCGACGACGGTGCGGTTGATGCAGGGGAAGTCGCTCGCTCCCACCAGGGCTGCGCGGCCTCCGGCGTTCAGGACCCGACGATGCAGGAACGCGGTGCCGTCGTCGAGGGCCGGCGTGTTGCCCCGGTGCTCCGTGCCCAGGAAGCTGACCCGCCCGCGCAGGGCCTCGGGTGCGAAGTCGTAGGGCATGCAACAGGTCTCGGGGAAGTCCGGCAAGCGCCCGGTGGTTGGCCAGAACTGCCCATGGGCCATGCCCACCACCACCTGGGGACCCTGGCCACGCGCGAAGTCCACCACCGGCATGCCGGACTGGGGATGCCGAAACAGCGAGGAGGAGAACTCGATGGAGTTGAGGCCATAAAGCAGCAGGTGGCCGGTCTGCGCGGCGGGGAAATGCGACACCTCGAGCTCGTAGTGAACCAGGGCGCCCGGCCGCGAGACCGGGTCGTCCGCGCCCGTGAAGTAACGCCGGTCGTCGTGGAAACCGCTGCCCCACACCAGGGGTGTGGTGACCGCGACACCGCGCGCGCTCGAGAGGGCCTGGAGGCCGGCGGGCTCCATGTCCCCGTCGCAGCCGTGGCCGTGGATGTGGGGATCGCTGGCGACGAAGACCGCGGGCGTCTCGCAGGTGCGCAGGCAGGAGTCGGCGTCGTCGGTGTTGCCGTCGTCGCATTCCTCGCCGGCCTGGACGACGCCGTTGCCGCACACCGCCGCGGGCGGCGGCGTGGCCGAAGGGCCGGCCGCCGGGTTGCCGCAGGCGGCGCCCAGGGAAAGGAGCAGGACCAGCGCGAGACGCCGGAGCATGCGAGCATGAGGATAGCCGAGAATCGAGAAGATGGCCTGCGCCGACGATCCCCCTTTCGAGATGCCGATCGACGGCGAGCTGGACCTGCACGCCTTTGCGCCCCGCGATGTGGTGTCCGTGGTCGAGGAGTACCTGGGCGAGTGCCGCCGCCGCGGCATCCTGCGCGTGCGCATCGCCCACGGCCGCGGCAAGGGCGTGCAGCGGGCGGCGGTGCGCCAGCTGCTGCGGCGCCTGGATTTCGTGGTGAGCGCGGAGGACGCGCCGCCCGGGGCGGGCGGCTGGGGCGCGACGCTGGCCCTGCTGCGTGCGTCGGATCACGACGACCGAGCTTGAGCGGATTTTTTAATGGGGGCCGCGCGCCCGCGCCAGCGGC
>Ga0187893_10008574_pt1 | contig 16052 bp, 10 predicted proteins | sample MA1701074metaG_FD_139574 | JGI IMG/M metagenome (GOLD analysis project Ga0187893, IMG submission 139574) | White microbial mat communities from a basaltic lava cave in the Kipuka Kanohina Cave System on the Island of Hawaii, USA - MA170107-4 metaG ...
GTGCATGTTGCGGTTTCACGTTCAGACGGGGGGTGTAACGCTTACCTCGCAGCAGCCGGACAACAACATCGCACGGGTCACACTGCAGGCCCTGGCGGCGGTACTGGGCGGTACGCAGTCGCTGCACACGAATTCAAAGGACGAGGCTCTGGCGCTTCCGACGGAAGAGGCCGTGGCGACGGCGCTGCGGACGCAGTACGTGATCGCCCATGAGTCGGGTGCGGCGAATACGATCGATCCGCTGGGGGGAAGCTATTTCGTCGAGAAACTCACCGATCAGCTCGAGGCGGAAGCCGATGAAATCGTAAAGAGGGTGGATGAGTTCGGGGGCGTGGTGAAAGCCATCGAGAGGGGCTGGATCCAGTGGCAGATCGAACAATCGGCATACGAATTCGGTCAGCGGGTCGAGCGGGGCGAGCGATTGATCGTGGGCGTCAACACCCTGACCACGGAGGAAGAATCGAAGATCGCCCTGTTCCGCGTGCCGAAGGAAACGGTGCGCCGCCAAACGGAGCGGCTTCAGAAAGTCCGCCGCGAGCGAAACGAATCAGCCGCGGCGAATGCCCTTCGAGCGTTGGAGGCGGCGGTACGTTCGGATGAGAATTTGATGCCGGCGGTGATGGACGCCATTCGTTCGTACGCGACGATCGGCGAAATGTGCCGGGTGCTGGCGGGCGTGTTCGGCGAATATCACGAAAGCACGAGATAGGCGGGCGGAGGCCATGATCGAAGCCAAGGGCATTCATCACATCGGCATCGCGGTGACATCGATCGCCGAGCAGAGGCCGTTCTATGAAAACGTGCTCGGCGGCACGTTCGAAGGCATCGAGGACGTGCCCGGGCAGAAGGTGCGCGTGGCGTTTTTTCGATTCGGGTCGAATAGCGAAGGCGTTCGCGTCGAGCTGCTAGAGCCCATGTCGCAAGATTCGCCGATCGCCAAGCATCTCGCCAAGCGCGGGCCGGGGCTGCATCACGTTGCGTATCTCGTGGATCGAATTGATGAGCGATTGGAAGCCCTTCGGCGCGAAGGTCTGCCGTTGATCGACGAGAAACCGAGGCCCGGGGCGCATCACAACATGATCGCCTTTGTGAATCCCAAGGGCACCCACGGCGTGCTCACCGAACTTTGTCAGCCCCGATAAACCGAGGAACCGTCGCATGGAACGACGCGGGGTGAATGCCGTCACCATGTTCATTGACGATGAAGATGGTTCCGGTAAATTGTTAAGTTTCGGTTGGTGGGGACTCTTCGGCGGGGGATTCGGAAGCGCGATACCAATTACGCCGACCTAGGAGGATTGAGGATGGTCGGCGGCTCCTGGGGGATTTGACGGGATGGACCAACAACCACTGTCGTTTCAAGACGCATTTAATGAGTTTGTTCGGGGAAACGTTCCTGATATTCTGATTTGGCCATTCGTTGTAAACCTGCTTCTTACCGGACTTCTCTGTTACCTTCTCGGCCTGATTTACGTGCATTTCGGTCGGTCGCTTTCGAACCGGGCGACTCTGGCGAGAAACTTCATGGCCGTGGGCATGACCACGATGCTCATCATCACCATCGTGAAGTCGTCGCTCGCCCTGTCGCTTGGTCTGGTCGGGGCGCTGTCCATCGTTCGATTCCGGACGGCCATTAAGGAACCAGAGGAACTGGCCTATCTTTTTCTGACGATTTCCATCGGGTTGGGGCTGGGGGCCGGACAACAGCTTGTCACCGCGCTGGGTTTCGCGGCGATCGTCGCCGTCGTTTGCTTAAAGGGTCTGGTCGGGGCGTCGGCGGATCAAAGCAATCTATACCTCGTGGTCGGCAGCAAGGGTCCCAAGAAGGCCCGGTTAGAGCAGCTCACCAGCACGCTTCAGGCCCACTGCGCCTCGCTCAGCCTGAAACGATTCGACGATTCGCCGGAATCGGTCGAGGCCGCCTACCACGTCGTGTTCAACGACTATTTGCAACTGGAATCGGCCAAGGACGCGCTTCAGGCCCTGGGCGAATCCGTGTCGGTCAGCTTTATCGACAACGAGGGGATCACGTAGGTGCTCATTCATTCGCACACCTCGGCGCACTCGGTCTTGCGTGTTCGGAGTCGAAGGCGGCGAAACCTCTTCCTTCTTAGTTGCGGTCTGGTCTACGGCGGTCTGATGATCGCCGTCGGAGCCCAGATGCACAAGAACAACTTCTTCGCCGAGTCGGTAACGCCCTACCTGCGCTCGATGAAGACCTGGCCGCGCAACTTGTTGGGAAGCGTCCGTGCGAACCCCAAGCGCGTCACCATCGACATGAAATGGGAGGCGTATCAGAAGCTTTCCTTGCAGCGGCAGCAGGCGCTGGAGAACACGGTCTTGTTCTCCGGAGAGGACGATTTCGTCCCCGCGAAGTTCGACTTGGACGGCGATTCCGTGCGCGTCCGAATGCGGTTGAAGGGCGACGGTGTCAATCACCTTCTCGGCGAGAAGTGGTCGTTTCGAGTGAAGACGCGCGGAACGGATGCGTTTCTGGGCATGAAACAGTTTTCGCTGCACCATCCCCAGGTGCGGAACTGGTTGTTCGAGTGGCTGGGGCATCGGATGCTCCGACGCGAGGACGTGGTTTCGCTGCGTTACGATTTCTTGAACGTCACGCTGAACGGCAAGGAACTCGGTCTTTACGCGCTGGAGGAGCATTTCGAGAAGCGATTGATTGAAAGCAACTCTCGGCGCGAAGGACCGATCCTTCGATTCAACGAGGAATTGATGTGGCGCGAGATCGCCGAACAGACGCGTCCTTTCCCCGGCGCGGAGACAAACGGAATCGGCGATTACCAAGTCAGCGACATCGAGGGGTTTCAGACCGCACGGATTCTCGAAGATCCGAAGCTCAAACCGCTGTACGTCGCCGGCGTGAAACTGCTGGAGGCCTTTCGACGCGGTGACCTCACCACCAGCCAAGTGTTCGACTCGCGGACGTTGGCCATTTATTTCGCCCTCGTCGATTTGCTGGGCGCGGAGCACGGGTCGCGTTGGCACAATATCCGATTCTATTACAACCCGGTGACCTCGAAGCTCGAGCCGATCGCGTTCGACTTGTTTGGAGGACGCCCCACAAAAGCCCTCAGCATCACCGGCATGGCGACAGCCAGCGGACATGATCCGTTCGCGACCGTCGAAGCGAGATTTCAGAAACAGGTTTTCGAGGACCCTGTGTTTTGCGCGGAATATCTCGCCGCCCTGGAGCGTGTCTCTCGACCGCAATACCTGGACGACGTTCTGAAGGAGCTCGATCCCGCCATACAGAAGTCGCTGGCGATCCTGCACACCGAGTTTCCCTATTACGAGTTCTCGCCTGATGTCCTTCAACGGAATCAGGCCTACATTCGCAGCGTGCTTGACGCGGAAAAATCGCTGCACGCATACGTCGAAAAGCTTGAGGACGCGATGCTAACCCTGCAAGTGGCGAACATTCGATATCTGCCCGTGGAAGTCACCGGCGTTGAGATACAAAACGGGCCATCGGCGCCTTTGGAGAATCCTTATACGCTCCAACCGCGGCAGCGGGATCGGATCGCCGCGTATCGGTCGATTTCCGCCCCCCTTCCCCCCTCGCCTCCGACGGACGCGAATCAACCTCTATCCGCTCCAGCATTTACCGTTGTCTACAAAGTGCTGGGCACGCAAAAAACACTTCGATCGCCTGTGTCCTCATTTTCGCTCGACGTGGAAGAATTCCTGCGAAACGACTTCCTGCGCAGACCGCCGGATACGAACGTGGAATTCCTGACTGTTGACGAATCCACGAAAACGCTGCGAATCAAACCGGGGCGTTGGACGATTGCCACGGACGTGATTCTTCCCGGCGGGTACACCGTGGTCGGCGGACCGGGCACGGAATTGGACCTGGTGCAAGGCGCACTCCTCCTGTCGCATTCACCGCTTCAGCTCCATGGGGAGGAGGAATCGCCGGTCGTGATCCGCTCGTCCGATGGGGAAGGGCAAGGCGTCGTCGTCATGCAGCCGGGCCGGCCTTCCGAATTGGAGCACGTTCATTTTCTAGGATTGAACAATCCGAAGCGAACGGGTTGGACGCTGACCGGGGCGGTTACCTTTTACGAGAATGAGGTTTCCTTCCGTCAGTGCGTGTTTGGTGCGAATCACTGCGAAGACGCACTCAATCTCATTCGCGGGCCCTACGTCATGGACTCCTGCCTTTTTCAGAACACCCAATATGACGCCTTCGACGCGGATTTCTGCAGGGGCCGCATGTCGAACATGCGGTTCGAAAACTGCGGCAACGATTGTCTGGACGTGTCCGGAAGCGTGGTCGACCTGCAAGGAATCGCCATTGTTGGGGCTAAGGACAAGGGCATCAGCGTAGGCGAGGCGAGCAACGTCACCGCGGACGCGTTGGACATCCGCATGGTCCGCATCGGCATGGCGAGCAAGGACCGGTCCGAGCTTCGCGTGGAACGCGCTACGCTGAACGATTGTGAAATCGGTACGGCGGTGTTCCAGAAGAAACCCGAATTCGGAGGCGGAACGATGATCGTTCGTCGGTTGACAATGAACGGCGTGCGTCAACCGTACCTCGTGGAGGAGGGAAGCGAGTTGGTGGTGGACGGCGACGTGAAGGCCCCGACGGACAAGAACGTCAAGGAGTTGGTGTATGGAAAGCCCGCGGCCCCGCCGCCCTGACCCGGCGCCTGAGCGATTTCGATACGAGCGTAAGTTTCATGTGACCGACCTGACCTTTCGCCAGGTCGAGCTGTTGGTCAGATTGCATCCGGCCCACTTCCGCACGGCGTACCCGCCGCGATTCATCAACAACATCTATTTCGACACGCCCGCCCTCTCTGACTTCGTCCGTCACGAAAGCGGCGCGGAGAATCGAAGCAAGATCCGCCTGCGCTGGTACGGGGGCGAACGGGGGCGAATTGAAAAACCGGTCTTGGAGTTGAAGGCGAAACGCGGCGCGGTCATGCACAAGCCGTCCCTTTCCCTCGACCCGATTTTCTTTGATGGTCGCATCGATCACGAAAGCGTGAAGGACTCGGCGAGGCGGCGAAACGCGGACCCGGCCATGACCGAACGATTGGCCTGCTCGCCGCCGGCGTTGTTCAATCGCTACCAGCGGCGGTATTTCATCTCCGCCGACAATCGGTTTCGGTTGACCCTTGATACGGACCTGACTTTTCGGACCGCGGGTGTGAGATTCTGTGGCTCGCGCACCCGCGTCGAAGTCCCGCATTGGGTGATCGTTGAACTTAAGTACGACCCCCAATACGACGGTCTGGCCCGGAAAATCAGCGACGTTTTTCCTTTTCGCCTTGGCAAACTATCCAAATATGTCAGCGGCATCCTTCATTTAAGCGGCTGGCGGGAGTGAATCCTGCGTTGGAAACCGCTCAAATGGTAACAACTCTCACGAAGGAACCGGACGCCGAAACGCCGACCTCCACGGGGCGCCGTCCGGGGATGTTATTTCGACTGATTCTCGTCTCCGTCGCCTTGTTCCTCAGCCTGGGGTTCGGTGAAGTCGCCGTTCGAATCGCAGCTCCGCAACCGCCTTCCTGGCTCGATGTCTACCGCCGCCATCCTGTCCTTGATACCTACGCGCTGCTGGCGGGCGTCGAGCGAGAGGTAGAGACGGGCGAGGCGAAATGGAGGGTCGTCACCGACGAAAACGGATTTCGCGTCAGCACGCCGCGAATCGTAGGCGGCCCGCGAACCCTTGTGTTGGGAGATTCGTTTACATTCGGTCAGGGCGTCAACCACGAGGACAGTTTCGTCGCACGATTGCAGGAGCAGGCAGGTTTGAAGGCGACGTACGTTAACGCCGGAGTCCCGGGCTACGGACCGATCCAGTATCATCAGATAGCGGAGTACCTCCTATCCACGATACCGGACGTCAAGCTGCTCATTATCGCGACTTACGTGGGGAATGACTTTCACGATTGCCTTTGGAAGGCCGAATCCAACGTGGTGGACGGAATTCTCGGCAACCGCGGCGACGTGAGAAGTTTCATCAAACGTCACTCGCATCTGTATCGCCTGGTTTCAAAGATTTACCAGCGAATCGCGCCCAAACCCAATGATGCATTCGCCTTTCGTGAAAAAATGTATGTGGCCAAGAACTGGGAGGAGGGATTTCTCAAACTGGCGCGGGAACGATTTCAGGGAGAATTAGAAGCAATCGCCAGACTATGTGATGCCAAGCGCGTTCCTCTGGTGGTCGTGGTGATCCCCACGCGTGAAGCCGTTGACGCGGCGCGGGCAGCCGACAAAGGCGAACCTCCACCAAGCGAAAAAGATCCCCGGCGACCGATTGAAATCGCGAGTTCCGTGCTGTCGGAATTTGGAATTCGGTTTCTAGACCTGACACCCGGCTTGTCCTCACGGGAGTCCAAGAACATCTATTTCGAGCACGACGGTCACTTCACACCCGAAGGACACAAGTTGGCCGCGGAATTCATTGCGAATCAGTTGGCCGACGTACCTAACTGAATTTACAGTGAAACTGTATCAAAGTCTTATATTCTTCAAATAAACGAAGATGTTGTTTGATTATCGGTTGGTTACAATGATAATGCTGGAGGGGAACCCGGCCGCCAGGGCGCATAAAGCGGCACCCACCGAAGTTTGGGGTGTTTATCCCTTGCGATTAGTTAGGCCTGATTGTTCGCAAACAAGCGATGAGAAATCATTGCATGACAATATCGTACAAAAAGTTGATTCCGGTAATTGGGGCGCTCCTAGGGTTCTGCGCAGTTTCTTCCGGCGCTCCGATGGTCACCGCCAACCGGACACGCGGGGTCGCGCCGTTGGCGGTTTTTTTTGACGCAACGGCCGAGACAAGCGGAGTAGCCCAGCCTCCCCTGGTTGACGGGTATCGCCAGTTTGCGGCCTTTCATTACGAATGGTTCTTTGGGGACAACCCTTCCGCCGTCTGGTCGACTACCGGAAAACCAAAACATCTGGCATTTGGATACGTCGCGGGTCACGTTTTCGAAACCCCGGGAACTTATCAGGTAGTCTTGCGAGTGACCGAACCGACCGGGGCGGTTCACATCTATGAGCAACAAATCATCGTCGACGATCCGGAAATCATCTACGCGAACAGTAGTCTGAATGCCTCGGAGCGGACGGTCTATGTTTCGCTCCTCGGCAACGACAACAATGTCGGATCGTTTAATGCGCCGCTGCGGACGTTCTCACGGGGAAAGAGCCGACTGTTCGCCTCGAACGGTCCCAGGAGACTCCTGCTCAAGCGTGGTGAGACCTTCACGGATTCAGGCGGCTCGACGATATCGGGGCGTACCGGTCCGTTCACCATCGGCGCCTACGGAAGCGGGGCGAAGCCGATCATCGTCAGCGGCGGGTCACAGCCTGTTCTGAGCCTCGCGGAAACTACGACGGATGTGCGCGTCGTGGACGTGGATTTCCTTGGCGCAGGGTTCGGCTACGCGATGATCCCGGGGACGCGGACGCTATTGCTGCGAAGCCACGTTTCAAATTTCAGTTCCGGAATCTCAACGTCTGAATTGTACGGCAACAAGGCGGGTACTTTTTTCGTTGAGAACACCTTCGATCTTCACGTCGATTATGACATCTATTATAACTTCGGGGAAAAAGTCGCGATCCTGGGCAACTCGCTGAATGACGTGAACGGGGAGCATCTGATCCGCTCTTACATCACGCACTCCGTGATCGGTCACAATCGATTCCGCGGCGGTCACAACGGCAAGCTGCAATTGAAGTTCGTGGGATATTTCCCCACGGGACATCCGGACCGGGCGCCCGGGACGCCGTCCGAGCAGGTGGAGTTCTCAATCATTTCGGACAATATATTCGAGAATCCGGATCCGTGTTCGTGGATGATCACGCTGGGGCCGGTGGACGGAGGCAAGGACCAGAGGCTCGAACAGGTGATTTTTGAACGAAATCTTCTGAAGGCCGGCCTGATCACGGGGACAATGCTGTACGGCAACAACGCCCATGTGACGGTCCGCAACAACATATTTGACGCCACGGGCGGATCACCAAGCGTGACGGCTGTCCGCGTGACGCGCAGGGGCGTGGAACCGGATCCTCTGGGGTACGCGATTTACAATAACACGATGTATCGCTCGGGCGTGGGAGACCTGACGCCCATTCAGATCGACTCCATGGCGAGCGAATCGTGCGTTCGGAACAACCTTGTCACGGGGATCAGCGTGCCGGTGATCACCGGCGGAGGTTCGGATCTTTGCGAAGAAGGCAACATGGTCCTGGCGCAATCTGTATTGATGAACCCGGCGCTCGGAGATTATTCAGTGAGGGCGGGGAGCGCCAACATTGACGCGGGAGTCAATTCCTATTCCGTGCCCACCGACATCGACGGATTTCCGCGCCCAGTCAATGGCGGTCGGGGATCGCTTTGGGACGTTGGGGCTGTTGAATACCGCTCGGAGTCGGTGGCGCTGAATCGAGCGCCCGTGGTAAGTGCAGGCGGGTCGATGGAGGTTTTCCTTCCGGGCGGCGTAGTTACGCTTGACGCGACGGTCCTGGACGACGGGCGTCCGGGGCCGCCATTCAACCTGACAAGCAACTGGCAGCAAATCAGCGGCCCGGGGCCGGTGGAGATCGCCGATCCCCACCAGACCGACGCGTTGGCGACCTTCATCGAACCGGGGACTTATACGCTTCGACTCACCGCTTCCGATGGGATTCTGGCGGCGAGCGACGATTTGACGGTCAGCGTGATCGACGCGACGCCCGTCGTTTCCAAAGTGGGCATGAATGTCGCGAAGGTGTATGGGTGGACCTCGCAGATTCCCTTTGTGGACGTGTTCAGGCAATCCCGTCCCTGGATTTCCAACACGCTTGGCGGAAGTTCGACGGACACGCGAATCGTCATACCTTCAGACGCCAACGGTTATCCGCTGGAGATTCCGTACAACAATGGGACGGATCCGCCGCAGATTGTTCGGACGACGATGGTGGACGTGGGGGCGGGCGCGTACCCGACGGGTCAATACACACTGACGTTTACCGGCGACGGGGAAATCGAGTTGATGGGGGATGGTTCGGGGCGGTTTAACCAGACGGGGGGGACAGGGACGTACGCGTTCCAGGTCAACAGCTCGGTGTACGGAATTCGTCTGAAGTTATTGCGTTCCAGCGCGGCGAACCGCGTCCGAGACATTCACGTAATCATGCCGGGGTACGAGACCTCGTACCAGACTCGACCGTTTTTTCCCCCTTTTCTGGAGCGAATGCGGGGTTTCGGGGCGATCCGCTTCATGGAGTGGATTCGCACGAACGGCCAGGATCAACTGGTGGCGTGGTCTGACCGCCCGACGACCGATCATTACACGCAAGCCGGATCGAAGGGGGCGTCGTATGAATATGCCATTCAGCTTGCCGAAGAAGTGGACGCCGACCCTTGGTTGACCATTCCGCACGCGGCGGACGACGGTTTTATCACGCAGCTTGCCCGACTGGTTCGGGATCAGATGGAAATCGGGCGCAAAGTGTACATCGAGTACTCCAACGAGGTGTGGAACGGCATCTTCGACCAAACGTCCTACGCCCGAAGCCGGGGAGTCGCCCTGGGTTTGAGCACGGACTCGGTGATCGCGGGCCGTCGCTATTACGCGAAAAGATCAGCCGAGATTTTCAAGATTTTCGAAACCGAGTTCGGCGGACAGAGCAACCGCATCGTCAAGGTGCTTTCCGGTCAAGCAGGCAGCACATCGGTCGCTTCCGACGTGATCGCCGCCTTTCAGCAAACGCAGATCAACAATGTCCCAGTGAACCCGACGGGCGTTCGATTCGACGCCCTCGCGATCGCTCCGTATTTCGGCAACGGGCTGGCGGACGAGATTGTAACGGCGGGCGAAACGGCCACGATCACGGTGAGCGAAATCCTCGACCGGGCGGAGTTTGATTACCTGCCGCAGGCGGTTAGCCGGATGCAAGCACACAAGGCGCTGGCGGATTCGTACAAGGTTCCGATGATCGCCTATGAAGGCGGACAGCACATCGTGGCAACGGGCAACAACGTTAACAACTCGGCTCTTACGGACAAGCTTCAGGCGGCAAACCGCGACCCGCGAATGAAGGAAATCTACAAGAAGTACCACGCGGCATGGGTGGCGAGCGGAGGAGGGGTCATCACATATTTCAATTTCGCACAGGTTCCCAATCAATACGGCTCATGGGGAGTCCTGGAATATGTCGAGCAACCGGAAAGCGAGGCGCCGAAGTACGCGGCTCTTCGAGAGCTCATTTCAGCGGGAAATTAGCCTTGAGAGCGTGCATCAAAATGCACCTTACCGACTCTTGAACCCCGCCAAGCTACGGGCGGCAGGTGACGGTTCGGCAGGAGGCCGGGCAGTTTGCGATACAGACGATGTGTTCGCCGTCGGCGACGCCTTCCCACGTCGCGGTCGCGCGGCCGAAGCCATTGAACGTCGCGGAGCGCGGGTCCGCGGCGTCCAGGGTTAATTCCATCGCCGTTCCCAGGGTGACATCCGCCACCACGGCAGCTCGAATCTCGCCGGTTCCCCGGCGGCAGGTCGCCCGGATTCTCTGAATGGCGCCACAGGAGGCGTCACACGGAATTCCGTGGGCTTCGAACGCGGCGCAGATGCCCGATTCGTTGGGCGTTCCATTGGTGAAATCGCCATCTTCGTCGTCGACGGCGAGCACTTCTACGGCGGTTCGCGGATCGGCGCTGTTAAGACCGCGGCGGATGCCCACGGTGATTTCCGTCCAATCGGTGAACAATTGGCGAGCAATTTCCAACCCTTGGACAGGGCCGTGGGCTTTCTGCAATTCGAGTTTCAATTCCCACCAGATGCCGGAGAGGACTTGCCCGCAGGCGTGGGCCTCTTCGAAACACGGGTATTGCTTGTTCGCCCGAACGGTGTCTCGAACAAAAGTATCCGGTCCCAGGAAATCGCGCCCGACGAGGTGATCGTCGTACATGAGAAGAGCGAGAGCGTCGGCGTATCCCTCGCCAAAACCCTCCTGCCGAAGGTTGTGGCGGTTGACGATGAAATGACCGTATTCGTGGGTGATGACGGAACTGTAGGCGGTGTTCACGCACCCTTGGCCGGCGGAAAAAAAGGTGATGGCCAGCGAAATCGGGCTGAAAAACGCATTGCAGGACCGGGTGGAGTTGACGTTGCAAGTAATGGGGATGTCGAGACCGTCGAAATCGGGTTGAAGTTGTTTGTAATAATCATGGGTGAGCGTGGTGTAATAGAAGCCGTTGACCTGAGCGGTGGCGAACTCGCCGGGAGCTTCATTTAGAACCATTTCCGCCAAGGCGGGCGGTGAAACCAATTGCTCCGCGCGCAAGTCGCCGCCTCGAACGTCGTTGACCGTGACCCAGGAACCGGAAAGATCGGCTTCAATGTTGATCGGGGCAGAACCGGCGTCGGTCAGTTCAAAAAACCCCTGGTTGTCGGTCTCGGTTTGAACGCCGCCGCCGCGTACGAACAGACTGGACAAGGGAATCAGACCGGGCGGATTGTAATCCACGTCGGGCAGGGTACCGATCGAACCGAAGCCGTGAACGGAACCGGCGGCGTCGGCATGATAGACTTCATTGCGAACGAAGGCCAGTCGTCCGTCGGCGGCATCCACAAAAAACGTGTAAGCCTCATACCGGTTTACTTCCGGAAATTCGCCGTAAAACCTCCAGGCGCGAAAGGGATGAATCGCGCCTCTGGCCGTCTCCTCGGGAAACACGACCAATTCGGGGGCCGACCAATTCAAGAAGTGCGAATAATTGACGTTGGATTTTACAGAAGCGACGGCGTCGCGGCCTGAAACGGTCATTGGCCCAAACCCGTTATCGGGCGGTCTGACCAGGTTTGCCCCGACAAAGACAACGTCGTTGGGGCGGCCATGGCGAACGTAAATGCGAGCGATGCCGTACTCCACGGGCAGGCCCGCCATGAATTGTTGATAGGAAAAAACCGTGGACCTCCGTGAGCCCAGCATCGTGGCGCGGACTTGTCGGAGATCGACATCGCCGACGCCCCAAACTGCAGTGTGATCGGCGATCCATCGATTCGCGGCCTCTTCCGGCCGCCAACCTCGTGTCATCGGTCTGCCAAAAACGGCGCCGGGCCAATCGCCATCCAACTGGATTCGAACGCCCGGAAAGCGGTCGAGGAGGGCCTGGCGCGCGGGGTCGGAGCCCCGCTTTTGCGCCGCGGCGGGACGTACCGAGAGGGTAACGAGCAGCGTCAAGGACGCCGCAATCCGCACGGGCGATCCGTCGAAACCATGAATCCATCGCATGAAAACGGGCCCTGCTTCCTTCCCGGTGGGATCGGCACGAAGCCGGACGCGAGCCTCGAACCTGCCCGAGGCCGCGATCCGTAGTACAATGCAAATAGACTAACGAATTTGGGCGATTGGGTCAATGAGAAATGTCGGTCGCCGGTATGTAGGTGACTCTCCTGACGGAGTCTGTATGGTGAATTCGATAAGGCTTTTCGTAGTCGTTGCGGCACTATCCGGTGTCGCCGTCGTCGCCGAGACTGAACCGCCGAGTTCGCACGATGTGGGCGTGCACACGATCGACGGGGTGACGCTGACCGGGCAATGGCTCGGCATAGAGCCGGGCGTGGGCATGAGATTTCATGCGCCGGACGGCGAACGAATCATTCCCCTCGATGAACTTATGCGGGTGGTTTTTGCTCGGGAGATTGTCCCCGCATCCGGCGCGGTGCTGTTTCATCTACGGGACGGTGGGTCGCTTCACGGAGACCTCGTGGCGGGCGCGGTGGACGGGTTCTCGGTGCGCACGGCGATTCATGAAGGGGCGACGGTCCGGTTTGACCAGCTCGTGGCGATTCAGTTGGCCGGCGCGTCTCGTTATCCGCGAGCCGAGGAGTTGTTTCGATCGGCGATGGACGACCGTCTGCCGGGACAGGACGTGCTCATCACGCGGCACGCAAGCGAAGCGAAGTCGTTGCGAGGGCGGCTGGTTTCGCTGGATTTGAACGAGGGAAAGTTTGTGTTCGGGGACCGGGAGCGGTCGCTGGCGTCGGAAAAAGTGTACGGGGTGGTCTTTGCGGCGGGGGCGGCGAAGGCAGACGCACTTCCCATGATGGCGACGCTGGCTGATGGTTCACGGTTTTCCCTGCAATTGACCGGAGCGACGAGAGATGCGTTGACCGGAACGTCATCCCTGGGTGACTCCGTGACGCTGCCCCTTGAATTGGTGGCGGCGATTGATTTTCAGAGCGATCGACTGACCTACATCAGCGATCTTCCGATTTCGGGTCAGCGCGTGGAAGGACTGCTTCATCGACCCTGGGCGGTTCGGAAGAATCAAAGCGTGAGCGGGAAACCGCTTTCCCTGCAAGGTCGCGTATTTGAAAAAGGCTGGGGCGTGCATAGCCGCACGGCGTTGGATTTTTCGCTGCGGGGGGCGTACACGACGTTTCTCGCGACGGTCGGCATCGACGACGCAGTGCGTCCGCGCGGCGGCGTGGTGTTTCGGGTTCTCGGCGACGACAAGGTTCTGTTTGACGGCGGGTCACGGAAGGGCGGCGATCCGCCGGTCGATGTGCGGGTCGATGTCTCCAGCGTTCAGAACATGACTTTGGTGGTCGACTACGGCGACGGTTTGGACATTTCCGATCACGCGGATTGGGCCGACGCGAGGTTAATCAAGCCGCGGACACAGGCGAATCAATCTCGACCTTGACGAGTGCTTCGGTCCATGCGAATCGACTCCACCTACTTCTTTCCCCTTGTTGTTACAACGGCTGTGGGAACTGGTTTTCTCGGCCTGGTTTCGGCGGATCCGGTGGACGACGCGGACCGCGCCCGCATCGAAATGATCCAACGCCTTACGCCGACCGTGGTTTGCATGTACGACGCCCAGCAGCGGGGCGGCGGATCCGGGGTCATCATTGACGCCGAAGGAATCGGTCTTACCAACTTCCATGTCATCGCCGGAATGCTGGACAAGCGCCGCGGACTTGCCGGACTTTCCGACGGACGGCTCCTGGGATTCGAAGTGCTCGGCGTGGATCCGACGGGGGACGTGGCGATGTTTCGGCTGCTCGGCGGTGGGACGTTTTCCGCCGCACCGATGGGCGATTCCGACGCCCTTCGCCTCGGGCAGACCGCTATCGCCATGGGCAACGCCTTCGTGCTCAGCGAGGATTACACGCCGACGGTCACGGCGGGAATCATCACGGGACTTCATCGTTATCAGGAGGGTACCAAAGGCAACCTGGTTTACTCGGACTGCATTCAGGTGGACGCTTCGATCAATCCCGGCAATTCAGGCGGGCCGCTGTTCAACGAAACCGGTGAGGTTATCGGCATCAACGGGCGGATTTCGGTCAGCGTTCGAGGGCGCTTGAACGTGGGGCTTGGGTACGCGATTGCGGTCAATCAAATCAAGCGGTTCATCCCCGCGATGCGCGCGGGCTTGATGGCCAAGCACGGCGGGCTCGGAGCGACGGTGGATTCAAAAGGCGAATGGGTCCATTTCGACGCCGTGGCCCCGGATTCGGTCGCCCACAGAGCGGGGATCGCCATCGGCGACCGCATACTCTCCTTCGACGGTATTCCCATTGCTTCACGAAACCATTTCACCAGTTTGCTGGGAACGTATCCCGCGGATTGGCCGGTGTCGCTGGAGATTCAGCAACAAGGGGCGAATAACCTGGTTTCGCTTCGACTGGAACCCGTGGAACCCGCCCTGCGAGAGGCGTTCGCGCCCGATCCGGAGATCAATGCGCGAGAGGTTCGTCGCGTGCTCAAGGAGTTTCGGGATTTTGTTCTCGGTTCAATAAACGCGGCGCCAAACGAGTGGAAATGGAAAATCGTCCGGGCCCGGCGAGTCGAAAGCGATCCGGACCGCGCAGTCATTGAACGATATGACGCGACGATGGAAGGCGACGGTCCCGTGGCGATGGGGCGGAAGTTCGACGATGGGTCCTCCGGAGCGAAAGTTTCCTACGACCACCGATCGGCAACTCGGCGGACGGGCGCAGATCCCGAGCCTGTAACGCTGCCCGTGGATGAACAAATGACGCTGAGCGCGCTCTATGTCTTCCAGAAGCTCATGCTCAAAGACCCAGCCTATGCCGACTTGGGCGGAGTTCGTCACGTTGGCGCGGATCGCTGGACACCCTTTCACACGGTCATTGAGCAAAACGCGGGGCATGCACCGGGCGGCGAATGGGGCGTTCGCAGAAACCCGCCGGATCGAATCTTGGAAGGAATCCAGTGGCCGATGGCGGAGCACATCGACGCGCGTTTCGGTTTTGATCCTGAGACGCACGGACTGGTTCGCATTCGAGTGCGCGACATTCCCAGCGGAATCGAAGTGCAGATTGATGTCGGCGATTACAAGGACGTCGGCGGACTGACGTTGCCGAATTCGATTCACGTGATCGGCCCAGGGTATGCGTATCAGGAAAGCCGATCCGACTGGGAGTTGCAGCCGTGAGGTCTGGACTCCGCATCCACGGATTGCTTGCCGCATTCTTCGTGAACTCAATGGTTCCGGCCGGTCACGGATTTGATCGGGCCATCGGGACCGTTCTGCCCCGCGTGGTCAAGCTGTATGGATTGGGCGTGGGCTCGCAGGTCGGATACGGGACGGGTGTCCTCGTCTCGCCGGATGGATTGGTCCTTACCGTTTTTTCGTTATTGATCGAAGCGAATCGGATTCGGGCCGTCACTTCGGACGGTTCCTACTACGAAGCCGCCGTCGTTCACCGCGATCCCCTACGTCAACTAGCGCTACTTCGCCTTCAACCCCTGGCGACGGGCGGAAAGACCGACCTCGGCGACGCGGGTGAGGTCACGGCGGAGAGCTCGCCGTTCGGGGCGCTCCCCTATTTCGAACTGGGCTGCACAACATCTATTCCCATCGTCTCGGATGACTCCGTTCGCGCGGGTCATGCCGAAAGTGTGCGCGTGGGTGATTGGGTGGTCGCCGCGGGCAACCCGTTCAAACTGGCGGACGGTCCCGAGCAGATGTCCCTTGCCCACGGAATAATCTCCGCGCGGACGCGAATGGACGCGCGGCGCCAGGTCAAGGACTATCCGTA
>Ga0187893_10008575_pt1 | contig 16048 bp, 15 predicted proteins | sample MA1701074metaG_FD_139574 | JGI IMG/M metagenome (GOLD analysis project Ga0187893, IMG submission 139574) | White microbial mat communities from a basaltic lava cave in the Kipuka Kanohina Cave System on the Island of Hawaii, USA - MA170107-4 metaG ...
AGGCTCGCGACCATGTTTTCTGGCGATAAACGAAGGGATCATGTCCATGGGACCTGGACGATAGAGCGATAAGACGGCGATGATCTCCTCAAACTTATCCAAATGCAGCTGCTTTGAAAGCCCTTGCATGCCCCCAGATTCTAGCTGGAAGACGCCCAATGTTTTGCCCTGGTTGAGAAGCGTAAAAGTTGGCGCATCGTCTAGGGGCAGGTTGATCCAGTCGATCGTTTTTCTGGTTTGCTGTGCGATCGCATCGACGCAGATCTTGACGCTCGTCAACGTCTTTAAGCCCAAAAAGTCGATTTTGAGCATGCCGGCCATCTCGACGGGCTTCATCGAGTACTGCGTCACCAGCAGACAAGAGTCTTTGGCAATACAGACAGGGATATGCTCGACTAGTGGTTTTCCAGAGATGATCATGCCGGCAGCATGAAGACCGGTGTTGCGAATTGAGCCTTCGAGCTTGCGGCCGATGTCGATGATCGATTTTGTCTCGGCATCCTCTTCGTAGGCTTTTTTTAAGTCGGGTTCCTTTTCTAGGGCCTTTTCGAGCGTGATGTTGAGATCTTCGGGAATCAATTTGGCAATGGCGTTAACTTTTGCCAGAGGCGTGCTTAACACCCGGCCAACATCTTTTACCACCATTTTGGCCTTCATGGAGCCAAAGGTGATGATCTGGGCGACATTCTCTTTTCCATAGCGCTGGATAGTGTAATTGATCACATCGGAGCGCCTGTCCATGCAGATATCGACGTCAATATCGGGATAGGAGACGCGCTCGGGGTTGATAAAGCGCTCAAAGAAGAGGTTAAACTGCAAAGGCTCGATGTCGGTGATTTCGGTAAGATAACAGATGATGGAGCCGGCACCAGAGCCGCGTCCTGGCCCCATGGGGATGCCATTTTTTTTGGCCCAGTGGATAAAGTCCCAGACGATCAGCAAATAGTCGCACATGCCCTTTGGAGAAATAACATCCATCTCGTATTTCAAACGCTCATGCACTACCTCCAAGGGATCTTTTCCTGGATATTTTGCGGCAACGCGCTTGAGGTTTTCTTCGGTATAGCGCTTGGGGATACCTGCTTGGCAAAGATCCCACAACAGGCGCTCGACCGTGGCGTTGTGCGTCTCTTTGTTGTAGGTTGTCCCTTCTGGCAAGAAGACAGGGTAGTGCCTCGTCTTTAAATCGATTTCGAGGGTGCATTTGTTGGCCACTTCCAACGTATTCGTCAGCGCTTGTGGAAGGTCGTTAAAGAGTTGCGCCATCTCCTCTTGGCTTTTGAAGTAGAGCTCGTGCGAGGCAAAGGTGGCGCGTTTTGGGTTGGGCGTGCGAAACTTGGGATTGCCCGAAGGATCGCGCTGCCACTCTTCCACGGGTTCTCCTGACTGGATATTCAGCAAAATCTCATGCGCCTTCCAGTCTTGTCGTTCAAGGTAGTGGACGTTGTTTGTGGCCACGAGCGGGATCTTGAGCTCTTGGCTCACAGGGACTAAAAGTGAGATCAGCTTTTCTTGCTTTTGCACATGTTCTTGATACTGGCTGTAAAGCCACGATTCATCGAACATGCCGTCGAGCTGGAGCTCTTCTGGCGCGCTAGAGTGGCGCTGCACTTCTAAATAAAAATCTTCGCCAAATAGTGCCTGAAAGTTTTTTACAACCGCGACAAAAGACTCTTGTGGGCTATTGAGTGCGGCATGGGCGATGGGGCTCTCTAGGCAGCCTGATAGGCAGATAAGCCCCTCTTTGTAGCGGGACAGTGTTTCTAGGTCGATTCTGGGGTAGTAATAAAAGCCTTCGGTATAGCCGATTGAGGTGAGCTTGCAGAGGTTTTGGTAGCCTGTTTTGTTTTTGGCTAGCAGGATCAGGTGCTGGGCGACGCGGCCGGCAATTTTCTTTTTTTCGAGACGAGAAGTTGGTGCTAGATAGAGCTCGCAGCCAATTAAAGGCTTGATCTTGTGCTCTTTACAAAGCTTATAAAAGTCGATTGCGCCAAAGAGGTTGCCATGGTCGGTAATGGCCAGTGCCGGCATCTGGTAGGCCGCGCAACTTTGCACCAGCCCAGCAAGTGATGCTGAAGCATCGAGGATCGAGTATTGCGAATGGACATGCAGGTGGACAAACGAACTCATATGGGCCATTGTCGTAGATCTTGTCGTTTTTGTCCTAGAGATTTTCCTCTAAGGGCGAGAATTATTTTAAAATTATTTATTTACAAAAATAAGTAAGTATTTTAATTAAAAGATTGTAAGGCATCAATAGAGGAGAACTATCTATGTCTACGAAAGAAAACATGAATACCGTGCGTAAGTTATACGATAGTTACAATACAAATGATCCCAAGCAGCTAAATAACTGGGATTCAATGTTTAGTGACAATGTTGCAATGCATGATCCTTCGACTCCCAATGCAAAAAAGGGGACACAAGCGATCAAGCAGGCAGAAACTTCTTACATCACAGCCTTTCCAAACAAAAGTACGACAATCGACAGCATGATGGCAACTGACAATGATCAAATTATTGTTCGCTGGCATTCTACCGGCACCCAAAAAGGGCCATTCCACGGCATGCAGCCATCAAATCGCAACTTCAACATTTCCGGCATCAGCATCTACCAATTCCAAAACGGCAAAATCTCTGAAATCTGGCAAAACTGGGATGAACATGGTCTCATGAACCAGCTCAACCCAAAACAAAATCCCTCCAGTCGCTAGTCCATAACAACCTGGTCGGCGCGAAAAGAGATTTTCTTTGCGCGCCGATTTTGGTATATCATCCAGACATGAACCTCTACATACGCTTTTATGGAACAGTACAAGGAGTGGGCTTTCGGGCGACGACAGAGTGCTTTGCACGAGAGCTTTCTATATCGGGCACTGTGAAAAATATGGCAGATGGCAGCGTAGAAATTTACGCTCAAGGGCCGAATGCTAATGTCGATGCCTTTCTCAGTCGCTTGCAGAACCACTTTAAGCGCTATCTACAGAGGGTAGATATCCGGCCCTTAGAGGTTGCTACTCCCTTTACTGACTTTCGCATTATCTTTTAATAGTATATACTTAGATGATATGAGCGCGCCAATAAATAATAAAAGAGCTGTTGAACCTAGTTGTGATATTGATCCAAAGCGGACAAAAATTGAACTGAAGGGTCCGCTTTTAGATGAACATCAATTCATTCGAATCTTCGAGATAACTTCTCAAGCCTATCATTACGCTACTTGTTTTCCGGAACAGGCGAAGAGAATTTCTAATGTCTTTACGCCTTTTATCGATACTTTGCCCGCTTCCTATTTTACACTAGAGAATAACCCCAATCGCCACCCAAATGATGGATGGGCGATTGAGGATATCCCTACCCTCATCGAACGCAAGGATGCAAAATGGAGTTTGCGCTCTATTTCAACAGGGCGTACAAAGGCAGGAGAGCATCCCGACTTGCCGGAGTTCTTTTTCAAATTTTATAATATTCGACCTGGAAGGGCACAACCGCTTGCCCATGTGTTACGCGTGCCGATGGCTCATCGCCTCAGGGAAGTCGCCTATGAGGAAAAAATGGGGGATGAGGTTGAGGTTGTTCTGAAAGGCTATGTCCCGCTCACCTCAGCCAAGGTCATTAATGACTTAGATGAAAATACAATGAATGAAGCGCTTGTCGTCATCGCCGAGAAGAAAAAGCTCATACCCTCTCAAGAGATGATCTCTATTGTTAAAGGGTTGCCTGAGAGCACGCAAAAGCGTCGCGCAAACCAACTCTGCCTATTTCCAGCAAGAACAGGAATTGGAGATTTCACCTGGAACAACCTCCAGATGACCTGGGAGCATAAAATTGCCGTGCCCGATACTGAACCGCTCTACTGTGAGCTGATGCCTCATCCTGAAACGCACGATTTTGCTGCAAAGTTTCCCAAAAACGCCACCTGGTTGAAACCTGCGCTCGCGCCTGAATCTACGTTCAGAAAGTGCGCGTTGTTCGGCTTAAATAATTTCCAAAAAAGTTCTGAGGAACATGAGCTGCCCCTTTTTGCCGAAACAGCTCAGCGATACATCGACAATCTATCTCCAGCATCTTAATATTTATGGAATTAGGGCTTGCCATTATCGGAGATAGTGTTGCTGAGACTGAGCTCGCCGATGATGAGCATTCTGCCTCGGGAAGGGAAGGTTCCCAGGGAGTTATTGCTTGAGAAAAGGCCCTGATCTAGCCCCATGCCGCCGTTGTGGGTGATCTCGTTGCCGATGATTACCTCATTTTCGACGTAGGAAACCATCTTAATACCGTTACCTTTGTTGTAGCTAATGACGTTGCCATCTTTTGATTTTGCGCTGCCGATCACATCGCCAAAGGCTTGTAGGCCAACTCCTGAGGAGCCAATGCGTATGCCATCGCCCCCGTTCTTGAGGATCTTATTGCCTGTCATAATGCTGTGGCTGGCCTTGTTGATGCGCACGCCGTGTCTTCCATTTTCAGAGATCGTGTTGCCCTCGATGTAGGTGTCTTGGGCAAATTTTAGCCAGATGCCATCAAGCTCGCTTTTGCCTATAACATTTCTGAAAATCTGCACGCCAACGTAGGGAAAGTCTGAATAACTATTTTCGCCGAGCTTTATGCCATAGGTATTGCCTGAAATCTGATTATCGAAAATCTGCACCGAGGTGGGATAGGCAAGGTTGTCGTTGCTCAAGGCTATGCCAACGCCAGAGGGCGCAAGATCGGCCCCAATGGTATTGCCAGCAATCACGAGCTTATCAACTGCTGTACAGAGCACATTGGCAGAACCGTAGCCTGCAATGATATTGTTCTTGATCGTAACATCAGTGACAAAAAGATGCGATATGCCTATTTGCTGGCCAGGACAAAGCACGCGCTTTCCTGTTACGTCAAGCCCTATCGTGTTGCCCTCAATCACGATGCCATTGCCAACATTGGCAATTGTTCCTTGACGGTTGAACTCGCCGGCAAGAAGGTTGCGAGCGCCAGGGTCATGGCCCCCGATGGTGTTGTGATCATCTTGTATAAGCACGCCGTACATATTTGGAAGCGAGAGCGTGCCCGTTGTGTCAGTGCCGATGAAGCAGCCCTCTACTTTGCAATGCTCTACCCCAATCAAAAGTCCCACGCCTCCACCAAGACCGAAGATGCCTGAATCATTTGTTGCGGCAAAGTTGCTGATCGCAATGCCGCGAACGATACAACCCGGCGCCTCGAGGCACAACCCCCAGATAGGTCCGGGCTGCATGTACCCTGGGCCTACGCCGCGAATCTCTACGGTGATGACCGCGTTATTTGCTTCGTGGATTGGTGCATCGTTTGGTTTTGCGCCCCCCGGCGCTCCCAGATAGCCATCGATAGTAATCGGCTGTTCAAGGTCTGGAAGGTCTTTTGGAGGCTGAATGATGCCTGTTGCAGTAAACTGAATGGTGCTTGGGCCATTAAGCGCATTTGCCTGCAAAATGGCTTCTCGAAGCGATCCTGGAGTGGGCTGAGCGTCATCACCATTGTCGTCAATCGTGGTGACTGTAAAGGTATCTGCCTGCAAGAGTGCTGCACAGCTACATAAAAGAAGTGCAAAAAGTCGCCATTTCATCTTTTACTCCTTATTTTATTTTGCCCACTACTTGCACCGTGTCACCCTCGATGCCAATTTTTTGCATGGTCCACATAACCGTGTTATCCACAGGATCAATCTGCGTGGATGAATCTGCACTCCACCTCTGGTAAGAGTTCAAGGAATCTGCCAAATCAAAGGCAAAGAGCCCAGAGCCTATGGCAAAGAGGTTTGGGGCAGATTTGCCAAGACGTAAAATCCCTTTGGGATCACTACTAGAGCGCCCCACATAAAAGGCGCTGATTGTCTGCTTTTCCCCTGAAACTGTGCCACAGAGGCTCAAATCTCCCCTTTGATTGGTCATGATGGCAGGCTGGTTGTAAAAGAGGGGCGTCTCACTACTTGCATCAAAGAGCGTTCCAGCTTGCAGAAGTTGGGGCTTTCTATTTTTGAGGTCGATCTGATACCAGCGACAGGCCACGCGATCGCCAGAGAAAGAGCCAAGGCCGTTGCTATCAACAGTGATGGCATGAGTCGTGTAGAGCCTTCCTTGGGCAATATGGGCCCCTCTGAGGTGATCATCGTCACTTTCTAACAGGCCAACCTTTCCGTAGGCGTTATTGCTGTAAGGAATACCGAGCGATAAGTTACTTGCCGTCGCCGGCACATCGATATCATACATCGATGAAAGCGTGGGCGAGTTTGAGGCAGGGTCTTGCACATAAAACAGCTTGAGGCGTCCAAACATGGTGGGGTCAGTCATGATGACACATCCCGCTTTAGAATCTCCATCGTAATTCATCGCAGGCTGCATGTTGGTTGTATAGAATCTTGAAGTTGGCGGATAAACATATTTGTAGAGGCCTGGCACGTCGTGAAAGGCGGTCATCACAGGCGAGCCTGTGCCAAAGAGCGCGTTCTTTGGAAAGACATAGAGATTCGATGAGAGATAGCCATCTTTGTAGACGTTGAGCGCGATGTAAAGCGCATCTTTATCAATCCCGATGGTGGGTGTACTGTACTCTTCCTTGTTCTCGCCGAGATGCAAAATGTGGATCACCGACCACTTGGTGGCGTCCGTGATGTCGCTTGAATCGCTTACGGCAAGACTTAAACCTGCGGCCCCCTCGCCACTGCCATACACATCTACAGTAGTGGCAACCACAAAGTAGCGCTGTGAATGCACATCAAAGTGCGCATGACTTTCTAGGGTTGTGAGGTTTATCGTATAATCGCCATCGAGGTTATACAAAGTGACGAGCTCTTCATCAAGGATGTCTTCTCGGTTACCATTTTTAGCAAAGGTGACAATGCCTGAGCTATCAAGTGTCAAAATCTGCTGAGTTCCAACAGCGATCTCTGAGTTGTAGCGTGCATTCCAGTAGGTAGGATTGGTGGCAGTGCGCCGTGCCTTGAAGACAAGCTCTATCGTTTGCGGAGGATCTTGCAGGCGATTTTTGGCGCTTGCCTCGGGAAAGAAGGCGCCAGGGAGCGCATTTGGGTTTTGAGGTATAACATCTGTCATCTCAAAGGCTCTTGGAGCCTTTTTTTTCTTAGGCTTAGAGATGAGGTTGGCACTATTTCGTTTGAGCTTGTAGGTGACTCCCTTGGTATCAGCACTCAGTGTAAAAACACAAGCAAAGCTTACTACAGATGCGAGTATGATACGATGCAGCATGAGTCCTCCCATTATAAGTGGGGAGTCTGCTCCTTTCTGACTAATTTGTAAAGCCGAGTAAAAAGTGCTTGAAATAAGATGCCTTAAGGGATAAATGCGGAAAAATAGCATTGATTTCTGGGAGATGTGCACGATGAAAAAATTGACCCTATTGTTTTTAACTCTTGTTTTTGGAACAACTCTTTGGCTCAACAGTCAAGAGTCAACTACCACACATCAAAAGGAAGAGTATCCGTTGATGATGGAGCCTGATCTCAAAACCTTTTCTGGGCTTGTCGAAACAGCAAAATTGGCCGATTTTTTCCAAGGAACTGGCCCTTTTACTGTATTTGCCCCATCCAATGAGGCCTTTAGCAAATTCGATCAAACGACCCTAGAAAATCTAAAAAAACCAGAAAATAGAGATCGGCTGATCGATCTCATCAACTACCACGTGATTTTGGGTAAATACCTTTCGAAAAATATGAAGAGTGGCAGTTTTCGCACAGTCAATGGCAAAGATATCACGATTAGAAAAGATGACAATGGGCAAATTTGGGTAAACGAGGCCAAAGTGGTACGCGTTGATCTCGTCGGTCCAAATGGCGTTGCACACGTAATTGATATGGTATTGGTTCCATAAAAGAGGGCTCTATGGTTGACGATGATTTAAAGAAAATACTTAGCGATTTGAAGATGGATGATCTCGTCAAAGAGCTCGAAGATACGCCTAAAAAGCCTCGCTTTACTTTGCGCCACATCCTGATCTCAAGCGTGGCTATTGTCTCACTTGGCCTATGCACCTTTGCTTTCATGTACAGACCCACAGCTGAGCCTCAGCCTCAAACAGAACTCATCGCCGAAGCAGATCATTCTGATGATGAAGAGGAGACAGCTAGTGATGATTATGACTACGAAAACCCCTACAAAGATCGCGAAGAGGCGGCAGCCTCTTGGGCTAAAAAGATGGTAGAAATCGAACCTGATATGGGGCACGACGTGCATGAGCTTTGGGACCTTTTGCGCCAAAGAAAAGATGATCTTGAAGATACCGCAAGCGAGCTTTCTAATCTTCTGTTTGACAATGCAAGACGGCGCCAAGATTTTATTTCAAAAGAAGTGCAAGTGTTCCTTTCGCGCTACCAAGCAGTCGATACGCGCCATAGTGTAAAAATTGCCAATAGCATCAATGCCATTTACGCCCTGATCCAGAAAAAGCACGATCCTGACCTCAACCAGGCCTATGCAGAGATGCTTGGCGAGCTTGGGGCTGAGATGTATTCGACGCACCAGCTGCAGATATCCAAGGAGATACTTTTGCAGGAGATGCGCTATAATCGTGCCTTACAAACAGTAAGAGAGGCGACATCGCTCAAAGAGCTGCATGCAGGCCAGCTCACAGCGAAGGTGCGACTCAAAGAGATTGAATCTAATGGAGTGATGCAAACCTTTTCACAAGTTGATTTTTATGAAAAGCAGTTGATCCCTTGTGTCAAAGAGGGCTTGAACAACCTGTTTTTCTTGGCACCAAAGGATGAGATGTTTGATCCTCAAGATTCGGCGCTATTGGAAGCGCTTTTGCAAACCATCAAGGCCGATGAGAGCGAACAAAAAAAATACTTTGAGCAATTTCAGCGCTACATGAAGCAAGAAGAGGGTCGCTCCACCATCCATCCTCAAAGCTCTGTTGCTTTTAACTAAGTAAGCTCATAAACTTTTCTCCTATCTAGATAGAGAAAAAGTTTATGGATATCGCCTGTCCCACCGGCACATTTGATATTTTGCCTCGCGATCCGAAAGAAAAATGGCGCGAGGTGCACCTTTGGCAATATGTTGAATCGCTCATGCGTGAGCATGCCAAGGTCTACGGCTGTCAAGAAATCCGCACACCTATCTTTGAACGGACAGAGCTCTTCACCCGCAGTGTAGGGGATGCCACCGATATCGTTTCCAAAGAGATGTACACCTTCATTGATCGAGGTGAGCGCAGCATGTCGCTACGACCTGAAGGGACAGCCTCTGTCATGCGTGCCTTTATCGAAAAGGGGTTGCAAACGCTCGGTGCAGTGCAGCGATTCTTTTACATCGGGCCCATGTTTCGCTACGAAAGACCCCAATCTGGGCGTTTTCGCCAGCACCACCAATTTGGCGTAGAGATCATAGGTTCAAACCAGGCAGAACAAGATGCCGAATTGATTGAGATGGTCTTTTCACTCTATGAAAAGTTGGGACTGAAAAACCTTAAGGTGTTCGTCAACTGTTTGGGAGACAAAGAGGCAAGACAGACTTTTCGCACAAAGCTGCAAAGCTTTTTGGAGCCTAAGCTTTCGCAGCTCTCAGAAGAAAGCCAGAGACGTTTTTCCACAAATCCCTTGAGAATCTTGGATTCTAAAAATGAAAATGACATCGAAATTGTCAAAAAGGCACCCTCAATCCTCGATTTCTTGAACGCTGATTCAAAAGAGCACTTTGGCAAAGTTTTAAAAATATTGGACTATCTCAAAATTGACTACGAGGTCAATCCCAAGCTTGTTCGTGGGCTTGATTATTACAACAACACCGTTTTTGAGATCACGTCGGGCCATTTGGGAGCGCAAAATTCGATCGCTGGTGGTGGCCGCTACGATGGCCTCATGAAGAGTTTGGGAGGGCCTGACCTTCCCACAATAGGCTTTGCAACGGGCATTGAGCGCGTTATCCAAGCGCTTTTGAATCAAAGTCACTTCGTTCCTGAAAGAACAAAACCAAGTCTCTACGTAATCCCGCTCGGGGAGGCAAGCCTGGAACCCTGCTTCAAACTTGTCAGAGCGTTACGCCTTGAAGGGACGGTTTGCCTTTTAGATATATCGGGAAAAAAGCTAAAGTCAGTCATGCAACAGGCCGATAACGTTGAAGCTGAGTATGTGCTCGTTATGGGCGAAAATGAGCTCAAAGAGGGCAAGTGCGAACTTAAAGAGATGAAAACGGGGCAAAAAATGGTCCTTGAGATTGACAAAGTGCCCCTGTTTTTCAAAACACGAAATTTTGTGCCTGCAGGGCACCTAGAACACGCTAAATAGAATAAGGAGTTGATTGTATGTTGTTACATAAGTTTCAAAAATTTGCCTATCTTTTGGGAGCGCTCTGCGTGCCTTTAGCACTTGCAGCAGATGCACCTGTCGCTGCACCTACAGAGGCTAAAAAAGCGCCTACCAAGGAAGAGCTCTTTGCCCCAAGTTTCCTCGATCGCCTTTCCTTGACCTATGGACACATGATTCAAAAGAGCTTAAATAACCCCGTTGTAAAGCTCAACCCAACGATGGTAATCCAGGGAATTCAAGAGGGACAAAGTGGAAAACCATCTCCAATGTCCGAGAAGGAGTATGAAGAGGCCCTTACCCTCATCCAGCAGTATGCCTATGAAGACATGTCAGCCAAGAACTTGCAAGAAGCTGAAAGCTATCTCCAGAAAAATGCAACTGCTACCGGCATTGTTTGCCTCGAAAATGGCAAAGTCCAATACAAAGTCATTCAAGAGGGCAAAGGCGAAGTAGTCACTGATGAGATGATGCCCACGATCAACTACAATGCCACCTATTCCAACGGCCAAAAACTTGGCTCTTCAGAGCAGACCGGTGGACCAATTGAAGTGCGTCTTGACGAAACAATTCCAGGGTTTCGCATGGGCGTTATGGGCATGAAAGTTGGCGAAAAGCGCCAAATTTTCATTCACCCAGATTTGGGCTACGGAAAATCGGGCCAGCTGCCCAACGGCTTGCTCATCTTTGAAATCGAAGTGACCAAACTCACACCAAAGCCTGCCAAACCTGCAAATGATGCTGCAAGTGACGACGATAATGATGATGAGAATGATAACGATGATGATGACGACAAGGGTGGAGATGATCTAGCCAATTTCGTCGATACCGATGACTTGATGGCAGATGATAATTCTGACGATGAGGTCGAAGAGATCGAAGAAATTGATATTGAAGAGTCAGAAACTTCAAAGAAATAATGTGAGTAAGACCCAGCCGAAAGGCTGGGTCTTATCATTTAGGCGACTTGAGTGACGATCTTTTTGAGCGTCTCGAGATCTTTGAGACCAACAATGCGGTTTACCTCTTTTCCGTCTTTAAAGAGAATCATCGTTGGCACAGATGTGATTTGGAAGTTGGAAGTGGTCTTCGGTGCATGATCGACATCGAGCTTGCACACTTTCATTTTCTCGCCCATGTCATTGGCTAAAGCTTCCAAAATCGGGGATAGTGTGCGGCAAGGTCCACACCAGTCAGCATAAAAATCGATAAGACATACGCCCTGAGCAATCGTCTCATTAAAATTTTCGTCATCAATTTTGATGATAAACTCTTTCATGATATCTCCACAAAGTTAAGGGCCATCCGTTGTAGCAAAGGGGGGCTTTTTTTGGCTATTTAAATCCCAATGCTTGAGAAAATCAAGGACTATCGACTAAACTTGACATTTTTATAGTAGGCTTGCATGCAAAAAATACCTTTTAAAACGTGGGTCGTAAACCGAACGTCTCAGCTTGACTTCGACAACGCGCTTCCCTATTTTATCTTGGCGTTCTATCACCTGGCTCCTGTGGCAAATCCGCAAGAGGAGGTAGCACTCCACCACGCCTTCTTTCAAGATCAAGATGCCAAAGGAAGAATTTATTTGGCGCCTCTTGGCATCAATGGTACTTTGAGTCTGCCAAAAGAGCTGGCCTTGCGCTACATGCAGTGGATCTGGTCAAAGCCTGGCTTTGAAAATGCTGAATTTAAGATACAAGAATATGAGACCCATGCCTTTGGTCGCCTCTGTGTAAAGACGCGTGCAGAGCTTGTGGCATTAGGCTTTGACGTGCCTTTACAGATGCGTGGGACGCACCTTAAGCCCTCTGAGTGGCGCGCGATGCTAGAGGAAGAAAAGGACAAAGTCGTTTTGGACATTCGCAACGATTATGAATACAAACTTGGTCATTTTGAAGGCGCTGTGGCTCCTCCCTGTGAGACCTTCAAAGACTTTAAAGAGTATGCTGACGAGTTGAAGACGAAGATCGATCCTGAGAATACCAAAGTGCTGATGTACTGCACCGGCGGTATTCGCTGTGAGTTTTTTTCAGCCTACCTGAAGCAAAATGGCATTGAAAATGTCTTTCAACTGCAAGGCGGCGTGATTAAGTATGGTGCAGAGGAGAAGTCAAAACATTGGGTAGGCAAGCTCTTTGTCTTTGACGATCGGTTGGCCGTGCCTGTGTCGGATGAGGAGACAGAAGTGATTGGAAAATGTCATCACTGTCAAGGCCCGAGCGATCGCTACTACAACTGCGCCAATATGGATTGCAATGAGCTCTTTATATGCTGTGAGACCTGTTTAAATACCTTTCACGGCTGTTGTAAAACAGAGTGCAGCGGAACTAATCGCGTGCGTCCCTTTAAACTTGCAAACACCCCATTTCGTAAATGGTATACGTATGCTAAAACGAAAGAAGAGCTCAACCAGCTTCGAGTTGTAGAAGGATCTCATGCAAACAACTAGTACTGAAACTCGAAAACAAAAAACGCTGGCTCGAGCCGTCGAATATTCAGGAGTTGGCATTCACACCGGGCAGGAGGTGAAGATCCGCTTTGTGCCTCAGGAAGCAGGCCGTGGGCTCTTTTTCAAGCGCACAGACCTTCCCTCTCAGCCCATCATCCCGGCGACGATCGAATATGTTTTTGACACACCCAGAAGCACAAATCTGGCCCTCAATGATGTCCGCATAATCACTGTTGAGCATGTACTTGCCGCGCTGCGCGCCTACGAGATAGACAACCTCTGCATTGAGCTTTCTTCTCTTGAGCCCCCTGGTGGCAATGGAAGCTCTGATGTCTTTGTCGAAATGCTTGAACAGGCAACTGTAGAAGAGCTGCAAGCTTTTGTGCCTATCGTCAAGCTAAAAAATCCAGTCTACCACTCAGAAGGAGACGTGCACATCGTCGCCATTCCCTCTGATGAGTATCGTTTGAGCTACACCCTTCACTATCCCCAATCCAAAGCGTTAGGCTCGCAGTTTTATTCGATTGCCTTAACGCAAGAGGGCTTTAAGCAGGAAATTGCCCCATGCCGCACCTTTGTGTTGTATGAGGAGATTTCCAACCTGATAGATCGTGGCTTGATTAAGGGGGGGAGTCTGGATAATGCCGTTGTGATTAAAGAAGATGCGGCAATATCAAAGAATGGGCTATTCTTTCCTAACGAAATGTGTCGCCATAAAGTGTTAGACATGATTGGCGATCTTTCCTTGATAGGAATCCAATTTACTGCGCATATTATGGGAATTCGATCGGGTCATCCGGCAAATTTCCGTTTTGCGCAAAAACTCTTTCATCAACTTTCTCTGGAGAATAGGTAATGTCGAGTCCTACCATGGCACATGGCCGTGTCTTAGAGACAAAAGAGATCGTCAAGATCTTGCCTCACCGTTACCCTTTTCTACTCGTCGATAGGATCGTAGATCTCGACCTTGAAAAGGGGACAATCATTGGTCAAAAAAACCTAACTATTAATGAAGCCTTCTTTCAAGGCCATTTTCCTGATGCCCCCATCATGCCGGGTGTGCTCATTTTGGAAGCTTTGGCCCAAACAGGTGGCGTCCTTTTGCATTTGCGTTGCAATCCAAACAAGATTGCCGTGCTCTTGAACATCAATAATGCCAAATTTAGACACCCTGTAAGGCCTGGCGATGTGCTCTATCTCAAAGCTGAGGGGTTGCATTTTTCAAGTAAGGGTGGAAAGATTAGAGCCACCGCTACAGTAAATGACAAGATTGCCGTGGAAGCTGAAATTGCTTATGCCTTTATCAATAAAGAGCAGATTTAAAAACTAAAAAACAAAGTTATATTCATGTCTGATATACATCATACAGCTATCATCGAGAAGGGTGCAGAAATCGGCAAAAATGTGAAGATAGGCCCCTATGCAGTGATTGGCCCCAACGTGCAATTACACGATGATGTTGTCATCAAAGCGTCGGTAATTATTGATGGTCATACGACTGTGGGCAGTGGCACGACCATCTGGCCGCATGCTGTCATCGGCACAAAGACCCAAGATCTCAAGTTTCGCGGCGAAAAGACCTTTGTTGAAATCGGCAATAGATGCGAAATTCGCGAGTTTGCCACTATCAACTCCTCATGTGGTGAGGGCACTATTGTAAAAGTAGGCGATCACTGCCTGGTCATGGCCTATTGCCACATTGCCCACAACTGCACCTTGGGAAATCGCGTGATTATGGTGAACAATGCATCGCTTGCGGGCCACGTGGCGATTGAAGATTGCGCCATCATTGGCGGCTTGAGCGCGGTGCATCAATTTTCGCGCATCGGCGCCTATGCGATGGTTGGCGGCATGAGCCGCATCACGCAAGATGTGCCACCCTTTACGATTGGCGCAGGAAGTCCCTATCGCCTGGGTGGCTTAAATATCGTCGGTCTCAAGCGCCACGGTATCCCATTGGCGACTCGCAAAGCGCTTGCCCAAGCCTTTCGCTTCGTCTATCGCTCTGGTTTACCGCTGAAAGAGGCACTTTTGCTAATCGAACAGCAAATTGAACCTATTCCGGAAATCCGGCGCTGGCTCGACTTTTGCCACTCTACAAAGCGTGGACTTGCCGATCACGGTGGGGTTACAAGACGAGCAAAAGATGATGGCGTGGCCTACGACACAGATGAGCTTGAAACTGCTGGTAAGTGCTAAAAGATGAAGGTAGTCTATTTTGGCACTCCTGAGTTTGCGGCAGAGATCTTAGAAGTGCTTGTAAAGGCAAAAGTTGAGATTGTGGCGATTGTCACAAAGCCTGACGCGCCGCAAGGAAGGTCTTTGAAGATCACGCCGCCACCAGTTGCCTTACGAGCAAAAGCGCTTGATCTTTCTGTACCAATTTTGCAGCCAGAAAAGTGTTCTACCCCGGAAATGATTGAGGCGCTCAAGCACTATCACGCAGATCTCTTTGTGGTTGTGGCCTATGGTGAGATCTTGTCACAGCATCTCATAGATGTGCCCAAATTTGGGGCCGTCAATGTTCATCCTAGCCTGCTTCCTCTCTATAGAGGAGCAGCGCCTATCCAGCGCGCCTTGCTGAATGGGGAAAAAGAGACGGGCGTTAGCATCATTCGCCTCGTAAGAAAAATGGACGCAGGCGATGTGCTTTACGAAGAAAAAATTGAAATTTTGCCAGAGATGGATGCCGGGGAGCTGGAAAGTGCGCTTTGCAAGCTTGGCGCCAAGTGCCTCTTGAAGGTGATTGATGACTTTGAAAGAGGAACTCCAACCTTTACTCCTCAAGATAGTGCCAAAGCCACCTTTGCGGACAAGATCACAGCTTCTGACTGCCATCTAGACTTTACAAAACCAGCCAAGATGCTTCAAAACCAGATCAGGGCCCTATCACCTAGCCCTGGCGCCTGGTGCCATGTCATGGTGCGAAATGAAAAAAAGCGCCTCAAGGTATATCGTGCCGAGGTTGTTGCCGACCAAGAAAAAAATTGTTTAACTGTCCCCTGCCAACAAGGGTTTTTGAAGCTCAAGACTATCCAGCTCGAGGGCAAACCCAAAATGTCTTGCGATGAGTTTTTAAAAGGGATTCCTGCGTCGCAAATTTCCTTCTGTTAAAATTGTGTAAATCCGCTAATATCCCCTAGCGTCATTCTGGATAAATGACGTTATATCAATACTTTCAATCATATTTTTCAAATAGGAGGCAGGTTCTATGTGCTGCCTAAATGCTGTTATAGAACAGATTCAATTGACACCTGAGCGCGTGGTTCAGGGTGTGGTGTATGCTGGTAACCAGATAACCAATTTTGCTGGACGTG
>Ga0187893_10008576_pt1 | contig 16048 bp, 14 predicted proteins | sample MA1701074metaG_FD_139574 | JGI IMG/M metagenome (GOLD analysis project Ga0187893, IMG submission 139574) | White microbial mat communities from a basaltic lava cave in the Kipuka Kanohina Cave System on the Island of Hawaii, USA - MA170107-4 metaG ...
CTGGCGCCGCCGGCTCCGCCCGCGCCGAAGACGGAGGCGCCGCCTCCCGTCGACGAGCCGCGGCCGGAGCCCGCGCCCGCGCCGAAACCGGAGCCGGCACCCGAACCGAAGCCCATGCCGCCGCCCGAGCGGAAGCCGGAGCCGCCGCGCGAGACGAAGCCGGAGGAGCCGGCGATCGCGATCGCGAAGGTCGAGGGCGCGGTCGATACCCGCGACGCGCGGACGTGGCGCACGAAAGGGGCGCCCGCCCGACTCACGTTCGCCGACGGAACGCGGCTGTCGCTCGACGCCGACACCGACGTGCGGGTCGTGGGCGCGACGTCGATCGCGCTCGACCGCGGCGCGCTTTACGCGGAGTCGAAGAAGCTCACGGTCGAGACCGCCGACGGCGAGACGCGGGTTTCGGACGCGAAGTTCGGCGTGCGTCGCGCGGGCGACCGCACGGAGGTCGTCGTGCTGGAGGGCGAGGCGCTCTGCGTCGCGGCGAAGGGCGAGCAGAGCGTGCGCGGCGGTCACGGCGCGTCGATGGCGCGCGGCGCGGCGCCGTCGAAGCCGCGGCCCGTGGACGCGGAACGCGCCGTCGGGTGGAGCCGCAAGCTCAACCCGCCCGAGCGCGCGATCTGGCGGATCGACTTCGAGAATGGCCGGAAGCCCGCGAACCTCGAAGAGGGGACGGTGGTCGCCGGGCCCGCGCGGTTCGCGAACCGATTCAGCCTGCAGGCGTCTGAAAGCGCGGCGCGCGAGTACGGGCCCGCGGTCAACTTCAAGGTCGAGGACAGGCTGGGCGAGCCCGCGCGGCTGACGCTGCGGTTCCGCGCGCACGTGACGGGCGCGAAGCTCTGGGTGAATCTGCACGCGTCGCCCGCGGGCGACAACTATACGGTCGACGTTCCCGTGCGCGAGAGCGAGTGGACGACGGTGGAGGTGCCGCTGCTCGACCTCGTGCGGCTGGTGGACCGGTCGCGGCTGAAGGCGGGGGACAAGCTGAACTACCTGCAGATCGGGGTGAGGCAGGGGGGAGAGTCGTACTTCGACGACATCGAACTCGCGGAGGTCACTGAGAGATAGCACCCGTGTTGGGGAGGTTGGTATGGGACTTGTGATCGCGGTCTTCGTGCAGATCTCGAACGGGTATCCGGGGGACGCGGGGATCGAGAGCCATCCGGACGTGGTGTACGTCGAGCGGTTCGACGACGCGTCGCTCCCGGCGGTGACGGCGCGCTACTCGGAGGTGCTCAACGCGGGCGGGATGCTGCTCGACACGGACGTGCCGGCGGGCAGTCCCGCGGGAGGGCGGTCGCTTCGAATCACGGCGACGGGCGGGGCGAACACCGGGGGGCACCTGTACCGCAACCTGCCGGCGGAGAACGACCGCTGGCACATCCGGTACTACGTGAAGTACTTCAGCGGCGGGCCGTACCACCACACGGGAATGTGGTTCGGCGGCTACAACCCGGCCACGCCGTGGCCCAACCCGCAGGCGGGAATCCAGCCGGCCGGCGACGATCGGATGAGCATCTCGTTCGAGCCGATCGGCGGCTCGCGGATGGACCACTACGTGTACTGGATGCACATGCGGACGAATCCGGGCGGCAGCTACTGGGGCAACGACTTCATCCAGGACTCGTCGCTGACGTTCACGTCGAACCAGTGGATGTGCGTCGAGATGATGGTGAAGCTGAACAACCCCGTGACGTCGTACAACGGCGAGCTCGCGTGCTGGGTGAACGGCGTGCAGGTGTCGAATCTCGGGCTCGGCTTCCCGAACGGCACCTGGGTGTGGGACAGCTGGACCCCGGGCGCGAGCGGGTCGCCGTTCGAGGGGTTCCAGTGGCGCGACAGCGCGGCGCTGCTCCTCAACTATCTCTGGATCGAGCACTACGCGGACACGGTGCCGGCGGGGTCGACGCTGGCGGTGAAGTACGACCACATCGTCGTCGCGCGAAGCTACATCGGGCCGATGCTGCCGGACGGGTCCGCGCCGGTCCCGCCGTCGGGCGGCGGTGGTGGCGGCGGCGGGGGAGGAGGCGGGGGCGGATGCGGGTCGGCGGGGTTCGACGTGCTGCTGCCGGCGGTGCTGGTCGCGTGGATCGTGAGGCGGCTCCGGCGTTGAAGCGGCGGACGGGAACAGCTCAGAATCAGATCGGCAACCGGTTGCGGCCGCGCCGCCTGCGTCCGGCGCGGAACTCCTGGGACGTGGAAGGTCAGGCTTTCACCCACCCCTTGACGATGTACTCCCTGGCGAGGTCGCCCCACAGCGCGTCGATCTGCTCGCGGGAGTTCGAGATGCGGATCTCGCGCTCGAGGGGCGTCTTCCGGTTCGGGCTGAAGTCGGTGAAGTGGATCACGAACGCGGGGAAGTCGCCGCCCTCCGTCTCCTTGTTCGTCTTCCACAGGAGCAGCTTGCGGACCATCGTCTGGCCCTTCAGCACCTTCGTGTACGCCTCGCGCCGGAGCACCTGGCTCTTCGGCATCGTCAACTTCTTCGCGTCGCGGTCCGCCATCGGGACCTCGACGAGGTCGGCCACCTGCTGGAGGCGCAGGTCCTGCGGCTGGACCTGCTTGTCGTCGCGCTTCCGCACGAACTGCGGGGCGATCGCGCTCGCCAGCGGCAGCCGCCGCACGACGCCGTACTTCGTCGACTTCGTGTCCCACTGCAGCACCATGCGGTCGATCGTCGCGCCGCGCGTCGTCTGGGAGACGAAGTCGAGGCAGCTCATCTCGATCACCCACTGCGGCGCGACCATCTGGTAGGCGATGTGGTCGGGGTTCACCTCGGCGTACTCGCTCTCGCACGCCATGTCCTTCAGGTCGGAGAGGAACGCGCGGCGCTCGTCCTCGGTGAAGCCGCCGCCGACGCGCGTGAGCGTGTGGAACGTGCCGTCGGGCCGCATGAGCGCGACCAGCAGGTCGTGCAGCATCCCCTTGCGGTCCTCGGTCGCCTCGGTGAAGCCGATGACGGCGGCGTCGATCGTGTGGCGCGGCTTGATCTTGTAGAGGCCGGCGGTGTCGCTGCGGACGACGAGCCCCTCGCTGCCTTCCTTCTCGACCCACTCGTCGAACGTGCGCTGGATCTCCTCGAGCTTCTTCACGATGACGGTCTCGACGGGGCGGATCGCCTTGCCCGCGCCGAACGTCCTGTCGATCCGCTTCCACGTGTCGGCGAACGCGGCCGTCGGCGGCTTGCCGTCGATCTCGATGAAGTCGAAGACGGCGAAGCGGAGCGTCGCGATGTCGGCGGCCGAGTCGGGCGTGCGGGCGACGCGCGCGACGTCGTGGACGCGCGAGCGCCGGCCGTCGGGGCGGTCGACCGTCAGTTCGCCGGCCAGCAGGGCGCGCTTGAGGCCGGCCTTCGCGACGAGCTCCACGGCCTCGTCGAGGAAGGGGGCGCCGACGCGCACGGTGCCGCCCGGGTTGAGGACGAGCGCGTCCCTGCCGTCGACGACGAGGATCGCGAACTCGCCGTCGACCTTGCGGCTGACGTGGTAGTCGGCGACGGGGAGCTTCGCCTTGATGTCGTCCTTGCCGATGGCCTGCATGCGTCCCGCGGTGAGCCGGCGGTACTCCTGGGCGCGCGAGAGGAGCGTCGGGTCGGAGAGCGCGGTCGCCTGCGCGACGCCGTACGCGCCGAGTTTGATCTCGACCCGGGACCTGTCCAGCAGGGCCGCCGTCGGGCTCATGACTTTTCCTCCTCCGCGACGGGGATGGGAGGCGGCGCCTTCAATTCGAGATTCGAGAGATGCAGGATCAGGCAGTACTTCTCGCCCTGCGTGCGGCCTTCGAGAAAGCCGCGGTACGGAGTGCCGCCGCGCTGGAAGACGAGCGGCTGCGCGGCCTTCGCCCCGGCGCCGACGAGCATGAGGCTGTCCTTCTCCTCGAGCTCCCTGGCCATGCCGTAGAGGAAGTCGTAGGTCAGGCCGTTGACGTGCACGATCTGCTGCTTGGCGACGAAAACGTACTTGTTGAAGATCTCGGACTTCTTCGCGAGCTTGCCGCTCCACTTGAGCGGCATCTCGGTCGACGTGTTGGGCAGCATGACGCGGCGCGGGCGGCGCTCCTTCACCGAGCCGTCCGGGTTGCGCACGATGTCGAAGAGCTGCACCTTGTGGACGATGCGGCCGTCGGCGTCGACGTAGACGCGCGACGTGTCGCGGAGCTGGCTGCCGTAGGTCTCGAGGTCGACCTCGGGGTCGTCCTTGACGAGCACGTCGGCGACGGCGGCGAGGCTGCCGGCCTGTTTCTGGAGGACGGCGATGTCGCGGTCGATGGTGGCGCGCAGGAGCCGGGCGGAGGAGGCCTGGCGGCCCTTCTCGTCGATCATGCGGTAGCGCAGGATGCCGCGCACGCTCTCGGTGTTGACGACCGAGTCGCGGTTGTTGCTGTTCGAGATGTTGATGGTGCCCATGGCTTAGAGCATTCCGAAGTCCATTTCTTCTTCAGCGCCCTCTTCGACTTCTTCCTCCTCCGTCAGGGCGGCCAGCTGCTCGAGTCCCACGAAGTGGATCTTCGTCGCCTGGCCGACGGCGAGGAAGACGTGTCCGTCGGGGTTGGCGAGGAGGAAGCCGGCGTCGGCCTCGAGCCCGCCGCGGAAGCTGTAGGGGAAGGAGAAGATCGTGCCCGAGCGCAGCTCCTTCGCGAGCGCGGCCATGTCGCCCGTCGTCTGGAGCTGGTAGACGGCCTTGATGTTGTGCGAGAGGTACTCCTCGATCGTCGCCTTCTTCGCCAGCGGCACCGGCGCGCTGAAGGTGGACTGGACGGGCGTGATCCTGTTGCCCTCGCGGTCGACGGGCGTGAGCTTCGCGCGTTCGAGCCACTGGCCCTCGGGCGAGAGCAGCGCGATGGCGCCGCCGCCGGGGGCGACGATCGTGCGGCCGTCGCCGGCGAGCGTGGCGAGGGAGCACGGGCGGCCCTTGTCGTCGAGCGCCTCGATGTCGACGTAGCCGTAGAGTTTCGAGCGGTCGACCTTGAGCATGTCGAAGGTCAGGTCCTGGCCGCCGAACTGGAGGACGAGCGGGCGTCCCATGGAGGAAACTGTACTGCGGGGCGGCGACGGGCGACAAGTGTCGTGATACACTTCAGGCACTTCGCGAGGAACCCGATGAGATACCTGCTGGCGCTGGTGGCGATCGCGGTGATGGCGGCGGGCACGGGGTGCACGGACCCGACGAGCGACAAGTCGAAAGCGGCGCCGGCAACGACGCAGCCCAAAGCTCCGCCGGCGAAGACGGACAGCTGATGACCGTCGACGAAGTGACGGTCGGTCCGGCCGTCGAATGAAGCTCATCGCGGTTCTTGTCCTCCTCGCGGTCCAGGACGCGCCGAAGGGCCGCCTCGTCGTCGTGGGCGGCGGCGAGATGCCGTCCGGCGTGCGCGCGAAGGCGCTGGAGCTGGCGGGGGGCCGGGACGCGCGCGTGCTCGTGATCGCCCAGGCGTCGGAGCGGAAGGACGCCGCGGCGGAGAGCGTGGCGGCGTGGAAGGCGGCGGGTGCCGCGGGCGCGGAGTCGCTCGACCTCGCGGACGGGAAGGCGGCGGTCGCGCAGGTGAAGCGGGCGTCGCTCGTGTGGATGGGGGGCGGGGACCAGAATCGCCTGATGAAGGCGCTCGAGAAGACGGGCGTGCCGGAGGCGATCCGCGAGCGGTACCGCGAGGGGGCGGTGGTGGGCGGGACGAGCGCGGGCGCGGCGGTGATGTCGAAGGTGATGATCACGGGCGAGGCGGAGCTGGACCGGATCGAGGCGGGCGCGACGAAGACGGCGGACGGGCTCGGCTTGTGGGAGGGCGTGATCGTCGACCAGCACCTGGTGAAGCGGTCTCGGATGAACCGGCTCGTGAGCGCGGTGCTCGACAAGCCGGAGCTGGTGGGCGTGGGGATCGACGAGGAGACGGCGGCGGTGGTGGGGCCGGGCGGGTTCGAGGTGATGGGGAAGGGGAGCGTGGTGGTGGTGGACGCGCGGAAGGCGGCGCGCGAGAAGGGGGGCGCGACGGGAGTGACGCTGCATGTGCTGCGCGAGGGGATGAACTGGGAGCGATGACGCAGCGCGACTGCTAGACTCACCCCGTGATACAGATCACGGCCGCGGCCACGCTCGTGCCGTCGATCCTCCTCATGTGGTACTTCCACTCGCGCGACGCGTACCCCGAGCCGCCGCGGGTACTCTGGGCGACGTTCGGGCTCGGCGTGCTCATCGTCGTCCCCGTGCTCGCCGTCGCGCTTCCGACCATCGCGTTCACGCACGGGCTCACGCATCCGCACGCGACGGGGCTCGCGAGCGCGTTCCTCTCGGCGGCGATCCCCGAGGAGCTCTTCAAGTTCCTCGTGCTCTGGGTCTACTGCGCGCGGCACCGCGAGTTCAACGAGCCGATCGACGGGATCGTGTACGGCGTGGCGGTGTCGCTGGGGTTCGCGACGCTCGAGAACGTGCTCTACGTGTCGTCGGGCGGGCTCGTGGTGGCGATCCTGCGCGCGTTCACCGCGGTGCCGGGGCACGCCTTCCTCGGCGCGATCATGGGGTACTACGTGGGGCGCGCGCGGTTCGAGCCGGAGAGGAAGGGCTCGCTCGTGCTGGCCGCGCTCGGCATCCCGATCCTGCTCCACGGGCTCTACGACTATCCGCTGCTGGCGATGAGCGCGCAGGTGAAGGCGTGGGGCGGCACGGTGCCGCCGGGCGGCGGAGGCGTCGTGCTCGGGATGATCCTGATCGCGCTCGCCGTGCTCATCACGGAGGCGGTGTGGGCGATCGGGGCGGCGCGCAAACTGCGGCGCGCGCAGCGCCTGGCGGGGCCGGCTCCCGCGGGCCAACCCGTGGCTCCCGCCGTCGACTACCCCGCGAGGACCGACACGACGATGGCGTGGTTCGCCGTCCTCGGCGGCGGGATCCTCGCGTGCGGCGGGGGGTTCCTGCTGCTGGCGATCGCCATCGGCGCCGCGGTCACCAAGGACAGGAGCCTGCTGCCGGGGCTCGGCTGCCTCGGCCTCATCTTCGGAGCGGCGCCGCTGGCGGGAGGCATCGCGCTCTTCTGGTGGGGGATGCGCGCGCTGAACCGCGCGGGCGTCTAGCGGAGGACGGTGCGGAGGAGCGAGGACGCCGGGTGCTGGGCGGTGGGCTTGTCGGATGAGCCGCCGGCGGGGGTCGGCAGGTTCAGGATCGCGAGGACGGCCGCCGCACACAGGAGGCAGAGCGTCAGGAAGCTCCTGCGCACCCTGCGGCGACCCGTCTCATTTTTCATGCACCGAGTAAGACGCCGCGATCGCCCGTCCGTTACCGCCTATCCCACCAGCACCTTTTGCCGCGCCGCCGGCGGCACCCGGTCGTCCGGCGTGAGAATCCCACGGAAGTTCAGCGGGTCCCCCGCCGACACCACCACCGGCGCCAGCTCGCCGCGACGCCGCACCGCCCGCACCAGCGACACCGCCTCCGGCACCGCGTACTGCTCGCCGTCGAACCCCGCGACGAACCGCCCGCCGCGGATCTCGCCGCGAGCCTCCATCGCCCGATACACGCGCACGAGATCCCGCCACGGAACGGGCTGCTTCTCGCGCGCCAGCGTCCGCTTGAGCACGATCCCCGTCCGACGCAGCAGCTGCCGCGCGACGAACTCGGTCGCGGGCGGCGAAACAACCTGCGACCGGAACAGACTCCACCGACCGACCGTCGTCACCGGCACCGACCGCCGCGACGGAGGGACGATCAGCCACCGGAGCGCGCCGTACGAGTCGCACGTCAGCACGCCCTGGCTGATGAGCTCCCCGAGCGCCATCTCGATGTGCGCCGGCAGCAGCTTCGTCGCCTTCGCCAGCTCCTGCGGGAACATCGCGCCGCGCGCCTTCATCGCGTCGAAGAGCTCGCGCGCCGGCCCCGACAGCTTCTCCGGCTCCGGCCTCGCCGACAGCCCGCACCACGACTCCAGATCCTCGCGCGGCACCAGACAGATCGGCGTCGTGCGGATCGGCGACGCCCCCGCGCTCCACAACCGCCCCCACGCCACCTCGCCCGACAGCGTGAGCTGGTCGAGCCAGTCGCGCTTGTACGCCTTCACGCGCGCCGGCAGCACGCTCCCCTCCCAGGCCGCGGCCGGCACCTCGAAGCCGGCGAGCTGCCGCACCACCTCCGCCACGCCCCGCGGCCCCTCCAGCCTGTGCTCCTCGTCGACGTGCTGCCAGCACGCGAGGAACCGCAGGAAGTCCGCCGCGCTCACCGGCTCGATCTCCTTCCGCAGCCGCTCCACCGTGTAGCGATGGATGCGCGCGAGCAGCCGCCGATTGCATCACGCGTCGCGCCCGTCGATGCGGCACCGCAGCGCCACGCCCTCGCGCTCGATCTCGAGCAGGATCCGCTTCTCGGACGCGCAGTCGTCCGCGAACACCGGCCCGAGCGCCTCGAGCCGGCCCTTGACGACGGAGTGCGGGTCGCGCGGCGCCTCCGCCGCGAACCACCGGTCGCCGTCGAGGACCACGCGGTTCCCGAGCTCGTTGAGCCACGCCTGCCACGGCTTCGCCTCCGCCACCGTCGCGTACCCCATCCAGAGGAGCGCCTCGTGGACCTCCTCCGCGTTCTCCGGGTGCGGCCACGCCTCCTCGCGCACGCGCGCGATCGCCTCCGGGTCGAGCGCGCCCAGCTCGTCCGCCGACTTCACGTCGAGCACGCGGCGCGAGATCACCGCCTGCGTGCGGCGCTCCTCGAGCGGCGCGTCGTCGAGGAACGAGTACGGCTGCGAGTTGAGAATCCCGCGCGCGAAGGCCGACGGCTCCGGCGTGTCGACCGCGCGCTTTTCGATCGAGCCGTCGCGCAACGCCTCGAGCACGCGGATGAACCCGTCGACGTCCATCGCCTCCGTGAGGCAGTCCTCGACCGTCTGCCGCACGATCGGATGCTCCATCGGAACCGGGATGTCGCCGCCCGGCAGCGTCTCGGGACAGGCGGTCGCCTGCGGGAAGGCCGCGACGAGCAGATCCTGCGCCCGCATGCGCAGGAGCGGCGCGGGCACGCGCTTGCCGGACTGCGCGCGCTCCAGCAGAAGCGCCCGCTGCGTGTTCCAGCGCCAGCGCGTCTCGAACATCGGCTGCGGCAGGAGCGCCTGGATCAGGAGGTCGCGCGCCGCCTTCGGGTGGAGATAGTTGAAGACCTCCTCGAGCGGGAAGCCGTGCTGCGGCCCGAGCGACAGCACGATCGCCTCCTCGTTCGCCGCGGCCTGCAGCTCGAACCCGAAGCCGCGGCAGAACTTCTTCCTGAGCGCGAGCCCGAACGCGCGGTTGATGCGCCCGCCGAACGGCGCGTGGACGACGAGCTGCATGCCGCCCGATTCGTCGAAGAAACGCTCCAGCACGATCCGCTTCTGCGTGGGCACCGTGCCGAGCACGGAGCGTCCCTCGGCGACGTACTGGGCGATCTGCGAAGCGACCGGCTCGGACTGCCCGTCGAGCGACCCCGGCGATCCCTCGCGCAGCTCCGCGATCGCCGCGGACAGCTCCTCGGTCCGCGACGGCGCTTCGCCCGTCCAGAACGGGAGCGTCGGCGGCTGCCCCTTCGCGTCCGCCACGCGCACGACGCCCGACTCCACGCGCACGATCCGCCACGACGTGTTGCCGAGCTGGAAGATGTCGCCGGCGTTCGACTCGATCGCGAAGTCCTCGTTCACCGTGCCGACGAACGTGTCCTCCGGCTCCTGGAGCACGCGGTAGTCCGCGACGTCGGGGATCGCGCCGCCCGCCGTGATCGCCGTGATCCGCGCGCGTTTCGTCGCCATCACGCGCCGGTTCACGCCGTCGCGATGCAGGAGCGCCCGCCTCCCCTGCGCGTGGAGCGCAAGCACCTTCTCGAAATCCTCGCGCGGCAGCCCGCGGTACGGCCACGATGCGCGTGCGCGGTCGAAGAGCGCGTCCTCGCTCCACGGCTCCGGCACGCACGCGGCGACGATCTGCTGCGCGAGAATGTCCAGCGGTGCGGGCGGCTGCGGCGTGCGGTCGAGAATGCCGTCGCGGATGCACCGCATGATCGCGGCCGCCTCGACCAGCTCGTCGATCGTCAGCGGGAAGACGCGCCCCTTCGGGATCTTCTTGAGCGCGTGGCCCGCGCGGCCGACGCGCTGCAGGAACGTCGCGATCGACCGCGTCGATCCCACCTGGATCGCGAGATCCACGTCGCCGATGTCGATGCCGAGCTCGAGCGACGCCGTCGCGACCAGCGCGCGCAGCTGCCCCGTCTTGAGCCGCGTCTCCGCGTCGAGCCGCCGCGCGCGCGACAGGCTGCCGTGGTGGCACGACACCTGGTCCTCGCCGAGCACGCGCGTGAGCCGCGCCGCGAGCCGCTCGGCGAGCTTGCGCGTGTTGACGAAGAGGAGCGTGGTCTTGTGCGCGCGGATCAGCTCCGCCATCCGCTCGTAGATCTCCTCCCACTGCTCGTGCGAGCAGACCGTCGAGAGCGGCGACTTCGGCACCTCGATCGCGACGTCGAGCTCGCGGCGGTGGCCCGCGTCGACGAGCGCGCACTCGCGCGCCGGGCCGCAGAGGAACCGCGCGACGTCCTTGATCGGCTTCTGCGTCGCCGAGAGGCCGATGCGCTGGAACTCGCCGGCCAGCGCGACGAGGCGTTCGAGCGAGAGCGCCAGGTGCGACCCGCGCTTGTCGCGCGCGAGCGCGTGGATCTCGTCGACGATCGTCGTGCGGACCGACTTGAGCATCGCGCGCCCGCTCTCGCTCGTCAGCAGGATGTAGAGCGACTCGGGCGTGGTGACGAGGATGTGGGGCGGGCGCTTCGCCATCGACGCGCGCTGGGCGGAGGGCGTGTCTCCGGTGCGGACGAGCACCCGCACGGTCGGGAGCAGGAGCTGGCTCCCGGCGATCTCGCGGAGCGGCCCCTCGAGGTTCTTCTGCACGTCGTTCGAGAGCGCCTTGAGCGGCGACACGTAGAGAACCTGCGTCTCGTCCGGCAGGTTCGGACCCTGGCGGAAGAGCGAGTCGATCGCGTGGAGGAACGCGGCGAGCGTCTTGCCGCTGCCGGTGGGCGCGGCGATGAGCGTGTGCCGGCCCGCCTGGATGTGCGGCCAGCCCTCGATCTGCGGCGGCGTGGGCGCGCCGAGGCGGGACACGAACCACGTGCGCACGGCCGGGTGGAAGCCGGAGAGGGGCATGGGCGATCCAGAATCGGGAATCCGGTATCAGGAATCAAGGGGAGCGTACGGCGGCGGTGTGCCGTCCGGGGACACGACGAGAGACGCCAGGAAGCTGAACCGCCAAAGCGCCGGAGCGCCAAGAGGATGGCTCTTCCTGGCGGGCTCTCAATCCGTGACCACCGTCACCCCGTCCCCGCCCTTCAGGAACTCCTTGTAGCGCTCGTCCTTCTTCACGTGCACGTTGAGGAAGGCGGTCGCGTACTTGATGACGATCTGCGCCTTGCCCTGCGGCGCGAAGAAATGGTCCATGCCCTCGACCGTGACCTGCGCGCGCGGCTTCTCGAACTGCGCGTAGAGCGCCGCGCACGTCTTCTCGTCGCCGTCGTCGCCGCTGATGAGGCAGATCGCGGGCCTGTTGTCGCCCGCCGCCTTCTCGGGCCCCGACGGCGCCATCGCGACGCACGCGACGAACCGCTTGTCCTTCCTCGCCGCGACCACGCTCGCCCAACCGCCGCGCGAGTGGCCGCCGGCGACGAACTTCGCCGCGTCGATCCTGCCCTTGAGCGCCCACCCGTCCTCGGCGTTCTTCTTCACGAGCCAGTCGAGGACCTCGGAGTACTGCGCGCCGCGCTCGTCCGCCGAGTCGTTGTTGAAGGCGACGACGACGCAGACGTAGCCCCAGCTCGCGAACCAGCGGCCGAAGCCCTCGTACCCGCGCGTCGTGGCCGCGCCGCCGCCCGGCGAGAGCACGATGGCGGGAAACGGACCCTTCTCCTCCGACGGGTGGAAGACGTCGGCCGCCGCGTCGCCTCCCTTCGCGCGCGGGATGCGTTCCTTGAACTCGGCGTACTTGAGCTTGCCGAGCTGTCCGGGGTCGTCCACCTGCAGGAACGCGGCGACGAGAAGCGCCATCATGCCCAAGACTGTACCGCAAGTCGGTGACGATCGTGTCGCAGCGTTCAGGGCGCGACGGACATGCCGACGAGCGCAAGGTCGATCTGCGCGCCCTCGAGCCGCCAGCGGCGCGGCGCGCCGAGCGTGCCGGTTCCGACGGGGAACACATAGATGCCGCTTTCGATGTGGTTCGCCACGTAGAGGAACCGCCCGTCCGGCGTGAACTCCATCCCCTCCGGCCCGCCCTGCGTGCCGGGCATCACCTGCGCCGTCCCCGACGGCGAGAGCGACCCGTCGGCGTTCACCGCGTAGAGCGCCGCCGCCGGAGGAAGCTCGCTGCCGACGGCGACGAACTGTCCGCCCGGCTGCACTTCGATGTGCTCGTAGATGCCGAGTCCCGGATACGGATACGGCGCGCCCGCGAGGCGCGTGAGCGCGCCCGTCGCGGGGTTGATGTCGAACGCGTCGACGGTCCCGTCGGCGGAGAGCGAGCCGTAGAGTCGCGACCCGAGCACGCGCAGGTAGTCCGGCCGCACGTTCGTCGCGATCGCGAGCCCCGTCGTCGACAGCACGCCCGTCGCCGGGTCGATCGCGAGCGTGACGATGTTGCTCGTCGTGTTGCATCCGACGAAGAGGAAGTCGCCCGAGCGCGCGATCGACTCCACGTGCGTGCCCGCGATCGTGAGCGTCGGAGCCAGCGTCGAGAGCGCCCCCGTCGCCGGATCGACCGCGTACTGCGAGATCACCGAGTCGCCCTCGTATCCGACGTAGAGCACGTCGCCGTTCAGGAAGCAGACGCTCGGCGCCGCGCGCTCCGCGGCGAACGGCGAGCCGGCGACCGGCGCGATGGAGCCGTCGGCCGCGATGCTCACGACGGCGATCACGCCCGTGAGGCTCGAGCCGACGATGACGCGCCGCCGGAGCGTGTCGACCGCGAGCGTCTCCACGTCGTTGACCGGCGCGCCCACGTCCGCGGGCGAGCCGGGCATCAGGCCGAGGCGGCCGGACACGACGTCGACGGACAGGATCGCGAGCGTCCGGGGCGTGCCCTCCGACGTCACGATGAGCACCGTGTTCGAGGCGAAGCCGGGCCCGATCGCGTCGTCGTCGCGGCGGTGGTGGCACGCCGGGAGCGCGGCCGCGGCGAGCAGGAGGAGCAGGCGGCGCATGCCGCCATTCTACTACCGCGCGCCGAGGAAGATATCCAGCGCGTCCGCCAGCTCGCCCGCGTTCGCGTAGCGCGCGTCGCGCTTGAGCGAGACCGCCTTCGAGACGATGCGGCCGAGGCCGCCGGGGACGTCGGGCCGCACCGACGTGATCGGCGGGATCGGGTCCATCGCCGCGTTCATGAGGGCGGCGAACGTGCTCTCCGCGGTGCGCGGCGGGTGCCCCCCGAGCAGGTGCCAGAGGATCGCGCCGAGCGCGAAGACGTCGGTGCGCGCGCACGAGGGCTCCCCGCGCGCCTGCTCCGGCGCCATGTAGGCGGGCGTGCCGATCGCGTCCCCCGCGGTCAGAGACTGGTCGCCCGAGTCGAGCGACTTCGCCAGCCCGAAGTCGAGGACGGAGACGCGGCCCTCGCCGTCGATGAGGACGTTCGCGGGCTTGAGGTCGCGGTGAATGATGCCGCGCGCGTGCGCGTGCGCCACGCCGCGCGCCGCATCGCGCACGGCGGCCGCGACGTCGGCCGGATTGGACCCCGGCGGGAACGCCCGATCGAGCGGCCGGCCGTCGACGAACCGCATCGACAGGTAGTGGCGGTCGTTCCACTCCCCGGCCTCGTAGACGGAGGCGAGATTCGGGTGGTCGAGCCCGGCGGCGAGGCGCGCCTCGCGGCGGAAGAGCGCGAGGGAGGTCTCGTCGAGCCCGGTCGGCAGGAGCTTCAGCGCGACCCACCGCTCGTTCGTGCCGTCCCACGCCTGGAAGACGGCGCCGACGGCGCCCGCGCCGAGCTCGCGCACGAGCGTGAAGTGCTTGACGACGTTCCGGGGATTGCGCCGCGCGGCGGCGACGGCCTCGGGCGGCTGCACTTTTGCATTATAGCACCTTGACACGCCGCGTGCGTCGCGGGAGAGTGGCCGCATGCGGATTCTCGCTCTGCTGCTGCTCCTCCAGGCGCCGCCCGACAAGCTCGACGCCGCCTTCACCGTCGTGAAGGAGGCCGTGGAGAAGGACGACATTCCCGGCGCGATCGCGCTCGTCGCGCGCCGCGGAAAGGTGCTGCGCGAGGAGGCGTTCGGCGTCAGCGACCTCGAGGCGAAGACGCCGTTCGCGAAGAACACCCTGTGTTGGGCCGCGTCCATCACGAAGGCCTTCACCGTCGCCGCCGCGATGACGCTCGTCGACGCGGGCAGGCTCGCGCTCGACGATCCCGTCGAGAAGCACCTGCCGGAGTTCAAGGAGCAGAAGGACAGGGAGGGCGCGCACCACGCGTTCACGATCCGGCAGCTCATGACGCACTCGAGCGGACTGCTGCGCGATTCGCCGACGCGCAAGAGCGCGATGGGACCCGACTGGCGCGGGCAGAAGATCGAGGACGTCGTCGCGGCCGTCGCGAAGACCGAGCTCGTCTTCAAGCCGGGATCGAAGAGCCAGTACTCGAACGCGGGGATGATCGTGCTCGGGCGCGTGATCGAAGTCGTGACCGGCAGGCCGTACGCGGACGGCGTGAAGTCGGCGGTCCTCGACCCGTGCGGCATGAAGGACTCCTTCTACGCGATTCCGGCGTCGGAGGCGAAGCGCGTGTCGCCCGTCTACGAGGAGCGGAAGGGCAGGCGCGCGTCGTACTTCCGGTTCGATCCGGAGTTCAAGGTCGTCAACACGGCGCCCAACGGCGGGCTGTTCACGAGCCCGGGCGAGCTCGCGAAGTTCATGAACGTGTTCATCGCCGACGACGGCACCGTGCTGTCGAAGGCGTCCGTCGCCGAGATGCTGAAGGAGCAGGTTCCGAACCGCGGTCTCGGGTGGGCCGTGCTCGGGACGGAGTTCAGCCACGGCGGCTCGAGCGGGACGTTCGCGTGGGGGGACCCGAAGACCGGCGTCGTCGGCATCCTCTTCCTCCAGTGCACCGACGACCAGGGGAAGCACCAGAAGGTGACGCGCCGGTTCGCGGAGCTCGTGAACGCCGCGATGAAGGAGTGACGATGATCCTGAAGCAGTGCTACCTCGGGTGCCTCTCGCAGGCGTCCTACTTCATCGCCGACGAGAAGGCGGGCGTGGCCGCGGTGGTCGACCCGCGCCGCGATATCGACGAGTACGTCGCGGAGGCCGAGCGCGCCGGCGTGAAGATCCGGCACGTCATCCTGACGCACATCCACGCGGACTTCCTCGCGGGCCACCTCGAGCTGCGCGAGCGCGCGGGCGCGGAGATCCACCTCGGGGCGCGCGCGACGGCCGACTACCCGTTCACGCCGCGCCGGGACGGCGACGTGCTCGCGCTCGGAGACGTGCGCCTCCGCTTCCTCGAGACGCCGGGCCACACGCCGGAGTCCGTCTCGATCGTCGTGGAGCGGGACGGCCATCCCCACGCCGTGCTGACGGGCGACACGCTTTTCATCGGCGACGTGGGACGGCCGGACCTGCTCGCGTCCGTCGGCGCGACGTCGGAGGAGCTGGCGGGCCAGCTCTACGACTCGCTTCACCGCAAGCTGCTCGCGCTGCCGGACGAGACGATCCTCTACCCCGGCCACGGGGCGGGCTCCGCGTGCGGCAAGTCGATGAGCGAGGAGACGGTGTCGACGATCGGCGCGCAGCGCAGGACGAACACCGCGCTCAGGTTCCAGTCGCGCGAGGAGTTCGTGAAGTCGGTCACGGACGCGCAGCCGGAGGCGCCGCCCTACTTCGCGTACGACGCCGACCTCAACCGGCGCCAGCGTCCGACGCTCGAGGCGAGCCTCGCGAAGGCGCTCACGCCGCTCGAGGTCGACGCGGTGCTGCGGCGCGCGAACGCGGGTGCGCAGCTCCTCGACGTCCGCGAGCCGGAGGAATTCGCGGCCGGGTTCGTCGAGGGCAGCGTCAACGTGCCGCTCAGCGGGAAGTACGCGACGTA
>Ga0187893_10008577_pt1 | contig 16047 bp, 12 predicted proteins | sample MA1701074metaG_FD_139574 | JGI IMG/M metagenome (GOLD analysis project Ga0187893, IMG submission 139574) | White microbial mat communities from a basaltic lava cave in the Kipuka Kanohina Cave System on the Island of Hawaii, USA - MA170107-4 metaG ...
ACCGCGGGGCGCGCCGTTGCCCCCGGGAGTCGCCGGATCTAGGATCCCCGTCGGCCCGCGGCGTCCCGCGCCGGTTCCCGGAAGGGGGGGCCATGATGACCGGACGGCTCGTCGAGCTCATCGAGACGCACGCAGAGGAGCTCTCCCGGCGCGTGCAGGCGCGCCTGCACGAGGACCCGCGCACCGTCGGCTACCGCCGCCTCGAGGACACCCAGGTCCGCGACCGGGCCCGCCGCGTGTTCGCGCACCTCGGCTCCTGGCTCGGGCAGGCCTCCGACCGCGCCATCGAGGACGAGTACTTCGCCCTCGGCCAGATGCGCCGCAGGGAGGGCATCCCGCTCTCCGAGGTGGTGATGGCCCTCCTCCTGACCAGGCGGACGCTCTGGCAGTTCGTCGATTCCCAGGGGGCGGACACCGTGCTCGAGGTCCGCCAGCAGCTGGACCTCGAGCTGCTCGTGGTGCGGTTCTTCGACCGCGCGATCTTCCACGCCGTGCGCGGGTACGAGTCCGGCGCCCCTCCCCGCCGGTAGCGGGTACGTAGCGCGTACGGAACCCGACCCGATTTACCCGGCCCCGCCCCGGGGGAAGTCGGGTAAATCGGGTCGGGTTCGGTATGAGCGACCCCGCGTTCGTGCCCCACGCCGACCGCTTCGACCCCGGCCTGCCCCCGGAGCGGGCCGCGCGGGAGTTCCACGACGCGCTCCGCCGCCGCCGCAGCGTGCGGATGTTCTCCGACCGCCCCGTCTCCCTCGAGACCGTCGAGTGGATCGTCCGCGCCGCCGCCTCCGCCCCGAGCGGCGCGAACAAGCAGCCCTGGCGGTTCGTCTGCGTCCGGGACCCGGCGCTCAAGCGCGAGATCCGGCTCGCGGTGGAGCGCGAGGAGAGGGAGTTCTACGATCGGCGCGCCTCGGCGGAGTGGAAGGCCGACCTGGCCCCCCTCGGGACCGACGCCGACAAGGCGTACCTCGAGACCGCGCCCTGGCTCGTGGTGGTCTTCCGGCTCACCCGCACCGACGGGGGCGGGCGGGTCTACTACCCCGACGAATCCGTCGGGATCGCCGTCGGCTTCCTGCTGGCCGCGGCGCACTTCGCCGGGCTGGCGACGCTGACCCACACCCCGGCGCCCATGCGCTTCCTCGAGCGGCTCCTCCGGAGGCCGGGGCACGAGCGGGCCTGGATGCTGATCCCCATCGGGCACCCCGCGGACGACTGCGTCGTGCCCGCGCACGCCCTCGGGCGCCGCCCCCTCGACGAGACGATGGTCCTGGACCGGCCGGAGCCGCGCGTCGGCCGGTGACCGGCCCCGCGGCCCCGCGCACGACCCGCCGGGAGCCGATGGACGGGCCGCGGGGGTCGTCGAAGGCGCGCGAGTCGGTCCCGTACCAGTCGGCGCACCCCTCGCGCCCGTTCCCGGCGACGTCGAGGCAGCCGAACGGGCTCGCGCCCCCCGCGAACGATCCGACCGCGAGGAGGACGGGCGGCGCCTCGCGGACGTCGCCGGTTTCGGCCGTCGGCACCCGTGCATGGAGGACATCCTCTCTCCCCGGAGGGGAAAGTGGACCCCCGTGAACGGCTGCTCATGACCTACCTCATGGGGGAGAAGGAGGAGTCGGACCGGCTCGTGGCGCTCGCCCGCGAGATGAACCCCGCGGACGACTACCTCTGGTTCGAGATCCGGAAGAAGCTGGACGAGATCCCCGGCGACTCCGGCAAGTAGCCGCGCCCCCTCTACCCCCGCCGGGCGAAGAGCAGCCCCCGCGCGGGGTCGCGGGCGGAGGGGACGCTCTCGCAGCGGAACCCCCGCCCCTCCAGCATCCGCCGCAGCCCGGCCCCGTCCCCCGCGGCCCCGGCGCCGTGGTACTCGAGGCGGACGCGCGCGATGCGGGGCCAGAGGTCCCCGGGGACCGCGGCGAGGATCCCGTACTCCGCGCCCTCGCAGTCGAGCTTGAGGAGGTCGCACGCGGCCACCGCGTGCTCGCGGAAGACGTCCTCCAGCGTGACGGCCTCCACCGCGACGCTCCCGACGGACCCGAGGTGCGCGGCCCGGAGCGAGTGGCCGCCGGGGTTGCGGGAGCGGTGGAGCGTCACCGTGCCGCGGCGGCCCGCGACCGCCCGACGCGCGCGCGCGACGTGGGCGAACCGCGGCCCCGAGAGATTGCGCTCGAGGAGATCGAAGTTGACCCCGTCGGGCTCGTAGCAGAGCACGCGCCGCGCGAGGGGGGCCGCGCGCACCGCGAACAGCCCGATGTTGGCGCCCACGTCCACCACGGTGTCCCAGGCCCCGGGCGGCACCCCTCCGAGCCGGTACTCGTCGCGGGCGAAGATCCGGTGGAGGACGTGTCGGTCCATCGGCCCGCGGCGGACGCGGACGGAGAACCCGCCGAGGAACTCCACCTCTCCGCCCCCCTCGCCGAGACGCCGGCGCCGGGTCCGGACGAACTCCCAGGGGCGGACCAGGAACCGCCGGAGGGCGAGGTAGTCGCGGAGGTCCGACGGCCGCATCGCCCCACGGTACCGCCGCCGCGGGCCGCGCGTCCACGCGGGGGTCGGGGCGCGCGCGGGCGCCGCGGCGGAGTCCTACCGCGGACCGTACTTCTCCCGTACCTCGGGGAGCCACTCCCGGATCCGGCGCTGGCGCTCGGCGTCGGTCGGGTGCGTGCGGAGGAACGCGTCGAGCCCGGCGCCCGCCCCGGCGCCGCCCGTCGCCTCCTCCATCCGCTTCCAGAACTCCAGCGCGTGGCCCGGGTCGTAGCCGGCCTTCGCCATGAGGATGAGCCCGATGCGGTCGGCCTCGCTCTCGTGGGCGCGGCTGTAGGGGAGGAGGACGCCGAGCGCCGAGCCGACGCCGTAGGCCTCGGAGTAGAGCGCGCGGGTCTCCGCGGGGCGGTCCGCGAGCGCCGCGGCGAGGGCCGCGCCCCCGAGGCGCACCGCCATCCCCTGGGACATCCGCTCCGCGCCGTGGCGCGCGATGGCGTGGGCCACCTCGTGTCCCATGACGACCGCGATCCCGTCCTCGTCCCGGGCGACCGCGAGGATCCCCGTGTAGAACGCCACCTTCCCGCCGGGGAGGCACCAGGCGTTGATCGTTCGGTCGTCGTCGATGAGGTGGAACTCCCACCGGAACGAGGGCTTGTCCGCGGCCGCCGCGATACGGGCGCCGACGCGGCGGAGGAGGTCGACTTTCGCCCGGTCCTGCGAGAGCCGCGCGGACTTCAGCGTCTCCGCGTAGGCCTCCGCGCCGAGCGCCGCCTCCTCCGCCTCGGAGACCAGGAGGAGCTGCGAGCGGCCGGTGTAGGGGACGCTCTGGCAGCCGGCGGTGGCGGCGAGGAGGAGGGCGGGAACGGAGAGCCAGGGTCGTAGCCGCATCCGGTCAAAAGTACCGAACCCGACCCGTTTTTCCGGGATTCGCCGCGCCGTGGGGCGATCGAGAAAAAACGGGTCGGGTTCGGTACTACGCGATGAAGGAGAGGGTGCGGTCGCGGTCCTCGAACGCGGCGTCGGCGAAGCCGAGCCGCCACGCGCCGTCGGGCCAGGCGATCTCGACGCTCCCGGAGCGGGGGCGGTAGACCGAGGTGTAGAGCGTCCCCCAGCCGCGGTCGAAGGAGGTGCTGTAGAGCGGCGGCCGGAGCATCGCGTCCCGGAGGGAGTCCGCCCCGGCTCCGGGGAGCGCGACCTCCCGCCGGAGCAGCTCCTCGCGCTCGACGGTGCGCGTCGCCGCGGCGTGCTCCGGCCACTCGACGCTCCGCTGGTGGTTGGCCGCGACGGGGTCCGGGCCCTCCTCCGCCGGCCGGTCGGGGGAGACGAAGACCGTCGCCGCGTCCCCGTCGGCGTCCACGAGCGTGACGTTGTAGGCCATGTGGATCGGGATGCGGCGGAGCGCCGCGACGGCGTCGGCCGTGCGCTCGTGCGCCTGGAGGAGGTAGCGGAGGACGACGGGGATCCCGAACCCCTCGCCGACGACGCGCCTCCCGCCGAAGGAGAGCGAGACCGCGAGCCCCGCGTCGTTCATCCCGTCGAGCACGCCCCAGACGCAGTCGGAGACCGCGATCACCCGCCGCCCGCCCCACGCGGTGCGCATCACGGCGCCCTCGCAGAGGTCGGTGCGGTAGTCGTAGTTGCGCACGAGGGCCGGCTCCGGCCCGCCGACCGCCGCCTGCGAGCAGTTGGAGAGGAAGGGCGCGGGGCACCAGAGCCCGAGGAACCGAGCGCCGTCGTCGCCCCCGGCCGCGAGCGCGGCGAGCCGCTCGTGGACGGGGAGGAGCTCCGGCATGTGGAGCCGCAGCGCCCGCAGCGTCTCGCCGAGGGAGGGCCGCCGCTCGGCCCCTTCGATGAGGAACCACTCCCGGTAGGCCGGCCAGTGGCGCGCGAAGTGCGCCTGCCAGCGGGGGCCCGGCTCGTCCTCGCGCCAGGCGCGGAACCGCAGCCGCCGGGCCGCGCGGTCCGGCGCGCCGGCCGGCGCGGGCCCCTGGGGGATCCCGTCGAAGGTGCGGACCGCCCCCTCGCGCGCCCGTGGAGCGGACGACTGCGGCTGGAACGGGGGGTTCACGCGGTCGAGGGTAGCCCGCGGGGGGGACGCCCCGCGCCGCGCCCGCCCCCTACAGCAGCTTGAAGCGGCCCACCTTCGGCATGACGACGCGGATCGGGCTCGATCGCTTGACCACCGGCTCGGAGCGGTAGTGGTCGTGGATCCCGCGGATCCAGTGCCGCGCCCTCTCGGTCAGGCGGAAGTCGTCGTCCATCAGCCGGCCCGGGGTGACGAGGATGCCGAGGTCCGCGCCCTTGTAGAGGTGGTCCCCGGTGCGCGCGATCCGGAGGAAGAACGCGCGGCCCGGCGTCCGGACCGTGCGGCGGTGGGTCTGCATGCGCACGTAGCCGATCCCGCCGGCGTCGTCCATCTCCCAGATGCCCGAGGGCGGGGCCGCGGTCACGGTGCGGATCTCCTCGTCGGTGTACTTGATCACCAGCTGCGCCCAGGAGTCGATGTTCTCCGGCTCGGACCAGCGCGCGTTGAGCTCCTCGACGTCGAGCTCGTAGTCCACGTCCATGTACTCGAGGAGGTGGAAGAGGAACAGCGGCGCGTCGGCGTGCGCGAAGGAGGCGAGGTTGGTCATCGAGGAGGCGCCGGTGATGCGCGGGTTCACCTCGCCGAGCCAGACCTTCCCCGAGTCGAGGTCGGTGAGGAAGTCGAGCTCGAAGTAGCCGCGGTAGCCGAGCTTCCGCAGCTCCTCGCCGAACTTGAAGGTGGCGTCGCGCGCGCGCCGCCGGATCGTCCGCGTGAAGGCGTCGGCGTAGACCTCGTTCCCGCACCAGCCGCCCTTGTAGGGCGTCAGCTCCGGGAACCCGACCAGCTCCGTCATCAGCGGTCCGACGATCGTCCCGTGCCGGGTGACGCAGCCCTCGATGGCCGAGCCGCGGCAGCGGATGCGCCGCATGATCTTCACCTCGGGCTCGGCGGAGATCTCCTCGGCGTGCTTCTCCCAGTCCTTCTCGTCGCTGATGAAGAACGTCGTGTGGCCGGAGTCCCCGAAGGCGGTCTGGACCACGAGGTCGTCGCCGAGCCGGCGCGCCGCCTTCCGCAGCGACGCCCAGGAGTCCACGCGGGCGAGGACGTTCGGGACGCTGCGGACGCCGGCCCGGTTGCCGATCCGCGTCGCCTCGACCTTGTTGTCGACCATCTTCCGCAGGCGCGCCGGGGGGAAGCAGACCCGGAGCCCGTTCGACGCGGCCAGCGCCTCCGTCTCCTCGTCGAACATCAGGAACACCGCCCGGCCGCCGCCGCCCCGCGCCTTCAGCACCGCGCGGACCTCGGGGTGTCGCAGGAGGTAGTTGTTGATGTCCTCGATGCTCTGGAACGCCTCGTGGCCGATCTCCGGCGGGCAGAACAGGTTCGGGTGCTGCCCGTCGAAGCAGTCGATGTAGGAGATGTACTTGAAGTTCCGCACCCACTCGTCGATGCCGAGCAGGTTGAAGTTGGTCGCGCTGATGAAGTAGATGGGCGCGTCGTTGCGGAAGAAGAACCTCCGGATGTCGGAGAGCCCGCGGAGCGGGCGGGGGCGCGCGGCGCCGCGGCCGCGGGACCCGCGTCGCGCCGGGACGGGAGCGGGCGCGGACGGAGGCGTCTCGGGGGAGTGCGTGCGCGTCGTGACTTCGGGGTCCATGGGGGTCACCTCGCCTTTCCCTTCCCGAGCCTCCGGGCCAGGGCCTCGTCGGAGAAGACCTTGAGCCCGTGGTCGGGGTTGTAGCCGTGGATCTCCTTCACGTCGAGCGCCCGGAGGTAGGAGAGGATCTCGCAACTGATCTCCTGCCCCGGCACCAGCACCGGGAACCCGGGCGGGTAGGGGGTCACGAAGGCCGCCGACACGACGGCCTTCCCGGCCTCCAGCGCCTGCTGCAGCCCGCCGTCGAGCTTCTCGTAGCGGCAGTCCGCCTCGTCGTAGGCCGCGAAGAACGCTCCCCTCATGTCCCCCTCGGGGGTCTTCCCCGCCGGGGAGGGGCGGAACGCCGGGTGGAAGCGGCTGAAGTCGGGCAGCGGCGGCAGGTTCTCCGTCAGCGAGCGCACCCGCTCGTCGTGGCGCTCCCGCTCGACGGCGCTGAACTGGTCGATTCGGGCGTCCAGCTCCTCCGCGATCCGCGTCAGGACGGAGATGAGGTACGCGACGGGGCCCCGGGTCACGCCGATGTGCACCATGAAGAGGACGGAGTTCCTCGAAGTCTTGTTGATCTGGATGTCGTATTCCTCGATGAGCTTCCGCTTGAAGGTGTCGCCGTCCATCCCCGTGTTCCCGACGTGCAGCGTGATGCGCGTGGGGTCGAGGGTGAATTCGTCGGAGTGCCACGCCTCCTCCATGGAGGTCCAGCCGTGCCCGGTCGTGAAGTAGTACTCGAAGCCCGACGGCCGGAACTCCTCGGGGACCATGTCCTTGGCCCCGAGGACGCGGAAGTAGCGGCTGAGGAGCGAGTGGGAGGAGATCCGCGAGCGGAGGATCATCGCCAGTTCGAGGCTCTGGCGGACGAGCTCGTACCCCTCGAGCTCCACCTGGCGCCGCCCGACGTCGAGGGACGCGAGGATCTGGTAGTTCGGGGAGGTCGAGGTGTGGGTCATGTAGGACTCGTGGAAGGCGTCCGACGCGCGGGCGCCGAAGTCCTGGTCGTGGACGTGGATCATCGACCCCTGCCGAAGCGAGGTCAGGGTCTTGTGCGTGGACTGGGTCGAGTAGGCCCGGACCCGGACGGCCTCGGGGTCCGGCATGAGCGGTCCCTCGATCCAGGCCCCGTCCCCCTCGCCGGCCCGCTTCGCGAACGCCTCCTTCCAGCGGAGGTGGCGCTCGGCGTACTCGGGGCTGCGGTAGAGCGCGCGGAGCCGCTCGGCGGCGTGCATGGCGGACCGCTGCCGGTAGGCGGGCAGGAACCGCGCGTAGGCGAACCAGGCCTCGTCCCAGAGGAACACGAGGTCCGGCTTGATGGCGAGCAGCTCGTGCATCACGCGCTGCGGGTCGTAGACGACGCCGTCGAAGGTGCAGTTGGTCAGCAGGACGAGCTTCACCCGGTCGAGCTTGCCCTCCCGCCGCAGGTCGAGCAGGGCGCGCTTCATGCTCGACAGCGGGATCGCCCCGTACATCGAGTACTCGTGGAGCGGGTAGGCGTCCAGGTAGACCGGGTGGCCGCCGGCGAGGAGGATCGCGTAGTGGTGGGACTTGTGGCAGTCCCGCGAGGCCAGCACGATGTCCCCGGGCTTCACGAGCGCCTGCACCACGATCTTGTTCGCCGTGGAGGTCCCGTTGGTCACGAAGAAGGTCTGCCGCGCTCCGAAGGCGCGGGCCGCCTGCACCTGGGCCTGCTTGAGCGGGCCGTGGGGCTGCAGGAGCGAGTCGAGGCCGCCCCCCGTGGCCGAGGTCTCCGCGAGGAAGACGTTCTCGCCGTAGAACTTCCCCATGTCGCCGATCCAGTGCGACTTGGAGATCGATTTGCCGCGGGAGATCGGGAGCGCGTGGAAGACCCCCGTCGGCTTCTGGCTGTAGGCGCGCAGCGCGTCGAAGAACGGCGTCTCGTAGCGCTCCTGGATGCCCTTGAGGATGCTGAGGTGGAGCTCGAGGTAGTCCTCCGACCGGTAGAAGATCCGCCGGAAGGAGCGGCCGATGTGGGAGGCGACGTCCTCCACGGGCGCGTCCGTCACGAGGAAGAGATCGAGCTCCGGCCGGAGCGACTTGATGTGCTCGGCGAGCCGGATGGCGATGCCCCCGCCCGCGCCGGCGCCCGGCTGGGCCGGGTCGATCGTGCCGAGGTACTCGCGGAGGACCTCGACCTGGTTGGCGGACTTGACGGGGAACGCGTACCGGAGCACGCAGGACTGGATGTTGTAGTTGAAGAGCGTCGCGATGAGGGCGTCCTCGTAGGAGGGGACGAACACCGCGTCGTAGATGAACGCGTCCCCCTCGCGGCGCATCTCGAGCAGCCGCGAGCGGATCTCCGTCTCCTCGTCCCGGGACAGGTTGCCGACGAAGAGGATCTCGAAGTACGGCCGGCTCTCCGCGCGGGAGGACGGCTCCTCGTCCTCGAGCCCGGCCCGGGGCGCGGCCAGCCCCGGCTCGGGCTCCTGGAGGGTCACGGTGCGGCGGCGGTAGGCGTCGCTCACCAGGAGGCGCTCGATGCGGGTCACCCGCCGGGAGAGCGAGGGGAAGTCCTCGACCTCGTGCAGGCGGACGAGATCGCGGAAGGTCCTCCGGCCGGGGAACGCCCAGTAGGACTCGATGAAGCCGAGGGCCTCCATGTCGGCGGCGATCCCGGGGCGGAGGTCCTCGCCGCCGGAGCCGGGCCCGTCCTCGACGAGGCGGCGCAGGCGGTGCTCGAGGCTCTTCCAGGTGTCGTTGCGCAGCTGCGACGCGTGGTAGTGGGCGACGATGGACTTCCTCGAGGGCGTCGTCCCCGCGCGGGTCTCCTTCCGGTCGGTCACGATTCCTCCTCTCCGTCGGAGTTCGGCGGTGCGGCCGCCGGGTGCCCGGGCACGAGCGAGGGCACGACCCCCTTGGCCGCGCCCGTGGCGCGGGCGGCGGGAGGAGCGCCCGCGGCGGCGCGCGGCGGGGGCGCGGCGTCGCGCAGGCCCGCCCGCGAGCCGCGCTTGGGCTTCTCCAGCGGCCCGAGCGTGTCGAGGTACGGGGTCCGCCGGTTGCCCGGGTGGTAGAGGTCGAACTCCACCCGCCGGTCGCGGAAGGACTTGAGCGGCTGGCCGAGGCCGCGCAGCCCGATCTCCCGGTTGCGCCGGACCCGCTCCACGTTGATCTCGAGCGGGATCATCTCCTCGGCGGTGCCGGCCTCGTAGAGGACGTCGCCCGCGGGGCCGACGAACAGCGACCGGCCGTTGCCCCCGTCGCCGAGCCCGTTCACGTCCACGACGAAGCACTGGTTCATGGCGGCGGTGGCGCGGGCGATCGCCAGCTCCACCTCGCGGTCGATCGTGCTGGTCAGCGTCATCCGGAGGATGACCTCGGCGCCGCGCGCCGCGAGGGTGCGGGTCGTCTCCGGGAACCAGGTGTCGTAGCAGATGGAGACGCCGAAGACGCCGACGTCGGGGACCTCGAAGGTGACGAACTCGCTCCCCGGCTCGACGCCGGCCTCGTAGGGGTAGAACGGGAACATCTTCCGGTAGCGCGCGATGACCTTGCCCTCGGGGTCGATCACCGGCGCGGTGTTGAAGATCTTCCCGTCCTTCTTCTCGTAGAACGACCCGGGGAGGAGCCAGATCCGGTGGCGCGCGGCCAGCTCGCGGTAGGAGTCCTCGGCGGGGCAGGGGAGCGGCTGCGCGGCGGTCTGGAGCGGCCCGAGCGTCGCCAGCTCGCTCAGCACCACCATCTGCACCCACGGGTAGAGCTCCATCAGGATGTCGATGCGGCTGCGGATCCGCGGGAAGTTGTCCTGCACCGCGGAGGTGTGCAGCTGGAGCGCGGCGATGGCGAAGGGGGTCACGGTCGGGCTCCCTCGGGGACGGGCCGGGCGGCGCGGGTCACGACGCGCGTCCCCCGGCGTGCCGGAGGATCTCCTCCTCCAGGATGGCGACGCCGCGATCGAGGTCCGCGTCGGAGATGGTCAGCGGGACGAGGAGGCGGAGGATGTTGCCGTGGTGCCCGCAGGGGATCACGAGCAGGCCGCGCTCGAGGGTGGACGCGAGGATCCGCTTCACGAGGTCCGTCGCGGGGCGGCGGGGGTCGCCCCCCTCCACCATCTCCAGCGCGATCATCGCGCCGAGCCCGCGCACGTCGCCGACGGCAGGGCAGCGCGCCCGGAGCGCGAGGAACCGCTCGCGGAGGCGGTTGCCGATGGCGGCGGCGCGACCGGGGGCGTCCTCCCTCTCGAGGACGTCGATCGTGGCCAGCGCGGCGGCGCAGGCGACGGGGTTCCCGCCGTAGGTGCCGCCGAGCGTGCCCGGGAGCGCGGCGTCCATCGCCGAGGCCTTCCCGATCACGGCCCCGATCGGCATCCCCCCGCCCATGGCCTTGGCCCAGGTCGAGAGGTCCGGGACGATGCCGGCGTGCTGGTAGGCGGCCCACTTCCCCGTGCGGCCGAAGCCGGACTGCACCTCGTCGCAGACGAGCAGGATCCCGTGCTCGTCGCAGATCGCGCGGAGGCCGCGGAGGTAGGCCGGCGGGCAGGGCACGAAGCCCCCCTCGCCCTGGACAGGCTCGAGGATCACCGCGGCGAGGTGCTCCGGCGGGACCGTGTTCACCAGCGCCTGCCGCAGCCGCGCGAGCTCCCGCTCGACGAAGGCCTTCTCGTCGAGCCCGTCGCCGTACAGGTAGCGGTTGGGGAACGGGAGGCGGTGGACCTCGGGGGCGAAGGGGCCGCAGCCCTTCTTGTAGCCGACCTTCGAGGTGAGCGTCATGCAGAGCAGCGTGCGGCCGTGGAAGCCCTCGGTGAAGCAGAGGACGCCGGGGCGGCCCGTCGCCTGGCGCGCGATCTTGATCGCGTTCTCGACCGCCTCGGCGCCGGAGTTCGTCAGCATCACGCGCGTGCCGCCGTCCCCGTGGGGGAACAGCGCGGCCAGCCGCTCGCACAGCGCGACGTAGGGCTCGTAGGTGGCGACGTGGATGCAGGCGTGGAGGAGGCGGCCCGCCTGCTCGCGGATGGCGGACACGACCTCGGGGCGCCCGTGCCCGGCCGCGAGGACGCCGATCCCCGTCGCGAAGTCGAGCAGTTCGCGCCCGTCGGGCGTGCGCAGCGCCGGCCCGGAGCCGGAATCCACCGCGAGGACGCGGAACTGGCCGACGCCCCGGGGCACGACGGCGTTGCGTCGATCGATCAGGGACTGCGACTCGCTCATGACACGCTCCTTCGGACGGCCCGCGATCGGGATGGGGCGCGGCGGGCCTCGGACACATCGCCGGCCGGGACCGGCGGCAGTCGGTGCGGCGTCGCGTCCCGCGCGCGGTCGGCGGCCGCGGGACCGGGCCCGGCGCGGCGAATGGGAAGGGAGGGGACCGCCCGCGTCCCGATGCGACGGTCGCATTGTAGCCCTTCGTCGAGTCCCGGCCAAGGACGCCGCCGCGCGTACGGAACCCGACCCGAATTGCTCGGCTTCGTCGTGCCGGGCCGAACCGCGGCACTCCGGGTCGGGTTCGGTGAGTCGCGGATCGGGGATTCCACCGCCCGCTTGACACGGGCCGACGGGCGGGAGTACACCCTTCGTCCGAGGTGGCCGCGGATGCCCAAGGGGGGGATCTGCACCAGGGAGGCCACGGCGAGGGGGAGTGATGGTGAGGTGGAGACTCCGCGCGCGAGCAGTGAGGGGGGACACGGCCGGGCGACACGGACGGGCCGTCATCGTCCGGTGGGTGGCGGGCGTCCTCGCTCTCGCACTTCCGGGCCTCCCGGCGAGTTCGGCCGTGGTGACAGCGACGCACACGTCAGCGTTCGGGTTCGTCGAGCACGATCGGGGACTCGGGGAGGCGTTCGAATTCCTGGTCAAGGAGCTCAACGAATCCCTCGATCGAAGCAAGAGTCCCCTGGACCTGGAGTCCAAGCCCCGGCGGCTCGCTGACGTCGACGCCTGGAGCCTGGATCGCCAGGGCGTGGGGGTCGCCTACCTGCCGCCCGCGGTGTTCGCCGCCGCCCACGAGAGGGGCCTGCCCTACGAGCCCGTCGCGTCGCCGCGGATGAAGGGAGGTCCCTCCCCCGACGGCTACGAGTGGACGGTGCTCCTCGATCCGCAGGCCGTGGACGTCCGCACCCTGCGGGCGAAGGCGATCTCCGTCAGGCCGCGCTGCTCCTGGATCCCGTTCTCGGCCTCGGGCCATGTGTATCCGTTTCACGCGATGCTGAACCAGGGGAGGTTCGGCTACGGACATCCTCTGCCGACCGAGTTCGAACCGGTGCGGGTCTTCCGCGAGAGCGACGCCCTCGACGGGTTGTTCGGAGTGAAGAAGGGGGACGAGGACGAGGAGAGAAGCGTCGATGTGGCCCTTCTCGGCGACACCTCGTTGCGTCGATACCTCGAGGACCCCGAGGCCGGACCGACGCGACTGGACGCTGCGCGCCGGTGGTACGCGCAGGTCACCGGCGAATCCCCTCCCGAGAACTGCGAGGACCTGCTGTCGGCGATCGACCGCAGGTGCCGATGGACGGCGAACACGACTCCGATCCCCCACGGCTTCCTCGTGTGCCTCAAGGACGACGCTCCGGGCACCCCATCCGACCTCCGCAGGGCGATCGGAGACGTGATCGAGCGGACCAACGCGGCGTTCCAGAACGAGCGCGTCGTGGAGCTGCTCGGCGTTCCCCGCGGGGCGAACGGTCTGTTCCCGCGGGAGGCCCAGGATGAACTGCGCGAACTGCTCCGCAAGAGGCCCGTCTCCCGGACCTACCTCCGGGAGCTGTATCGCCTGGGTTGCCGTGGATTCCGGGTCCCTCCACCCTCGGACTCCCTGCAGGACCTCAAGACCAAGTGGGCGGAGCTCAGCCGGCCCGGAGGAATGCGCCTCGTGGCCCGGGAGGGGGAGTTCCTCTCGGCGGAGGAAGTCGTGCGGGACATCGAACTGGACATCGCTTCCCGCAAGTCCCTCGCCGGCCAGGGTCGCGCGTCACGAGTGGCCCTGGTCCTGTCCGGGGGCGGCGCCTCCGGGGCGTACCAGGCCGGGGCCCTCGAGGCCTTCGCGAGGGCGATCCATCAGCACAACGCGAGTTCCGAGATCCCTCGAGGCCACAAGGCCGTCGAGGTGAGCATCGTCTCGGGCACCTCCGTGGGGGCCCTCAATGCGGCGGTGGCGGTCGCCTCGGACCTGCTCTCGAACCCGCCCGCCGACGGGGAGACCCGGCTCGCCCGGCTGTGGAACACCGTAGACGGGTCCGACGTCCTCTCGACGCTTCGCACCCCCCGCTCCTGGGACCTCGAACTCCAGGCCCAACGATGGCTCGTTCCCGGGTTCAAGTTCCTGCTCCTGATCCCGCTCGCACTGATCGCAATCCCGGTGCTGTACGCCCTGCTTCGCGCCGGGGTGATCGCATCGCTGCTCGATCCGGGCTGGCGCATGGCCCTCATCGGGTGCTGCATCGCCGTCGCGCTGGGATTCGCCTGGTTCAGCGGCACCAACGCGGCCTTCGCACTGCTCGGCGGCGCCGTCTCCTGGTCCCTGCTCGCGGCGAGAGGGGCGTCGGGGGTCCGAGTCGCGCGCGCAGGTCCGGCGCGGCTCCTCGAGCGGACTCTCTCGGCCTCCGAGTCCTGGGTGGATCGGCGGCTCGGCTGGTCCTGGCCGCAGTTGGCGGTCGGCGGCGCGATGCTCGGCGAGACCGCTCGACTCGCGCTGTCGAGGGACGCGGCCACGGAGCCGCCTTCCTACCTGCCGACCCTGGTCGTCGGCGGACTCTGCGTCGCCCTCGGATTCCTCGAGAGGCGATCCGCTCCCGTCTGGAGGGAGGGGGTCGTCGCGCGCGTGCGCGGGTACCCGGGCCGGCCCCGGAACCTGCTCGGGCTCTGCGCGGTGGTCGCTGCCATCCTCGTCTTCGCCGTCGCGCCCTTCTGGATCGTGGACGTGCTCTTCTGCCGCAAGGCCGTGTTCCTCGATCGCAATCTCCGCGAGACTCTCGAGAGCACCCTCGCGGACTGCGCCCGAGACCGGGACCCGGCGGGTGCGTCCGCCGGAACCGGGATCGGGGACCCCGCGCGGTTCCCGAAGCGAGACATCCAGTTGGTCATCACGGCGACCGACCTGATGGACGCGGGAGGCGGCAGCATCCGGCCGCGCGAGGTGAGGTTCCGATGGGGGACGCAGGACCTCCCCCCGTCGAACTACCCCGAGGGCCCCCTCTGGGTCGCGGTCGAGAGGAACCGAGAGCACTTCGTGGACATGCTGCTGGCCTCCGCGGCGATCTTCCCCGGCCTGCCGCCGATCCAGTTCGAGGCGCTCGGGGACTTTTCCGCGAGCCCGCGGAGTCGTCGCCAGGATCCCGGGTTCCGCGGCTCGAAGGACGAGACGAGGGTGTCGCGCGTGCCGCTCTTCCTCATCGACGGCGGCTACCTCTCGAACGTGCCCGTGCGTGCCGCGGTCGCGCTCGGCGCGACGCACGTGGTCGAGCTGCGCCTGGACGCGCGCCCGAAGGGGCCGGCGGAGCCCCGCGGCGCCCAGAGCACGGCCAAGACGCTCAGACAGGTGATGGACATGATGATCGAGAGGGCGCAGGCCGAGGGGTTCGAGGCCTCTCCGGGGGTGCGGGTCTACCGACTGCACCCGACGGAGAGATGGGTGAAGACGATGGACTTCTGGGGAGGCAGGCGCGCGGACGGCACCAGGATGAGCCTGGAGAGCTTCCGCAGGATGGGTGAGAACGAGGCGAACCGCTCCGTCCCCGGGGCCGAGGTCGGATTCCGCGTGGAGGCGCCGTAGTACTCCGCACCGCACCCTGTCGCGATGGCCGCGGTCGGCGCCTCGTCGGACCCGGCGACTCGCCGGGACGCGGGAGTTCCCCGACCCCGCCCGGTACGATCCCTCCCGGATGATCGCCCCCCCGGTCGCGGCGCGCTCCGCCCGGCTCCCCGGCGCGCTCCCCCTCGTCGCGGCGGCGCTCCTCGCCGCGGGGTGCCGGACCGCGTGGCCGGCTCCGCCGTCGGACGAGGCGCGGGCGCGGTTCGGGCGGATGGCGCTCAGGCTCCCGCCCGGGACGGAGACCGACCTCGGCCGCCCCGTGACCGGCTGGGCGGCGGGCCTCGGGTTCGGCACGGTGCGCGGAGCGGGGGGGATCGTGGTGTTTCCGGTCGTCGGGGTGGCGGTGACCGGCGGGCCCACCGCGGGAATCCTGGCGCCGATCGGCGGGGTGTTGGGTCTGGCGGCCGGCATCGGGTACTTCCCCGTCTCCGTGGTCGCCGGGGCGGCGACCGCGGCGGACGGCGACGAGGTGGACGAGGCGGAGGCCGTCCTCCGCCCGGTCGTCGAGGATCCCGCGCTCGCCGCCGCGCTCGCCGACCGGTTCTCCTCGGACGCGTGGCTCCACACCGGGCTGCAGTTCGGTCCCGAGGCGGACGCGGAGACCGTCGTCGAGCTGCGGCTGGAGTCGGTGGGCGGCGGAATGACCTGGAACCTCGTGACCGTGGACCGCGCGTTCGAGGTGCGCGTCGTGGCGTCGGCCCGGGTCGTCCGGTGCGACGACGGCCGCGCCCTCTGGGAGGCCGTGCGCGTGGACTCCGGGGGGGCGCGCGAGCCGACGCGGCGGCGGTTCGTCGAGTGGGCGGAGTTCGACGGCGCCGAGATGCGGGAGGAGATCGACGCCGCGCTCCGGCGACTCGCCTCCGGCCTCTCCTGGTCGATCTTCGTCCAGCGCGAGAGGACGGAGCGGCCCCCCGACGCGGGCTGGCGCTACTGACGGCGAGCGCCATGGGCCAGGACGTCCGCTGTCCCGCCTGCCGGGCCTCGTTCTTCGCCGGGGGCTCCGGCGAGGCCGTGGACTGCCCCTCCTGCGGCCACCGGGTCGCCGATCCGGCCGCCGCCGCGGTCGCCGCCGCCGCGGGCGCCGCGGCGCCCGCCCCGCCCCCCCCGATCCCCGACCTCGTCCGGACCTGCCCCTCCTGCG
>Ga0187893_10008578_pt1 | contig 16047 bp, 9 predicted proteins | sample MA1701074metaG_FD_139574 | JGI IMG/M metagenome (GOLD analysis project Ga0187893, IMG submission 139574) | White microbial mat communities from a basaltic lava cave in the Kipuka Kanohina Cave System on the Island of Hawaii, USA - MA170107-4 metaG ...
AATGGGACAGCCTCAGCCCATTCGTCCATCTCATATGGCAGAGAATTCCGCCATTGAACAACGCGCCTCGGACCTGCGTTGTAAGCGGCGGCGACATATTCAATGCGCCCGTAATTATCGAGTTGGTCGCGGAAATATGCAGTTCCCAACTCGATATTTGTGCGCGGGTCAAAGAGCGTCTCGCCCGTAATGGTTGTTTCAACGCCGTATTTTTTTGCTGTTAATCTTCCCGTCGGAATAAGAAGTTGCATCAACCCGTAAGCGTTTGCGCTTGATTTCGCGCGCGGATTGAAAACAGATTCCTGACGAATAAGACCAGCCACTTGATACGGGTCAAGATTACGAAGCTTTGCAAACATCTTGATAATGTCCCAATAGGCTAATGGATAAAAAATGTCCCATTCTTCGGGAGACATCTCTTCAACTTCCATCTGCGAATAATCGGGATAACTGCGGCGAAGGATGTTAAAGGCTTGCACGTTGTCGTTTCGCGCGCGATAAATTTTTGCCAGAGTTAAATTAAGACGCGGGCTTGTCGGCGCTGTCTGAGATGCTTTGTTGAATTCGTCTGTTGACCATTCGCTTGAACCGACTATGTCGAGTTGGTCGCCTTTCGCAATGCTTTCGGCTTCGGCTGAACCTGCGGTTTCCTGTGCGATGGTTACGGTTTTCAAATTAGCCTGAGCGCGACCAATCAACGAATCAGGCGCGAAGTTTATTTTGTCTTTGCGCCCTTGTCTGTCTAATGCTTCGAGGCGTTGCTTTGAAAGATAGCCGTACCAGTTTGCGTCATACCGCACCAGCATCGCTTCGTAAATTGCGCGTGCTTCTGCGATTTTTCCTACACGCTCTAAATCACGCCCCGCCCAATATCCGGCTTTGCCGCGATTTGTGTTGTCTTTGTCAACATAGAGCGCGAGATGGTCTGTCAACATTTTTGAAGACTCTTTGTAGTTCTTCGCTTCGTGTTGAAGCCAAGCAAGTTCAAACTGCGCTCCCGCCACTTCAATCGCATTCGGGAACATCGTTATTGCGGTGCGGAAATAGAAGGTCTCTTCGCTTTTGTTGTTTGCATCGCGTGCGATGTTTCCAAGCGAAACATAGGCTTTTGGCGTCAACTCACTTTTTGGAAATTCACGGCGCAAGGTTTCAACTGTTTGTTGCGCGACTGGCCATTGTTTCGCTTTCGCATAAGCTTGTGCTAGGTGAAAAAGAGCCTGTGCGCGTAAATCGCCTGTGACCGACATCAAAGCTGATGCGGCTTCAGAAGTCTTTTTCACATTTGATAGAGCAATTCCGTGACGAAGTTTTGTTTGCGAGGATATTGTTTGAGGGAATGTGGTAAAGCTTTCCGTGTAAGCCTTGTCTGCATCTGCGTAACGCTTCGCCTCAAAAAGTTTGTCGGCGCGTGTGATTGCTTCCTCTGCATTCGCTGGTGATGTTACCGAAGCAAGGCGCGTGATTGCGCTCGCGGCTTCCGCGCTTTCCGAAGAAGCAGGCGCGTAAAAATACAAGCGGCGATAAGAGGCAAGTGCGCGTGTTGTGTCGCCTTGTTGTTCGTAAGCTTTTGCTGTCAACAAGAGTGCGCGTCCGTCATCCTTTGCAATCAGGTTGTTAAGATAAGACGCAACGCTTGAGGCTCTGCCGGTTTGTAACATAATTTCTGCGGCTTTTAACATAGAACCACGCGCGCGAATCGAAGAGGGGTATTCGCGTGAAAGACGTTCGTAAACAACCCTCGCTTCGTCAAGACGTGTGGCTTTTTCTAAAGCTTGCGCGCGTAAAAGCAGAGCGTAATCGCCAAGCGATGTGTATTTCGCAATCACATCGGATTCAAGCAAAGACGCCGCGCCGTTCATGTCGTTTGAATTGAACCTGATTCTTGCCCGAAGATAACGCGCCAACCCTGCCACTTTTGTTTTCGGAAAGTTTGATTCGATTTGTGAAACCGTGGATTCGGACGGCATCGCTCCGTTTTTGGTCAAAGCACGCAGTTGTTCCAATGCTCTCGCTTCGCTTTCGGGAGTTGCAGAACTGCAACTCGCAGTTAAAAACGGACCTATTGAAATCGCACAGACGGCAAGCAAACTGCTCACACAAACCAATAATCGTTTTTGGCAAAGCTTAAAGAACACTAGTATAAAACCTCCTAAAAGACGGGCAAGATTTTCAGGCGAAACATTAGACAGTTATGCTTCGCTTTATGTTGTCTGGCGGGGAGCAACTAACGGAAGATAAATTAAAAAATAAGAATTAAAAAAGCAAAAGAAGGAACTTTTGATAAATACTTCTTTTGCCTTTTCAATTTTTAATTTCGCATTTTTAATTCTTAATTCAATTACACGTTTGCGCCGGGATAATCGCTTCCGAGTTTTCCTTCGTCACCTTCTGCAAGTGTATTGACAAGCTCAAAGTGGAAATAATCAAAACGAGATGCGACCCGGTCGTCAACGCGCTTGTCATACATCTCGCGCGAACGGTCAATCGCCTCGCGCAAACGGTCATAAAGGTCGCGCGCTTCGCGTCCCTCTTTAACCTTTGGCTCGTTATAAAGTTTAATTTCGGAAACCAAAAGGCGTGCGAAACGACGGGCTTCGTTGTGGTAACGTCTTTCTTCGTCGTTGACCTCAATAGGAAGTTCTATGTCCTTGCGTCCGTAACTGCGTGTCGTAGCCGTTGAGCTTTGAGGAATTGGCGGCAATGGTTGTTGCGGCGTTGCAGGCGAGTATGTCGGACGCTCAACAGGGGCGTAAGTTTCGATAGGTGCCGTGTATGGTATTGCGGGCGGCTCCTCAATTGTCGGGTTGGTTGTGTACCCTGAAAAGTCAAAAGATTTTTCTTCAGGCAGCGGCGGTGGCGGTGGCGGCATGAATGAAACTTCCGGCGCAGGTTCAGGAACAATGGGAGCAGGTTCGTAGATCGGCTCGTAGGGTGTTGTTTCTTCAACGGTTTCCGGTTGAGCCATCGGAGCAGGTTCAGAAACGGGTTCGGGTTGCGGTTCAACGGCAGGCGCAGGTTCTGCGGGTTGTACGGGATGAGGTTTTGCGGCTGTTTTAGCGCCTGCGGCCAATTCAACATTCAAGCCCGCGACTTTAACCAAAGATTCAAGAGCCTCTATATCAACTACACCTGCATCATCGCGCCCTGAATCCGCATATAAAACTGCAACGCTTTTTCCTCTTGCGACCAACGGAATTGTAACAATGCGTTTTGGTGTCACAGCTCCAAGCCCACTGAGCAACTTATAATCATCCTGATAGTAACCGGGTTCACCGACCCAAGTCTCTTGCGTTTTCACAGCTTCGCTTAAAGGGGTATGCTCTGACAGCGGCAAGGCTATACTGCTAACAGCGTCATTGCCGACTGTGTCTTCCAAACCCCGCGCACGCCATCCTTTTGTGTGTCCTTCTTTAACAATAAAGAACGCAACACGAGGAGCTAAAGAAGCCGAGTATCCAACAAGAGTTTTAAGAATTTCGGCCTGGGTCTTCTGGTGGTACAAATCCACTATTGCGTTGCGAATCACGCTGACGCTCGCGGAGGCGTTTGTGTCTGATGTTGGTGTCGGCGGTGCCAAATCTTGCGCCTCGCCTTCACTTTTTAGCTGTTCGGCAATTGCCATAACCATTGCTTCATGGTCGTCCGAAACGCTTTCAGATAATTTTGCAAGAGCCGCATCTGTGTCCGTTTGATGTTGAGCAACCGCTTCGTTAAGAAGGTTTTGAATGCGCGTTATTTCAGAGCGCAACTCATCCAAGCGGGCATTGAAGTGCTTGTCAATCTCCGCACGCAGACTTTGTTCAAGCGCGTCATTTGCCACAGTTTTGTATTCCTCCATTTTGGGATTGTCGCCCTCCTTTGACAGGAAACCAACTTCTGAAAAGCGACTTTGAGTGAAACCTATGATAGCTATACGTTTTTAAGGAGTCTTATCAAAGGCTCACGCACAGCCTGTTCGTGATTATGGACGGGCATGTAGAAGAGTGTCAAGAATAGCCTTTAGAAGGCGAGCAAATAAAAAATGAAAATATAAAGAGAAACTTAATATCTAATTGCAAGGTGCAATGTAACTATAACGCGCAAACACAAAGTAGTTTTCTTTTTCTTTCCCGTTTGTAACCTCAACTCTGACCTTGCGTGTTGTACCATCGCGCATGGAATTTGTTGAGTCGTAGCCCACGACATAATTAGCCCGATGTTCATAAATCAAAGACTTTAGAGCATTCTCCAACTCTGTTTTTACTTTCCCGTACTCTTTCTCAACAAGAAAAATAACATTGCCTCCGGTTTCAAATGCAAGACGGCTTAAAAAACGAATAGATTTTTTCTTTTCCCTTTCAGTAAGCTGTTTTATAAATCCGAGAGCAAAAACCTGAATGCCCGTGCCGCTTAGTAAATCAAAGAGTTCTTTCTCAGAATATAAATTACTTCTGTTAGCGCCATCAGATAAGAGAATTAACGAGTAACGGCGTGGTTCTTTGATAATTTTTTAATGTTCAATGATTTTTTCAACGCCGAGATAAACCGCATCAATCACGGCTGTTTGTCCGCCTTCTACAAAAAACTCATTCATCGTTCGGTGTAATAAATCTTTATCTGTCGTCCAATCCTGCATGAGCGTAACCTTATCGCCGCTTATAAACCTAATGATAAAAACTTCGTCCTTCTCGTATTTGTTACGAACGATAATTTGTCCCGTCTGAATAACCTTATTAATCAAGTCCCGCATTGAAGCAGAAGAATCAATCAAAATTCCCTTATGTTCGCGCCTTCGTGTTTGACAAAAGATGTGATGTTTTGCGGAGCATCATTCTCAAAAATTTTAATGTCTTCTCTTTTCAAGTCTGCAACAGATTTGCCTGTCGAATCTGTAACAAAAACATTAACTTTTACATTGAGCGGAACAGCCGTTTCCTTTTTCTCAGCTTTGCAAGGGTAAAGAGGCTTTAGTTCCTTCTCTACGGTTTTTTGCTCTTTGTTTTGTGCAAAACCATGTGTGGTTAAGAAAGAGATACACAGAAATATAGTGAAAAATATTGAGTTTTTTTCATAACTGCTTGTCTCCTTTCACTTAGGCAATCCTTTTCGCGCAATCGTTTCCATTAAATCGCAAAATCTATCTAGTTCCCAGAGTGTCGTATAGACATTCGGTGTGATTCTTATCCCCTTAAATTCTTTGTGGACAATTGGTGTAGTAAAAATTCTGTGTTGCGCGAACAAATAACTACCGATTTCTCTGGGGTCAATTCCTTCGATTTTTACATTCGCAATCGCGCAGGATTGGTTTGGGTCGAATGAAGTGTTGAATCCGATTTTCGGAACATCTTTCAAACGATTCATCCAATAACGCGACAGGTAACGAAGACGCGCTTCTTTTCTTTTTCCGCCCATTGCATTGTGAAATAAAATCGCTTCGCCGATTGCAAGACGCGGCGCGGCTGAATGTGTCCCGATTTCTTCAAACTTGCGTATGTCTTTCGCCTGTTTCTCTTCTGATGCCATCAATGCCCAGACCTTTTCAATCTTGTCTTTTTTGACATAGAGCAAGCCCGCTCCCTTTGGGGCGTATAACCATTTATGCAAACTCGTTCCGTAATAGTCACACTGTAAATCATCGCGTTTGAAATCAAACTGCGCGAACGAGTGCGCCCCGTCAACGATTGTTTCTATTCCTTTTGCGCGCGCCATTTCGCACACGGCGCGAACGGGTGTTATTTGTCCCGTGATATTCACTTGATGCGACATTAAAATCAGTTTTGTTCGCGGAGTAATTCCCTTTTCAAACGCGCTTGCTATTTCGCTTAAATCTTTCGGCGGAATCGGAATTTTGATTAAGTTTAATTTCAAACCTTCGCGTCTTTCGCGTTGCTTCAAAGTCGTGAGCATTCGCGGGTAATCTTGTGTTGTTGTAAGAATCTCGTCACCCGATTTCAAATCCATTCCCATCAACAAAATTTCAAGTGATTCGCTCGCGTTTCGCGTGATGGCAATTTCTTCACGGTCACAGCCGAAGATTTCCGCAAGCCCCGTTCTGATTGTTTCAGATTGCGGCTCTAAAATCTGCCACATCGTGTAAGCCGTTGCGTCCTCTTGTTGCCAGATGTAACGCACAAGAGCCTCTGTCACAATTCGCGGGCTTGGACTTACGCCGCCGTTGTTCAGGTTAATCATTCCCCGCGTAACGGAAAAAGATTGCTGAATTTTTGCCCAGTAGTCTTCATCCATCGCCGCTTGTTCGGGCGCGAGATGCGCTACGCTTTTCGTAGCCGCCAAAACATTATCGAGCAACGAACCGACAACGGACGAAGACAACGCGGCAAGCCCGAAACTTTTACCAACAGAAGAAAGAAATTTGCGACGGTCAAATTCACTAAAATTATTCATAAATATCTCAATGTTTCTTTGTGCGTTCGGCTTTTATCCTACGCAGTTTTTTAAGACGCGATTCATTGGTAGGCAATCTTGAATTTTCAATTTCACTCAAGTTTTTTTTCTTGGTTTTCTCGTTGTAATTGTTCTGCAAAAATACTATGCAATCATCTCCGACAATCGAGCGCGAATAACCGTTTTCTACCGCATAATAAAACTCAAGTAGTTGACCTTTTTTCGCCTTGCCTTTGAAGACTTCCTGCACTTCGCCTTCTATGCGATAAAGCGCGTAAAAGCTTTTGTCACCTATGCGGTCAACTTCTTCGTAACTGCGAATAATAACCCGCGCAACTACGGACGAACTGCGAACATCGGTTCGCAAATAAGACATATCGGGGAAATCATCGTCCTGTGCTTTTGCTTCAATAGCAAAACAGAACAAGATGCCCGCTAACAGCAAGAAAGATAAATTATTTTTTCTCATAACTAATAAAGGTTTTGAGTAAAAGTTTTGAGTCCCGCCTTTAGGCGGCTTCAGAATTTAGCCGCCTAAAGGCGGGACTCAAAACAGTGAAACTAATACACATCCCACTTCTTACCATAATCAAGAAGCGGATAGTTTTTCCAAATCTCTAATGCCTTATCTTTACCAATTCTTTCAAGAAATAGTTCCGCGCTCGACCAAGTCCTATCTTGCCATTTCGTGACATAGCCATGATACACAGGGTTATTGTGAACATAATTCAGCGAAGCCCAAAAATGTCTTTCCGATTTCATAGATCTTTCAAAACAGTTGTGCCAAACCTGTCTTCCTCTTTTATCGTCTTCACCGTTCCATTTGAACGAAGAACGTCCGTGGAATAAACCTAGTTCTTTTCGCAGGTCTTCTATTCTGTCAGTCTTCAATAAAACGTGATAGTGATTTGGCAATACACACCAAGCATAAATCTCTGCTTTAATTTCTTGGCAAACTGAAATGATAGACTGTTCACACTCCGTCATTCGCTCAGGGCTGATACCAACAATGTGTGCGTGTTCATAACACGCGGCTATAACCAGAAACTGTTGCTCATCTTCAAAATCAAAATGAGGCGGAGTGTGTTTTGGGAAACCTCTGTGACGACGTTGTTTCATTGCTAATTCTCGTTGCATGTCTGTCATTTTTCGCCAATCGTACATAAGCTTTGAATTTATTTTGAATCTTTGTTTTTCGTGCCTTCAGGCGGCTGTTTCTAGTTTTTCGTGCCTTTAGGCGGCTTTATTTTAGTTACTAAAGCGTAGCCGCCTAAAGGCACGAAAAACTATTTTTCATAAACTACCTTGCCGCCTAAGATTGTCATTGTCGCCTCTGTATTTAGAATCTCTTTCGGTTCAATCGTGAAAAGGTCTTTTGAATGGAATGCGAAATCCGCGAGCATCCCGACAGCAATTTGCCCTTTCTCTTTTTCTTCAAACGTGGCGTAAGCGGATTCGGCAGTGTAGTTGTAAATCGCCTGCGCCATCGAGAGACGCTCTTGCGGAATCCAGCCGCCGAAGGGTTCGCCTTCTGTGCTTTGTCGTGTGACTGCGGCGTACAAGCCAAGATACGGATTTATCGGTTCAACGGGCCAGTCTGTTCCGAAAGGCTGATGAATGCCAAAAGCCATCATCGAATGCCAAGCGTAAGCACCGAGCACGCGGTATTCGCCAAGCCTGTCACCCGCCCACCGTTTATCTGAAATTGCGTGCGAGGGTTGCATTGAAGCAAGAATACCGAGTTCGTAAAATCTTTTGAAATCCGATGGCGCAACGACTTGCGCGTGTTCGATACGATGTCGCGGAATCGGTAAAGATTGCGGTGATAAACCTTTAGCAAAACTCTTTTCAATTTCAGCAATTCTTTCTTTTGATAACCTTGTTCGCCCTGTTTCCTTATGGTTTTTGATGGATGCCTCAAAACCATCCAATGCCATTCGATTCGCTCTGTCGCCGATTGCGTGAAGCGCGATTTGAAAACCCGCTTTGTCGCGTTCGACAATCATCTTCGTTAATTCTTCGGGTGTGCGGCGCGGGATGCCGCTGTTTTTCGGGTCGTCTGAGTAAGGCGCGAGCATTGCGGCTGTGCGTGAGCCGAGCGTTCCGTCAACATAGCCTTTTAACGCGCCCAGACGAATGAAATTAGGATTGTCTTTGAATGTGGCAAACTCTTCGCGCTGTTTTTTCAGCGTCTCAATCGAATTGTCAAAACTTTGAAACTCGGTAACGCGAACCGTTAATTTTCCCTGCTTCAAAAGTTCACGATAAATCTTTGTTGTGTCGTAACTCGAAATGTCCTGAATCGAAGTAATGCCGTAACGACGCGCTTCTGCCAAAGCCAATTCGATTGCCTGAAAGGATTCTGCGAGTGTTGTGGATGGCACAACTCTTCCGACCAAACCGGCGGCAGTCTCTTTCAAAATTCCTGTCGGTTCTTCTTTATCGTCGCGTAAAATCTCGCCGCCTTCGGGTGCTTGTGTTGATTTTGTAACGCCCGCTTTTTGTAATGCCAGAGTATTTACCCAACTGACGTGACCATCAACGCGCTGAACAAAGACGGGATTGTTCGGCGCGACTTCATCAAGGTCTTGTCGCGTGGGCCACTGCCCGCCCCATAAGGTGTGGTCCCAACCGCGCCCCGTTATCCACGAGCCTGCGGAGAGTTCTTTTACTTTTGCGGCGATGCGGCGTTTCGCCTCTTCTTTTGTTTTTGAACCGTTCAAATCAACACGCTGTAAAGCTTGCCCGCCGCTCATAAAATGAATATGCGCGTCGTTGAATCCGGGTGTGACAAGTTTGCCTTTAAGGTCAATCTCTTTCACAGCTTGATAACGCGAACGGATTCCTTTTGTTGTACCGACGGCTACGATTTGTTCACCATTAACGGCTACTGCCTCAACAAACTCGCTCTTTGCATTGGCAGTAAAAATTTTGCCGTTGAATAAAACCAAAGTGGCTTTTTGTTTTGCTTGCGCGAACACTGGCAAAGTGTTGATTGATAATGAAAAGACTAACAGAAAAATCAGGAATAAAGTTTTCCTCATGTTGGAAACCTCAAGCGGAAATTTTAAGAAGCGAGCGAATAATAAATGAAGATAAGAAAATAAAGAAGTAAGGGTTTAACGAATCTCTTTACGACTGGAGCGCAAGGCTGCTGCCTGCTAACGAGCGCGAGAGCGCGAGTAAAAACTCGCGTTAAATTTCAAGATTAATTTTAGCGAAAGAGTTTTTCGCGCTTACGCGCTCATGGCAGACAGGATGTCTGCGCTCCCGGCGTAGAGATTACCGTTTAATTTTTTGTCTGTGGTCTTCTATACGCGGGATTTCGTTTTCCTCTTCGCGCACTTCCATCAACAGAGGCTTTCTCTCTTTGCCCGCCTTAATTACCTCGCCAAGTTTCGGCGCGACTTCTACGCGCGAAGAGATAACGCGGTTGATTCTTTTCGGCAGCAGCACCGGCGCTAATCCTGCGATTGATTCGGCAAGAGAAACAATATCGCCGCCGCCGCGCCAATGTTCGCGCACTACTCTTTCATCAGTGCGATTAACAAGACGAAGGAGCGTCAAAGCGATTAGATAAATGTCGTCAACTTGCCCGATGAAAGGCAATATGTCGGGTAAAAAATCAAGCGGCACAATCGCATAAACAATCGCCGCTGCAAACAAGGCTTTGTCGGTCGCAGGCACACGGCTGTCGCGTAAAAGACTCGCACACAATCTCACCATATTCGGCAGAAACATTAAGAAACCTTTCATGCGGCTTTTCAGTTCAATTTTTTTCGACATGGTTATAAATTTCTACTCCCTTATTTAGTTTCCTGGCTTGTCCGTTGGCGACTCGCTAAAGATGTGCGCTTAGAGTAGATGGTTGCGGGCAAGTTTTCAACCCGTTGGCAGCTCGTGTTAAATTCGCTTCGTATCATTTTCCGAAAACTGAAACCTAAAAACCAAATACTATGATTCTTGAACAAATACGCCAACGAGCTTCTGCCGATTTACAACACATCGTTCTGCCTGAAGGCGAAGACCCGCGCACTGTGACAGCCGCCAGCATTTGTGTTCGTGAACGCATTGCAAAAATCACCATGCTCGGAAGCGAAGAAAAAATTCGCGCCGCAGCGCAATCAAATAATGTGAATCTAAACGGCGTCACGATTATTGACCACCGCAAGGCGGACGACTTCGACAAAATGGTTTCGTTCTATCATGAACTCAGAAAAGCAAAAGGCGTTATGCCTGACGAAGCGCGTGAGGCTGTTAAAGACCCGCTTTTTTACGGCAATCTGATGGTGCGGCTTGGAAAGGCTGACGGTTCGGTTGCAGGCGCGACAAACACGACTGCACACACGGTTCGCGCCGCGCTTCATTGCATAGGCGTTCGCTTAGGTTTCAAACTTGTTTCGAGTTTTTTTGTGATGGTTGTGCCGAGCAAAAATTTCGGTCACAACGGAGCTATGATTTATGCCGATTGCGGGGTTGTGATTGACCCATCTGCTACGGAATTGGCTGAAATTGCGGTTGCGTCCGCTGATTCCTGTCGCGCTCTTTTGAATGTAAACCCGCGTGTTGCGATGCTCTCTTTCTCAACCAAAGGAAGCGCGAAACACAAACTCATTGATAAAGTTATTGAAGCGGTAAAAACAGTCCGCGCGCGCAATCCCAAATTAGAAGTTGACGGCGAGTTACAGGCAGACGCCGCTCTTGTTCCGTCTGTCGGCGAATCAAAAGCACCGGGTTCTGCGGTTGCAGGGCGTGCAAATGTTTTAATTTTTCCCGATTTACAGGCGGGTAACATCGCTTATAAATTAACTGAAAGAATGTCTGGCGGAACTGCCATCGGACCAATCCTGCAAGGACTCGATAAACCAGCAAATGATTTATCACGCGGCTGTAAGGCGGAAGACATTGTTGACGCAGTAGCAATCACAGCCGTTCAATCACAGGCACGAAAACAATAAAGTTTTGAGTACAGGCTTTAGCCTGCTTTTGTTTATTAGAGGCAGGCTAAAGCCTGTACTCAAAACTTTACAACAAAATTCTTATAGAAACTCTCGCTACGCTTAAAGTATAATCCCCCGCGTGTCCGCGTCATTTGACGCTAAATCTTCGTAACCCTTCCGATTTTTTTTGACCGCTTTTGAATATGAAAAAAGAGAAAACAAACTTCCCGACTTTGTTTTTCCTGTTTTTATTCACGATATGCTTTTCGTTGAGTTTTATTCAGGCGAAATCTGCGGAAAACTTTGCTGACCCCGTGACAGCAGGGCGATTCAGTTTCCGCACATTCACAGACCAAGATGGCTTACCTCAAAACGCTATTCAAGACATGGCGTTTGATAGCAAAGGTTACTTGTGGGTCGGGACACAAGACGGCGCGGCTTATTACAACGGGCGCGTTTGGGCTGTCGTAAACATGCCAGACAAAAGCGTCTCAAATTTCATCCGTTCAATCTTGACAGCAAAAGACGGAAGCGTTTGGTTTGGACGCTCTGACGGCGGCTTATGTAGATTTCAAAACGGAACGTGGACTACGTTTGATACAAAATCGGGGCTTCCCCACAACCGCGTTTATTCTCTGCTCGAAACATTCGCACCAGACGGCTCAAGCATTATCTGGGCGGGCACTGACAACGGAGTTGCTTTTTTCCATCATGAAAGATGGAGCTACTTAAATACAGAATCGGGTCTTACGGGAAATCGCATTCGCAAGTTTTTGCAAACGAGTGACGGAGCAGTTTTGATTGCAACTAACAGGGGTCTGGTTCGTTGGAAGGACGGTTCACTTTCACCTTTCGATGTAAACAACAAACTGACGAATGATGATGTAACAACACTCTTAGAAACAAAAGAAGCGGATGGCTCGTCTGTTTTATGGATTGGCACAGACAGTAGTGTTGCACGTCTGAAAAATAACGAGTGGACAATTTTCAATGACAAAAACGGGTTTGTAAACAATCGCGTCACATCGCTGATAGAAACCCGCGCTCCAAACGGAACACGCACAATCTGGGCTGGGACAGACGGCGGCGGGCTACTGCGCTTTCAAAATGACGCTTGGACAATCTTTAACACAAAAAACGGTCTGCCCGCCAACAGCGTTTTCAGCCTGCTCAAAACAGATGTCGAAGGCATCACACAAACACTTTGGATTGGCACGGATGGCTCAGGGTTAGCGCAAATGAAACAAGGGCAGTGGATGGCGTTCGATACAAAGACGGGTCTGCCTGCCAACAGCATTTTCAGTTTGTACGAACAATTTGAAAAGGACAATTCGCGCACGCTCTGGATTGGAACGTATGGCGGCGGTTTGGTTCGTATCAACAAAGGCAAGAAAACTGTTTACGAAACAAAAGATGGCCTACCCGACAATACGATTTTTTCAGTTGAGGAAATCGAAACTTCAAACGGCAAAGAATTGTGGGTTGGCACAAAAGGCGGCGGTTTGGTCAAGTTTGTAAACGGACGGTTTATAAAGTTTGGCGAAGGAGCGAACTTAAAAGGCGGCTCATTCAGAAAATTTCTCAAAACCAAAACCGAAGACGGAAAACAAATTATCTGGGCGGCAACCGGAGCGGGTTTAGCGCGGTATGAAGACGGTCAATGGTCTTATCTTGGTAAAGCAGAAGGTTTGCCAAGTAATGATATTTTCAGTGTTGCCGAAACCAACATTAACGGGCAAAAAAGTTTGTGGGTAGCGACGGGCGGCGGCGGCATCGGGCAACTTCAAAACGGACAGTGGCGCATCTTCAACATAGATTCAGGTCTGGCAAATAATTTCGTTTTGAGTCTTCACGTCAGCACAAATTCAAACGGAAACCAAACACTGTGGGCTGGCACAGAAGGCGGCGGCGTTTCGTATTTGAATTTGTCGGATGCAAACGCACAATGGAAAACACTTTCAGATTCGACTACGCCCGCGATTGCAAACAACACAATCTATCAAGTTCAGGAAGACGCGAAAGGTCGCATCTATCTCTTTAACAATAAAGGCGTCACCCGACTTACTCCGAAGAATAGCCCTGATGATTTTGAAGTTTACACCTTCACAACCGAAGACGGATTGCCCGCGAATGAATGCAACGGCGGCGTTTCAATGGTTGACAGTAGCGGGCGCGTTTGGGCTGGGACAGTAGGCGGCGCGGCTGTCTTTGACCCCGCGGGCGAAGTTGAAGACTACAAACCGAAGCAGCTTTATATTGAACGCACTTTGCTGAATGAAGAAACAAAACAATTCGCACAAGATTCTGTTTTGTCCTACAACGAAAACAATATCGCTTTTGAGTTCGCCCTTCTCAGTTACGCGCGCGAAGGCGGCACACGTTATCGTTCTCAACTCGTGGGGCTTGAAGAAAACCCTACCAATTGGACAGATGAAAGCAAACGCCAATTCACGACGCTTCCTGCAGGCCATTACGTTTTCAAAGTCTGGGGAAAAGATTACACGGGCAAAGTTACAGAACCAGTTACTTTCACGTTCACAATAAAACCCGCCCCTTGGCGGACGTGGTACGCCTATCTTTTTTATGTACTCGCGCTCGGCGGACTTGTTTATGCGGGTGTGCGTTACAGAGTAAGCGCATTGCGCTCACGCAATGCGAAACTCAAAGCCATCGTTGCGGAACAAACCGGAAAGCTTGCAGAACAGGTAAAACAACTCGAAATATCCGAGCGCAAAGCATACGAACTGGCACAGGCAAAAAGCCAATTCCTTGCGAACATGAGCCATGAAATACGAACACCTATGAATGGCGTTCTTGGATTAACAGACCTTTTGCTTCAAACGCGGCTTTCACATCAACAACGCGAATACGCCGAACTTGTAAGAAGATCGGGTGATTCGCTTCTGGACATCATTGATGACATTCTGGACTTCTCAAAAATCGAAGCGGGCAAACTCGGGCTTGAAGATATTGAATTTGACTTTGTAAACACGTTTGAAGACGTTGTCGAACTTCTTGCGGGAAAAGCTCAATCAAAAGGTTTGGATGTATATTGTTTTACCGAACCTAATGTTCCTCTGTCAGTAAAAGGCGATGCAGGGAGATTGAAACAGATACTCACAAATCTTTTAGGAAACGCCATCAAATTCACAGAGAAAGGCGAAGTGGCTTTGCGTGTTGAATTAAAGGAAGAGACTTCACAAACTGTGACGATTCGATGCGAGGTCAGCGATACGGGCGTTGGTATTAGCGAAGAAAATTTCAGCAAGCTTTTCGAGCCTTTCACACAAGCGGATAATTCAACGACAAGAAAATATGGCGGCACAGGTCTGGGGCTTGCAATCACAAAACAGCTTGTCGAACTAATGGGCGGTGAAATTGGCGGTACAAGCGAGAAAGGAAAAGGAAGCGCATTTTGGTTTACGGCAAAATTTTCAAAGGCTTCGCAAACACAGTCAAAAACCTTTTCGGAACTTCGCGGGCGCAAGATTTTATGTGTAAGTGATAATGAAAAGCTTGCCGCAAATCTTGAGCAGCACCTTGGCTATTTCGGCTTGCACCCGGAAACATTTCGGGACACACACCATGTGCTTGAGTCATTAAGAAAAGATTCCCTCTTCGATTTGGTTATTACCGATTCAAACCTGACGAATGTTGATTGGGTTACGTTTGTAAAACAAATCAAAGAAAAAGATAAAAAAGAAACGCCCGTGATTGTGCTGTTACCTTTGGGCGAAAGAGCGAATGTGAACATTAAAAACGTCAGTTTTGTTACAAAGCCCGTCAGGCGTTTTCATCTATTATCAAAACTTAAAGAAGCAATTGTCGGCTCGAAAGAAGACTCCGGTTTGGTTCGTACATACTCAAATGGTAACGACTATTTTTCGGCGCGCGGGCGTATCCTTGTTGCCGAAGACAATGAAATAAATCAGACGGTTGCCGTTCACCTTCTCCAAAATATGGGCTTTGCTGTTCATGCAGTTTCAAACGGGCGCGAGGCGATTGAGGCGTTAAGGCAAAAAAATTACGACCTTGTGTTGATGGATTGCCATATGCCTGAAATGGACGGATTCACAGCGACAACCGCAATTCGCAATGATGATAGTCTGAACAAAAACATTCCTATAATTGCCCTCACCGCAAGTGCTATGGCAGAAGAGAAAGAGAAATGTCTCGTAGTGGGCATGAACGACGTAGCAACAAAACCGATTCGACAAGAAGTGTTAAATGAGATTTTTGAGCGTTGGATAAAACCGCAGCAGAAACCTGAATTTGAAAAAAGAGACGGTTCAACCTATTCCGACAAAAATTCTAATATCGTCAACCTTCACGTTTTAGAAAAAATTCTGGATTTGTCCGACCCAACCGAAGAAGACATATTGGATAAAATGATCGCGGACTTTCTGAGCAACACTTCAAAAAGGCTGGATGATTTGGATTTGGCTGTTGTATCGAATAATAAGGAATCTATTTACATGCTGGCGCACACGCAACGCGGAGTTTGCCTGAATTTCGGCGCGTCGAAAATGGTTGAAGTCTGTGAGAAGTTGGAAAAGGCTTCGCAAAACGGCAATAGTCAAAACTCTTATTTTGAAATGGTCAATCAGTTAAAAAAAGAATTTGAAATTGTCCGGCAAGAGCTAAATAAAATTCTTGAGGAAAGACGAAAGAGCCATCCTGTTTAATCTGAAGCCCGCGCGTAATTAAAAGTCAAAAACCAAGA
>Ga0187893_10008579_pt1 | contig 16047 bp, 14 predicted proteins | sample MA1701074metaG_FD_139574 | JGI IMG/M metagenome (GOLD analysis project Ga0187893, IMG submission 139574) | White microbial mat communities from a basaltic lava cave in the Kipuka Kanohina Cave System on the Island of Hawaii, USA - MA170107-4 metaG ...
CGACCAGTCGATCGCGCCGCCCCTGGTAACGCTTCAGCGTCGGACCGACGACATCTTGGGGCCCGGAAAGCGCCGCAACGCCCGCCTGTTGCACGGCGCGGAACACTCCCGAATCCACGTTGGTCTTGACGGTGCCAAGGGCGTCAACCGCTTCAGGCCGGCCCGCCGCGAAGCCGATGCGCCAGCCGGTCATGTTGAAGGTCTTCGACAGCGAATGGAGCTCGATCGCGACGTCGAGCGCCCCGTCCACCTGGAGGATGCTCGGCGGACGATAGCCGTCGTAGGCAATCTCGGAGTACGCGTTGTCGTGGACGAGCAGGAGGTCATGCCGCCGCGCAAACCCGACGGCACGAGCAAAGAACGCCAGGTCGGCCACCGCGCCCGTGGGATTGTTCGGATAGTTCAAGAACAAGAGTCGGGCCCGCCTGAGCACATCCGCTGGGATGGCATCGAAGTCGGGCAGGAACCCGCGCTCCGCCGCTAGCGGCATCGCCACGGGCTCTCCGTCCGCCATGATCGTCGCCGAGCGGTACACGGGATAGCCCGGGTCGGGCACCAGGGCGATCTCGCCCGGGTTCAGGATCGCCCACGGCAGATGGGCGAGCCCTTCCTTGGATCCGATGAGCGCGAGCACCTGGCGCTGCGCGTCGAGTTCCACGCCAAAGCGATTCGCAAACCACGCCGCGGCCGCCTGACGGAACTCCTTCGTCCCGTAGTACGGCGGGTATTGGTGCGTGCGGGGATCGCGCGCACCTTCTTCCAGGGCGCTGATGATGTGTCCCGGTGTGGGGAGATCGGGGTCCCCGACGCCCAGGTTGATGACATCCACGCCTTTGGCCCGAAGCGCCTCTTGCTTGCGATCAAGATCGGCGAACAGGTATGCGCCGATGCGTTGCAGTCGCTCGGACTGCATCATCTTGACACGGGACTGCTGCATCATCCCCTCCGGGGTTCGTCGTACTGGGCCACGCGCGGCTGCTGGCTCATCATAGCATGCACACGCTCGAGCAGGGTCTGCTCATCCAGCGGTGCGATATCGACCCATGTGATCCGGGCATCCTTCCGAAACCACGTGTACTGCCGTTTCGCAAACCGGCGTGTGTTGCGCTTGAGTAGGCGCACGGCCTCCTTATAGTTGTAGACGCCGCTCAGCCACCCCGCGATCTCTTTGTAGCCGAGACCCTGCATCGCCGGAGCCCGCATCCGAATCCCTCGCGCAAGAAGGCTCCTCACCTCATCGACCAGGCCCGCTTCGAGTTGACCGTCCACGCGGGCATCGATGCGGCGGTAGAGGGCGTCGCGTGCCATCGTGAGGCCTACCATCGTGGCGGCCGCGATGGGTGTTCCGACGCGCTGCAGGCTCGAGATTGGCCGCGAGGCTAGCGTCGTTACTTCGAGCGCCCTGATGATCCGGCGGAGATTCCTGGGGTGGATGCGTGACGCCGCCACGGGGTCCAGGGCCGCCAGCCGCGCATGGAGATGCGCGCCTCCGCGGGCATGGGCTTCTGCCTCCAATCTCGCACGCAGGTCCGGGTCGGGCGGCACCTCCGGGATCTCCAGGTCATCAACCACAGCGCGGATGTACAGGCCTGTGCCCCCCACGATTAACGGCAGCCTGCCGCGTGCGCGCACCGCTGCCACGGCCTCGCGCGCGCGCCGCTGATACTCGACCAGCGTGAACGTCTCGGCAGGGTCGGCGACATCCAGCAGGTGGTGCGCCACACGGGCGCGTTGATCATGGGTGGGCTTAGCCGTTCCGATCTCCATGCCGCGGTAGACGGTCCGTGAATCGGCGCAGATGATCTCCGCATCCAGACGCTCGGCTAGGTCCACCGACAGGGCCGTCTTGCCGATCGCCGTGGGACCGCAGAGTACTGCCAGACGTGCGGTGAGCTCTACCCCCGCAGAAACCATCGCTCGAGCTGATCGCCCGGCAGCGCGATGATCGTCGGCCGGCCGTGGAAACAGGTGAAAGGGTCCTCGGTTGCCGCAAGATCGACAATCAGGGCCGCGATTCCCTCAGGGGTCATCCGATCCCCAGCGCGTATGGCCGTGTGGCACGCTGTCGCGATCGTCGCGCGTTCGACGGCATCGGGGAGACCCTCCCCCTCCCCGTTGCCCTCCAGGGCGGCCAACGCGCGATGCAACAGCCCGTCGGGATCGCCACTGCCAGCACCCGACGGCACACCCCGCAAGAGGGCGGTACGTGATCCGAATGGCTCGACATCGAAACCGAGCGATGCGAGCTGTTCGCGGTTCTCAGCGAGCAGGGCTAAGCTCGAGGGAACGAGGTCGATCGACAACGGTACCGCCAGGCCCTGGCTCACCACTCCTCCCTGCCGTCGCGCGGCCAGCAGGCGTTCGTACAGGACGCGCTCGTGCGCGGCGTGCTGGTCGATCAGGTACAGCCCTTCGGGCCCTTCGGCCACCAGATACGTTCCGAGGATCTGACCCAGGGGTCGGAGCGCGGGAAGCCGGCGCGACACCCGAGGGTCGTAGGCGGCGGCCGCTTCACGCGCTTCGAGGAGCAGCCCCACGCCGGCCGCGTTCGGTGCTGTAGAAGCGGACGGAGCCTGGGCCGGCGGCGGCTGTGGCACAAGGGCGGAGCGCACGAGCGGACTGGCAAGCAGCGCATCCCGCACGGCGCGGGCGACGATGCCAAAGAGCCGCGATTCATCTCTGAAGCGCACTTCCAGCTTGCGCGGATGGACATTGACATCGAGGGATGCGGGGTCGACCTCGAGAAAGAGGACGAAGGCCGGAAAACGTCCGACCGCTAGAAGCTGCGCGTAGCCCTGTTCGACCGCCCGGCGCAAGAGGGCGCTCTGGATCGGCCTGTTGTTCACGAACAGATGCTGCCCGCTGCGACCGGGCCGCGCGCGTTCGGGCCGCGCCAGACAACCGCGAGCCGTCCCGCCACCCGGAATTGCCGCGTGGAAGCCAATGAGCTCGTCCGCCGCGCCCGCGGCGAGAATCTCGGCCACGCGTGCTGCGGGGTCGGCCTGCGGCCATCGAGCCGCCTCACGGCCGTCTGCCGCCAGGCGAAATGCCACCCGCGGATGCGCCATTGCGGCGCGTTGAATCACCTCGGTGATCAGTGCCTGCTCCCGCGCGGGTGACTTGAGAAACTTCAAGCGCGCGGGCGTATTGTAGAACAGATTCGCCACCTCGACGCTAACGCCGTACGGAGCGCCATGGGACCGGGTCTCCTGCATCCTGCCGCCGGCGGCGATCGCGCGCATCGCCGCCGGGGCCCCGCGCGCCCGTGCCACCAGGGTCACGTGGGAAACGGCCACGATGCTGGGAAGCGCTTCCCCGCGGAACCCATACGTACGCACGATCTCCAGGTCTTGCAACAGGGTGATCTTGCTCGTCGCAAATCGCTCGAAGGCCAGCGGGACCTCGTCGGCGGCGATGCCATCGCCGTCATCGAGGACACGAATACACCGCAGGCCAGCGCCCTCGACCTCGACGGTGATCGAGCTGGCGTTTGCGTCCAGGCTGTTCTCGACCAGTTCCTTGACGACCGAGGCGGGACGCTCTACCACTTCCCCGGCCGCGATACGTTCGGCCACCGACCGCTCGAGCACTCTAATGCGATTCACTGTAGGCGCTGCTCGCGCATCAGCGCGCCGCCGGCGCGCAGTGTCCGGGCGCGCTCGCGCAATTCGGCGAGGGTCTGCAGCGCTTCCAGAGGCGTCATCGACTCCACGGCAAGGCCGAGCAGCGCCTCCTCGATTGGCGAGGTGAGCTCGAGCGCGAGCGGGAGCTGCCGCGCCCGTCGGGCACGAGCCGGCAGCGGCGGGCCTTCGGGCTCGCGCGGGCGCGCAGACGCGGCCTCGAGCCGCTGGAGAATGCGGTTCGCCTCCACGATGATCTCATCGGGAATACCCGCCAGCCGCGCGACGTGGAGGCCGTATGACCGGTCGGCCCGGCCTTCGGCGACCGTGTGGAGGAACACGATGCGGTCCCCCTCCTCCTCCACCTGCATCGCGACGTTGCTCACGCGCGGCAGCAGATCTCCAAGCTCGGTGAGCTCGTGGTAGTGTGTGGCGAACAGAGTCCGCGCACCAATGTGTTCGTGCAGAAAAGCCACAACGGCCCAGGCGAGGCTCATCCCATCGTACGTGCTCGTGCCGCGGCCGACCTCATCCAGGACGATCAGGCTCCGCTGCGTGGCGCCGTGCAGAATTCTCGCCACCTCCTGCATCTCCACCAGAAACGTGCTGCGGCCCGCGGCCAGGTCATCGACGGCCCCGACGCGGGTGAAGATCCGGTCGGTCACACCGATGCGCGCGGAGATCGCCGGCACGTAGGAGCCGACCTGCGCCATGATCACGAGCAGTGCCCCCTGCCGGAGCAGCGTGCTCTTTCCCGCCATGTTGGGCCCGGTCACGATCAGGATGGCGCGGTCCTGGACATTGAGGGTGAGATCGTTGGGCACGAAACGCTCGCCGCGCAGTAGCCGCTCGACAGCCGGATGGCGTCCACCCGTGATCTCCAGCACCGGGTCTGTGACCACCTCGGGCCGGACGTAGCCCCCGCGCTCGGCTGCTTCCGCGAGTCCCAGCAGGACATCAGTCTCCGCCAGCGCGCGCGACGTGGCCAGCAGCGACTCCGACCGTGCGGCGATCAGGTCCCGAAGCACAACGAAGAGTCGAGACTCCATCTCCGCCATCCGCTCCTCGGCCCCGAGGATCGCGGTCTCGCGGTCCTTCATCTCGGGTGTGATGTAGCGCTCGGCGCCGGTCAGGGTCTGCTTGCGGATATAGTCACTGGGCGCCAGATGGCGATTGGCATTGGAAATCTCGATGTAGTACCCAAAGACCTTGTTGAACCCAACCCGCAGCGATTTGATCCCCGTACGCTCGCGCTCCGTCCCCTCGAGCCGCGCGACCCAGGCCTTGCCGTCCGCCGCACCAGCACGGAGCCGGTCGAGCTCCGCATCGTATCCGGGTCGGATGAGGCCGCCTTCGGTCGTGGTGTGTGGCGGGTCATCGACGAGGGCCCGGGCGACATGCGCACACAGCTCCGTGTGAGGGTCGAGGTTCGCGGCGAGATCCGCAAGGCGCGTATCCGGGAACCGCTGCAATCCGTCCACGATCTCCTGGACACGCTCGAGCCCATTGCGCAGCGCCACGAGATCGCGCGGGGTCGCCGAGCCGTGTCCGACGCGGCCTACGAGCCGTGCGAGATCGGGCAGCGCACGCAGCTCCTCGCGGATGTGCGCGCGCTGCGCGGGATGCTCCAGGCCCGCGGCAACCGCACGCTGGCGCGCCGCGATGGCCGCCGGATCTACGAGCGGGCGCAAGAGCCATTCGCGCAACAACCTGCCCCCCATCGGACTCGCGGTTTCATCCAGCACCCGCAGGAGCGTGCCGGCTGTGCTGCCATCACGCAGGTTGCGAAAGACCTCGAGATTGCGGCTGGTGGTCTCGTCCAGGCCAAGGGCCTCTTCGGTGCTGTAGATACGCAGGCTTCGGATGTGCGCGAGGGTACTGAGTTGCGTCTGCTTCAGGTAGCTCATGAGGGCCCCGGCGGCACCGATTGCAAGCGGAAGATGTTCGCAGCCGAATCCGTCCAGCGACGCCACCCGGAAATGCTCGACCAGTGTGCGCCGCGCGGCGCTGTGCTCGAACCGCCAGCCCTCCAGCCGCGTGGCGTGCACCGGGGTCGATTGGACCGTGGCCGGCAAGGCATCCGGCTCTTCGGGAACCAGCACCTCGCGTGGATCGAGCCGCGCGAGCTCGTCGGCGAGACGGCGATCGGCATCAGCTCCTTCAATCTGCGCCGCGAGCAGGTCGCCGGTTGTCAGGTCGGCAGCCGCGAGCCCCCACGCGCCGCTCGTGCCGTAGAGCGCGGCGAGATAGCGGTGCTCGCATTCGGGCAACGCCGACGCGTCCATGATGGTACCCGGTGTGACCACCCGGGTCACTTCGCGACGCACGAGGCCGCGCGCGGTCCGCGCGTCTTCGACCTGATCGCAGATGGCGACCCGGTAGCCGCGCTCGGTCAGCCGCGCCAGATAGCCGCTGGCCGCATGATGTGGCACGCCGCACATCGGCACGCGCCGCCCCTTACCAATCTCCCGGGAGGTCAGCGTGATGTCGAGCTCCCGCGCGGCGAGCAACGCGTCTTCGAAGAAGAGCTCGTAGAAATCCCCAAGACGAAACATCAGCAGCGCCCCCGGATAGCGCGCCTTCAGGTTCTGGTATTGGTGCAGCATGGGGGTGAGCTCGCGGACCATGGCCCCATGCTACACGCGCGGCACGCGGCCGGGAAGGTCCGCATCAACGGTCTCCCGAACCAGAGTCGGCGCCTGCTCATTCCGCGCCACCTCAGGCACGAATAGGAGGATCTACTGTGACGGTTAGCAATCGCATCGATCCCAGACACCGCAGCCGCATCGTGACCGAAGGCCCCGAGCGCGCGCCGCACCGGGCCATGCTGCGCGCGACCGGCCTGAGTGACGACGACCTCCGCCGGCCGATGATCGGCGTGGCCACCTCATGGAACGAGGTGACGCCGTGCAACCTCAACCTGAATAGCCAGGCGCAGTGGGTCAAAACCGGAATTCGGGCGGCCGGCGGTGTGCCGCAAGAGTTCGGAACCATCGCGGTCAGCGATGCGATTGCCATGGGCCACGAAGGGATGAAGGCTTCCCTGGTGAGCCGTGAGGTCATCGCCGATTCCATCGAGTTGATGGCGCGCGCCGAATGCTTTGACGCGCTCGTGGCGATCGCGGGGTGCGACAAGAGCCTACCCGGATCGGTCATGGCGCTCGCCCGCACGAACCTTCCCGCGGTGTTTCTCTATGGCGGAACGATCCTTCCGGGACGGATCGATGGCCGCGATGTCACGGTGCAGGACGTCTACGAGGGCGTGGGGATGCACGCCCAGGGCCGGTTGACCGACCAGGCACTGGACGTGTTGGAGCACCTGGCGTGTCCCGGGGCCGGCTCATGCGGGGGTCTGTACACCGCCAATACCATGGCCGCGGCCTTTGAAGGCATTGGGCTCTCCATACCAGGAACCGCCTCGATCCCCGCCGTCGACCGGCGGCGTGAAGAAGCGTGCCGACGCGCAGGGGAGGCCGTGCTGCGCTTGCTGCGCGAGGGAATCCGGCCTCGCGACATCCTCACCCGCGACGCGTTCGACAACGCGATCAGCGTCGTGGTTGCCATGGGCGGGAGCACGAACGCGGTGCTACACCTGCTCGCCATTGCGCACGAGGCCGGCGTCGCGCTCTCACTCGACGACTTCGATGTACTCAGCCGCCAGACGCCTCATATCGCCGATCTGCGGCCGGGGGGACGGTACGTGATGGCCGACCTCGACCGCGTCGGCGGCGTCTCCGTGGTGATGCGCGTGCTGCTGGATGCGGGACTGCTGAAAGGCAGCGCTCTTACGGTCACCGGGCGAAGCGTACGCGACAATCTGCAAGAGATTCGGCCGGATGGCGGTCCGGTGGTGAGAAGCGTGGCGCAGCCACTCGAGCCCGAGGGTGGGCTGGCGGTGCTCAGAGGGAGCCTGGCGCCGGAAGGGGCACTGATCAAGACCGCGGGTGTCGTGCAGAAAGCACATCGCGGTCCCGCTCGGGTCTTCGACCGTGAGGAAGATGCGTTCTCCGCGGTCATCGACGGGCGCATTGCGCAGGGGGATGTCGTAGTCATCCGTTACGAGGGCCCCAAGGGCGGACCCGGAATGCGCGAGATGCTCGCGGTCACCGCGTCGCTGGTCGGACGGGGGCTCGGAGAAACCGTGGGGCTGGTCACCGACGGCCGGTTCTCGGGAGCGACGCGGGGCTTCATGGTGGGGCATGTCGCGCCAGAGGCCGCGGCCGGAGGACCGATCGGATTGGTGCAGGAAGGCGATCTCATCAACATTGACATCACGGGCCGGCGCATCGACCTGGAGGTGCCGGCCGATGAACTTAACCGCCGCCGCGCCGCGTGGTTGCCGCCGCAGCCACGCTACGAGCGGGGCGCGCTGGCGAAGTACGCCCGACTGGTGTCCTCGGCAGCCCGGGGCGCGGTCTGCGCCTAACACGGAACTCTGCCGCCGCATTCAGCGTAGTCCAGGTGGGTGCATCCGAGGAATACACACGGTAGAATGGCGGCAGTACACGATGAGACAGGAGGCACATCATGCGCGCACCTAAAGGCATAGCGATTCTGCTCGCCGTGGCCCTCTTTGTCGGAGGCGCGACGGCCGGGGCGGTCTATGCCCAGGATCTGTTCAGTATCATTAAGACGCTTGGTATCGGCTATGCGGTCCGCACGTTCGCCCCGCAGATCAACGACTTCATTAACGGCATTCTGCAGAACCGCGGCGTGGCCGTTCGCGAGCGCACCAAGGTGGTGCCCATCCTGAACGTCCAGATCGGCATCAGCTCGCCCGGTGGGGCATACGTCGGGGCCGCGCAGGTCTCCGGCCCGAAGGCAGCGGTTGACAGGGTCCAGGCCGTGGCGCAGCTGGACGCAGACTACCAGCAGGCATTCAGGGTCAAAATCATGGTGCCCGTAGACAATCTGCAACCGTGGGTCGCCTTCCGGCGCGTGAATGGCGTCGGCGTCTCGGCAGTCATCGACGTCAGGATCTAAGACAGCCGGTCTATGAGAACCTGGGCCGGCCACCTGGCCGGCCCAGCCACTTTTTGAGGATTCCGGTCGTGACCAACTGCCCGGTTAGCCTTTCGGCTTGTGTTGCAAGGGTTCCGGGGACCGTTCCAGGTCCGGCGGCCGGAGATCGACGTGCCACTCCGTCGGGATGCTGTCGGGAGCCCAGCAGATCCGATCGTCACATGCCTGGAGTTTCACCGTCCCCGTAATTGTCACCCCGCCCCCGGCCTCGAGCACAGCGGCCAACTCTTGGCGCGTGCCCAACGCTACGTCGATTGTGACTCGTAGAGGGTTGGTGTAGCCGGTTAACTCTTCGTCGGTCCACGCCAGGGTCAATGGGGAGGCTTCCGGATACCTCGACGCGAGGACAGTTAGATACGGGAGCTGCTCGATGGTCACTTCGAGTCCCTGGTACCCTCCGGGGATCTCTTGTCCATAAATGTGCACGCCGGGGAGAGGGATCACATCTACAAACAGCGTGAACTGGCTTCCCGGGAACACCGTGGCGTCCGATGCACCGCTGCGAATCTGCAGGTGCTCATGGTCCATGGCCACCGACTCCACATGCGGCGGCATCCCTAGGCGCGAGAGGGCTGCGGGCATGGTCGTCCGGTGGTAGTAGCGCTCATTGAAGAAGCGCTCCCGCACGATCCCCGCCGCATCGACCAGCAGAACCCCGGGGTGAGGAATGCCGTAGTCACGGCTGTCGGGCGAGGTGTTTTCGTTGAAAAGAGCAAACCGGCGGATGATGGCGGAGTCGGGATCAGAGAGCATCGGGAACGTAATGCTCCGCCGCGCGGCGAAGTCGCGGAGAATGTCGACCGAATCGTAACTGATGGAGCAGAGACCGAGTCCCTGTGCCCTGACGATGCTATGCGATCGCTCCAACTCGACGAGTTGGCCTTTGCAGTACGGTCACCAGTCGGCAGACCGTACGAAGACAATGAAGGCGCCGTTGGGGCCGCGGACGGACTCGAACGATTGCATGCGCCCATGCTGATCCGGCGCCTGAAAAGGAGGGATACGCTCACCAATATCGGGACCGTGCCGCATGCAACGAAGATTCACAGGCTCTTGCCCCCTGTCCTCCTACGCCGCCCGCAGCGGGACTGTCGAAACGCGACCGGTCAACCAGACGTATCCAGCCCCCAGGATTACGCCGTACACGAGGTGGCCGAGCAGACTTCCCACAGCCACCGGACGCATCGGCTCCATCATCAGCGGGGCAAAGGCAGGCATGCCCAACAGGACGGGCATGAGAATCAACCCTCCCAAAACCCACCACCCTACCCCGTAGAGGCCGCCCCAGATCGCACTTGACCCGTAGCTGGTAGCTCGACTCCCTAGCAACGCCCCAAACAGCGCTCCAATGACCGCACTGTTGAATAGGTGGTAGAGCCAGCCCACGGCGAGACTGTTCGATTTGACAACTTGTGCCACCATTGCCATCATCGGAACTTTGCCTCCGTCCGGCGTTGGGGCTGTCATCACCTGCATCGCCATCCCGAACACGACGCCAGCAACAAGACCGGCAAGGATGCCCGCGGTGATTCTAGACATGGACGACACCTCCATGCGAGTAGCAGGATCTCACAACGATTGTACGGAGGGCGCCGTTCGGAAGACTGTAAGCGTGCTTACAATGAGAGGAGGTTGGCGGAGGCCCTGGGAATCGAACCCAGCCCGGACCTGACAGGCCCGGCGGCCGGTTTTGAAGACCTCACCCCATAGCCAAGGGCCTTGTCAAAGTTGCCCTTTGGCGCCTCCTGCAACCCAACTGCAACCAATTTGAACCAGGAGGAGCTACGGCCGCCTGTGTCCTGGGGATGGCGCCGACAGATCGCGTTCGGACGGACCCCCGATCTGCTTGATCCACACAAAGTGTTGATCGCCGACGTGCCAGATCTCGTGACCTGCAGCAGCAGCCGCGCCGGCCATCATGAGGTCTACGGTGGGCACCCGCCGCCCCCGCGCCCCGAGCGCGCGACCGAACGTTCCAGCTATCTCGCACGCGTTCCAGTCCAGGCTTACCACACCCAGGTCACGCACCCTTTCGATGGCCCGGGCGTCTGTTCGGCGCGCGGGGTTCAGGCCGACGAGAAGTTCGACCAGGATCGGCGCGACGGTCACGACGATGCCTTCCTGAAGCGCCGCGGCCAGTGCGCTCTTCACTTGCGTACTGCCCCGCGGTTTGAAGAACTCGATCCACGCCGAGGTATCAACAATGACAGCCATCCTTAGCGGCCTTCCCTCATAATGCGAAGATCCCGTCGCGTGAGCGCGATCTCCACCTTGCCTGCCAGACCAGCGAGTTCCCCGCTCCTTCGCCGACGCACAAGCTCTCGGAGCGCAACCTCAATTGCGGCTTTCTTCGTACGGGCCCCACTCAGCCTCCGGGCCTCCTCGAGGAGTCTGTCATCGATCTCAACCATCATCCGCGGCATCGTATACACCTCATATTACACTTTTCAATACACCAGATGTTACACCATCACCCAATGGGGAAGCAAGGCAACATCCCGGCGAGCAGAAACGCGCTGTCGAATCGTTGAAAGTTCACAGTTAGGTCCGCGGGGGCAAAGGCGCGGTACATGGTATGGATCGACGAGCAGAGCCGTCTGATCATCCGTGAGGCGATGGTCGCCCCCGACCATTACACGCTCTCACACAATTACGACTTCAGCGCTCCCGTGAAGATATCACCCCCACGCCTCCGCTAGGCTCGGGTTTGTCGCATCATCGAGAACAGGAAACTCCTCGCCCCGCTAGCCAATAGCGAATTAGCCGGGGCCGATCCCCCCTTGCCTCCATCGGAGGGAACTGGGCAAGAGCATTTCAAGGCTGCCGCCTGACCTTTGTCGCCTATCGATCCTTTGAATCGCCTGGGCCGCAGCCTCTCGCGAACCAGTCCCGTTTCTTGCTTGTTGCCAGCGACCACCTGCAGGGCCCGCAGCGCGCCGCGATGGCCCAGCTCGCCGAGGGCTCGGGCGGCGGCCTCCCGAACCCAGACATCTTTGTCCTGCTGCAACGTATAGACGAGAGCCTGGAGTGCAGTCGCGTTCTCAAACCTGTGCCCGACGTTGATGATTTTGAACGTGCCGACCCGGTTTGGAGTGAACTCGGCGACGAGCACCTGGCCGGGCATCGCGACGTCCGATTGTCTGATCCAGGGCTCAATGCTGAAACGGTTGACGTGCTCTCGGGTTAGGGTCGTGACAAAGAGGCGAACCGGCTGGCCAACTTTTACCGTGAGACTGCTTGGATAGAAGCGGTTGCCCGGATAATCCATGATCACGGCGAATTCCTGTACGGCGGGCTGGGCCCCGAGGACTAAGTGGGCACCGCCGACCGCCAGACTCACGACCACGATGTGTAGGAGAAGCCACCCGTCGCGCATGCTGATCACCTCGCTGGGCTCATATATACCATGCCTGGGTAACGCGACGATGATCTATCCCGCGGGTGGACTGCGCGTCCGCCACGGCGGCGCGAAGCAGGCTGGTTATAGCGAGAGCGAGGCAGCCGCTGACGCGGTCCTGATGCCGAGGGAAGCCCCGCAGGCGGTGCAGCAGTCCACGAGGTATCGCGGCCTTGCCCTCTTACCGCACGACCGGGGCCTGGGCACCGATGATCTTCCCGTCCTTGATGTGCACTTTCACGTCCGCCTCGGCGACGATGGCCGCATCGTGGGTCACGACCACGACAGTCTTCCCGCGGGTGCGCACAAATTCTTTCAGCAGGTGAATGATCTGTTCTCCCGTCGCCGTGTCCAGGTTGCCGGTCGGCTCGTCCGCGAGAATGAATGGAGGATCGTTGGCCAGGGCCCGGGCAATGGCCACCCGCTGCTGCTCGCCGCCGCTGAGACGGTTCGGCCGGTGGCTGGCGCGGTGAGCCAGGCCCACGGCTTCCAGCAGCTCCCTGGCCCGACGCTCCGCCTCGTGCGCGGGTAGCCGCGCGAATTCCATAGGGAGCAGCACGTTCTCAAGCGCCGATAAGTTGGGGATGAGGTGATACTCCTGGAAGACGAACCCGACCGTCCGCCGCCGGTAGGCGGTGAGGTCTGCCTCGGACAGGCCGTTCAGGCTCACCCTGTCGATGAATGCCTCACCGGCGGTGGGCCGGTCCAGCGCACCCAGGATATTCAGCAGGGTCGACTTGCCCGAGCCGGACGGGCCAATGACGGCCGCCATGACTGCGCGATCAACGGTCAGGTTCACGCCGTCGAGCGCCCGTACCGTATGCCTGCCTGTCCTGTAGTCCTTCACGATGTCCTTGAGCACTACGAGAGGCTCACTCATGGCGGATCGCCTCCACCGGGCGCATCTTCGCGGCCCGCGTCGCCGGATACAGGCTGCCCAGTACGCCGAGGACGAGGACCAGGCCGAACGCGTAGGCCACGGTGGACCATGCCACGCTCAGGTTCACGCGCAGGGTGGACGCCGGGTTCTCGCCCCCCATGAAGGTCTGCGGGTTCAGCGACGCGCCGGCCACGCCCAGGACGGCCGCAGCGAGCCGCGTGCCCGTCGCCGCAAAGACCACCAGCCCCACCACACCGCCGAGGGCTGCCAGGGCCAGGGTCTCGGCCACGAATTGTGTGGCGACGTCACCATTCGAGGCGCCGATGGCCTTGAGCACCCCGATCTCGCGGGTGCGTTCGCGGGTGGCCAGGGCCATCGTGAACAATGTGAGGAGTGCACCCACCGCAAACGCGACCCCCGCCCCCAGCACCCCGTTCGCGCGGATGCTGCCCAGGGCTTTCGCCCAGCTCCGGGCGGTCGCCTGGCCGGAGATGACGTCAGCCTTCCCCCCGAAGGCCTCGAAGAGATCATCCTCCACCTGGCCTACCACATCCGTGGACGCGGCGGTGACGAAGATGTGGGTCAGCTTCCCCTCTTGTTTGAAGATGCGCTGGGCGAAGTCGAGCGGCAGGAACACCTGATTGTCTCCAAAGGCAAACCCGCTTTCGAAGATGCCCACCACCTGCACCTCGGCGTCCTCCAGTTGGACATTCGGGTTCGGGCGATCCTGGAGCAGCACGCGATCCGCGCGCAGCGTGAACCGATCCCCGGGCTTGAGCCCGCCCTGCCGGGCGTACAGCGTCCCGATGATGGCCACCGGCTTTCCGCGGTCCTCGGCGGCAAAGAGCCGGCCGGCGCCGAGGGAGGGGGTGCCCACCTCCCCGTGGCTGGCTACCCGAAGCGTCGCCCCAGGCTGGACCCCGACTACGATCGAGATGGAGGCCGCCCTGGTGGGATCTTGCATCCGCTGGAGCAAATACTTCTCCACGCGGGCGATGTTGCGAACGGTCTTTGCCCGTTCGAAGGACTCCTCGGGCAGGGCATCCACGCCCACCCCCATCCCGGTCGCCCCGGCCCCCCGGATCTCGATGAGTGTCCCTACCACGGAGGCCACCGCCCGCGTCCGGGTGCTGATCTCGGCGCTGGCCTGCGCCAGGGCGATGAAGACGCCCACGGCCAGACCGAGGACGAGGATCACCAGGATGGCCCGGGCCTGGTTCCGGTACACGTTTCTTATGCCACGCCGCCACGCACCCATTCGCATTCCTTTCAAATCACTGGGCCCGGATGGCCTCAGCCGGCCTCATGCGCATCGCCTGCCGGACCGGGTAGAGGCTCCCAAGCACGCCAAAGAGCAGGCTGACACTGAGAGCGGACACTATGACCGGGAGCACGATCGATAGACGCATGTTGACGCCCTGCCCGGCCGACCCCACGACCAGCGGACCAACGGTCGACCCGGCGAGCCCGTAGAACACCAGGCCCACGATCCCCCCAAGCAGGCCGAGGGCGATCGACTCGGCGAGGAACTGCCTGGCGACGTCGCCATGGGAGGCGCCGATGGCCTTGAGCACCCCAATTTCCCTCCGACGCTCCCTGGTGACCAACACCATGGTGAGCAGGATCACCAGGGCGCCGACCACGAGTGAGATCCCCGCACCGACGGCAGTGTTGGCCTGCACGACGTCGAGGGATTGGGCGACCACTCCGGCCTGAGGCTCAAAGGTCAGGATATCCACCTGCCCGACCAGCGCCGTCTTCAGCGCCTGGCCCACCCGCGAGACGTGCTCGGCCCGATCCACCCTGACCCAGACCTGGCTTACCTCGCCGGGCCGGCTCAACGCAGCCTGCAGAATATCGAGGGGCACGAAGAGCTGGTTGTCGCCCCAGGTCACCCCCGTCGTGTAAATACCGACGACGCGTGCTCGCGCGTCTTTGACGGGTACAGAGACCGGCAGCTGTCCGACCCCGCGCCCTCGAAGGAGCTGAGCCGGAACAGTGAACTCCGATCCCATGCCTAGGCCGTTTTGCTCAGCGAATACCTTGCCCACCACGGCGAGGGGCTGGCCTCGATCATCCGGCGTCAGGAACCGCCCCGCGATGAGCTCGGGTGAGCTCACCAGGCTCCCCATCGAGGTCAGCCGCAAGGTGGCCCCGGGCTCCACGCCGATGACGACGCCCATCTGGAACTGGCGCGGCTTGCTGTTGTCCTGGAACTGGCGCCGCAGATACGGCTCTACCTTCACGACGTTGGGAATCTGGGCGATCCGGGCGGCCAGGGTCTGCGGGAGGCCCGGGCTAGACCCCAGGTTTCCGGCCTGGCCGACCGGATTGACCTGGATGAGCGTGTATGCGTCTTCCCGCAGCCGCTGGGCCTCTGCCTGTGTGTTCACCCTCACCTGCGCCAGGATAAGGAAGGTGGCCACGCTGACGCCGAGGATGAGACTCACCAGCAGCGCGCGAGTTCGATTGCGCGAGATGTTCCTGACGCCTCGCCACACCGCACCCATTCCGCTCCGCCTCCCTGCACAGCCCGATCCGGCATGGTCCTGTCTGCCGCCGTGCCGGTCTGTGGGAGTAACTAACCAGAGATCCTCTTACCGCGCCCTGGCGGGCGCCTTCCCGAACTGGCGCGCGTACGCGTCGAGGAATCGCTCAAGCGCGTTTCTGTTCTTTCGGATCGTGATCACCCAGGCGTGCAGCAACTCTTCTCCCTCAGGCGTCAGGCTGTAGAGACGCCGGGCCGGGCCGGGGCCATCCGTGAGCCACTTGGACGTGACGAGGCCGTCCCGCTCCATTCGACGGAGCGTCCGGTAGACGACGGTGGGGTCGGGGGCTAGCTCCTCAAGGCCAAACCCTGCGAGCTTCTCGATGAGCTGGTACCCGTGGGCGGCTTCCCGGGCGAGGGAGAGCAGGACGCAGGGCTCGGCAAAGCGCTCCAGCCTGGACGGCGGACACGAACACGCCGCCTGCGCCGGTTCGGGCTCCGTGCCCTGAAGTTCCACCGCATTGTCACGCGCGCAGTTTTCACACATGGCGTCTTCCCCTTTCTTCTAGCGCATCCCGCCCGCCGAGGGGTACACGACGTCGAACGATTCCCCCAGGGCCTCGCGGATGGCCTCCGCCAC
>Ga0187893_10008580_pt1 | contig 16045 bp, 14 predicted proteins | sample MA1701074metaG_FD_139574 | JGI IMG/M metagenome (GOLD analysis project Ga0187893, IMG submission 139574) | White microbial mat communities from a basaltic lava cave in the Kipuka Kanohina Cave System on the Island of Hawaii, USA - MA170107-4 metaG ...
GACGACGGAAACTCTGCCACCGGACATCGCCGCCAGACAACCCGCGCCCGCCGCGCCCAACGCTCCACCCGCCAATCCGTCAGCGCCACGCGAATTGCCAGCGAACCTGATGCAGGCGAACCTCTCCCTGCTCGACGGCAAGAAGAAAAAACTCGCCGATTATGCGGGCAAAGTCCTGGCCGTGAATCTGTGGGCGACCTGGTGTGGCCCCTGCCGTCAGGAGATCCCACATCTGGTTCAGCTCGCCCAAGAATACAAAAGCAAAGGCGTCGAAATCCTCGGCCTGACCACGGAAGACCCGATGGGCGACGCCGAGCTGGTGAAGGATTTTTCCAGGCAGTTCAAGATCAATTACCCGATTGGCTGGGCCGATGAGCAGATGCGGAGCGGATTGGCGCAGGGCCGCGGCGTCATCCCGCAAACGTTTATCTTCGGACGCGACGGCAAAATCAGAAAACATTTCGTCGGCTTCAGCGCCGCGATCAGCGTGCCGCAATTGAAAGCCGCGTTGGATGAAGCCGTGTCGGGGGAATGAGAAGATCGTCGCCTGATTGAGCCAGACGCGAGAGCCAAGGCTGGATTTCAAGTTACTGAAAATTACACGGTTGCAGACTTTAACTATTTGAGGGGTCGCCCTATTCGCTGAAGGGACCCGTAGCCGAAAGACCCCATGAATACAGGGCCAAAAAATTATCTGCTTCGGAAACCCGCATCAACAGCATGGTTTCGTAGCACCTTCCGTATAAAACACAACGATTGCTGCCTCTGTGGCAACTCATTGCTACCTTCCCCTAACGACCGAGCACCTCGGATTTGATGGCCCAGGGGGAACGGCCTTCCTGCCAGGCTCGATATTGATGCATCTGAACTACCACCCCCATCGCCGCAAAAATCCAGCGGTTGTTCTCATCACCTCGCATCCAACACCGATCCAAGTCAAAGATTTCTTTCACCACACCTTGTGTTGGCTCGACTGTTACTCCCCTCTGCTTGTAGAGTCGCTGATTCTTCTTCTTCTTCAACACTTTGATCATCTGCTGACGTGATGGGCTTTTGTCTGTGCCTTTTCGCGTCGTGGTCAGCAGCAGGATCCCACATTGACGTTGCAACTCGAAAAACAAAGCCTGATCATCGGCCTTGCTGTCCATCAGCACCGTGCTAATCAACCCTGTCAACTTGCCCGTCTCCAGCCACATCCGCTTGGCCTCGTGGCCGCTGTTCCGCATCCACTTGAAGGCCCCAAGCACCAGGCTCCGGCAGGCCACCAGACAGAACGTACTATGTCCATAGACCCAACCATCGCTCTGGCTATAGCTCCAGGTCGCTTCCGTATCTAACCCCGTCAGTCCTTTCGGGATGATCCCTTGCTCCTGCTGTTTGCGATGCCACACCGGCCCCTTCGCTCGCACCATCATCTTGTCGGCGCTGACCACTTCATCGCAGGTATTCTGGTGGAAAAATTTGCTGAACATATCCTGCGCCAACTCCAGGCTGGAAGCAGATTTTTTTTAACCGCTCCCGTAACTGTTTCTCAGAGATGGGAGGCAGTTTGACTTCTTCGCCACACAATTCTCTCCAATAACGGGTGCTCAAGCGATGAATTCCCACATAGGTTTTCTCCTTGCACTTCACGGCCAGCACTCCGATTAACATGATCAACCATTCCGGGTAATCGGAGAGAAAACCATGCTCGCCATGACGCGTCATCTCCGGAAATCGAGTCAAACGGAGAAAATCTAAAAAGTATTCTCGGGTCTCACTCACCCATTCCTTCGAAATGCTTCCAGTGGGTTTTTCCTGCATAAAACCTCCATTTCAGCCCGTATTTACAGGAGTTTGCCACAATAGGGATTTCTTGTGAAATACTGCCACCTCACCTAAAATTTGTCTCTACAGCCTCAGGGTCATCAGGGACGCTGCAACTTTTTCAAAGAACATGCTACGAAACCATGCTGTTGATGCGGGTTTCCGAAGCAGATGATTTTTTGAGCCCGTATTCATAGGGCTATGCGGCTACCGGGCTTCTTGAAGGAATAGGGCGACCCCTCATGTATTTGGAGTCTCGGAGAGCTTATGATGACTGTAGCATCATCAATCCAATCAACTCAATAAGGTTGACTACCATGTTTTCAAGGAGTGCAAAATGAGAGTGCTGGCGCTACCAATGTTGTTTTTGTTGATTGCGACGCAATTTAGCTGTGGGGAAAAATTTACTTACCCCGAACTGAATAATGTGTCAGAAATTGAAATCACGGATTGGGGTAATCCGATCAAGAAAATAAGCGATCCACAGTTAATTTCGAAGGTAATAGAATTTATAAACAAACGTAGAGAAGGATGGGAAACCCCTATAACTGGCTTTCCAGACACAAAGGTAAAACTATACCTATACCGAGATGGCAACTTTATCCGCAGCTTCGGAATAACTGATTCATCGTTTTCAATGCAACGCGGAGGGAGATGGAATTCCAAGCCTGCTACAGAGCAAGAAGTGCAAGAGCTATTAAACTTACTTGGAATTGATAAAGCTCTGCTAAAATGAGCTAAAGAGTTACCTGCTGCACGCGACGAACGGATTGTTCCAATAACGGAAATGCGCTACTCAGTCAGGCGCTTCTGACCAAGCAGCGCAGATCCACTTTCAACAACCAACTTGCCTTACTGTCCGAGCTTGGTCGGCCAGCCACCCCGCGACCAGTAATCGCTCATCGTGAACGCCAGCAGGATGAACAGCCAGAAGACGCCCGCCACGACGATCACCTGCGTCAGGCGCGAACTCCAGCGCACGTGCATGAAGATGAGCACGACCGCTGTAGCTTTGATCACGGCGATGGTCAGCGCGACGATGATGTTGAGCGGCCCCCAGTAATGCTCAAGATCGAACTTGGCGACGAAAACCGTCAACGCCGTAAATACCATCAACAGCAGGAAGACGCCGATGTAATACTTGATCGGATTTGCGGGATGTTCGTGAGAATGGTCTGCCATAATCAGTGTCCTCCGCCAGGGCTGTAGTGGAATCCCGTCAGATAGAGCAGCGGGAAGAGGAAAATCCAGACGATGTCAACGAAGTGCCAGTAAAGACCGCTGATTTCCACCGGCGAGTTGTACACCCTCGTGAACTTACCGCGTTGCGCCATGACGATCAGCGTGATCAGGATGCCTGCGCCGACGATCATGTGCACCGCGTGCAACCCCGTCATCAGGAAATAGATCCACAGAAAGACGCGCACCGGCTGTTGTAATTCCAGCGGCACGCCGTGGGCGCCCGTGCTGGCCGGATTGTAGAGACTGAGCGCTGGGAAGAGGTGGTCGTCAATCTTTGACTTATATTCGAAGTATTTGATCACCAAAAAGACCAGGCCCAGGACCAGGGTGACAAACAAAAAGAAGACCAGCTTCTTCCGCTCGCCCAGTTGCGAATAATAGACGGCCATCGCCATCGTCAAGCTGCTGACGATCAGCACTACCGTGTTTGTGCCGCCCAGGGGCACGTTGAGCAGATGGCTGCCGTAGAGGAAGCCCTCCGGATAGGTCGTACGGTAGATCGTGTAAGCCAGGAACAGCCCGCCGAAAAACATGATTTCAGTCAGCAGGAAGATCCACATGCCGATCATTCCCGCTTCTTTCTGCTGTTCCATGCTGACGAAATGATGCGCCAGCCCTTCAACGTGTGTTGCGTGGTCTGCCACGGTAATTCTCCTCTATGCCATTTGTATTTCTTCCGCCTTCCGGGCGGCTTTGATCTCTTCGACGTGCTCGAATTCATACGGCTCGTGCGTGATCACCGGCTGGTAAGTGAAGTTCTCGGTCGGCGGCGGCGACGGCGTTTGCCATTCCAGCCCCGAAGCCATCCACGGGTTCGCTCCCACGCGTTCGCCGTATTTGAGCGAATACGCCAGGTAAATCACCGGCATGACGAACCCGATGGCCAGGATCGAAGCGCCCGCGCTCGACAGGATGTGGTAGACCTGGAACTCCGGCACGTAAGCGTAATAACGGCGCGGCATCCCTAGGTAGCCCATCACGAACTGCGGGAAGAAGGTCAGGTTGAACCCGATGAAGATGATCACGGCCGAGACTCTGCCCCAGATTTCGGGGTACATCCTGCCGGTCATCTTCGGCCACCAGTAATGCAAGCCACCCAGATACCCGATGATCGCTCCGCCCACCATCACGTAATGGAAGTGAGCCACGACGAAGTAAGTGTCGTGCAAATGAATGTCCAGTCCCAGCGCGGCCAGGAACAAGCCGGTCATCCCGCCGATGGTGAACAGACCCAGAAACGCCAGGGCGTAGATCATTGGCGTATCGAACGAGACCGAGCCTTTGTAGATGGTCGCCGTCCAGTTGAAGATCTTGATCGCCGAGGGAATAGCTACCGCGTAGCTGATCAGCGAAAAGACCGCGCCGGTGTACATTGACTGGCTGGTCGTGAACATGTGGTGCCCCCAGACCAGGAAGCCGAAGACCGCGATGGCCAAGCTGGAAAACGCCACGAAGGCGTAACCGAAGATGCGCTTGCGCGTCATATTGGCGATCAGTTCGCTGACCACGCCCATCGAAGGCAGGATCATGATGTAGACCGCCGGATGCGAATAGAACCAGAACATGTGCTGGAAGAGCACCGGGTCGCCGCCCAGCTTAGGGTCGAAGATGCCGATCTGCAGCGTGCGCTCGAAGGCCAGCGCCAGCACGGTGATGGCGATGACCGGCGTGCCGAGCACCATAATCAGAGCCGTCGCGTAATGCGCCCAGATGAATAACGGCAATCGGAACCAGGTCAGCCCCGGCGCGCGCATCGTGTGGATCGTGACCATGAAATTCAATCCGGTCAGGATCGAGCTGAAGCCGGTGATAAAGATCGAAACGCCCGCAATCGTCACCTGGCTGTTCGAGTAAATCGAGCTGTAGGGCGGATAGAACGTCCATCCGGTATCAATGCCGCCGCTGATCAACGTGTACATCATCAGGCTGGCGCCGATCATAAAAACGTACCAACTCATGAGGTTCAGTCGCGGGAACGCCACGTCTTTCGTGCCCAGCATCAGGGGGATGCAGAAATTGCCCAGCACCGCCGGGATGGACGGGATCAGGAAGAAGAAGATCATGATCACGCCGTGCATTGTGAAGGCGCGGTTGTACATCTCCGCCGACATCAGGTCGCCCTGTGGCGTGACCAACTCCAGCCGGACCAGTGTCGCGAACATGCCGCCGAGGGCAAAGAAGAACGAGATCGCGAACAGGTAAAGCAATCCGATCCGCTTGTGGTCGAGCGTCAGCAACCACGATTTCACCGTCGTAGCGGCATTTAAATAATTCACGCTGCCTTCAGTTTTATTCATTGCTTCGCTTGCCATAATCTTACCCCGTCAGTTCTATTTCGGTTGATTGCTCTTCGTCGCAGCGCCCGATCCCGTCGTCTGAGTCGCGGTTTGCGGCGGCGCGGCGGGAGAGGGCGGCGCCGTCACGGGATTAGCGCCTGGGGCGCTTCTGCCCGGTTGTCTTGGCCCGATGGACTTGATGTAAGCGATGATCATCGCCACCTGCTCTTCGGTCACCAGTCCCTGGAAAGTAGGCATGTCATCCTGGTAACCGGCGGCAAGCTTTGCGCCGGGATTGAGAATTGATTCGCGCAGATAAGTCTCGTCAACCTTCACGGTCGAGCCGTCTTGGAGCCGCTGGTCGGTCCCGAAGAGTCCGGCGAGCGCGGGGCCGCGTCCGCCGTCACTTTCCAGGTGGCAATTGTTGCAAGCCAGCCCGGTGAAGAGCTTCTGACCCGCTTCGGCTGGCGTGGCGTCCCTCGGCGCTCCGCGCAACCAGGCCTGATAATCGGCGACTTCCATCACGACTATTTTGCCAATCATTCCCGAATGCTGCGTGCCGCAATACTCGGCGCAGAAAAGGTGATACGTGCCAGTCTTGGTCGGCGTGAACCACGAAGTCGTGTAACGCCCCGGCACCACGTCGGTCTTGGTGCGGAAGGCCGGGATGGAATAGGCGTGGAGCACGTCCTCGCTGGTCATCGTCAATTTGACGCGGCGGCCCAGCGGCAGGTGAAGTTCGTTGATCTCGCGCTGGCCGTCGGGATGTTGCGCGCGCCACATCCACTGTTTGCCGGTGATGAAGATTTCCAGCGACTCTTTCGGGTCGGTGTACATCTGGTAATAAAGCTTCGCGCCCCAGGCAAAGATAAACATCGTGATCAGAAACGGGATCACCGTCCAGGCGATTTCGAGCTTCATCGCGCCTTCGATCTGCTCCGGAACTTCACCATTGCTGCGGCGGCGATATTTGATCATGAAGACGAGCGCGGCCAGCGCAATCGCCACTGTGAAGACCACGGTCAACGCGGTCAGAAAGTAATAGAACAGGTCAACCTCGAAGGCGAAGTTCGACGCCTGTTCGGGCATGATCGGAACCTGGAACAGGAAGGACGATGAATTCATATTCAAATCTCAAATTTGAAATTCGCTGCGCTAAGGCGCGCTATCAGCCGTTCGCGTTTGCGCCGCCCACTCGGCCTCTTTCTGTTTCGTCTTGCGTCTCAGGTAAAGAAAGAGGACGGCGAGCGTCGCCAGAGTCATAATTGCAAAGATGCGCAACAGGCGCATCAACACCAGACTGTAAGTCCCCCGGTCGGGGTCGTACATATAACAATAAAGAATGATCTGATCGGCGAGCGAACCGACCTTCCCCTCCGAGGCGTCGAGAATCCCGAATCGCAGATCGCGCGGCGCATACTCGATGCCGTAAAAATAACGCGAGACCTTGCCACTGGGAGTCAACACAGTGATCCCGCTCGCGTGAGCGTACTGTTTGATCACCGGATCCCAGACTATCCGGAAACCGACGGCTTTCAGCAGCGCCCGGATCGCCGGCTCGTCGCCGGTCAGGAAATGCCAGCCGCCGGCCGCTTCGGGTTTGCGATAACGATCGAGGTATTCCTTCTTCTTGGCCGCCGCCAGTTCGGGTTTTTCGCGCGGGTCGAAGCTCACGGTCAGATTGACGAACTCTTTGCCCGGAGTCATTGGTAACGTCTTCAACGTTCCGAGCAATCCGGTCAACACCTGAGTGCAAAGCTGCGGGCAATCGTAATAGACCAGCGAGAGAACCACGGGCTTGTCCTTGAAATACTCGGCCAGCTTCACCGTCCGTCCTTCTTCATCCCGGAATTCCAGGTCGAGCGGGACCTGGTTGTTCAGAAGCTGGTCAATGCCGACATCCTTCAGCACCGGCGGTCGCACACCCGCTGGCTGCGCCGATGCGGAAAAGCTCAAGGCAAAGACAAGTAAACAAATCGCCATTGCCCAACTGGCTACGGATTTTTGCGCTTTAAAACTAAACATCTTCGTACCGCTCATTTCAACTTAGGCGCGGGTCACTTCGGTTTCTGCTGCTGACCCTGCTGTTGGGTCTGTTGCTGTCCTTGTGGTTGCCCTTGCTGCTGTTGGTTCGGAGGTGGAGCCGGCTGCGGACTTTGTTGAACAGCTTTGAGCATCCGCCCGGCGCTCGAATCGGCGTTCAGCGTCTGCCGGCGCGTCGCCTCAGCCTTCTGCACTTGATCGGAGATGGCGCCCGCCGGCAGCGACGGTAATCCCTGGTTGGCGATCATCTCCTTCGCGCGTTCGATCGGGATGTGGGCGACGCCGGCCTGCTTGTCAACCCAGCCGTAGCCCGCGACCTTTTCGCTCACCTGCTTGCGATATTTCTCCATCTCTTCGAGCGGGAGGTCGGTCGGCGAGTCAGAGGTCGCGGTCGAGCCTTTGCCGGGCGCGCCCTGCAACAGCGGCGCTGGCGGCAACTTTCGGCTCTGCTCCGCCGGCAAGGAGACCTGGGTCGCCGGTTGCCCCTGCTGAGCCTCGTCCAATTTCGCCAGCCCCCACTCCATCCCTCTGACGATGACGAAGACGAACGCCGTAGCGACAGCCAGAATGATCAGAAACAGCAGGATCGGTTTCGGCTTGATAGCGCTGCTTTCAACCTGATCGTGATCGTTGTGTCCGTGACTTTGGTTATGGTCGCTCATACTTTTCCGATCTCGAATCTCGAATCCCGAATCTCAAATCTCCAAATCTCAAATCTCAAATCTGAGATCCCGAATCTCAATACCCTTCAAAGCTCAAAAGGTGTTCGCCCCTGGCCAACACTTCGCGCAACTGCGGATCGTTAGGCGGAACGAGCGCGCGCTGGCGCAGTTGATAGAAAAACCAGCCCAACCAGACGCCGCCCATCCCGATCATCGCAACCACGTAGGGAGCGTAACCAGCCAGATTCGGCGAATGGCCGTGATTCAACTCCGGCACGATCAGCCAGAGCAGATCAACGAAGCGCATGGCGATCAGCAGCCACGCCACCGCCATCAATTGGCGCGCCCTGTGCTTCAAACCACGCGAGAGCAGCAACAGGAACGGCAACGCGAAATGGAGCAGGATCAGCGCAAGACCCATCCACCGCCACGGGCCGCGGAAGCGCTCCAGGTACCACGGAATCTCTTCCGGCAGATTGCCCGACCAGATGATCAGCAACTGCGAGAACGAGAAGTAGGCCCAGACCATCACCGCCGCCAGCAGCAACTTCCCCAGGTCGTGGAAATGTTTCGGCTGGTAGACGCGCGACATCGGTTCGCGGCCCGCGAGCAGCACGCCGATCGAAATCAGAAACGCGAGCGAAGCCACGCCCTGCCCAATCAGGGTCAGCAACCCGAAGATCGTCGAGAACCACTCGGCGTCGAGCGACATCACCCAATCAATCGCCGCAAACGTCACCGCCAAGCCGTAGATCAGAAATCCGGGGCCGCTCAAATTCTGCGACCGCTGCACGGCGCTCTGGTCGTCATTCAGGTCTTGCTGCTTCGACCATTTGCGCAGCAGCATCGCCAAGCCCAGCCAGATGGTGAAGTAAATGACGCCGCGAATCAGGAAGAAGGTCTGGTTGAGATAGGGTCTCTTGTGCTCGATCATCGCCCGCGCGGCTTCTGCGGTAATTGTGCTCACGTCGTGCGACCACTCATACAGGCTGTGCAACCCGACGGTCGCAATCGGCAGAAACAATATGAACATCAGCCATAGCGTGTGCGAAGCCGCTTCGAGTTGCCGCCGGATCAACAATCCCCAACTCGCGCCGCCCAGGTATTGAATCATCAGCAGGCCCAAACAGCCGAGCGAGATGCCGACCCAAAAAACGAAGGCGACGAGGTAGGAGTGGAAGAAGGCCGCTTTGAAATCGCCCGAGACGACGGCGGCGATCACCCAGGCGATCACGCCGATCAGCCCGACGCCGATCGCTATTCCCTGGAAGCGTCCCAGATCAGCCGGTGGGGCGTAGTTGCTGTTGTTCATCGGTTAGTAGTTCCTCCTGCCCGTGGCTCGGCCTGCTCAACTTTCCGCTTTTCGTCCTCGCTCAACTGGGCGGCGTTGACGTTCTGGCTCTGCTGCAACGCGCGGATGTAGGCGATGATCTTCCAGCGGTCTTCCGGCGTCACGACTTCCGAGTAGCTCGGCATCGCGCCGAAGCCGTTGGTCATCACATCGTAGAAGTGGCTGGTCGGAGCTTTGCGCAAGCGGTCCTGATGATAAGTCGGCGGATGGCGGAAGCCGCGCAGCGCAATCATCCCATTGCCGTCGCCAAGCTTGCCGTGGCAGGGCGAACAGGTGATGTTGAACCGGCTCTCCCCGCGGTCGAGGATCGCCATGATCTCTTTCTTCCTGGTCTCCGCGTCTCCGCTGAGCTTGAATGGGAAGCCGTCCTCACCTACCGAACCGGCCTGGCCCGGCACAGCCGCTCTCGGCGCAGTGACAGCCAGCGCGAGCGAGCCGCGCGCCACCGTGCCCTCGGGCAACTGGCGGTTGGCGCCGTCTTCGTAAGCTTCCAGGCGCGGGTTGTCGTGCATGTCCTGGCGGCAGGCCGAAACGCCGAAAGCCGCCAGCCACAGGCACGTGACCAGCCCCAATGTTTTCAAACTATTTTTCGACATCGCTCACCTCTTTCGCCCCCAGGCTCGCCAGGAAGGCGCGGGTCTCAGCCAGGTTGAACCTCGGATCGTCAGCTTTGATGCAGACGAAGAAGCGGTCCTGAGTCGCGCGCGAAAAACTCGGCACGTTGAAGACCGGATGGTAAGGCTGTGGCAGACGGCTCATCATCAGATTGCCGATAAAAGCGCCGAACGAGGCCAGCAGGATCGTGCACTCGAACGTGATCGGGATGTACGCCGGGATGCTCAGCAACGGGCGTCCGCCGACATTGATCGGATAGGCGAATGCTCCCGTCCAGTATTGCAGCGAGAATCCGCCGACCGCGCCCAGGATTCCGCAGACCAGCACGCACAGCGCGACGTAATCGCGGTGGTAACCGATCGCTTCCGAAAGCTCTTCAATCGGGAAGGGCGAATAGGCGTTGATCCGGCGATAGCCCGCCGCGTGAGTCCGGCGCGCCGCCACCACGACCGCCGTCGGAGAGTCGAATTCGGCTATCAAACCGTAAATCTCTTCTTCCTTCTTCGCGATTCCTGTCTGTTGCGTCAGTTCTTCCTGTTTCGTCATATTCAATCTCCAAACTGCGGAAGCGGCGACGGTCCGAGCGGGGCCGGGCCTTCCGGCGTCCTCCCGTTCGTCTCCTCTTCAACCTTCCGCTCGTCAACTTTGCCCTGAGGCAGCAGCGTCTTCATCTCGAAGATCGGGATCATCGGCACGAACCTGATGAAGAGGAACATCAGCGTCAGGAAGAGGCCGATGGTTCCGAAGAACATCGTGAAGTCGAAGATCGTCGGGTAATACATCCGCCACGCCGACGGCGTGAAGTCGCGGTTCAAACTCATGACGATGATCACGAAACGTTCGAGCCACATGCCGACGTTGATGAACATACAAACAATGAAGATCACCGTCAGATTCTCGCGCATCTTCTTCGACCACAGGATCCACGGCACGGCCACGTTGCACAGGATCAGCATCCAGTACAAGAACCCGTAGGGGCCGAACATGCGGTTCTTCATCATAAACAGCTCGTAGGTGTTGCCGCTGTACCAGCCCATGAAAGCTTCCATCATATAACCGTAGGCGACGATCAAGCCTGTGGCGAGCATCACCTTGCAGCAGTTGCGGATGTGGCGCATCGTGATGAAATCTTCGAGGTGATAGTACTTGCGCACCGGGATGGCCAGCGTCAGCACCATCGCGAAGCCGGCGTAGACGGCGCCCGCGACGAAGTAAGGCGGGAAGATCGTCGCGTGCCAGCCCGGGATGATGCCGGTCGAGAAGTCGAACGACACGATGGTGTGCACTGAGAGCACCAGCGGCGTTGAAAGCCCGGCCAGCAGCAGGTAGGCCGTCTCGTAACGATGCCAGTGCCGGGCGTCGCCGCGCCAGCCCATCGCCAGCATGCCGAAGGTGATCTTCTGCCACTTTTTCTTCGCCGTATCACGCAACGTGGCGAAGTCCGGGATCAGGCCCATAAACCAGAAGAGCAGCGAGACCGTCCCGTAGGTCGAGATCGCAAACACGTCCCACATCAGCGGGCTGCGGAAATTCGGCCACATCCCCATCGTGTTCGGGATCGGGAAGAGGTAATAGTCCATCCACGGACGGCCCGTATGTAACGCGGGGAAAATGCCGGCGCAAGCCACGGCGAAGAGCGTCATCGCTTCGGCGAAGCGGTTGATCGAATTGCGCCACGATTGCCTGAGCAGCAGCAGGATCGCCGAGATCAGCGTGCCGGCGTGGCCGATGCCGATCCACCAGACGAAGTTGATGATGTCGAACGCCCAACCGACCGGAATGTTGTTTCCCCAGATGCCCACGCCTTTCAGCACCAGGTAGGCGATGGTGTTGAAGAGCATGATCGAGCCGAGAAAGACGATGGCGAACCCGAAGATCCAGCCCTTCTTGAAGCCGCGCATTGTGACGATGTCGCCGACTTTCCTCGTGATCGAGTTGAAGTCGTGGCCCGGACCGACGACCGGCGGACGCGGATCAACGTATTCTCTCTTCTGAATTGCATCAGCCATGCTTTATTTGTCTCCTCATCTTACGACTTCCCGCTGTGCGAATCACCGCCGCTGTCGTGCGGCGCGCGGGCGCCCAACTCGTGGTTCACGTTGCTGATCAGGCCCAGGTAGCTGGTGCGCGGGCGCGTGTTGAGATCAGCCAACACCGCGTAACTGCGCGGCTCCTGTTTGAGCTTCACCACGCGGCTCGACTTATCGTTGAGGTCGCCGAAGACGATCGCCTCGGTCGGGCAGGCCGACTGGCAGGCGGTCAAGACCTCGCCGTCGCGCACGCGGCGGTTCTCCTTTTCGGCCTCGATCTTGGCGTGCGAGATGCGCTGGAGGCAGAACGTGCATTTCTCCATCACGCCGCGCGAGCGGACGGTGACTTCCGGGTTGCGCGCCAGCTTCAGGCTCGGCGTGTCCCAATCGCCGTAGAGCAGGTAGTTGAACCGGCGCACCTTGTATGGGCAGTTGTTGGCGCAGTAGCGGGTGCCGACGCAGCGGTTGTAGACCTGCAGGTTCAAGCCATCGGCGTCGTGGACTGCGGCGTTGACCGGGCAAACGGGTTCGCATGGCGCCAACTCGCAATGCTGGCACATCATCGGCTGGAAGTAGACTTCAGGGTTCTTCAGATCGCCGCGGAAGTAAGTGTCAATCCGCAGCCAGTGCATGGTTCGCCCGCGGATGACCATCTCCTTGCCGACGATTGCGGTGTTGTTCTCCGACTGGCAGGCGACGACACAGGCGTTGCAGCCGACGCAGGCGTTCATATCAATCGCCATGCCCCAGGCGTAGAGATCAACCATCCGCCCGTCGCTCGTCGGACGCTGCTCGTAATTCCAGTGCGGATAGAGCGTCGTGTCTTTGTCCGGCACGTGCCCGATGTGGCGCAGAACCTGCGGGTCTTTCTTGTACTTGTCGAGCGTCGCCGTGCGGACGATGTTGCGCGCGGTCAGGTCTGTGTCTTTCGGAATGTAGGCTTTGACGTCAATGCCCGAAACGTCAAGGTTGAAGTGCTCCTGCGTCGAGGCGAGCTGGTACTTGCCGTCGCCCGCCCTCAACTCGACTTTCTCGGTGGCGATGAACGGCGTGTTGGCCGTGCGGATCGTGTAGGTGTTGAAACCCAGGCCGTTGCCGATGTTGCCGGCTCGTTCGCGGCCGTAGCCCAGAAAGACCGTGACCGAATCGTCGGGATGGCCCGGTTGCACCCAGGCTGGCATCGCGATCTCCCGGCCCTCGTTGACGAGGCGGATCATCTTCGCGTTGGCGTGATGCGGCTCTTCGTTCGGCGCGAGTCCCAGGTCGTGAGCCGTCTTTTGACTGATGATCGCGTAGTTGTCCCAGGTGATCTTGCTGATCGGCTTGGGCAACTCCTGCAGCCACGAGTTGTTGGCGAAACGCCCATCGTGAACGCAGGGGTCCGGGCGGAAAACGATTTCGTGTTTGCCCGGCGCGACAGACTTAAGCGATGCGCCAAGGTTGGCGTTCGCCGCGACGGTCTTCGCGGGCAAGGCTGTGTTGGGAATCACGCCGTCGTGCAAGGCCTGTTTCCACGCCTGATCGAAGTTCCCGCTCATTTGCGGCTGCGTGCGCCAGTACTCGCGCACGATTTCCAGGCTGCTTCTGCCGCTCTGGTTGAGCATAGCGGCGAGCAACTCGTGCGGCGAGTGGCTGTTGTAGAGCGGCTGGATCAAAGGCTGGATGATCGAGACCGTGCCGTCATAGGCCCGCGCATCGCTCCACGCTTCCAGATAATGCGTCTCTGAAACGTGCCAATGGCAATGCGCGGCGGTCTCGTCGTTGAACATGCCCATGTGCACGCGCGTCGGAACCTTGTTCATCGCGTCGAGGAAGGTCTGGCCGCCAGCGAAGAGCGGAGCGTTGTAGACCGGATTGGCGCCGATGATGATGAGCAACTCGACCTTGCCGGCGTTCATCTCGCCGACCAACTCGCTGATCGAAGCGATCTGGTCAACCGGGTTGATCTCGATCGGATCGGTGTAATAGAGCGTGCGGCCGACGTTGCCGAGCGCGCTGTTGATCGCATGCGCCAGGGCGTGAACTGATGCCGATTGATGCTCACCCGCAATAACTATGCTCTTGCCATTGTGCGCTTTGAGGTCTTTCGCTACGGCTTCGGCGAATTTCGCGGCGTCGCCGCTCAAACTCGACGAGACTCCGGCGACTCCGGCGGAGGCGGCGATCGCGCGGGCAAACGATTCGACCTCGCTCGCGCGCATCGGCAGACGATGATCGGCCTTCGCGCCGGTTGCGGTGAGCGTGCTCTCGACGACGTAAAGGCGGTTCATCTCGCTCGCGCCTCCGGTCAGGCGGCGCCGGTTGATGAAATCGCGCGCGTAACGCACGCTGCCAGGGCCGCTGATCAGGAAGTCCGCGTCGAGCGAGAGCACCACGTCAGCCTTGTCGAATTGATAGACCGTGTTGACGAACTGGCCGAAGGCTGTCTGAGCGCCCATTCTTGCGCCGTCGCGTGTCGCAGGTTCGTAAGTGTGCCACTTCGCCTGCGGGAATTGCTCCTTCAGCCGCTTCATCTGATCGGCGAACGTGGGCGAAGTGCTGGTCTCGGTCAGGATGCGCAACCCCGCGCCCTGTTTGGCGCGCTGACCGGTTAGCCCGCGGGCCGGGTCGCCTTCGATCTGCGCGCGCAGGGCATTGAGCAATTCACCCCAGGTGCGCGGGTCGCCCAGGTAGAGCGCCGTCTGCGAACGGTCCGGATCGTAGAGATTGAGCACCGACGCCTGCTCGTAAACCGTCGTGCCGCCCAGGGATGCGGGATGATCGGGATTGCCTTCGATCTTGGTCGGCCGGCCTTCGTGGCTCTCAACGAGCAATCCGCTGGCGACTCCGTTCATCGTCATCGCCGTCGCATAAAACTGTGGCTTGCCCGGAGTCAAACCTTCGGGCTTATTAACATAAGGAACCAGATATTCTTTGGGCTGGTTGGTGCAAGCGGTCAGGCCGGCGAAGGCGAGCGAGGCGCTCATCAACTTTAAAAAGCTGCGGCGGCCTACGGGATCGAGCCAGGATGGGTCGGCTTCCGACGGGTTTGTAGCGGGAAATTCGCGATGCAGGAACTCGCGGAACTTCTCTGTGTCGGCCAACTCTTCGAGGCTACGCCAGAACTCCTGGCCCTGACCGTCGCGAATCTTCTCGCGGATCGGCGCGATGTCGTGATGATGATCTCGATGGGACATTGTTTTGATTTATCTATGACAGGTTGAACAACTCGTCAACACGTCGGTCGGCTGGATGTTGTACTTCCTGGCCAGCTCTTTGCCTTTGACTTCCTGATCGGCGGGTGGCTGCCATTCCATACTGGTGATCTCGGGCTGCTCGCGCAGAACTGGCGCGGGATTGCGGTGGCATTCGACACACCATTCCATTTGCAGCGAGGCGACGTTCCACATCAGCGGCATCTGATCCACCTGACCGTGGCAGGTCGAGCAACCGACGCCCTTGTTGACGTGAATGCTGTGGTTGAAGTAAGCGAAATCAGGGAGGTCATGCACGCGCGTCCATTTGATCGGCTGGCCGGTGCGCCAGCTTTCGCGCACAATTTCCAGGTAGGGACTATTGGCGAATAACTGCGAATGGCAATTCATGCACGTTTTGGTCGCTGGCATTCCCGCGCTCGCCGCCGTCTCGACGGTCGTATGACAATAGCGGCAATCAATCCCGTCATCACCTACGTGATGTTTATGCGAGAATTGAACCGGCTGATCCCGCGCCACGAATGCCTGCGTCACAAACGGCGAACGGTTGAGTTCCAACAACAACCATCCCGCCAAACCAAGAAGTAAAACGACGATGACAATACTTAACCGCGCAAGCGTGTTCGTGCTGCGGTGGAAGAGCTGTGGCATAGATTAATGACCTCCACCTCGCTTGGAAATAAATTGTCTAACTTGTTGTCCAGACTTGCTCGTTTGATAAACCCGATGCTTGTGAATTTTCGGATTTGTTTAAGGAGCGAATATTCTCTGCTACAAACAAAAATGTCAAGACCGCTCAAGGTCGAAAGTTTGGAATTAGAAATCA